>Ga0209164_1002954_pt1 | contig 16895 bp, 16 predicted proteins | sample MTBNYHSulfiMetaG_FD_187458 | JGI IMG/M metagenome (GOLD analysis project Ga0209164, IMG submission 187458) | Enrichment culture microbial communities from rom New York Harbor, USA that are MTBE-degrading - MTBE-NYH (New York Harbor Sulfidogenic)... | ecosystem: Environmental > Aquatic > Marine >...
TGCAGTCCAGAATGGTTACCTTCTTCATTTTATCCCCAGTTTATGCGTCAGTCCGAAGAGCCTCATGCCCTTTGAAATCTTCGTCAGCCCGTACTCCAGGTTGGCTCTGGCTGTTCTGGGATAGGAGAGAGTCATTTCCGGCCACCACAGAATATTACACGTGCTGCACAGGTGACCGTTTCCTTCAATCCTCTCATATTGCCGGGTGGCCAATGCTTCCCGGAACTCCCTCATTTTTGGCCCGTTCCAGATTTCCATTATGGTGTTTTCTTTTACGCTTCCGATAATGAACTTATTATTATAGTCCCAGAGGCAACTGGCCACCGTACCATCCCAGTTTACCCTGATTTGTCTCCAGGGGTTAATGCATACCGGCCACTCAGACCTGGGTAGATTGGGCTTCATGTCTTCGTCGATGACTTCTCCAGACCGCCATAGCTCAGACTCACCCTGGAAGTTACCCAGCCTCTGCGGTAGCACGGCGGATATTACATCCCGGCCCAGGGTGGTGTAGCACCATTCCTGGAACTGGTCAATCTTATCCCTGGTGCCAGGTTCCTCCACTATGGCAATAGCAACTTGGGGCCAAGTCTTGCCGGATTCCCTCTTTAACTCGGCAAAGCGTTTGATATTTTGTGCGGTAGTTTCATAGCTTCCGCCCTGGCATATTTTCTCATAAATCTCCTTGGTCGGTGCATCAAAAGTGAATTGCACCGTGGCTGGTTCTGCCTCTATTATCTCTTTAGCTATTTTTTCGTTAAGGCGATTAGCATTGGTTACTAGGTAAGTGTAGCATCGCGACGAAGCATATCTGACCATTTTGGTAAATTCCGGGTGTAGCAGTGGCTCGCCTTGCCCGGCAAGGCCTATCGCCATGCCGTGAAATGATGCCTCGTCGACTAATTTCTGGAAGAGGGAAAAGTCCATGTAACCCTTCTTGCGGGTCATCTGTGGCTGGATGCAGTGGATGCACCTGAGATTACAGATATTTGTCGGCTCAAACCAGACTTCTTCTAGGGGTACGGGAACAACCGTACTTCCTTTAGCGTATGCTTTTGCCTGTTCACGGCGCACGGCCTGTCTCAACATTCGGCGGGCTTGAGACCTGATGATTGGCTTAATATTCCTTAGCGTGTTTAAATTCATCCTTGGCTTCCTTTCCATTCCCTGTAGGCTTGGGAGAAAATGTGTCTTTCATCTATATTATCGTCTTTATAGAGATAGACTGTAAACTCAAAGGGCATGTAGTCATGCCTCAGTGATATCCGCTTGGTCAGTGTCTTGCAGAAGGTGAAGATACTCTCCGGGCTGTAGTAATACAGGTTCTCCTCCTGGTAGTCAACGTAGTTACTCATCATATTGATGGCCGCTCCGATGTGGCAAAGCTCAAAGCAGCGCTCAAGTAGCTTGCGGACAAAGCCTTCGTTATCGGAGAGCCGGGCATTGAGGATTCCCGAGGAAACGACGTAGTCGAATTTCCCACTTTCTTCCTGGAGAACATCCTTTACCGCAAAGGTTGCGTCGGGGTGTTTCTGCCGGGCAATATCGACTATTCTGGAGGTGATGTCGTAGCCGGTATATTTCACATTCAGCCCTTTCTGTTTCAGGAAGGCGTAAAAGTCCCCGAAGCCGGAGCCAACGTCGAGGACGGAACAGTTATTCATATTGCCGATATCGGCCAGGATAGCAAACCTCATGTACTGCTGCTCTGCATCCCGCCAGCCCATTGTCCTGGCCGCGATGCCGTGTTCCTGGAGCCGCTCTTCATATCGTTTTATGGTCCGTTTTTTCTCTTCCGGTTTCATTTGAAATTACCCTCAGTCATAAAGAAATCAGCGACGAAATGGTTCCGCCTAAAATATTATCCATATCCCGGGAGGAAAGCTGGTAACGGTTAAGCACTTCCAGGGAAGCATCAAAGGTCTTGTTGAGTTCCATTTCCGGGTGGTCAGAGCCATAGATACACCTGTGGCTACCCAGATTTTTAACGGCAAATTCCAGGTCTCTTTCCAGGGAACTTCCTCTGAAATAGAGCAGGGTATAGGAAAGGTCAACGAAAATATTGGCGTGGGCTTTCGCCACGAATAAAGCGTCCCACAGCTTATAGCCTCCAAAGTGGGCCAGGATAATCCTGGCTCCGGGCACAGCCCCGGCTATACCATCTATGAGCAGCGGGAAGGACTTCTCCATACCCGTCCCGTTGGGGAAGGTATCGAAGATAGCGGGCAAGGCCAAATCGGCCGCTTTTTGCAGCAGAGGTATGAGACAGGGGTCGTTAAGGGAGAAGTTTTGCAGGCGCGGGTGGAGTTTGAGTCCTTTCAGCTTGTATTGAGAAACGTCATGCTCCAGCTGTTCGATGGACTTTCTGCCATCCAGGGGGTCAATGGAGGCAAACCCGATGAGCCGGTCAGGGTATTTCTGGCAGGCCCCGGCGATGAAGGCGTTGGTTACCTGCGGGTATATCGGGAGCAGCACGGCTTTATCTATCCGGCCTTTCTCCAGTAGTTCGATTAAGGTATCCAGTGAGGCGTCATAGGCCTCACCAAACCCCCTGGGGTCAGGGTGAATATGAACGTGAGCATCGATTATCACTAGTTCTTCTCCTTGTGTATCTATCGTAATCTAGGGATGTCTCTTTCGAGCATACACTAACATAGTGTCACCGATATTAAATTTCTTGACCGTTCTATCTGCTATTCGCTTGATGATTATATTAGATCTCCCGGTAGTTAGCCCACCACCAAAAGTGACAATTTTCTTAACTTCAAAGCCTGTAATATCCAAGGCTCATCTTATGGTGTTCTTGGAGAAGTAATGCAAGTGCTCTGGCACTCTGTACAGCCTCCAATTCTTTCCCCATAACTGTGCCGGGTTCACGCCACCAACGCGAGGGGACGTTAAAAGAAGAACACCCTGCTCTTTAAGCACTCGGTTTGCTTCGAGCAATACTCCCTTTGGGTCATGCAGATGTTCAATAAGATACCACATGGTCACTAAATCGAACTCATTTGAGGGGAATTTCGCATCAAAGATGGTTCCTGTTGTGATGTTCAGACCAGTTAGCTGTCGGCCTGTTTGAGACATTGACGCTGAAACATCAACCCCACATACCTTCCAGCCGCGCCTATCCATAAATTCTAAGAAGAATCCAGCAGCGCAGCCAATCTCGAGGCATTTCCTACCACTCATGCTCTCTTCTAGTTGGTCAAAACTTATATCTCTGAAATTGAGATTAACTTCATTCAAGATAATATCTTTGTCCTTCAGGTAGTCTTGATACCCTCCCTCAAGACCACCTCCTACAAAATAATTCTTGGAGTATAGTTCACTTAAGGCTTTTTCAGTGGGGCGGGGATTTACAAAAACAAGCCCGCAATTTCTACATTTTACGACATTAAAGTAATCCCTATCTTGAAAGAAGGACCTTTTAGAGAATAGCTTCTTGGAACTATTGCTGTCACAAAGATTACATTTTACCCATTCCAATTCTTCCATCTAAAAGTCCTTTTTTCTGAGAAATTTACTGTGTTCTCTTCAGGTTCTCCACTCATTCACTGAACTCATCAACGGTAATGCCTAATTCCTTCAGCTTCTTGTCCAGGCCGATGACCTCCAGCGTTGTCTTGCCGCTCTCCAGCCCTTTTATCCACTCGGCCTCCATCTTTAATCTCTCTTTTGCTTTTGCCAGCACTTCCCGGGCCGTACCCGCGGGCACAACCACGACTCCGTCATCGTCGCCTACAATGATGTCCCCGGGGCTGACGGCAACTCCACCGCAGTTGACAGGCACATTGATGTTGCCCGCCCAGTTCTTCTGCGAACCGGCTGGCACCACACCCAGGCAGAAGATGGGGAAGCCTATCTCCCTGATTTCCCTCAGGTCTCTGGTTGTGCCGTCAATAACCACGGCTTTAAGGCTACGGATCATGGCCGCCCGGCTCATAATTGCTCCCCAGACCGAGGTATCTTTGTGACCCCTGGCATCGATAACCAGGATATCCCCGGGCTGAGCGGCGTAGATTGCCTGGTGAATCATCAGGTTATCGCCGACAATACACTGTACCGTCACCGCCGGGCCGGCTATGGTGTGGTCTAACTCAGTAACAGGTTTTATCTCTGCCTTCATGGAGTTCAACCGGTCCATGGTGTCGGATACTACGCCCGTCGAGAGGGTTTCAAATTGAGCGGTGAGTTCCCTGTCTGGTCTATCAATATTGTAATTAATTGTTCCCGCCATTAGCGCCTCCAGCTTCTTCTATTTGACTTAAAGCACGTTCAATGTTCTCCATCGAGTTGGCAAAGGACATGCGCATGTACCCTTCGCCAGAGGGCCCGTAAGCTGAGCCTGGAACCACGCCTACCCTGGCTTTATCCAGGAGAAATTCGGCGGCGGCCACTGAGGATAAGCCCAGTTGGGAAATATCAGCAAAGACGTAGAACGTCCCTTCAGGCTGACGACAGGAAATTCCCTTTATCCTGTTCAAGCCGTTGGTAATAGCCTGTCTTCTACGGTCATATTCCTCAACCATTTCGGTGACACATTCCTGCGGGCCTCTGAGGGCAGCTACGGCTGCCTTCTGGACAAAGGCATTGGCACAGGTAACCGAATACTGCTGCACCTTGAGCATCTGGTCTATGATTCTGGCACCGGCACAGGCGTAACCGATGCGCCAGCCAGTCATGGCGTAGGTCTTGGAGAAGCCATTGATGGTGATGGTTCTTTCTGGCATACCCTCAAGACTGGCCAGGCTGTGATGCTCTCTGCCATCGTAGAGAATCTTCTCGTAGATTTCATCGGCCAGGACCAGCAGGTTATGCCTGATGGCGATTTCGGCAATCTGCTTGAGCTGGTCTGATGTCAAAGTCATGCCGGTGGGATTTGACGGGTAATTCAAAATCAATAACTTCGTTTTAGGGGTTATGGCCTTCTGAAGCTGGTCTATGTCCGGGGCAAGGCTTTTTTTATAGCCGGGAATTCTGGTAACTGTGCCGCCAGCCAGGGCCACGCAGCCAGGATAGGCTACCCAGCCGGGGTCGGGAATAATAACCTCATCACCGGGATTTACCGTGGCCATAACTGCGGCAAATACGGCGTGAACGGCACCGGGGGTGACCATAATTTCCGTCTCCGGCTCAGCCTTGATTCTGTTTTCTTTCCAGAGTTTTTCGGCGATAGCTTCTCTTAATTCCGGTATCCCCCGGCTGGCAACATAGTGGGTGTATCCCTGTCTCACCGCCTCACTGGCAGCCTGAACGATGTGTTCGGGAGTGGCAAAATCGGGGTCGCCAGTTTGTAATTCAATAATATCCAGTCCCTGTCTCTTCATCTGGCGTATTTTATCGGCGATGCTTACCGAGGCCGACGGGACGATATTGCTGGCTCTTTCCGAAATCCAGGTTACCACGAAATTTCTCCTCCGGTTTCAATGTCAAATCTAACGGTTGTTTCTACCCGGTCGGCTCTCTGGACGGCTATCTTCCTGGTATCTCCGGAGGTAATGATAAGCCCGTGGCGGGTACCGTCGCTGATGATAGGTTTTATCACGTCTCCCGGGCGTACATCCAGCTCGACTTCATGTACGCCGTCCATAGCTCTGGCTTCTTCCAGACCCTGTATTCCCCTGAGTCTCCCCTGGGGAAGATTGAAGAATCTGAGTACCGCCGCCCTGGAAAACCTGGGGCGAATATCAACTTCATTGCCCATGGCCATGTTAATGCATTCCCTGACAACGTCTACCCCGGACACCAGAGGGATTATTATGGAAAAAACACCGAAGCCCCCGCCACGAGCGGCTGTCTCCACCAAGAACGGGCCCCGTTCGGTCATCATCACCTCGGTATGTGTTGCCCCCATATTTATGCCGATAGCGCTCAGGGCAGCCATAACCAGCTCCTTCACCTCTGTCTGTGCTCCTTGAGGAAAAGGAGGAGGGTAAGTAAGGTCGATGGACACGCAGTAGGGGAAGGGGATGTGCTTCTTGGAGGACATGGCCAGGACCTGGTGCTGGCTATTATAAGACAGAGCCTCGACGGTCATTTCCACCCCCTCCAGAAATTGCTCCACGATAATATCACCACTACGAGAATTCTCCTTGGCGATGGAAAATGAAAATTCTAAATCTGATGGCTTCTCAATCTTGGTAACGCCACGGCTGCCGGCATTATCAGTGGGCTTCATAACCACCGGTAGCTCCAGCTCGGAAATAGCCGTCGCGGCTTCTTCCCTGGTGTTTACCTTGAAGAAACCTGGTGAGGGCAGACCCGCCTCCAGGAATTTCGTGCGCATGATTGCCTTATCAGTAGCGGCCATGGCTGCTTCGTAGTCCAGTCCCGGCAAGCCCAGGTGCCTGGCGACATAGGACACCGTCCTGACGCTGAGCTCCGAGACAATACCAATCACTCCACCGATGGCAAATTCTCCGGCTACTTTCAGGTTTGCCTCCATATCCTTAACATCCACTACACGCTGGAAATCGGCGTGCTTAAATCCCGGAGCGGAGGGATTCAGGTCGGTGGCTAACACTTTAAGTCCCATCTCTTTAGCTTTGATTATAGCCGGTAACTGGTACTGGCCAGCCCCGATAACCATTAAAATCTTATCCATGTCTTACTGCCTTTCCAGACAGGTGGTGATTATCTGGCAAATTCTTTCCTTTCCCCTGCCGTCAACCAGTGCCCTGCTTCTCTGGCTCAGCCTTTCTCTCTCCTGAGGTGAGGTAATAAAGCGGGCAACGTAATTTATATCGTCCTGCCTGGCCTCTTCCCTGATGACTTTGATGGCACCCTTCTGCTCCACGTGGAGGGCAAATCTATCTTCCAGGGGATTCTGAGGCAGGACAACCGCCGGCGTCCCTACGGAAAGGAGTTCCAGCATTGTTGTTCCTGGACTGCACAGGGCCAGGTCTGCTTCTACCATTAGCTTGGCCATGGCTGAGGCAGAGACTGATTGGTGGATACGGGGAGCGAAGGTGTCGCCAGCCGGTAGTTTCCCTTTCCACAGGGGACCAAGAACCACGTTTACCTCTGTATCTCGAATCCTGGCCGCATCAAGTAGCTGGAGAGCTCGGCCGGTCCTGTTTCTCAGGTCTATACCGCCAAAGGTCACCAGTATCCGGTTTGCCTTCTGAGGAATCCTTCTTTGTTGGGGAACGTAGTTAAGCAGTTCTTCCCTGATAATTGCGTATTCCAGACCCTCGTAATACTGAACGCTGTCTCTTTCCGGTCTCGTCTTCTCTAAATTTTGATTGAACAGATTTATGACCACATCGACAAATTCGTTGTCGTAGTCGAAATAATCAAGGGCCACAATTTTCAGGTCAGGATGCTGAAGTTTTAGTTTTCTGAAAATCCCCTCGTCATTGCTGAGCTGGTCCAGCAGAAGGAGGCTTGTTCCTTCCTTAGTGACCAGCCTGGTTATATCCTCGTTGACAAAAAATGAGCTAGCTTGCTCCTGTAACAGTGCTTTCACCAGGGGGTTATTATTGACATGAAAAACGACCCTGAAATCTCTGGCCAGCTGCCGGGCCAGGGACAGGGAACGGTAAACGTGCCCCAGTCCAATATCCAGCCCCCCGCTCGTTTTGATGATGATTGTCTTTATCTCTGGTCTCATATTTTGTCCCATGTTATCGGTTCCTGAGCCTTAATAGCAACCCGGGCTTTTTTGCCGACGACTGTGTCCAGGTACTTGGGTTTAAGCCCGATGCCAGGACGCAGCACGGCTATCATATCTCCAGTGATTACAGTGCCCTGGGGTATGTCCACTTTAGCAAACAGGCTGCGCCGGCCGCGCTGGTAATGGGTCAATTCACTCTCGAGGACTGATTTTTCTGGAGAGCCAATGGCTTTTTCGACTTCTCGTATCCCCTGCACCATAGCCTTTAGCTCGGGCGGCTCCAGGGCGAAGGAATGGTCAGGCCCGGGGAGGTTTCTGTTGATGGTGAAGTGCTTCTCAATCACCTTAGCTCCACGGGCGACCGCCGCCAGAGGTACTGAAATGCCGGTGGTATGGTCAGAGTAACCCACCGGGAAGTCAAAGGTCTGTTTCATGGTATCCATCGCGGCCAGATTGACATCTTCGAAGCGGTGGGGATAGCCAATCCCGCAGTGCAGCAGAATTATTTGCTCGTTACCTTCTCCAGTGATGGCCGCGACGGCCTCCTCTATCTCTTCCAGATTGGCCATGCCTGTGGACAGGATAACAGGTTTGCCTCGCTGGGCGATGTAGCGCAGCAGGGGCAGGTGCACCAGTTCAAAAGAGGCAACCTTGAAGGCGGGGACACCCAGTTCGTCAAGCTCGTCGACTGCCTCTTCGTCGAAGGGGGTGGAGAAAAATATTATTCCTTTATCCCTGGCGTAGTCTCTTAATTCACCTTGCCATTCCCGGGGCAGTTCCAATTTCTGATAAAATTCGTGGAGTGTTCTGGCCCCGGCCAGGTCTATTTTGACGATTTCATCTGTGGTTCTGGCGGCAATCTTATCGGCTTGAAAGGTCTGGAACTTAACAGCGTCGGCGCCGGAGTCAGCCGCGATGTCTATCAACTGCCTGGCCTGGTCTAGCTTGCGGTCGTGATTGGAGCCAGCCTCGGCGATGATGAAACAGGGCTCGCCTTCCCCGATTAGCCTGTTCCCGATTTTGATTTTCTGCGGTGGCATATTCTCCAAACCTTTGCCTATTTACAGCGGACGGAATACTGGCTGAACCTTCGTTCCCTCCAGGTATTTCTCGATGTTGTTTTCCTCAATAGCCTGTCTCAGGATAGCCATAGCCTCCTGATAGGCTTTCAGGGTGGTGTTGATATCATTATCACTGTGGCAGAAGCAGAAGTTGTGCACCCCACTGAACAGGATTCCACGTTTGATGACTTCCTGCTGAAAGAGGCTCTTCATCTCTAGGGAGTCGTTACCCTGCGGGTCGATAAAACGAACGGCGGCGTGAGCGTCTAGGCCCTGGCAGTAGGTGTGCCGGGCTAATCCGTATTCCCCGGCGAGGGCATTATAACCTTCCTTTAGTTTCTTACCCTGCCTCCAGAAGTGGTCGGGCACCCGCTTATCTCTTATCTCGTTAATGGTAGCGATAGCTGCGGCCAGGGAAAGGGTCTCGCCCCCGAAGGTAAAGGAAAAGAAGACCTCGGCCAGCAGGCGCATTATTTCTGCTTTGCCGGCCAGAGCTGAGATTGGCATACCGTTAGCCATGCCTTTACCCAGGGTAGATAAATCAGGGATGATGTTGAAATACTCCTGGGCACCGCCTAAAGCGAGCCTGAAACCGGTTACTATCTCGTCGAAGACGAGCAAAGCCCCGTTTTTGTGGGTCAATTCCTTGACCTCTTCCAGAAAATTTGCTATCGGCTCGACGATGGCAATAGGCTCCATAATAACACAGGCTATTTCATCCCTGTTCTCCTGAAACAGGCGGTGCAGACTTTCAATGTCGTTGTACCGGAAGGTCAGGGTCAGGTCTTTTACCGCTTGTGGTACACCCCGGTTCATCGAGGTGGTGCCTACATACCAGTCGTGCCAGCCGTGGTAGCCACAGCAGGCAATCTTGTCCCTGCCGGTATAGGCTCTGGCCAGCCTCACGGCACCAGAGGTGGCATCCGAGCCGTTCTTGGCAAAGCGTACCATCTCGGCACAGGGGGTGACCTGCACGATAAGCTCGGCCAGTTCCACCTCCAGGGGGTGCATCAGGGAAAAGGAGATACCATCCCTGAGTTGTCTGGCTATGGCCTCGTTGACTGCGGGATAGGCGTAGCCGAGCGTAACCGGCCCCAGTGCCATGGGGTAATCAATATATTCGTTGCCATCAACATCAAAGACATGGCTACCCTTGCCACTCTGGAGGTATATCGGCGCTACTCCCTGCACATACTGGGTCGGGCCTTTGCTGAAGGTCTGGGTAGTGGCTGGAATAAGCTGTCCTGCCCTTTTGAGATACTCGAAGGACTTATTCAGGTTTCTTCCTTTGATTTCTGTCATGGGATATTCTCCTCATCAGTCTGGCCGGTCTCTCTTTATTGGGACTCTGGCTTTTTCTCACCCTTGATTTTACTCACCGTCGGTTGCCATCGTGAGCCAGCAGGGACGTATTGTTCCACCATGGCTTTCAGCTGCGGGTTGTTGTCCAGGAACTTGATGATTTCGCTAACAGATATTCTTGGTGCTTTGTGTTTCAGTTTAGCGTAGACATGCCGACAGAGTACCAGGTCCTCGGGATAGTCCACGGTCAAACGGAGGTCGCTGCGTTCCAGTTGCGGAGGAACGGGCAGGACCTCAACCTGAAAATCGTCGGGGTGCTCATCAATGTACAGGTGGCAGAGTTCGGAGCGGTGTCTCTCGTTACCCAGCCGGTGGGAGCGTTCGAGACATTCCAGCGTCGAAATGTTAAAGCCGCAGCCGTCGGGTAAGCCGGTGACACCGGTGACATCGTTGCCGGCCTGTATATGGCGCTCCCAGGCTTCGTCTATCTTCTCGTAGTAACAGAAGGGCGACTCCGTGGTGACGCGGAAGATATCTGTGCCCTGGGCCTTATGGCAACATTGTATCAGTCTTTGCAGGACATCCTTCTCATCACCGATGATATAGTCCAGCCCTCTTTCCTGGGCAAAGTTGATAAAGACCAGATTGGCGGTGCCTTCAGAAATACCCAGGACAGTAGAGTCGATTGATGGCATGGTCTGAATCAGGTCAATCATGTGGGCCAGGATAGTGACGCCTTGCTCAATGTCAAGGTTCTGAAGTGGTTTGCCGTACAATCGGCTGCCCTGCATTCGGCAGGCCAGTGCCGCCACCAGTTTCCTCATTCCAGCGCCTCCAGGGTGATGGTGTCAAATTTGTTGATGGCTACCTTTGCTTTCTTTCCCATCACTTCCTCCAGTGAAAAGATACTGCTGGCCTGGTTACTTCGCCGGAGAGTGATATTTTCCAGGGTGAGGCTATCGCCGGCTTTTATGTTTTTTGCCGCCACCACCTGTTTTTTTGATGCTTTGCGGTAGACCAGTTCTGCCTCAGGCATTTCAAATTCCCGGGGGCCGAAACTCTCCATTGAATCCTTCAGGCATTCGACCATCTCCTTAAACTCGTCGGGGTTGAGGGCGGAGAAGTAGTCCTCCCCTTTGACCTCGCGGCTCAAAGTGATGTGTTTTTCAAAAACTCTGATTCCCATGCCCAGGGCGATAAGTGGTAAATATTTCGCCATTACTCTGTCTCCACTGATGTGGTCGGAAAGGCCGACGGGCCGTCCGAACCTCTGTGACAAAAAGATAAGCCGGTTCAGGTGGGTGTCTCTCAGTTCGGTAGGCTCAGCCTGAAATCCATGCATGATTACCACACTGGCATCCCGCCCCAGTCTGTCCAGGGCTTTCTCAACTTCCTCGGGGAGCACACCGGCGCTGGAGAGCATAACCGGCCGTCCCAGCTCCCTCAGCACATCCAGAAGCTGCATATTGAGGGCATCTGCCGAGTGGACCTTGAAGCCATCAGCCCCTCGTTTGTGGAGTTCACTGGCTGTGTCGGTGCCGAAGACATCAGCAAAGAACTTCATTCCGGCACGGTGGCAGGCATCAATTTGACTCTCCCAGAAATCCAGGGGTAGTTCCAGGGACTGATAGAGGCTGAAATAATTGTGGGAGGGTACAGCCAGCTCATCGGCGGTGAAAATCTGGAATTTGATGGCATCCGCCCCGGCGTAATGGGCAGCCTGAATCAGTTTCTCAACCAGTACCCTGTTGCCCTCAAAGGCCTGGGAGGCTTCGGCTACTATGAAAAGCCGTTCGCCAAATCTCTCTTTTTTACCCGTAATGTTATTCATTTTTGCCTTCTCAATAAATAGTACTCGGTGTTATAGCTATTGATTAAGACTTATGACCTGGCTCTTTGCCGCCGACTCCTTGGCGGCCAGGACAATTTCGAGCAGGGCTTTACCCTGTTTCGCATCCTGCACCGGCCGGGCTTTCCCTTCCAGACACTGGATGAAGTGCCTCATTTCATCAAGGTACATCTGGTTGGTATCATAGTTGGGTGGCTGGTCAAATACCTGCCACTCTTTTGTCCTGGCTGAATATAACTTTACCTGTTTATCATTAAAGTCCCAGAGAATTGTACCTTTTTCGCCGATAAGCTGGCAGGAGCGTCCGTAGGGGTGCTGAACGTAGTCGAGATGGACTTCAGCAATGGCCCCTGATTTGAGCCACATGAGAATCTCCACCGTATCCTCGGTGTCAATTTCTAACGAACTGAGCTTCCCGGCAAAGCAGAAAACCTGGCTTACTTTCCCCAGAAACCAGGTAATATAGTCTATTTCATGGATACCATCGAGCAGAACTCCGCCGCCGAGAGAAATGTTGGCGCTGTAGCCCTGGCGGTAGTCCTCCCAGGGGTGCCAGTCCGGCAGGTATTGGCCGGCCTGGACTCTGGCACTGAGTATTTTGCCGATGCTCTGCTTTTCCAGCAATTCCTTCATTTTGACAATGCCGGGGTGGAATCTCATGTTACAGCCGACGAGCGTGACCAGACCCTTCTTGGCTACTATTGCCAGTAGCTCGTCAACGCTATCCAAGGAGTGCGAGAGTGGCTTTTCGATGAACAGGTGACAGCCCCATTGAGCAGCGGAGAGGGCAGCCGGAATGTGTCGGCTGGTTGGTGTGCAAATCAAGGCCACGTCCGGTTTCCCGGCCAGAGCCTCCTCCAGGTCGGCGTAACATTTGAGCCCAAATTCCTGTTCTACCTCCTGGCAGCGTTCTCTCTTCAAGTCATGGGCGATAATATCCTGAATGCCCAGAGCCTTCAGGTTGCGGATATGCCTTTTACCGATTGAGCCACAGCCCACCACCAGAAAGAGCATGATTAAATTATCTCCTGTCAAATATTTCTATGAGAGTGTTTACCCCTGTTTGTCATTGCGAGTGAAGCGAAGCAATCTCAAACCATATATGGGATTGCTTCGTCGCTGAAGCTCCTCGCAATGACCATCAAGTTATTAAACAATCTTTCTATCGTCCTTTGTTCACGATACCCAAATATAGTGAATCGTAATACTCCCCGTCGTAGAAAAACTGGCTTTTCGCTTTACCTTCAATCTCGAAGCCAGCATTCTGGAAAGCCTGGGCCGAGCCGTGGTTAATGGCCACCACGCCAGCGGTAACTTTATGCAGATTGAGGCGGTTAAAGGCGTAATCGACCACCAGCCTTATTGCCTCAGCGCCGTACCCCTGGCCCCAGAATTCCTTGTTGCCAATCATGATACCCAGAGGAGCCAGACGGCTTATCCAGTTGATGGGACCCAGTTTTATGTTCCCGATGTGTTTATCTGTTTCTTTATCGACTATGGCAAAGATGGCATTATCGCGACTCAGCACGGTACTGCGATAAAAGTCCTCCATCTTTTCCGTAGCATTGGGGAAAACCCCGGAGTCCATAAACTTGGTTACTTCCCTGTCATCCAGCCAGGCGAAGTAGTCCCCTTCCAGGTCTGACTTCTCCAGGCCGCGCAGGTAGAGCTTATCCCCGGCAATAAAAGGATGACTCATTTTCTTACTCCTCAAAAGTTTTAGGTAAATTGAGCGATGACCTGTTTTACAGCTTCAATTATATACTCAACATTCTCGTCGCTTATCCTGGGGAAGACGGGCAGGGTGATGGCCCGCTCGTAGTAATTTTCCGCTTTGGGGTAATCTCCCTTTTTATAGCCAAACTTCTTCCGGTAGTAGGGATGAAGATGCACGGGCAGGTAATGGACGTTCACGCCAATATTTTTGTCTCTCAGCGCAGTAAAGATTTCCTTCCTGCCTGTTTTCAGCCTTTCCAGTTGCAACTGGATTACGTAGATGTGATACACCGCTCTGACATCTTCTCTTTCTACCGGGGTTATGATTTCCGCCATATCAGCAAAGGCTTCATTGTACCTGGAGGCTATCTCTCTCCTTCTCTGGATGAAGGAATCCAGCTTGTTCATCTGGCTTAACCCCAGGGCACACTGAAAATCGGTGATTCTGAAATTATGCCCGAGCTCACGTATCTCGTAATACCAGGGGCCTTCATCCGGATTATCCCTGACCATGCCGTGGTGACGGAAAATCTTCAGTTTTTCGTAGAGTTCGCCGTTGTTGGTCAGAACCATGCCCCCCTCGCCGGTAGTGATGTGCTTTACCGGGTGGAAGCTGAGGATGGTCATATTGGCCAGACTACCAATGCGGCGACCCTTATATTCAGCGCCCAGAGCGTGGGCAGCATCCTCGATAACCAGCAGGTTTCTTTCTCTGGCCAGGGAGAGCAGTTCGTCCAGTTCAGCCGGGTGGCCGGCGAAGTCTACCGGTAGAATAGCCTTAGTTCTGGAGGAAAGGTGCTTTCGGACTTCTATGGGGTCAATATTCAAAGTATCTTCGCTGATATCGGCGAATACCGGCTTTCCCCCGCAGTAGACCACCGCGTTGGCCGAGGCGGCGAAAGTGATGGGGGTGGTTATAACCTCGTCACCCCCGGAGATTCCGGCCACAGCGCAGGCAGCATGCAGGGCGGCGGTACCGCTGGAAACGGCTACCCCGTACCTGGCCCCGCAGTATTCGGCCACCTTCCTTTCAAATTCATCAACTTTAGGACCCTGGGTAATCCAGTCGCTTCTGAGCACTGCGGCCACCGCGGCAATGTCTTCGTCGTCAAGCCACTGGTGTCCGTAAGGGATAAGGCTATCGGCTGGTTTCTCTGACTTAGCCTCTCTTTTGACAGAGTGTTCCAGTTCCCTGAACCTGGCGATGCCCTCTTTCACACCGAGCAGTCTGGCATTTATCGCCCTGGCTACTCTGGTGGTATCGAGGGAAGGGTCTTTTGGACGGTGTGCCTTCAAGTCCGCCTCGTCAATTGAAGAGGGCTCAATTAAATTCTCGTCCAGCCCGAAAGCACGGGCCACTTCCAGCCCGAAGGCATACTTGCTGCATCTTTCGCTGCCGGCGACATGATATACCCCGCTCAGGTTGTGGCGGTACATGTCAATCAGGACTTCAGCCAGGTTGTTGGCCAGCATGGGTGTGAAAAAGGCATCGGTCCACATTCTGAGTCTCTTTCCCTCTCGTAAGCCGTCAACCACCCACTCGGCCAGGCTCTTCTTGCTGTGCAGGTTCCAGCCGTAGAAAACAGTCCGGGCAATAATGCTTTCGGGCAAAAGTCGCTGTACCTTCTTTTCCGCCTCGAGTTTAGTCCTGGCATAGACAGTGAGGGGATGAGGTATGTCTTCCTCGGTGTACATTCCTCTGTTACCATCAAAGATGGAATCGGTGGAGATAAAAATCAGTTTAGCGCCGGTCTCCTTTGAGGCCAGGGCCACGTTTTCCGTTCCGGCCATGTTTATCATCCGGGCCTCGTCTTCGTGCTCCTCACAGTAATCGACATTAACCAGGCCAGCGGTATGAATTACCACCGCGGGCTTAATCTGCTTTAGCAGTGAGATGACCTGTTGCTTGTCCCTGATATCCAGGGGCAGAAACTGGCATCCCTCAATCTCGCTGGGGTGCGAGTTGTAGGTGGCGTAAACCTCAAATTCTTCCGCGGCTATGCGGGCAGTATTGCTGCCCAGAAGCCCGCTGCCCCCGGTTATTAGCATTCTTTCCATCAGTACCTGCCTAGTCCTTAGTTGTGTAAATCCGCGCTACAATCGAGATTCTTCGCTACGCTCAGAATGACAGACGTATAATGTCACCCTGAGCGTAGCGAAGGGTCTTATCGCCCACAACATGTTAACACCTATTTCTGCAACCAGGCACTAGTTTACCTCTTGAGCCTTTATCCACTCCTCAGTCCTGACAATGCCCTCTTCCAGTGAAGTCTTTGGCTTCCAGTTTAAGAGCCTTTTTGCTTTTGTGTTATTGCACAACAGCCTCTGGATTTCGCTCTGGGGATGGTGATGTTCAACGTGTTCAATCCTGCTTGAGTCCTGGCAGATTAGTGTGGCCAGGTCGTTAATGGTGATATCTTTACCTGAACCAGCGTTTATGGTTTCCCCCACTGTCTTATCCGAGAAGGCCGCCCGGGCAATAAAATCGGCGCAGTCTTCTACATATAGTAAATCCCTGGTCTGGGTTCCGTCACCAAAGATTCTTAAATTCTTGCCCTCCAGCTTGTTCTTGATGAAAATTGAGACCACGCCGCCCTCCATGTTTGTCTTCTGGTAAGGCCCGTAGGTGTTAAATGGCCTGAGAATAATAACGGGGAGTCCCAGTCCGTAGTAGTATGACAGGGCCAGGTTCTCGGCGGCCAGCTTGGAGCCGGCGTAGGGAGAAGCTGGCTTGACCGGGAATAGTTCGGATATCCCTTCTCCCTGACTCATGTCGTACACCATACAGGTGCCAACGAGTACGACTCTGGTGTTAAATTTCGTGGCGCAGGCCAGGACATTGTAAGTGCCGATGACATTGGTTTGAAAGTTTTTTTGGGGGTTATCCAGACTCTCCTGGACATTAATTTGGGCCGCCGAGTGAATGCAAATGTCGTATTGATTTTCAAAGAGATTGGCCACGCATTTCATATCAGCCACATCCCCTGTCATCAGGCCGTGATAGTTACTGAGGCTGGCAAAGTCCTTCAGGTTAGCTTCGTTACCATTCGAGAGGTCATCCAGTACCCAGACATCGGCACCCCCGGACAGGAGTCTTTTGACCACCCACCGCCCGATGAAGCCAGCACCACCGGTAACCAGTATTTTCACTCAAGTAGCCTCAATATTTCTTGTCGGGACAGTGGTTTTGTGTCACGGGAATTCTTCACGGTTTTCACCTTTCTAAAGCCCCGGTACTTCTTATGGTCAATGCCAATTAGTTCTGGGGCTACCAGATAAATGTCATCACTTTCGTAGGCTCTGGCCATCTCCTCCTCTGTCATCAGTTCTTCGTACATCTTTTCGCCGGCCC
>Ga0209164_1002957_pt1 | contig 16869 bp, 18 predicted proteins | sample MTBNYHSulfiMetaG_FD_187458 | JGI IMG/M metagenome (GOLD analysis project Ga0209164, IMG submission 187458) | Enrichment culture microbial communities from rom New York Harbor, USA that are MTBE-degrading - MTBE-NYH (New York Harbor Sulfidogenic)... | ecosystem: Environmental > Aquatic > Marine >...
GCGACTGGTACGATTTCGCCTGGTATGCATCCCGAAAGGTCAAGCCTGACCTCCCGCTGCTCCGCTACGCGCTTCTGCAGCAGGGGCCCTTGGCGGGACAGGATCTTCGAGTTACCCTCGAATGGTACTGCGACAACCTGGCCGCGGTGATCCGCCGCATCGACTGGCGCGAGGCGCGCCTGGATGTTCAACGCTTCGTGCCGGCGTCCGAGCAGCCGGGGCTGGACATCTGGGGCGCAGAGTTCTTCCTGTACCAGCTGGAACAGGTCAGAGGCGTCCTGCTCGAAGCTTGAGCCGTAGAGCAGAACCTCCGGGCTCTCCAGGCGCCGGCCATCGCACCCTGTCCTTGATGGAGCTCAGGCATCCCTTGGCTCCACCAGTGGCCGAGGTCGTGCAGGCTGGGGGTTCGCCATCGGCCAGTGGCCGGTGACCACGACTGTCCCGGGGTGGGGGGAATCCCCAGGCACGTGGCGTTTGGGGTCATCGCGATTCCCTATGTGGGAGACCCTCTGGGTCAGGTAGATTCCTCACCGTGCGGTCATTCAGGGTCAGGTGGATTCCCGAGCCCGACGACCATGAGTAGGGGTGCCTCCCCGAGAGAGCAGACACCAAACCCGCGCCAGGGTGATGCGAGCCGGAAGAGCGTGGGCCCTGGCCCCGGACTCCCCCGGGCTGCCCGCCGCGGCCGCCTGTTCCGGTCCGCCGCCGCCCAAATCACCGGGTGCCGAGCCCGTCCGCCTCGTTGTGGCGTCAGCGCAGAGGCATGCCCGAATCCGCGAAGGCCCGCCGCAGGAGCGAGGACAGGCTGAGCTCCGCCGCCCAACGTTGCAGGTACCCGACATCCAGCTTCTGACCCTGCACCTTGATGACTCCCATGATGTCCAGCCACTGTCGCTCGGACACGCCCGCGCCGAGCTGGTAGCGCTGGAGCGTCGCGAGGATGATGTCTTCGACAGAGCAGACGAAGAGAACCTGTTCGCCCTCTTGCAGGGTGTCTTTCCGCCGCCTCTTCATCGCGTTTCCCTGGTAACTGCCCTTCGGCGGGACGAACACGTCGATCTTGATGGAAGTCGCCAGATGGACCAGATTGAACGATGTTCGCCTTTCGATCGCCTCGGCGATCATCAGGTCATCGACGTAGTACTCGTCGCGCAGTGCTTCGACGACCTCCTGGATCTGCCCGGATTCGATGGCCGCAACCGGTCGAAGGTCCGGGTCACGGGCATCACGGCGCCGATGATGTCAGCAGGGGTCACATGCCGCGCCTCTGGCGGTAGTCAGCGACCCTCTGCGCAATCGACCCGCCGCAGTGCAGGCGGATGAAGAGCGAGTCCAGCTCCGCCGGTGTCTTGCCGGGATTGACCCTGCGGACCCCCCGCCTGGATAGTCCGACGACCAGCTGGGACAGGGAACGGACCTGGCTCAGTTTCTCCCTCGCGTTCCTGCTTCTCAGCAGTCCCAGCTGGAGTGCTTCCGCCGCGGGTGTCCGGGGACTGAGTGCTGTGCATCGTCCTGGGGGCAGCATACCGCAGTTCCCGGGCAAGTGATAGTGCGTTTTGCTGACAGGCACCGCACGTGGCGGCGCGGTCTTCCACGATCAGCCTGGCGCCGCCGGCCAGGGCGCGGGAGGCCCGGGTCCCGACTGCCTCAGACGAACAGCACCAGACTCACGGCCATGACCGCCATGCCGGCGACCAGCCCGGCAATCGAGTAATGGTGCTCGCCGTACTCGCGCGCGGAGGGCAAGAGCTCGTCCAGGGAGATGAACACCATGATTCCAGCCACCACGGCGAACAGGATGCCGAACAGCAGATCGCTCAGAAACGGCAGGAGAATGAGGTAGCCGATGATCGCCCCGGCCGGCTCGGACACGCCGGAGAGGAACGAGTAGACGAAGGCCTTGCGGCGGCTGCCGGTGGCGTAGTAGATCGGCACGGCCACCGCGATCCCTTCGGGGATGTTGTGGATCGCGATCGCCACGGCGATGGCGATCCCGAGGGCCGGATCCTGGAGGGTCGCCATGAACGTGGCCAGCCCTTCGGGGAAGTTGTGGATGGCGATCGCCAGGGCGGTCATGCCGCCCATGCGCAGGAGCTTGCGCTCCCGCTCCCGCGGAGCCGGGCGGGTCATCTCCTCGGCCCGGCGCACCTCGTGGGGGTTTTCCGCCTTGGGAACCACCTTGTCGATCAAAGCGATCAGGGCGATACCGCCGAAGAACGAGGCCACCGTGAGCCAGGCGGCCGGACGGGGTCCCACCTGCTCGCTCATGGCCTCGAAGGCTTTCGGGAAGATCTCGATCATGGACACGTAGATCATGACCCCCGCGGAAAACCCCAGGGCCACGGACAGAAAACGGGTGTTTGTCTTCTTGGCGAAGAAAGCCAGCACGCTGCCCACGCCAGTGGCCAGCCCCGCGAACAGGGTCAACCCAAAGGCCAGGAGTACGTTGTCGTTCATGTGGCGTTAGCCTTTCCGCGGGACGGCCGCGTGGCGCGGCGCCGCTGCGGCCTGTCAGCCCGGCCTAGCGCTTCAGGACCAGCGGCTCGCCGCAGCAGGTGAAGCCGCAAGGCTCCTCATCGTCGTGGCAGCCGCAGTCCTCTGCGGGCTTGCCGGCGTCCCGGCATTCCTTGATGACCTGAAGCTCGATGCCGCACTCCGCGCAGGTGTACACCTCGCCCTTCTTCATGTCGTGACAGCTTGCCATGGAGCCCCTCCTCGGCTGGGTTTGGCCGGTGGATCGGCCGGGTCGGTGCCGCAAACCGGCGACGTGAGTGTAGCAGCTGCCGGCGCCGCTGGCAATACCAGCCGGCGGATGCGAGTCCCCCCCGTTCCTTGGTTTCGGCGGCCGGGCTACCGCGGGTCTACGGCGAGATCCAGCGACAGCTCGCCTCCGGCCAGGCGGGTGACGGTGAGCACCGGCCCCTCGGCGGCGGCCACATCGGCGCCGGTGTCTCCGGAGCTCACCGTGTAGACGGTTTCGCTGCCGGCCAGCTGCACGCCCCAGGTGTCCTCAGGAAAGTACGGTCCGGAGAGCACGAGGGTCTTCGTCGTGGCCGTGGTTTCTTCCACGTCGGCGGAGCCGCCGGCAGGCGCCGTCGCGGTGAGCTCGAACTCCTCCCCGCCGACCCGGATCACCGCCACGGTCGTCCCCTCGGCTCCAGCCACGTAGCCGGGACGGTCGATGGCGTTTGCCAGCCCCGCGGCCACCTGCTCCAACGCGTCACCCGAGGCCACAGTGTAGTCGTAGCCCTGCGAAACACCGTCGTCGATCTGGATGGACCAGGTCGTGCCTTCCGCCGGCGATCCAGCCAGAAGCACCAGCTTGGTAAGGGCCGTCGTCTCATAGACGGTGGCGGTGGCCGGCGAGCTCACCGAAAGAACGATGTCCGGCGCGCCCCCGGCAATGTCGACACAGGCGATCAGCGATCCCTCGGCACCGGCGGTCAGTCCGTCGAGGGCGTCGAGGGCGAGCGCCAGGCCCTGGGCCACGTCCGGCAGGGACTGCGTAGGAGCGACGACGTGGGCGCAGTCCGACCCTCCGCGGCGCACGGTCCAGGTCTCGCCTGCGTTCGGAGTGCCGGAGAGCTGGCACGTAGCCACCCTCGCTGCCTGGGGCAGGAGCTCGTAAGGTGTTTCGTTGGGCAGCGGGCACGCCGCCAGAAGGGCCAGGAGGCCCAGCAGGGGATTGGCCCGCCGCATCGCACGCGGGATTCTCACCTCGTTAGGTAGTATAGTACATCTCGAGACCTTCCTCAATGAGCACCGGAGAGCACCGTGTGGAAGGCAAGGAGGCATGAGATGAAGCGGACCCATGTGCTTGCAGCCGCTCTTGCCCTGCTGGCCCTGCTGCCCGGGGGGATGGCTCGAGCCGGGGGCGGCGCAGAGCCCGGAACACCGGCCGGCAGGCCCCCGACGGTGACGGAGAAGCAATCCGACGAGCTGGCTGCAAGCATCGACTCGCACCTGATCGAGGCCAACACCCGGTTTGCCTTCGGCATCCTGCGCCGTCTCGCGGACGAGCAGGGCAAGAACATGTTCATCTCACCCCTTTCCATCCTGCTCGCGCTGGCCATGACCTACAACGGCGCCGGAGGCGCCACGAGCCTGGCCATGGCCGAGGCGCTGGAGTTTGCCGGGCTTGCTCCGGAGCAGCTCAATCGGGGCTTCCGGGACCTGATGCGCAGCGTGGTCGACGCGGACGAGCAGGTCGAAATCAGCATCGCCAACTCCATCTGGTATCGTCCCGGCTATCGGGTGGGGGAGGCGTTTCTCCAGACAAACCGCAGCTACTACCGCGCGGAGGTCCGGGAGCTGGATTTCTCCACCCCCGGAGCGCTGGAGGCGATCAATGGCTGGATCGACAGCGCCACCAGGGGCAAGATCAGCCGAATGCTCGACCGGATCCCGGCGGACGTGATGATGTACCTCATCAACGCCATCTACTTCAAGGGCGACTGGAGGCACCGGTTCGCCGAAGCGGACACGCGGGAAGAGCCCTTCGCCCTCGAGACCGGCGCCACGAAGCAGGTGCCCATGATGCACATGAGGCAGCGGCTCGAGCACGCCCGGGCAGGCAATCACGCGCTGCTGAGGCTGCCCTACGGCCGGCAGGCGCTGGCCATGTACATCCTTCTTCCCGACGAGGGGCAGTCTCTGGACCGGATCGTCGGGCAAATCGACGATCGATCCTGGGCCGCCCTGAAGTCCGCGCTGGCTGCCGAAGAGGTCGCTCTCGCCCTGCCCCGCTTCGAAGTGGAGTACGAAAAGAACCTGGTCGATGTGCTCTCGGCGCTGGGCATGGGAATCGCCTTCGAGCCCGGGGCCGACTTTTCCGGCATCGATCGGGAGGTGTTCATCTCGGAGGTCCGCCACAAGGCAGTCATCCGGGTGGACGAAGAGGGAAGCGAAGCCGCCGCGGCCACGGTCGTGGCCATGACCCGATCCGCACCTGCCCCGGCGATCCCGTTCATCGTCGATCGGCCCTTCTTCTTCGCCATCGCCGACGAGCGGACCGGAAGCATTCTGTTCATGGGCAAGGTGTGCGAGCCCTGAGGCCGCGGGCATCCGGTGGGCGCGCCGTCCCTGCGCTCCCGGCGGCCGAGCCGAAGGGACGAAAGCACTGGTCCGCGCCGGCCCCGTGACTCAGCCGGAAGGAAGCCCCTGCCCCAGCCGGAGGTCGAAGCGGAACTCCCGGGTCCCGGCGATCCTCACGTCCTTCATCGCGGCATGCGCAGGGTTCAGCAGCACGTTGGCTTCTTCCGGGATGATCACCGAGGGAACTTCCAGCAGAAGGCTCTGCTCCTCGCGCACCCAGCGGTCCCCCGTCTCCTGGGTGGCCTGGGCGGGGACGGGAGAGCTCCAGCCTCCGGGGAGCGTGGCGGCCTCTACCGCCTGGGCCTCCACCGCATCGGGCAGCTCGAGGGTGACCAGGCACATCGGAGGCAGCAGGGACAGGTCGCTGACGTGCACGAGGTACTCCAGGCAGGCCAGTGCCCGCGATCGGGAGGCGTACACCACCGCCGTGCCGGGGGTGTTCCAGCGCCCGCCGTTCCGGCGGGCCCCCTCTCCGCTCAGGTCGCGGGCATACCGCTCCACGGCCATGCGAAAGACCAACACGGATGCGACGCCCGCCTCAGTACACGCCGTGCTCGATCCGTTCGAGCTCCGAGAGCACCAGCTCCGCCCCGAATCGGGAGCGCAGCAGCTCCATCGGCACCTGGTGGTCGAGGTAGGGAACCGGGTGCTGGAGCCAGCGCATCAGGGGCTCCTTGCTGCCGAACACCTCCAGGCCGCGTTCCAGCACGGTCGACACCTGCAGCACGTGCTCCGAGACCATCCGGTCGAATCGGGCCTCCATCTCCTTGCGCTGGAGGGTGCGTACGTTGATGGACAGCAGGCGGGCCAGGGCGGCCAGGGGGACGCCCAGCAGATCGGCCAGCTCCACGACCTCGCGCTTGGTGAGCCCCCGGTCGGCGGCGCGCATCAGGGAAAGCTCGCGGCGAATCGTATTCTCGGTCATTTGTCTTGAAGTATAGCGACAATTGTCGCTCGTGGCAAGAGATCGGCCCGGAGAACGGCCGCCGCGCCGGGGTTGCCCAGGCGCCGCGGCCCGCGCACTGATCTGCACGCGATATGCTGCGCGCGCTGTTCTCCCCGCGCCGTTCAGGGAATCACGAAGTCGATCACGGCGTCCACTGTGACGCGTCCTCCAGGGGGAAGCTCGAAGGCGTTGTGCACATCCGAGCTCATGTAGTCGCCGCTCAGGTGCCGCCGGTCCCCGTCGGTGTCGTTGTAGGCGTACAGGTAGTACCGGCCCGGGTGCACGTGGGTGAAGGTGTGGCTGCGGGTGCCGGCGGGCAGAAAGACGTACTTGGAGATGTACTTGAGACGCTCCTCCTCGTAGCGCAAGCCCGCGAACAGAGAATCGGTGGTGAGCAGCAGGAACAGCTCGTCGTCGCTTCCGGCGTTCAGCTTTTCGTCGACAACCACGTTCACCGTTACTTCCCCGACGTGCGGCTGCTCCAGGGACCGGTACGGATCGTTCTCCAGGTCGAGATAGATGCTCTCGGATCGGTGCCTGAAGGTGCTCGAGAAGTCCTTCACCATGTAGCTCTGGGGGAAGTCGAAGTGAGAGACCGCCTGCGCGGCGGCGCGGCGGCCGCCGAGCTTCGCCCGCCACCGGCAGTGAATCTCCAGGGGGGACACGCGGTTGAACCTGTTGGTGTAGACCTCCATGAGAAACTCGTCATCTGCGAAGGTGAACTCGGTGTAGGCCCGGTCATCCCCGGCCTGGAAATCCGAGAAGCGGTAGTACCCTTCGGATTCCCGGACCGTATCGATCACCTCGTAGGTGACGCATCCCTGGCCCTGGAACACCCCTTCGGTGCGCAGCGCGACCTTCAGCCGGCCTTCGTGCTTCACGATGAACAGGCTCATGTAGTTGACGGTTTCGGCATCCAGCGTCGAGTACTGGGAGATCTGGCCGGGGGACACCGGGCGGAAATCCACGTACCAGGAGTCGAAGCTGCCCGCCGGGGTGGTGGTGGAGACCGGCCCGTGCCACAGACCCGCAATCCGGCGCAGGATCCCGAATCCCATCACCGGTTCGTTGTCCCGGTCCACGCCCGGCCCCCGGGGTGCAGGCGGATCGCCGGCAGGGTGCCCGCCGGCTGTCCGGTGCACCGCGGCGCACTGGCTCAGCAGAATCACCAGCAGCGTAGCGGCGCCGATCCGCAGGCACGTGGGCAGGAATCTCATGAAGCATCCTCCCGTGCAGCGTGCTCTCGTAGCGTGCTCTCGTAGAGCGTTCTCGTACCGATACGATAAGCCAATGTTCTTCGCGGCACAACGCCGCGATCGTTCTCCCGGCGGAATTGCTGATCAAGTCTGGGAGGGGCCGCAGCCGGCCGCTCGACAGAAGCGTGGAGCGGCTTCACAGCTTCACAAAACCGGCTACGGTCGGTCTGCCGATGGGTTGGGCACGGCCACGTCGCCGACCGCGGCCCCAGCAACCGCGGCGGCCGCCCCCTCGCTCACCGCCCCGCGCCGCACAGCGGCCTTGCGGGTGAACAGCGCGCCGCCGATCAGCGCGGTCAGCGGGGCCACCGACACCAGCCCGAAGCTGCCCACCACTGTGTGCAGGATCTCGGCCGATACGTACTGGATGTTCAGGATGTTGCCCAGGGGAATGCCCTGGGCGATGAAGACCATGAGCAGCGTGGAGTAGCCCCCCGAATAGGCCAGAAGCAGCGTGGTGGTCATGGTCCCGATCACGGCCCGTCCGACGCGAAAACCCGAAGCGATGAGCTCCAGGGCGCCGATCCGGGGCTGCCTGGCAACGATCTCGGCCATCGAGGCGGAGACGTCCATGGAAATGTCCATGACCGCGCCGGAGGAGGCGATGAAGATTCCCGCCAGGAAGATCTCGGCCAGGTCGAGTGCCGGGAAACCCGTGTACAACAGGGTCTCGGCGAAGGGCTTAATTTCCCCGGGGATGCGGAAGTAGCGGCCGAAGACGACGGACAGTGCGCAGGTGAGCAGGACCCCGGCAAAGGCGCCAAGAAAGGCGACCGTACCCTTGCGGGTGAAACCCGCCACCAGGAAGATGATAACCCCTGTCAGGACTGCGACGATGAGAAGCGAGAACCCGATCGGGTCGAAGTACTTCAGAAGACCCGGCAGCATCACCTTCCACAGCAGCAGGGCGGTGAAGAAGAAGGAGACGATGGCCTTCAGACCGGTCCAGCCGGCGTAGCCGACGAGCAGCAGGATGAACACCACCACGAGCAGGCCCTGGATGCTCAGGCGGTAGCGGTCGATCACCCGGGGCTGGACCACCTCCCCCCCGGAGGAGTCGATGACGGCGAATACGGTGTCCCCTTCCCGGTAGACCTTGTCGAAGTCCAGCTTGCCCAGGAAATGGTTGACCGTGTCGAAGCTCCGGCCGCGGTACTCACCGCTCAGGATCTCGATGCGCATGATCTGCTCGCCGGTGTTGGTGAGCCCGATCACGTGGCGCTGGCTGTCGTCCACGGCCGTGACCCTGGCCCGCGCGCTCCGCCCCCGTTGCTGCGCCGCTCCCTCGAAGCCCGACGGCAGGAGCGCGAGGGCAACGCAGGCCAGGCCGCAGATCAGCACGAAGAGCAGCTCCACCCGGGAGATCTTCCGCAGGCCCAGATACGAAGAGACGGTGCGCGGCATGATGATTCCTTTCTGCCTGCCGACGGAGAGGGCCGGGAAACCCCGTTGGGGGGCTCCCGGCCCTGGCGCGGCGGCCCTGGGCGAGACGAAGGGCGAGTGCGGCCTCAGTCCGCCAGGTTCTCGACGCCCATCACGGCGGCGAGCTTCCTGTAGATGTCGGTGTTGTCGTAGTACCCGTCGAACAGGTCCTGGCCCAGGCCCATGGCGTAGGTCGGAACCGGGATGCCGGTGTGTGAGTACGAGGTCCAGCCGATGCCCGCCTTGTTGTTGAGGATGTGGGTCAGGGTGACCGTGAGAGGCTCATACCCGCCGTACAGGATCTTGGCCTGTTCACCGCCGGTGCGGGCCTTGGGATCCTTCATCGTCTCCGCAAAGGCAGCCGTCAGGAGCTGCTTCTCGTAGTCGCTCAGGTCCATGCCCCTGCCCCCGTCGGCGGCAGCGAAGCCGAAGTGCTCGTTGATCAAAGGGAAGACCTGCTCGGCGGACGCGCGGGGGTACTGCTTCTTGAAGGCCGCCAGCTCGGCGTCGAAGGCCACGTAGGAGATCTTCTGGTTCAGGAGCAGGGTGGTGTTGCTGTTGTAGCCGGTCCCCGCGAAGCCGATGGTCATGCCGCCGCACTCGTGGTCGCCGGTCACGACGATCAGGGTCTCATCGGGGCGTCGCTGGGCGAAGGCCACCGCCCTCCTGACCGCCTCGTCGAAGGCCTGCACGTCCCGAATGGCCGACAGGGCGTCGTTGGCGTGGCAGGCCCAGTCGATCTTCCCGCCCTCCACTACCAGGAAGAAGCCGTTCGGGTTGTCCAGCAGCTCGATGCCCTTCTGGGTGAAGTCCGCCAGGGACAGGGTGTCCGCTGGGCGGTCCAGCTCGTAGAGCATCGCCATGGCGTCGGCAGGCTTCTCCGTGACGGCCCAGACCTTGCCGGCCCCGGGTCTCAGGCGGTTGAACTCCTCGCGGCTGGTCGTGACGGTGTAGCCGTTTCGCCGGGCAAGGTCGAACACGTTGCCCGGTTTGTTCTCCATCTTGCTCCTCTTGCCGTCGGGATCGGTCACGCTTCCGCCGCCGAAGTAGTCGAAGCCGCTGTCCACCAGCTGCAGGGCGATCTCGTACATCATCCCGCGGGAAGGGACCGAGGCGTAGAAAGCGGCCGGGGTGGCGTGCTCGATGGAGACGCTGGAGACCACGCCGACCTTCATGCCCTTGGCCTTGGCCTGCTGGGCGATCGAGGTGTAGCTCCTGGTCTTGGTCGTGTCCATGCCCACGACACCGCTCAGGGTCTTGTGCCCCGAAGCGATGGAAGTGCCCGTGGATGCCGAGTCAGGGATGAAGGAGGTGGCGTCATGGGTGGTCGTGATGCCCTGCGCCGGGAACTGGGTGAAGGTGAGGGTTCGCGGCGCGTTGGGGCTGCTGTACTTCATGGCCCCGGCGAGGATCTCCGTTCCGCTCACCTGGGGCAGGCCCATGCCGTCGCCGATGAACACGAACACGTACTTGGCGATGGGGCCGGCGTACTCGTTGTGCACGGGCCCCGTTTTCCGGGTTTCCGGCACACCGGCGGCGAAGGCCGAAGCGGTCCCCACCAGCAGGACCAGGAGGGCGACTGCGGCGTTCCTGAAGCGATAGGTCTTCATGCGTTTGGACTCCTTGAAGTGTGGATTCTTTCAAGGAGTCTGCCGCGGGGCGTGCTAGCCCATCGTGACGGGATGGTTAGGAGTCGATTAGTCCCTCGCGGCTCGAGCGCACGGGCTCGACCCGCCGGGGTGGAGGTGATCGGAGGCAGCCTGCCACAGTGTGAGCAGCGCCTCGCGGAGGCATGGGCTGAGCTTCCTCAGGGCGGGAGGAGACGCACGCGGCATGCCATCTACCGGCACGCCTGGCCACAAGCCGTCAGTCTTGGGGTGCCTCCCAAGGGGCCTCTCCTCCGGGACAAGCGCCTCGCCCGGTCAGTCGAGGGCCGCCAGGATCTGATCGATCGCGTCGGCCTCGAGGACGAGATCGATGGCCCGGTCCAGGGCCCCGCGATCACGGCTGTCCATAATCCTCCGGCGCTGAGAGGACTGCAGGCGGCCGAACCTCTTCTCGATCAGCCGCAGCAATACCTGGTGTTGCTCCTCGAGCTTTCCTTCGAGTCTTCCTTCGAGTTTTCCTTCGAGTTTTCCTTCGGCTTTTCCCTTTTCGATCAGCTTGTCCGCCAGGGTCATGTACACCTCCTGCACGGCTCCGGATCCGAAGCTCTCCAACTCCGCTTCGAGGTCGCGAGCCTCGATGTCCTTGCCTGCTTGGATTATATACTCCAACAGGGCGCTGACGAAAGCCTTGTGGTCCTCGTCCAGGGGCAGGGCCGCCACGGCCCGCAGGATCTCCCCCAGGTGCTGCCGGAGACCGCTCAGAGCATACTTGAGGGACCGCAAGGCGGCCTGGTAGTGCAGACTTCCCCTTAGCGGGTCGTCCCTGCGCTCCCGAAGGTCGAGCATCAGGGAGGTGAACCCGGGGACGAACCGAGACAGATCGGGGTCGGCTACGAAATACCCCGAGAAGCTCAGGGGAAACCGCCACCGTCGTCGCCCGTGGTAGACGATGAGGGGGACCAGCGGCGGGAGGGTGGAAGCGCGGGGGTTGTCGGAGCGCTCGCGCTCCCAGACGCGCACCATGTAGCGCAACAGCTGCAACAGGGTCCACCGGTAGGGGTAGGACTTGTGCTCCACCAGGATGTACACCAGCAGGGGGGAGCCGCGCAGGCGGGTTCGCACAAGGATGTCTGCCTGGTGGGCCGCCAACTCCGGATCGACGAAGGTCTCTCCGGAGACCTCCAGGGCGCCCAGGTCCAGCCGTCGCAGGAGTCTCGGGGGCAGTGCGTCGCTCAGGAGCTCCCGGGCGAGCTCCGCCCGTCCGAAGACGGCGCGGAAGAAGCGGTCGTGAGGCTGGTGCAGCTGCTTCATACCCGGTTGTAACGGGGTTGGAATGCCTGGCGCTTGAATCGGCCACGCCCGACCCTCGGATCGGCAACCTGCGCACCCAGAAGGCACCAGAAGCGCTTCATCGGCGAGGCCTGCCGGGAGGTGATCATCCCACCATCTGGGCGTGACCAAGGGCAATCCCGTGAGCTTGGGAAAGAGAGACCGGGAGTCGCTGCCCCCGTTGGGAGTCCCTTCTGCCCAATCGCGCCAGCCCAATGAGCCAGATCGACGGGCTCACCTTCATCGGAATTCGTTGGTTCGTCCGGAACAGGGAAGCGGTGCGGCGTCACAAGGATCTCGACCAGCTGGAGCATCTCCACCAGACCGGAGGGCAGGGGAGGCATGTGTGTAGCAAGCGGCCTGCCCGTGAGCCGCAAGGTCTACTTGGTGTAGTACTTGTAGATCCTTCCGCGGTACAGCCCATCGGCTGCTCCGTCCAGGTCGCTGCGACGGAAGTACAGGAACTTGTAGTCGCAGATGTCCCACGAAGAGAACACCTTCCTGTAGGCCCCACCGTTCTGGATCTCGGCGGTATGTCGGACTTTCTTGTTGGCGAAGCGCTTTGCGATCCGCGAATGGGGGGACCTGTGATCGGTGAAGCCCCAGACCCGCTTTCGACTTCGGCTCATGTTCCAACCTCCCTGTGGAGACATTAGAACACGGCGTGCGATCGTCCTCTGTTCATCGGTGCGTTCCCTTCGGATGGGAGCGTAGGAGCCTGTGCCCGTCGGACCACCCGTCGGACCGGCCCCTCGAGGGGAGCTTCCGCTCAGGGTACCATAGATCGAGCACGGACCACGTGAAATCATACTCGAGTCCCCGGCTCTTGAGCCAGTCCCCGATGGAGGCAGCATGGCCAGGCGCCGCCTCCTGGTCCCCTCCGGTCTCGACGACCATGCCGGCGGTCTTTTCCTTCCGGTTCCAGCTCCCGCCGCAGTACAGGCCATTTGCTTCGACGTAGTCCTCGATGAAGCTCTCCATGAGGTCATCGAAATCCGTCTCCGAAATCGAGGAAGTGATCTTCAGCTCGAGCTCGAGCCCGTACTCACAGAACTCGCCCACGTGCAGCTTCTTTCGAAGGCGCTTTTTCATCCTCGTTCCTCGCGGTCTTGCCAGCAGCCAGCTCCCGCCGCTGGAACCCGGTCGACCTCCCAAACAGGATTGCGCACTTTCGCCAGCCCGTGCAAGAGCCCCAGCGCAGGAGTCCTGGGTGTCACGATCTTGCAGCTCGGCGCAACGGACCAACGGCCCCCATCGTGCCGGTTGCTTCTGATCGGCGACGGGCGGTGGATCGGGCCGTCAGGGCCGGCGGGGGGTCCCACCACGAAAAAATCGAGAATCGAATTGACAATCCGCTCGTTCTGTATTACCTTCATAGTGTAATAGGTACATAGTACACTAAGAAAGAACAATAGGGAGAGAAGGTGTTGAGGCGGCCAAGACGGGGCATTCAGCTCCCGGGGCATGGTCCCCGGATTGCGCAGAGTCGACACGAAAGAATGGAACGTCGTTGGTCAAGTGAACCATGCCAGCACAACCTAATACACCAAACGCCCGCCTGGTCCGTCGATAGGCCTGTACGCCATGAACCGTGATCTGTCGCTCGAAAAAAGCGATGCCCACCGGCGCCTCGAGGCGGCCTACAAGAGCGAGAAGCCTCGCTTCCTGGCTCGCCTGCGGGCCGCCGGACGTACCCTGGAAGAGGCGGAGGACCTGGTGCACGACGTGTACGCCGAGACCATGGAACGCCTGCCGCTCGTGTCCGAGATCCGCAACCTGCCGGCCTGGATCAACTGGCTGTTCACGCGCCGGCTGATCGACGCCTGGCGGCACGAGAAGGTCCGCGCCGCATCCGGGGAAACGGACGTGGCCGAGGACACCCTCCGGGAGATTATCGCCGGCACCGGCCTGGATCCCCTGGACGGCCTCGTCAGGGACTGCCTGGTGGACGCCCTGAACGACGCCCTGAAGCTCCTGCCGGGCCCGCAGCGCCGCGTGGTGGAAGCGCAGGTTTTCGGCGGCCTGACCTTCCGGGAGCTCGCGGAAGCCACGGGTGAGAGCATCGATACCCTCACGGCTCGCAAGCGCTATGCCCTGCGCAGCCTGGCGCGGGCCCTGAGGCACTGGATCGAGGAGTGAACGGGCCATGTGTCGAAGGATCAAGGAACCAAACCGGGCAGCGCCCCGGACCAATAGTCATGCCGGGATGAACCCGGAGGAGGTACGCAATGTCTGATCGAGAGAATTCCTGCAAAGGCGGAATGGACGGCTGGTGGGAGGACCGCACCCTGCCCCAGAAGATCCTGCTGGGGATCGGCTTCGCAGTAGTCGGAGCCGGCCTGCTCGCCCTGTGCGGCTGGGTGGTGATGCTCCTGTGGAACTGGCTGATGCCGGAGATCTTCGGGCTCAAGGCTCTCAGCTACTGGCAGGCCTGGGGCTTGCTGATCCTGTCCAGCATCCTGTTCAAGGGCATGCGCCTGGGCTCGGGCGACGGCGGGCGCCGCAGCGACCGGAAGCGCCGGCAGCACCTGCGCCGCTACCTGCAGGAGGACCAGCCCCCCGCAGCGGACGCTGCGTCGGGCTCCCCGGAAGCCGCCGAGGCTTGAGCGCTTCCCCGTGGGCAGGGGATGCCTCGTCCGGGCACCCCGCCCACGATCAAACTACTGCACAAGGAGAAACATAGTATGGAAGAAAGCAATCGGACTCACCCGGTCCGTCTCAAAGGAGAGCTCACCGAGACCCCCTCGCGGGGCCTGTGGATCGTGAAATGGCTGCTCATCGTTCCGCACCTGATCGTCCTGGCCGGCCTGGCGGTCGCCTTCGCGGTGCTCACCGTGATCGCCTTCTTCGCGATCCTGTTCACGGGGACGTACCCCCGGCGCCTGTTCGACTTCAACGTGGGCGTCCTGCGCTGGGGCTGGCGTGTGAGCTTCTACAGCTACGGGGCCCTCGGCACGGACACCTATCCGCCCTTCACCCTCAAGGCCTTCGACTACCCCGCCGACCTGGAGATCGCATACCCCGAGAAGCTCAAGAACGGCCTGGTCCTGGTGAAGTGGTTCCTGGCCATCCCGCACTACGCCGCGCTGGCCGCCCTGACCGGCTGGGCCGCCGGAAACGCCGCGGGCTGGAGCCCGCCATTTGTCGGGCTGCTCTGCGTTCTGGTGATCGTCGTGGCCGTCCTGCTCCTGTTCACCGGAAAGTACCACAGGGACATCTTCGGACTGATCATGGGCATCCAGCGCTGGAGCTACCGGGTCATCGCCTACGTGGCCCTCATGACCGACGAGTACCCGCCCTTCCGCTTGCGCGAGTAAGGGCCGTGGAGCGGAGGTGGGGCGGCCAGCCCGGCGACCGGACGCGAGCAGTCCGCCCGCCCGGATTCGCCCCCCCTCCTTCTCGCCGCCCGGCTGGCTCGCTTCTCCCATACCTTACCAATTTGCCAGTATATAGCCCACCTGGGTATCTTTGACTGTAGAGCCGCGTGGCAGGCCGCGGCTGTCCCGGCCGGCCCCGGCCGCGACAAGGAGAGCCCATCATGCTTGCCGAAACGATTCGCGATTTTCCGATGTTCATAGACGGGGCATCCGCCGAGTCCTCGACCGGGCACTGGCTGGAGGTCCACAGCCCGGCCTCCGGGGCGCTCGTGGGCAGGGTGCCGTCGGGCGGCTCGGCCGATGTCGATCGGGCCGTGGCGGCGGCGCGCGCCGCCTTCGAGGACGGGCGCTGGAGCCGCAGCCTGCCGGAGCGCGTGGCTGCCTTGAGCCGCCTGGCCGACCTCATCGAGGCGAACGCCGAGGAGCTGGCCGCTCTGGAAACCGCCCAGACCGGCTCCGCATACAAGCTGCGCCGCTACTCCGACCTGCCGTTTGCCATTGACAACCTGCGCTTCTTCGCCGGGGCCGTACGGCACCTGGAGGGCAAAGCCGCCTTCGAGTACTCCGGGAGCCACACGAGCTTCATTCGCCGTGAGCCAGTAGGGGTCGTCGGTCAGGTCAGCCCCTGGAACTACCCCCTCTGGATGGCCGTCTGGAAGATCGGCCCTGCGCTGGCCGCCGGAAACAGCGTGGTCCTCAAGCCGGCGACGGCCACCCCGCTCACCTCCCTGCGCCTTGCCCACCTCGCGGCGGAGGCCGGGATCCCTCCCGGAATCTTCAACGTGATCACGGGACGCGGGGACGTGGTGGGGGCGGCGCTCGCCGCGCACCCGGATGTCGACCTGATCGCCCTCACGGGTGACGGGGAGACGGGACGGAAGATCATGGCGCTGGCCGCCGGCAACCTGAAGCGCGTGCACCTCGAGCTGGGCGGCAAGGCGCCGTTCATCGTTCACGCCGACGCGGACCTGGAGGCGGCGGCCCGGGGAGCGACTGCCGGTGCACTCATCAACGGCGGCCAGGACTGCACGGCTGCGACCCGGGTCTATGTGCACGGCTCCGTGGCCCGGGCATTCACCGACCGCCTGGCCGAGCTGTTCGCCTCGGTGCGGGTCGGGGACCCGATGGCCGCCGACACCGACATGGGGACGCTCATCAGCCAGGCCCAGGTGGACCGGGTGTCCGGCTTCGTGGAGCGGGCCGTGCAGGCTGGAGCGCGGGTGCTGGTCGGCGGCGGCCGCCCCGACGTCCCGGCGTTTCCGCATGGTGCCTTCTACCTGCCCACCTTGATCCTCGACGCCGCCCAGGACAGCGGGATCATGCAGAAGGAGGTCTTCGGGCCCGTCCTGGTCGTGCGAAGCTTCGAGACGGAAGCGGAGGCCCTGCGGCTGGCCAACGACACCGCCTACGGCCTGGTTGCTTCCGTATGGACGAAGGACCTCGGGGTGGCCATGCGGGCCACCCGAGAGCTGAACTTCGGACAGGTGCTGGTGAACGACCACCTGATGATCACCAGCGAGATGCCCCACGGCGGCTTCAAGCAGTCGGGCTTCGGCAAGGACATGTCGATGTACTCCTTCGACGAGTACACCCGGGTCAAGCACGTCATGATCGAGCTCACCGGCGAGAGGCGGAAACCCTGGCACTGGACCATCTTCGGCGACGGCGATGGCCAAGGGGAAGGCGACGGTGCCGACCAAAGCGACGGAGCGAAGAGCTGAGAGCGCCCTTCGGCGGCGGCCGGGAGCTCCGAGGCGCGGCTGAGCCGATACAGGACGGAGCCGATCCAGGACTTGATCGTCCGGCCGGCCGCGCGGAGAATAGGGGAGTACCGCTCG
>Ga0209164_1002960_pt1 | contig 16859 bp, 16 predicted proteins | sample MTBNYHSulfiMetaG_FD_187458 | JGI IMG/M metagenome (GOLD analysis project Ga0209164, IMG submission 187458) | Enrichment culture microbial communities from rom New York Harbor, USA that are MTBE-degrading - MTBE-NYH (New York Harbor Sulfidogenic)... | ecosystem: Environmental > Aquatic > Marine >...
CCCAGGCAGGCCACGGTCTTGCCCTTGACCTCACCCCCCATGGCCTGGATTATCTTCTCGGCCATCAGCTCCCGCTGCTTCTCGTTGACCTCGATGACCGCCTTGACGATCTTGAAGTCATAGCCCTTGGACTCGGCGATCCGGGCCAGGGCCTGGGTGTCCTTGGGGAAGCAGGAGCCGCCGAAACCGGGCCCGGCATGGAGGAACTTGGGCCCGATCCGGTTATCCATGCCCATCCCCTTGGCCACCATCTGAACGTTGGCCCCGACCCTCTCGCAGAGGTTGGCCATCTCGTTGATGAAGCTGATCTTGGTGGCCAGAAAGGCGTTGGAGGCGTACTTGATCATCTCCGCCGTGGCTACGTCGGTCAGGATGATGGGGGTCTCGTTGAGGTAGAGGGGCCGGTAGAGCTCCTTCATGATGGCCGAGGCCTGGTCCGAGGAGGTCCCGATGATGATCCGGTTGGGCCTCATGAAGTCCTCGATGGCCGAGCCCTCCCGGAGAAACTCGGGGTTGGAGACCACGTCGAAGGCCAGCCTCTCCTTCTGCTCCGCGGCCACTATCTCCCTGATCCGCTCCCCGGTCCCCACCGGAACCGTGGACTTGGTGACGATGACCTTGTAATCCTTCATCCTCTGGCCGATGGTCCTGGCCACCTCGAAGACGTACTGCATGTTGGCCGAGCCGTCCGAGCCCTGGGGGGTCCCCACGGCGATGAAGATGACCAGGGCGCCGTCGATGGCCTCGGCGATGTCGGTGGTGAAGATGAGCCGGCCCTCGGAGGTGGAGCGGTCGATGAGCTCCTTGAGACCCGGCTCGTAGATGGGAACCTGGCCCCGGTTGAGCATCTCGATCTTGTCCGCGTCGTTGTCCACGCAGGTTACGTTGACCCCCAGCTCGGCAAAGCAGGTCCCGGTGACCAGGCCCACGTAACCCGTGCCGACCACACAGATATGCATTATTTCAGATCCCTCCGAAGGTTCCTCGTGGAGGCCGGCCGGCTTGGGGCTCCGGCGGCGCTTCCGGGCCAGTCTGCCAAAAACCGGGCCTGAAGACAATCCTATTCCACCCCGCCCATCCCCCCCGGGGGCGGGCGGGGTTTACCCGGGAATCCTGGAAGGGGACCGGAAGGGGGCCGGTTTCTAAGCCTTCGGCCGTGACCGGGGGGGGATCTCCAGCTCCGGCAGCCTGGCCGCCGCCTCGACGACCCGCCTGGTCACCTCCCGGGCCGGAAGGCCGGCGTTGATGACCACCATCCGCTCCCCGGTCTCGGCGGCCCGGGCGGCCAGATCCAGGTAGTTGAGCCGGACCTGGCCCAAGAACTCGGCCCGTTCATAGATCTCCCGCCGACCGTTGCGGGCCTCCAGCCGGGCCAGGCAGTCCTCCACCTCCAGGTCCAGGAGGATGGTCAGGTCCGGCCTGGCCGCCTTGGAGTTGACGGACCTGACCCAGTCGGGGTTGTTGTGGACCGACTGGTAGGCCAGGGAGGAAAGAAGGTAGCGGTCGGAGATCACCGCCTGGCCCCGGGCCAGGGCCGGGTTGATGATCCGGACCAGGTGATCCAGCCGGTCGGCGGCGAAAAGGAGGGTCATGACCCCGGGAGCGAAGACCTCCTCCCGGCTTAAGCCCTGCCGGACCAGCTCCCCCAGGGGTCCGGGGCTCGGCTCGGCGGTCAGGATCACCTCCCTGCCCCTGCCTTCCAGCCAGCCGGCCAGACGCCGGGCCTGGGTGGACTTGCCGGTTCCGTCGATCCCCTCAAGGGCGATGAAAAGGCCTCTGCCCATCGGACCATTTTGGGCGGCGGCGGGTTGTCGTGTCAAGACGTGAGGCCCGAGGCTCGTGGGTAAAGGTGGGCTCTCCCGGTGGATTAGGGAAAGATTAGGAAACAGGCAACAAACACATTTGAGGTAACCCCAATACAAATTTAGACCATTTATTCATATCTTAGAAGTAGGGAATTACCATAATTTATTCAAAATCTCCATATTGTCTCCACAATGTCCTTTCCCCGGAGTCGTCCCGACCAGTCTAAGAGGAAGAGCCGGTCTTATTTATATTTCTCCGGCAACGAACCGTATTTAAAGTACCATTGGTATTTTAACCCAACTTTTTTTCGAGACCAAGTAATGATTGCCCCCGGGAGTGGGCGCGGTGGCAAAAGTAAAAAAAAATTCCTTGATATCTCGTGGATGTCTTGTTATATTCGTTAAACAAATTTAATGGAGGTAAGGCATGGCCATTGATATGGAGGAGCTCAAGAAGCTCATCGAAAAGGGAGCGGACGCGGAGCAGCTAAAGGAGCATTTTGGGGTCAAACAGAAAACCAGCATCCAGAATGCAGTGGCCAGATTGATGGTGGCCAAGGGCCAGGTCTATAACGTTCCCGGGCTGTTTCACCTCAAGGGCTCAGGGGGCCGGGGGATGAGCAAGACCTTGACCAACGGCAAGCAGGGTCTTCGTCTTTCCCCCCAAAGGATGACCGCTCTCGGCTTCCAGGGCAGCGAGAAGTTCGTCCCGGAGAAGCATGAGCAGGGAGTCCTCCTCCGCAAGGTGTGATCGCCGGAAGGGTCCGGACCGGGGCCGGCACGGGGGAAAGGTGATCCCGCCGGCCGGGGATCGACCGACTTGACCTCAGTTCCGGACCAGGGGCGGTAGAAAGCCCGGTTGTTCAAAGCCTTACCTCCATCCCCCAGTCGGCCCGCAGTCGATCCCTCGGCGGGGCGGGCCTCCTTTCCTGGTTCAGCCTGACCTGAGGCCTGGAAGGCCGGGGTTGACTCGGCCTCCCAGGGCCGCGGTCCGGTCTCCAGGTGAGCGACCCGGTCCCAACCCAAGCAGGCGGCCGCCCCCGCCAGGGGCCCCGGTGGTCAGCTCTGGGCATAGGTCGAGACCTGGAAGTCGGGGTAGGCGTTGCCGCCGTGCTCGGCCGAGTCCAGGCCTTCCTTCTCCTCGGCCTCCTCCACCCTTAAGCCGAAGAAGAGCTTGATCAGCTTGAAGAGGATGAGCCCCGTCCCAAAGGACCAGATAAAACAGGAGCCGATCCCCAGAAGCTGAACTCCGATTATCTTGACCGCGGCCCCCTCGAGGTTGAACAGGCCGGCGGCCAGGGTGCCCCAGGCCCCGCAGACGCCGTGGACCGAGACCGCGCCCACCGGATCATCCACCCCCAGCCGGTCGAAGAAGAGGACCGAGAAGACCACCAGGACGCCGGCCGCGGCCCCGATTATGAGGGCGCTGGCCGGGGTGACGTTGGCGCAGCCGGCGGTGATGGCCACCAGGCCGGCCAGGGCCCCGTTGAGGCTCATGGAGATGTCCGGCCTGCCGAACCTGAGCCAGGAGCTGAGCATGGCCAGGACCGACCCCGCGGCCGCGGCCAGGTTGGTGTTGACGAAGATCAGGGCGATCTCCTTGTTGGCCGCGGTGGTGGAGCCGGGGTTGAACCCGAACCAGCCCAGCCAGAGGATGAACACCCCCAGGGCGGCCAGGGGCATGTTGTGGCCCAGGATGGCCCGGGGTTTGCCGTCCACGTACTTGCCCAGCCTGGGGCCCAGGACGATGGTTCCGGCCAGCCCGATCCAGGCCCCCATGGAATGGACCACCGTGGATCCGGCGAAGTCGATGAACCCGAGGCCCTCCAGCCAGCCCTGCCCCTTATAAAGGCTTCCCCAGGCCCAGGAGCCGAAGACGGGGTAGATGAGGGCGCTGACCACCAGGGAGTAGATCAGATAGGAGCTGAACTTGGTCCGCTCGGCCATGGCCCCGGAGACGATGGTCGCGGCCGTGGCGCAGAAGACCACCTGGAACATCCAGAAGGCCAGGACCCAGGGATCGGAGCCCCCGCCCGGGGACCAGTCGGAGAGGAGGAAGGAGCCGGTTCCGAACCAGCCCGTGGAGGTCGCGCCGAACATCAACCCGAAGCCGAGGGCCCAGAACCCGATGGTCCCCACCGAAAAGTCCAGCAGGTTCTTCATCATGATGTTGATGGCGTTCTTGGCCCTGGTGAAGCCGGCCTCCACCATGGCGAAGCCGGCCTGCATAAAGAAGACCAGGGCCGCGGCGACCAGGGTCCAGACATAGTCGGCGTGGCTCTGGACCAGCTCGATGGCGGTCTTGTTGGCGGCCGGGGTGGGGGGCTGCTCCTCGGCCCAGGCCACGGCGGCCAGGCAGAGGACGACCAGAACCAGGAGGCCGATGACCGGGTGGGATCTAACTCTCATGGGTAAAATCTCCTCAGACTTGGATTTGCGCTCTTTTCCGCCTCCTTCTTTTACGCAAGGCGCATACCAACTCCCCTTGATAATCTAAATATATGTTTTTTAAGAGTTATATTCTCAATCTCGTCTTTTGAAAAAACTACAAAATTGTCTTTTAAGCTCCGGCTGGGGCCAAAAATGTGCTCCCCGGATCCGACCGCCGCCGGCTTGGCCCGCCCCGCCCCGGCCGGTTAAGAGAAAAAAATCAATTCGTTCCTTCCAACGGGCCATCCCCCGGCCGGTCTGATCACGACCGGCCTCGGTCCGTTTACTTACAATTATGTATATAAATGGTCCGGTCGGAGGGGGCCGGCGGGTCATGGCCGGGACCGGACCGATCTGGTCGAGGGCCCGGGGCCGGGCCAAGGAGGGAAGCTGTTGACCTCCCGGCCGGCCGTGGGCTATTATTAACCGGTCAACTCCGTTATCTAACCAACCAAAGATCCAGCCGAAGCGGAAACCGGCTCCCGGCGCCGGGGGGGGAGCCGATCCCCAGGGGCGGTCCCAAGACGCGGCGGTTCCGCCGGCCGGCGGGTCCGTTGAACGGATGAGGCGGCCGGGGGGGCACCGGTGAGGGTCCTTTCAGGTCCCCGGTCCACCTCCCGACCCGGCGGGCCGGGGCCTCGGGGCGGCCTCAAGGGGGTCCGGGGAGCCGGGCCCAGGGCTTGGTGAGGGACGAGACGGCGGATTGTGGTCGGCCTTCCGTGAGCTTCACGGAGGTCATTCCGATTACCAGATAAAAAGGGAGCGTACTTATGTCCAAGAAGAAACTCGTGTGGTCTCTGATTCCGGTCCTGGCTCTTTCCCTGACCCTGGCCTGGGGCCAGGCCGACGCGGCCAAACGCCGCTTCATCTCCATCGCCTCGGGCTGGGTCACCGGGGCCTACTTCCCCATGGCCGGGGCCATCTCCCGGATCGCCTATAAGGGCCTCAAGGACAAGGGGATCAAGGTCACCGCCGAGTCCTCCGGGGCCTCGGTGGCCAACGCCAAGCTGATCGGGGCGGGCGACACCGACTTCGCCATCCTCCAGAACGATATCGCCAGCTACGCCTACAACGGCACCAAACCCATCTTCGACGAGCCGATCAAGTCCCTCCTGGGCGTTTGCACCCTTTTCCCCGAGCACATCCAGATCGTGGCCCGCAAAAGCTCCAACATCAAGTCCGTGGCCGACCTGAAGGGCAAGAACGTGGCCATCGGCCCGGTGGGCTCGGGCACCACCGAGAACGCCAAGCAGATCCTCGAAGCCTGGGGCCTGACCGTTGAGGACCTGGGCAAGGCCGAGCAGCTCAACAGCGAGCAGGCCGCCGACTACATCAAAGACGGCCGCCTGGACGCGGCCTTCTTCACCGTGGCCGTGGGGGCCGCGGTCATCGTCGACACGGCGGTGACCTCCGAGGTGGAGATCGTTCCCATCTCCGGGGACAACGCGGACAAGCTGATCAAGAAGTACCCCTTTTACGCCAAGCAGGTCGTTCCCGGAGGGACCTACAAGGGCAACGACGGCGAGGTGCCCACCGTCTCGGTCATGGCCATGCTCTCGGTCAGGGAGGATCTGGAGGCCGAGATCGTCCACGACATCCTCAAGGCCATGTACGACGATCTGGATCAGCTCAAGCAGGCCCACGCCAAGTTCCAGGACATAGACCCCAAGACCGGTCTGGTGGGCATGAGCATCCCCCTCCACCCGGGCGCGGAGAAGTACTTCAAGGAGGCCGGCATCCTGAAGTAGGAGGGGGACCCCTCCTTCCGCGGCATCCCTCGGGGCGGGCCGGTCGGCCCGCCCCGAGGCTGAACCCAAAGACCTCCGCCAACCGGCCCCAGGAGCGCCCATGTCGAATCAGGAGACCATCGGGGAGAAGGCCGGCCAAGGCCTGGAAGAGAGCCTCCAACTGGCCCAGGAGTCGGAGGCGGGAGCCCGGAGGATATCCGGCAAGGCCGGCCTCCTCATCCGCTGGCTGGCCATCGCCATGTCCCTCTTTCAGCTCTACACCGGATTTTTCGGTGAGCTCCCGGGCTCCAAGCAGCTCTCCATCCATCTCACCTTCGCCCTGCTCCTCTGCTTCCTGTGCTTTCCCCGCTCCAAGAAATCCCCCCGGGAGAGGGTCACCGGCCCGGACGCGGTCCTGGCCCTCCTGGGCGGCTTCGCCGCCCTCTACCTTTTCCTCAACTACGACCACGTGGTCACCTCGGTGGGCAACGCGGAGCTCTACGACCTGATCATCGGCGGAGGGGTGATCGTTCTGGTCCTGGAGGCCACCAGGCGCAGCGTCTCGCCCATGCTGCCGGTAATCACCACGGCCTTCCTGATCTACGCCTACCTGGGCCCCTGGATCCCGGGCGAGCTGGCCCACCGCGGCTTCACGGTCAAGAGGATCATCGACCACGTCTACATGTCCGGCGAGGGGTTGTGGGGGGTTCCGCTCCGGGTCTCGGCCACCTTCGTCTTTCTGTTCGTCCTTTTCGGAGCCTTCTTGGAGAAGATCGGGGCCGGCGAGTACCTGATCAACATCTCCTTCGCCACCATGGGCCGCTTCCGGGGCGGGCCGGCCAAGGCGGCGGTGGTGGCCTCGGCGGCCATGGGCTCCATCTCCGGCTCGTCCATCGCCAACACCGTCACCACCGGGGCGATGACCATCCCCCTGATGAAGAAGGTCGGCTTCAAGCCCCACACCGCCGGCGCGGTGGAGGTGGCCGCCTCGACCAACGGCCAGCTCATGCCCCCCATCATGGGCGCCGCGGCCTTTATCATGGCCGAGATAATCGGGGTCTCCTACTTCAAGATCGTCAAGGCCGCCATTATCCCGGCCATCCTGTCCTACACGGCCATCTTCTGCATCGTCCACCTGGAGGCGGTCAAAGAGAACATCCGGGGCCTGACCAAGGAGGAGATGCCGCCTCTGGTGAAGACCATCTTCTCCGGCCTCCATTACCTCATCCCCCTGGCCGTCCTGATCTATCTGCTGCTGGTGGTGATGTGGACTCCGACCACCTCGGGGGCTTGGTCGATCCTGGTGGGGGCCCTGGTGGCCGTGGGCAACAACATCTACCGGGCCGGGATCTCCTTCCCCAGAATGGTCGCGGCAGGGTCGGACAGCCGGGAGGCGGCCTTTCTGGACTACCGGATCAACCCGGCCAACTTCGCCGTCAGGAGAACCATCTTCGAGATCCTGGGGGCCCTGGAGAACGGAGCCCGCAACATGGCCGGGATCGCCGCCGCCTGCGCCTGCTGCGGGATCATCATCGGGGTGGTCACCCTGACCGGCCTGGGGTTGAAGATGGCCGTCCTGATCAGCGAGGCGGCCGGCGGGAGCCTCCTCCTGACCCTGATCTTCTCCGTCTTCGCCTCGATCATCTTAGGGATGGGGCTGCCCACCACGGCCACCTACATCATCATGGCCGCCATGACCGCTCCGGCGATCATGATCATCAGCGGCGATCAGAACCTGGGCCTGCCGGTGGTGGCCGTTCACCTGTTCGTCTTTTACTACGGCATCGTCGCCGACGACACGCCGCCGGTGGGGTTGTGCGCCTATGCCGCGGCCGGCATTGCCGGCTCCGACCCGATCAAGACCGGCTGGAAAAGCTTCCGCCTGGACCTGGCCGCCTTCACCCTGCCCTTCATGTTCATCTACAACACCAAGCTGTTGATGTTCAACACCAACTGGCTGGAGCTGGCCTACATCATCCCGGTCTCGATCCTGGGCATGTTCTGCTGGTCGGTCTTCATCCAGGGGTTCTGGGTGGTCCGGACCTATCTCCTGGAGCGGTTCATCTTCCTGGGCCTGGCCTTCATGCTGGTCAACCCCAGCCACCTGACCATCGGCTGGCTGCACCTCAACCAGCACCTGGCCAACGGTCTGGCGGTGACCCTCCTGGTCCTGATCTACCTCTGGCAGGGGGTCAGGAAACAAAGGCTGGCACCGTCCCGGTCGGTTTCTGATATAGATTCCGCAATCAAAGGCAACTAATGCCTTTGATTGCTCACGGCCGGCAAAAGCGTGGTTTTGCCGGCCTTACGAGCTCTATCGAGCTCGGCGCGTCCACGTGGACGCGCATGCCACGTTGCATTCCAGGAGCAACTTGGCATGAGACCTGACCGCGTGGCCAGAGGGGCGGTCCTGGTCGCCGGCGCGGTGGGCCTTCTTGCCCTGGCCCTGTGGCCGGTGGAGGTAATCACCATCCGTCTCTCCGGGTCGGCTGACGGACCCGCGGCGGTGGTCAAGGCCGAGCCGGGAGCCGGGCTCTCCCTGACCTACCGTCATTCGGTGGAGCTGAGCCTGGTCAAGGGCGTTTTCCGGGTGGGCCCCGGACCGGCCCTTTACGCGGTCGAGACCAGGATGGAAGGGGTCGGCACGGGCCTGCCCAACGCGGCCCCGGAGCGGAGCCGGCGGGAAGGCCCCTGGCTGGTGGTGGACGAGGGCGGACGGCGGCTCGAGGGCGGGATCCGGTTCTTTCTCTCGCCCATCAACCGCCTCCAAGTCGAGGCGGCCGGCCGGGAGATCGACCTGACCGGGATCAGGTCGGGCGGCCTGCTGCTGATCAACGCCGAACGGATCGGCCGCTGGCGGCTGGTCCTGGGGCGGGTTTTAGGCCGGTGGCGGCCCGGAAAAGGAGGAGGAGGATGAAGGTCTTTAATCGGATCCTGGCGCCCATCGACTTTTCCGAGTCGTCCCGGCGGGTTCTGGAGTACGCCCTGACCCTGGGCTCGGCCCTGGACGCGGAGGTCCTGGTCCTCCACGTGGTCGACCACCGGACCATGCGCTCCATGCCCTACTCCTACGGCCAGGTGGACGAGGGCTATCTCAGCGAAAAGTCCCAGGAGGAGATGGCCGAGGAGATCCGGGCGGTCATGGCCAGGGAGATCAGGGAGGGGGTCACCTTTGAGCACCGGGTCCGGGTGACCACCCAGGTCGGCTACGGGGTCCCCTACGACCAGATAGTCAAGGCGGCCCAGGAGAAAAAGATCGATTTCATCGTCATGGGGGCCAAGGGCGGGACCGCCCTGGAGAAGATCTTCCTGGGCGGGGTGGCCGAGAAGGTCAGCCGCCACGCCCCCTGCCCGGTCTTCCTGGTCCGCCCCCGCCAGACCCTGGGCTAGTCCGGATATTCCATGAGCAATCTACTGCGGAAGCCATCTCCTGGTTACGACGCTTGAGTTCGGCATTTTGGTCCTCGACATACGTTTCAGGTATGCCTGCGTCCCAAAATGCCTAACTACTGCGCGTCTCACCGACGGATCCGGCCCCCTCGCTACGATCGCTCATGAAATATCCGGACTAAAGGGGTTGCCATAATTACCATCCGTTGGAAAGGTGAAAAGACCTGGAGCGACCAGCAGGAACAGCCCTGGAGCCGGCCCGAAATCCTCTAAGCCACTCTGATCAGCTCAGCCCTTGCCGAAGCCGCACTCGGGAAAGACGCACCTCTCGCAGTTCCGGCACAGCCCGCCGTGCCCCAGCAGGGCCAGGTCGGCTTTGGCGATCCTCCGGCCGGCCAGGACCCGTGGCAGGATCAGGTCCAGGACCGTGGTCCGGTGAAAGAGCCCGCAGGCCGGAACCCCCAGGAGGGGCACCTCCCCGATGTAGGCCGCCAGGAACATGGCCCCGGGCAGGACCGCGGCCCCGTAGTGGAGCTCGTCCGCGCCGGCCTGCCTTATCCCGTGGCGGGTCACGTCGTCCGGATCGACGCTCATCCCGCCCGAAAGAAGGATGAGCCGGCAGCCGGCGGCCAACTGGGAGCGGATGGCCCGGCTTATCAGTTCCGGATCGTCCGGGGCAAAGGCCACCTCGGTCACCCGGGAGCCCAGCCGGGAGACCTTCTCCCTCAAGATGGGCTCGAAGCGGTCCTGGATCAGGCCGTGGAAGACCTCGTTACCGGTGATGACCAGCCCGGCCCTGACTTTATTCAGGGGCCGGACCGAGACCACTCCCCCGCGCTGGGCGGCGATGGCCGCGGCCCGCTGGATGGGGATCCGGTCCATGATCATCGGCAGGGCCCTGGTGGCCGCCACCTGGTCGCCCTTCTTGACCAGGGTGTTGGTGTGGAGAGTGGCGCACATGACCTCCTCGATCATGTTGAACCCGGTCAGGGCGGCGATGTCCACCTCCAGCAAACCGTCCAGGGCGGCGTGGAGGGTGATCTTGCCCTCGCTGGGCTGGTCGGTCCAGGTCACCCCTTCCCCGGCCAGGGCCTGGGCCAGGAGCGAGGCCGCCTCGTCCTCGTGGATCTCCCCCTCGGCCAACCGGTCGATCACGGCGATGGAGTTCTTGCCGATCCGCTGCAACCGGCAGAGGTCGCCGTCACAGATCAGGTGGCCCTTCTTGAAGGCCGGGCCCTTGAACTCCCCGGGACGGATCTCGGTCACGTCGTGGGCCAGCCTTTGGCCCACCGCCTGGCTCAGCTCGACCGTCTTGGCCGGCATGGTTCTTTTTCCCCCCTGTTTTTATCCCGTTTCAACACCAAGCTGTCCTTTTAAGGCAACCCGGGAGAACGGGCCCGGCCAAGCGGGCCGGGCCCGGCATACCGGAAAGGCCGGCAGAACCAAGCTCCTGCCGGCCCAAGGCGATCAAAGCCGCCGGTGGGCCTCGGTCGCCGAGTCGATCTAAAAAGAGGCCGCCGCCAGCCGGAAAAGGTCGTTCTCCTCCTCCGGTTCCGGCCGCTCCGGGGCCGCCGGGGACCAGTCCATCCCCTCCCAGCTGATCTCCCGGGCCTCCTTGAGGTAGCCTTCCCCGGCGCAGTGGGCGCAGAGCTTGCGCCCGCCGACCACCTTCTCCCGACCGTCCCTGACCACCTGGCCGCAGGACTCACAGGTCACCTTGGACCCGGTCGGCCCCGGCAGGTCCAGCCGGTCCAGGTTCACCTTGACCTCCTGGACCCGGAACAGGGCGCAGTCCGGCATCCTCCGGTAGGCCTCAAGCTGCTGCTCCCGGGGGTCGGCCAGCTCCGGGGCGTAGAGGGGGGCCAGGGTCCGGGCCGACTCGGTGGAGATCACCCGGAAGGCCTTCCCCGTCTCCAGGTTCAGGAAGGTGGCGGCCATGATCCCGTAGTCCTTGAACTTGAGCGAGCGGCGGCCCAGCCTGACCCCGGTGGCCAGGGCCATGGCGTCGGCCGCGCAGCGGTCCATCTCCACGTAGACCAGGAGCTTCTTGATCTCCGGCCCCTGGCAGGGGACCCTCAGGCCCGCCAGCCTCCCGCCCAGGAGGGCCATCCTGATCCCCACCACCTGGCCGGGGCAGAGATGGCCGTGGGCCCGGACCGACTCGGCCAGGAGGGACTCGAACAGCTCCTGCGAAGGCGCGGCTTCCATGGTCGCCTCAGCTCAAAGCCCGGCCGGGAAGGAAGGGTCCGGCCGGGACGGGTATGTTAATATTAGCATAACCGGCCGGATAAAAAAAGCCCCTCCCCTCTTTCCCGGGAGGGGCCTTCTTCTGGCTCAGCTTCCCCTGAAATGGCCCCCTCCGGCCGGTCCGGGGTTGAGGCTGCCCCGGTGGTCGAAGGGCAGGGGCCGGTAGCCGGAGAGGGAGAGCTTGCCCCTGAGGCGATAGTCGAAGCTCCTGGCCCCGCCCCGGGAGAGGGCCATCAGCTGCCGGAAGAGGCCGAAGGCGGTGGAGGTGGCCCGGACCTCCATGATCTCGTCGGAGAAGCGGCCCACGTAGACCCTTTCCCCGCTCATCCCGCTGGCCAGGTGCCGGCCGTTGAAAAAGAGGTCAAAGGTCAGCCCGTCGATGGTCAGCCCGTCGGGGTTGGGGTTCTGGACCCGGAGCTTGACCAGGTAGCGCTGCTCCAGGGGGGTGGCCTCGATCACCCTCAGGTCGGCCACGTTGAGGCGGGGCGGCTCGCCCCGGAAGGGCAACCCGGCGCACCCGCCCAGCAGCCAGGCGCCCAGAAGCAAGGCCAGGCCGGCCAGGAGCCGGAGGCCGGCCCGTTCAGTTCCGCCGAAGTTCATGGTCATCGTCTCTCCCGATCCTTGGTCTTAACCGGAACCCCCCGGGGCGGCTCCTCAAAGCCGGCCGGACAGGGGACCCCGCCCCCTTAACCCCTATCCTCCACGTAATGCGGCTTGCCCATCATCTCAAAGGGAAAGGCGTGGAAGACGCTGTGGCCGTCGTAGTCCAGGACCCTCAGGTCGTCGTCCTGCTTAACGTCCTCCTGGATGATCTCGAAGTTGCGGCCGTAAACCGAGCGGACCATCTCCAGGTCCACCTCCGAGGCGATGAACTTCTTGATCCCCTTGCTCCTCAGCTTGCCGATGAAGCCCGGGCTGGTGAAGGACTCGTAAGAGGTCAGGACCAGGATCGGACCTGTTCCGGTGAAGATTACCCCCGCCTTCATGACCCACCTCCTTGGTTGTGAATGACCCAACCTGCAGGAGTCTGCCGCTTTTCATTATAGGGCCGGGGGGCGGGTCCGCAAGGAGGGGCGGGGTTATGCTCCCAGGGGGATCCGCTCCAGGGCGGTGTAGACGGCGCCAGCGGGGTTTAGCTCGGACCGGAAGAGGATCAGCTCCCGGGCCTGAAACTCCGGTCCCCTGAACCCGGCCAGGCTTAAGACCCCCTCCATGAGCCCGGCCTTGTGGCGGCCGGATCTGACCCGGCCCAGGGTCAGGTGGGGCTGGAAGGGTCTTTTCTCGGCCTGGAACCCCAGCCCGGCCAGGGCCAGGTCGACCTCCCCGGCCAGGGCCCCCAACCTCTCCAGGTCTCCTTCAAGCCCGATCCAGACCACCCGGGGGCTCCTGGGCCCGGGGAAGACCCCGGCCCCGGCCGGGTGGAGGCTCAGGACCGGACAGGCCGAGGCCGCCGGTTCCACCGCCCGCCGGATCTCCTCCACCGCCCCGGCCTCCACCTGGCCCAGGAACTTCAGGGTCAGGTGGATGGAGGCGATCCGGACCCAGCGGACGTCGGCCCCGGTGCCTTTAAGACCCCGCTGGACCTCCTCCAGGGCGGAGCGGACCTCCGGGGGCAGGTCCAAGGCCAAAAATAGTCTCAAGGATTCGCTCACGGCCGCTCCCGCCTAGCGGCCGGAAGGAGGTGGCGGCGGACCAGATCCAGGGCGAAGTGGGCCGCCTGGGCCTGGACCCGCTTCCGGTCGCCCGGGAAGCGGCGGTGCTCGAGGATGGTCCGATCATTGCCGGCCAGGCCGAAGAAGACCGTGCCCACCGGCTTCTCCGGGCTGCCGCCGTCCGGGCCGGCGATCCCGGTGATGGACGCGGCCAGGTCCACCCCGGCCCTTCTTTTGAGCCCCTCGGCCATGGCCCGGGCCACCTGGGGCGAGACCGCGCCGAAGGTCCTGATCAGATCCGGCTCGACCCCCAAAAGCTCACTCTTGGCCCGATCGGCGTAGGTCACCACCCCCTGGATGAAGTAGGCCGAGGAGCCGGGGCAGGAGGTGATCAGTTGGGCCACCCGGCCGCCGGTGCAGGACTCGGCCGTGGCCAGGCTGAAGCCCCCGGCCTTGAGCAGGCGGCCCAGGACCCCGGCCAGGCTCTCCCCGTCCCGGCCGAAGACGTGGCGGCCCAGCCTTTGCCTGAGCCAGGCCTCGGCCCGGTCCAGGAGGTCCTCCAGGGCCTCTTTCTCCTCCCCCTGGGCGGTCAGGGAGAGATGGACCTCCGGAGAGTAGGGGTAGGAGCCCAGCTCCAGGCCGGGAAAGGAAGCGGTCAGCCCCTCCAGCCTGGCCGCGGTCTCCGACTCGGTCAGGCCGAAGAGCTTGATGATCCGCTGGCAAAAGGCCGGGGCCCGGCCGAAGCCCTCCAGGAGGCGGGGCAGGACGATCTTTTTCATCAGGTCCGCCGCCTCCTCCGGGACCCCGGGCAGGAAAAAGAGGAGGCAGTCCTCCACCCTCAGGGAGAAGCCGCAGATGTGGCTCTGGGGGCTCAGGGGCTCGGCCCCCTGGGGCAGCCAGGCCAGCCTCTCCAGGACCCCCATCTCCCGGCCCCGCTCCCGGCAGACGGCCTCGATCCGGTCGAAGATCCCCTGGTTGAGGTTCAGGGGCCGGCCGAAGGTCCGGCCGGCCACGGCGGTGGTCAGGTCGTCATCGGTGGGCCCCAGCCCGCCGGTGACCACGACGAAGTCGGCCAGCCTGGCGGCATGGCCCAGAACCCGGGCCAGAACCTCGGCCTCGTCACCCACGGTGGTGATCCGGCTGAGCCTCAGGCCCGCCGAGGCCAGCTCAAAGGCCAGACGGCGGCCGTTGAGGTCAAGAACCCGGCCGTCCAGGACCTCGTCGCCGACTATGATCAGCTCGCCGCGCATGGGTTGAACAATTTTGGCCGGAGGCGAGAGGGGTGTCAAGCAGGTCAAAGGATGAGCCAGCCCCCGGCCAGCATCACCCCTCCGGCCATCAGCCCGGCCAAAAGATCGTCCCCCATCACCCCCCAGCCGCCGGGAAGGTTCTCCGCCCGGGACACCGGCCAGAGCTTGGCGATGTCGAAGAACCGAAAGAGGAGGAAGCCGAGAAGAAAGGACCAGGCCGAGGCGGGGAGGAGAAGGAGGGCCAGCCAGAGGGCCAGGGCCTGGCCGGCCACCTCGTCGATGACGATCTCCTTGGCGTCCCGGCCGTAGGTCAGCTCGGCCCGGCCGGAGGCCCTGACCCCCAGACAGACGGCCCCGATCAGGAGGGCCAGCCCGCCCCCGGAGGGCCAGAGCCAGTGAAGAAGGGCGAACAGGCCCGCCCCCAGGGCCGAGCCCCAGGTCCCGGTGGGACCGGGCAGGAGGCCCACCCCCAGGTGGGCCGCAAAACGCCACAGCCGCTCCATGGGGGCCATCCTGGGCCAGGCCCGGTTGGCTTGTCAAGCCTCCCGGGCCCGGGGGGGAGGCGGGGCGGACCGATCTCCGGTCCCAGACCGATTCTTGACTATTCCAGCCTGCTTTTTAGAATGGGTTCCAGAAATCCGTCCCGGTTCCGGGGCCGCTCCCGCCGGTCGGTCCGGAGCCGACCGCTCTCCCGAGGGAACGTCTTTCCGACGACCGCCCCCAACCGGAGCCGGACAAGAAAGGGCCGGAGGAAGGTGTCCCGGATCGACTGCTTCAAATGCCGCCACCTGGTCATCACCTGGGAGGCGGACCGGCCCTACGCCTGCCAGGGGATGGGCTTCAAGTCCCGGCAGATCCCGTCCCAGGTGGTCCGCCGGGAGTCCGGAGCGCCCTGCCGCCTCTTCAGCCCCAAACCGGAGGGTCGGATCCGGCGGCCCTGAGGGGCCCGGAGGCCCCCCTACCCCGACCCTCTCCCCCAGAAGGGGGGCAGGGGGGAGGAGGTGGTGGTTTTGAGGGGCAGCGGAGGGGCTGAGCGGTTGGGTTTTCGGTGGCCCCATTACGGTCCGGTGGTGTCAGGGGTGTGACCATGACACCACGCAATTATCCGTAATCACAGTAAAATATGAACCAAGGAGGCGGGTGGGACCAGGTTGCCGGGTCGCCCTTGGGGCTCCCCGCAACGACGGGGAAGGTTTGCCTAATGAGGTGATGGCGGAGGTTCCGAAACCTCTGGGGAGGCGGGGAAAGGAGGCTTGGGTTAGCCTCGTTCCTCAAGCCTGACCCGGGCCTGCTCCTCCAGCTCCCGGACCTCCTCCTCATCCAGCCCCAGGTAGTGGCCCACCTCGTGGACCAGGGTCAGGGTGATCTCCTCGGTCAGCTCCTCCCGCCCGCGGCAGACCTCCTCCAGCTCCCGCCTGAAGAGGATGATCTGGTTGGGCAGGTGGCCGCCGCCGTCGAAGAAGGAGCGCTGGTTCAGGGGCACCCCCCGGAAGAGCCCGAAGAGGACGTCCTCCCGGTCCAGCCCGGCGTCATAGAGGTCGTTCAAGGAAGGCCGATCCTCGACGATCACGGCCAGGTTGTCCAGGGCGGCCCGGATATCCCGGGGCAGGAGCCCGATGGCCGCCTCCACCACCCGTTCGAACTCGTCTCGGGTCATAATCCCTTTTCAGAAGCCGGGGGCCGTCCCGGGAAAAGGAATCCGGCCGAGCCTCTTGAACCGGCTAGTCCTTGGCCGGAGCGTGCCGCCTGATGTAGTCGATGATGGCCGAGGTGGCCGTGCCCGGGCCGAAGATCTCGGCGATGCCGGCCTCCTTGAGGCCGGGGACGTCCTCCTCCGGGATGATCCCCCCGCCCAGGACCAGGATCTCCTCCAGCCCCTTCTCCCGGATCAGCTCCATGATCCGGGGAAAAAGGTAGTCATGGGCTCCGGAGAGGACCGAGAGGGCGATGACGTCCACGTCCTCCTGCTCGGCCGCGGCCACGATCTGCTCCGGGGTCTGCCTGAGCCCGGTGTAGATGACCTCCATCCCCGCGTCGCGCAAGGCCGAGGCGATGACCTTGATCCCCCGGTCGTGACCGTCCAGCCCGGGCTTGGCCGCCAGGACCCTGATGCTTCTGCTCATCTCCGCTCTCTCCTATAGCCCGAATATTTCATGGAGAACGCCAAAAACAGGGGGCCAATGGAACGAGCCGATTTGGCCGCATCTGCTGCGTTGGGTGACACTCGCAATAGGGTAACTATGGCTTCGTGTCCCGCGCCTTGCATCTGCAACCAACTCGACTCGTGAAATATCCGGGCTAGACCGTCGTCGGAGCCGTGTACTCGCCGAAGACCCCCCGCAGGGTGTCGCAGATCTC
>Ga0209164_1002961_pt1 | contig 16857 bp, 17 predicted proteins | sample MTBNYHSulfiMetaG_FD_187458 | JGI IMG/M metagenome (GOLD analysis project Ga0209164, IMG submission 187458) | Enrichment culture microbial communities from rom New York Harbor, USA that are MTBE-degrading - MTBE-NYH (New York Harbor Sulfidogenic)... | ecosystem: Environmental > Aquatic > Marine >...
AGCTCAGCGGCTCGGCTTAGAGATCGTTCCCATTATGATGTCACCGTGCGCGCGGCCTGGGGATCGTGGGGCCCAGGCAGCTCCGGAACTTCCGCGAGACGTTCCGGAGGAACGGCTGGCTCGTCAAAGAGCCCGTGGAATATGGGGGAAAAGAGCAGACCTCGAGGCTGAGGCGGCTGGTCGGCTACGCCGCGGCCGAGGGGATCATCGGGCCGGAGCGGGCCGCGGCGCTCCTTTTATTAGGGCCCCTGTCCCTCTATAGCGAGATGGGAGAGCTCTTCTAGCAGGCCGCGGGTCCGGGGGTTGATGATGGGAAGGTGGGGGGAGGCTCGTTTTTAGAGGGTTTTGGCAGGGGCGGCGCCCCTCACGTTTACTGCGATCCGCCTTATATAGGGGAGGCGCGGAGTCTTATGGGGGACCGCGGGGAAGCAATCCATCAAAAAAGGAGAAATGATATGGACGACGTTATAAGATCTTTCATCGGCCGATTCAGGCTGGGGGAGGGACAGAGCAACGGGAACATGGCCGTTTTCCCGATCCTCATGCCGGAGAACGGGGGGCCGGAGTACATGACCATGAAGGAGGCGCTCGAGAAAGCCCTCCTGACGGTCACGGAGGTGAGCGCGGGCGGCTCGGTGCCGGACCTGAGGGTGAAGAACAGGGCCGGAATCCCCGTGCTTTTTCTCGACGGCAAGGAGCTCGCCGGCGCCAAGCAGAGCCGCGTCCTCAACACGACGATCCTGGTCGACGCCGGCGCCGAGCTCGTCGTCCCCGTGAGCTGCACGGAGCGGGGCCGCTGGAGCTATGACTCGAGGGAGTTTCGCGAGTCGAGGCACATGCTGCCCCAGAATATCAGGAGGCGAAGCATGCCCGCGCTGGTGGAGTCGCTCGAGTCCTCGCGCGGGTTCCGCTCGGACCAGGGCATGGTCTGGGAAGAGATCGATGTGGCATTCGATGTTGGTGGCGTCATCCCGTGAACCAGGGCGATGAAGGACGTATACGACCAAAAGGAGGACGAGCTCGACGACTATTTCAAGGCGTTTTCGCTTGAGGCCGGGCAGAAAGGGCTGCTGGTCAGAATCGGAAAACATGTGGCGGGATTGGACTTCGTTTCGAGGGAGAGCGCTTTCAGCGTGCTTTTCCCCAAGCTCGTCAAGAGCTACGCCATGGACGCCTGGCTCGAGAGCCGGAAGAGGAAGGGCCGGCGCGGCCGCGGAGACAAGGCGGGGACGGGCTGCGAAGGCGGGGGCAAGGAGGCGGCGGGCGACGGCAACGGGAAGGGCCAGGCGGAGGCTTTCCTGGCGGCCGTCAAGGAGTGCGGGCAGAAGGCGTTTGATTCGGTCGGGCTGGGCACGGACATTCGCTTCGACGGGAGCGGGATCGTGGGCTCGATGCTCGTCGTCTCGGACAAGCCCGTCCACGCGGCCTTTTTCCGCGCCGACGAGCGCGACAGGGTCGGGAGAATAGCGAGAATGCGGAGGCGGAGGTCGTACAGGTATTGAGTGGGGGTGCGGAAAGGCGAGATAATTGGGCGCTGGCGAAATCCGAGCGGGTGGAATAATGGACGACAAAGAACTCGCTGAGGGGATTTCCAAGGCTCAATGGAGGTTTACGCCCTATAATGGCCATCCTCATGAATACATCCTGATTTCCAAGGATCCTGAGGTATGGAAAGAGCTCGCCCGCCGCATTGACGAGGAGGGTTATTGGGGAAATTTCTATGGAGCCAGGTTTCGGTACTATAATTTCGATGGATGGAAGTATTGGCACTACGTGGAAGTTCTGAACCGTGCTCCCCTGCCGGATAACGAGATCTGGAAGACGCAGAAATGGTAGGAGGCGCTGGCACTGAGGCGTTGAAAATATTTCGATGAACTTTGAGGCAAATAAATGAAGTCTCAGGAGGTGTAGGATTATAATAAAGCCAATAAAATATATGCTAATACTGAAAGGGGAAATCGGCCATGATTCCCAAGAATATAATGAGGGAACATATCCTCATAGCAATTGAAGAAATCGACAGAAAGGGAATCCCCGAAGGCAGAAGACTAAAGAAATATCAATTAATATACAAGGGGAAAAAATACCCGCCGAAATATGTGATTTCTCAGGCAAATAGGATTGCCAATGGGCAAGAGCTTGATCATTCATTATTCAGCGGCGGGACCGAAACGAATAATTTTCTTAGGGATTTAGAATTCCAAATTGAGAAACTTGATATTTCGGACGAGCCTGATTTTAAGATTCCATCAAGAAGAATGGCGGGGAGAGCAAATCAGGACTCAAGCCATAATGAAAGATGTCCGAAATGCAAAGAGAATATTCTGAGATTATTGGAAAGCCTATATGGAGCAGCAACGCGGAATTTTAAATTTGATGCCGGGGTTTTTCCCGATGATTATAGAGACACCTCTTATCACGATAAATTAAGGGAAATCTTTGAGGCGATCCAAAACTTTAGGGGGAACAGAGAATTTATAAAAACAGACGTCCTGCCTCATTGTGATTATTACGTACAAAAGCCAAGTTTTATTTTGGAATTTGACGAATCGCAGCATTTTACGGTCCCAAGAAAAATCTCATTATCACTTTATCCGCAAGATATTGGGTTTGGATTTGATGTTAATAAATGGATGTGCCTGTGTGATGAGATGAAGAACAAAGATAATGATCCCCCGTACAGGGATGAACAAAGAGCCTGGTACGATACGCTGAGAGATTTTCTTCCGATTATCCGAGGATTTAATCCCACTGTAAGACTGAATGCCGGGAAATATCCTTGGTGCAGTTTGGATCCAAATAAGCAATCAGATGTTCAAAAATTCAAGGCTCTATTAAAGGAGGAGGAATACAAGGTCGATAAAGTAATTGCAGATCATGAAGAAAACCCTTTTTTTGCAAGGATAATTATTGCGGAAGAATGGGATGGTCAATTGCGGAAAGCGAGAAACATATTGGCAGATGTCTACAGGAAATGGCCGAAACATAGAAAGGCAAAAATCCTAATAACTTGCGGCGGGTTTATCCAATATAAATGGCCCAACTCTATTTCTAAAAGGGACATTGGGAATAACGTAATGCCCAATGAAAAATCCGTTGAGGCACTAGTTGAAGAGGCTAAGAAATATGTGGATTGGGTCTTGGATGACGGCCTGGCTGATAAATTGAAAGAAGTCACAGATTACTTAACGTTAGGAATAGACACATTTAAGCAAAAAGTATCGACAACCAATAATTATATCGGCAAGCATCATATTGAATTGGTATTTTTAATTGATCTGAAAAGCAAAAAAATTTATTGGACCGGCAAATCGTATCCAACGCCATCTCAAAAAAGGGGATTAGTTCGCATTGCCGATTTGGAAAAGCATTTTATCGAATTGGATGATTTGGGCAGAGTTCTAGTATTGGGTTGTCATGATTTAACAATATTTAATCCTAGATCCAAAAATGCCAAGGGATGGCGAAAGAAGCTGAATTCTGAATTCCGAAAAATATGTCAGGAAAAGGAACCAAGGATAGTTCTTCACCATCCGCATACGACCGGTTGCGTAAGAACATGGAGCGCCGCATGGAATGGATTATCGAATGAGCTTCCATCAGTGGAAAAGTATGCGGGCGCTGGTAGATATTTCAGATCTTTAGAAAAGCAACTTGATAAAGAAGATAAATTGCTCCAAAGCACAAAACTGGGAAGCTCAATTGATTTTATTGTTCGAGCTAATCAAGATTAATCTAGAATGACAACTCAATTAGAAAATAATATCTATTATGAAAATAAAATGAGAAGGAAATAATATGAACGATGAAAACATAAAAAACATTTTGGTGGAAACTTCAAAAAGGCTATTATTTGGATTTCAAATAACTCAGAGATATACTCTTGAAAGAATGTCCGAACATGAGATTAGAAATATTTTGGTTAAAGTAGTTGAAGAAAATAATATTCATTATGCCCTAGAGGTCCCAACAGTAGAACCATACGTTCATGATGCCAGAGGTGTTACGAGAAAAGCATTGGTAGATTTAGTATTATATGATGAAACAGATGAAAATAAAGCTTTATATTTAGAGTTAAAAATTGGGCAGCCAAATGAGGAAAAAATTATAAAAGATATAAAAAAGATGATTGGGGATAGGGAGCGAATAAAGGGTGGAATATTCTTTCATTATCTAAATAAAAGTGAAATTACAAATAGACATAAGCATGCGAAAGAAAGCATATTAAATAAATATCGTAAATCTCTTGAAAAAGCTTGCAATAAGCCTGAATATAGAGAAATAAAAATTGACGATTGTAGTTTTACGTTATTTATTCTAGATGGAACTGAGGAGGACTATTATTATTGCCATGTTAGCAGCATGAGAGATAATTTGGATATATTTTTAAATTGGAAGAAAATTGAGGAATGAATTCGCTGGTCTAATAAAGAAGATAATATAAGTGCGATGGTAAAAATGAAGATACAAACAGAGGGATAATGGATAGTGTTATTCTAATTTCTTGCAGCGACAAGAAAAAGGAAGGGGGGCAGCCCTATCAGGAATCATTAGACCCGGTGCCGTGGCTGAAAAATCAGAAGCTTCGGCAAGAATTGTATAGAACGAGAACAAAAGTCTTAGAATTTATTAAAGACAATAAGCTTATAGATGTTGAAAAAAAACAAGGCAATAGAGGAACCGATCCGCGCAATTCCAATTTGGTAGCAGGACCGGATTTTGGGGGCAGTGAAAATGGCAGCTATCTGCCGGTTTGCATTAGATATAATGGGCGTTTTTTTAGAACTATTAGAGAGAACTCCTCTGAAGAGGATCTGTCAAAGAGATGGAAAAGTTCAAGAAAGCCTCATAAGTTCCTGATATTATCTGGATTATATGGCTTTGTTTCTCCTTTTGATCTCATTCAAGAATATACTTGTCATTTTGCCGATCGAATTATAGAAAGCGACAAGAGCCTCCAATTGATATGGCGCAAACTCCTTACAGATATTTTATTAGAACAATTTGGGTCGGATGAAGGATGTCTAATTGACTTGCTCTCGGAGGAAGCCTATCAGAACGTGTTTGATTGGAGCCGGATATATAGGAAGGAAAGAATCAAGTGCTTCCACAGGGCGTATAAGTTAAAAACCGGACCAGAAACATTAATTAATTCAGCGCAATTTTTAAAAAGAGAATTTATGGAAAGCGATAAAGAAGAACCACCGCTTTTCCAGGATAAATATATCTCGAAAGATTATTTTGATGATCCGAATGAGAAAATATTGTTTGAGTCCAAGGTGAAAACGACAAATAAGGAAGTCGCCAGAGAGGGTATTCAAGAAGTCTATCCTGAATTGAAAAAGAGCTACGGACAGGCGTGGGATTCTTTGTCAATTGAGATAAGAAACCTAATAGCTAATTCGGAATATTCCTATATTAAGAATAGGGATCTATCTGATTATGACTTTACGTCATCATCGATATGTCTCAGCAAGGCAGTTGAAATATGGCTGGAGAAGAAAATCATTCGACCAATGATAGAAATTCCTATGCTGAGGTCATTGCTTGTAGATAAAAATAACAAGCCCGTGACGCCCGAAAAAGCAACATTGGGAAATATTGTTCATTTCTTATCAAAAATTGTGCGGAAATACGAAGAAGATATTTGGCTTAGAAAAGATTTAAAGAAAATATTTCCTATAATTCAGGCTAATTATATTTACGAGTTAAATAGAGATATTATCCAAATATCTAATAAATTCAGAAATGATTGGGCACATCGGAAACCTATGCCGAAAGAAATAATTGATAAATTCAGGACTAGTGCACCTGGTTATTTTAATAATTGGATGTCTAAATGGAAAAAATAATAAAAATAGAAAAAGCCACGCTTTATTGAGGTAACCAGAGCGCCGGTATGTACGAAAGAATAGCCGAGAAACTCGTCACTGGAGCCCGCCAGGAGCGCCTCCGCATCGAGGACCCCAAGAACCGGTCAAGATACTTCATGTTTGGAAAAACGGATGAGCAAACAGATGAGCGGTTGTATTCGGCGGTATTTGAAAACTTTCCAGATCGTGTTCTGAAAGATGCCGAATGGGCATCTTTCCGAAAAAAGCCGGTGTTATTCAAAATCGGGGAGGTGTTTGTAGAAGGCGCCATGGGGATTGCCGCCAATGGAATTCGCATAACCATTGATGTCAGTGATTTAAGATTTCCAAATCTTGATGTTGATGTGATCATGAGGACGACGGAGGTGGGAATTGATTATGTGATGGACAGCAGAGAATTGATGGATCATCTTGTCGGATTTCTGGAAAACAGGAGGCAGGTAGAAAATTCCTTCTTGTTTCCCTTGATCATGAAAACCGCGCCCTTTTCGATATCGCCTATTCCGAGGGCCGTTCTGTTCAGAGACCTGAATCATTCGCAGAATTTCGCCATAGAGAAGGCCTTGAGGCAAAAGGTGACTTTTATCTGGGGGCCGCCCGGGACCGGCAAGACGAAAACAATGGGCGCGTTGGCGGCGAGCCTGGTGTTGAGCGGCAAGAGGGTGCTCCTGACGGCGCTCTCCAACATGGCGCTCGACCAGCTCTTGTTGGCGACGATATTTAGATTGAAACATGACTATGGAAGCATCTCCATGGCCCGCTTGGGAAGCCGGATGGATAAAAAGTGCGAAGGACTGGGCCGCGAGGCTTTTAGGCTGGGGACCTTTAAAGCAAAAATGGCGGGGATGAATTGGAGAGATCATGTCAAGTGGTCGTCCCTGGTCGCGGGAAATTTCGCAACGCTGACTTTGCCGCGCGCTCCCTTATCCGGCCGATTCGATTTTGTGATAGCTGATGAGGTGTCGATGGCCAATATCCCGTCCTTGGCCGCCGCGAGCTATTTCGCCAATGACGCGCTGGTTGTCGGCGGGGATCCCAACCAGCTGCCTCCCATATTTCCCGAGGACGCCGATGAGCCGAACGAATGGTTCAAAAAGAACATCTTTGAGATAGCGGAGGTGAAGGATCCGGCCGATCCCCGGGCGGCCTTCTTGGACATTCAATATCGGATGCAAAAAGATATCGGAGATCTCGTAAGTCAAATGTTCTATGGGGGCAGGCTGAGAACCGGAACGCAGCCCTTGAATCCCTTGGGCGGTTACGGTGCGCGCGTTGTCTTTGTGCATTGCCCCGGCCGGGTGGAGATGGTCGGGGAAAAATATATCAGAGAAGAAGAACAACGAAGATTCAACGAGACTCATGCCAAAGTTGCGGCAAGCATCGCCCATCAAGCAATCAAGGACGGGTACGCGCCGGCGGATGTGGGGATCATTGCGCCCTATAACGCCCAGGTGGTGAAAATCTACCAGCGGTTGGGCCTTCTAGGCTTGCGCGCAGACCCATCCGTGCGGAGGCTGAAAGTTTCGACTGTTCATTCGTTTCAAGGCCAGGAAAGAAGGGTCATTGTGCTCGATATTACGGACGACAATATTCAGCCCACGCCGCTCACCGCGAAAAGGGAGCTGATCAATGTGGCCCTGTCCCGGGCCAAGGAGCAATTGGTCATAATCGGCAATCGCGATTATTTATTGGATGAGGAATATTTTTCTTTTAATGAGACCGAGATGTTCAGAAAGATGCTTGGCAATGCGACAATGTATTCAATAAAGAAAGAGCCCGTATGCTAGGATGAGAAGAAAATGAACTACAAGCTTTCTCCCTCTGATCTGACGTTTCTTTATGACGGCTGTCGGAGATGCTTCTATTTGAAGGTCAAAATGGGCCTGTCCCAGCCGTCCATACCCCTCCCTTCCATATTCACCAAGATAGCCGGGCTCCTCAAGACTCACTATGACGGCAAGCGGACAGAGGAGCTTCATCATCAGCTCCCGCCGGGGATCGTCAAATATGGAGAGAAGACGATTCAATCGGACGTTATAAGGATGGGCGGTCATAAAGATACATGCTTCATAAAAGGGCGGTTTGATGTTGTGGTCGAATTTGACGATGGAAGCTTCGGGGTGATTGATTACAAAACGGGCAATCCAGACAGCAAGTTTTCAGGCCTCTACGGACGGCAGCTTCACGGCTATGCCTACGCCCTGGAGCATCCGTCGCCCGGATCGATTTGTTTGGCCCCTGTTTCCCTGCTTGGGCTTCTCTACTTTCGGCCCAGCGAGGTGAGTCAGAGGGATATCAGAAGGTTGTCCTTTGACTCGGATATCCATTATGTTCCTGTCGAGAGAAATGACGGACAATTCAGGAAATTTATTGAAGAAGTGCTGCGGTTGCTCGAGTCTCCAATGCCGCCTGAGCCCGCGCCGGATTGTCAATGGTGTGCATATCTTAGCAAGCTCGGCAAGCATTAAATGCTGGCTTTTGATCAGCGAGAAACGAAGGTACAAAATGTAAGCGCGATCGCTTCTCCATTTGCCATAATCCATGTTCCCCACAGTTCGAAAAAAATCCCCTATGATGAGTTCGATCAATTTATCCTGCGTCGACAAGGCTTAGAACAGGAAATCCTATCAATGACGGATCTGTATGTGGGTGACTTGTTCAAGATTCCCGAAACAGTCGCAAAGACCGTTCTTTTTCCCATAAGCCGGCTGGTCGTCGATCCGGAGCGGTTTGAGGATGATTTTAGGGAAGAAATGTCGGCCAAGGGCATGGGGGTTATTTATATCAAGACGGCAGCCGGTCTGCCGCTGAGGCGGGAAATTAGCCCTTCTGAAAGGGAGGATCTATTGCGGAAATATTATCGGCCTCACCATGAACAATTGGCGAAGGCCGTGGGGGAGGCATTGAGTCGCTATCAAAAATGCCTGATTATTGACGCTCACAGTTACCCTTCACGCCCTCTTCCTTATGAAATAGACCAGCGGCCGGATCGGCCTGAAATCTGTTTGGGCACGGATGAATATCACACGCCGGAACTGCTGAAGGATCTGGCGTTGGAGATGTTTGGTGCTGAATTCAAGAATATTGAAATCAATCGGCCGTTCAAAGGGACAATTGGTCCCGCAAAATATTTAAGGCGAGATCCTCGAATTCAATCAATAATGATTGAAATCAACAGATCGCTATACATGAAAGAGAATACAGGCGCAAAAGCATCTAATTATAATAAGGTTAAAAGGATGATCCGGTAATCATTAGAAAAGCTAATATACGCAATTCATTAATTATGATATAAAATTGATTTCAGCTAAGGCAAAATCTATAATAAAATAAAATGCGGTTAGAATGAAGAAAGAACCTCTCCCCTTATTTCGAATCTATATGCTGTATGTGGTGGGAAAGTATCCTAGAAACTGGAAGAACGCTGAAAGAAAATGGCATATCGATTGAAGTCATTTGATGGGCTATTAATTCTTCATAATGAGAAGGCAAGATAAATGAGTGAAATAGACAAAAAAGAACTAGAAAAAATATCACGTTATAGTGAAATAGATATTGGTCCAACTGAAGAAAATGTTAAACAGAAGATAGTTGTGCCCTTATTGATTGAGCTCGGACACAAACGTGAAGAATTGGAATTTGAATATAGAACAAGGACTGGCGGCAAGATAGATGTATTCATAAAGAATGTCCTTCCAGATTGTAAAGTTCTTATAGACACAAAGAACTATAGTGAAGATCTATCGGATCATATAGAGCAAATCAAGGGATACACTTTTACCGAAGCGGCGTTACTTGCTGTTCTGATCAATGGAAACGAAATCCGGATATATAGCCCTTTAAGAGGAGTTGGATTTGAAAGATCATTGCTCTATTCCATAAAGAGAAAGGAAATTATAAAAGAGTCAGCGTGGAAAATTCTTTATAGCTTATTGGGGAAAGAATGCTTAGACAGTGGAGCGACAATCGAAGTCATAGAATCAAGAGAGAAAGAGATAAAAGGAGCTATTACAGATGAAGAGAAGTTAGATAAAGAATATTTATTGAAAATAGAGGAAATTGATTCGGACATAGATACTAAAGAAGATGAAATTGAGAAATTGAAACTAGTAAAACAAGAATTATTAGCGGAAAAAGAGGGAAAAATATCAGAGATCTGGAGAACAATTGACTTACCGCAAGAAGCTTTTAGGATAGATCAAAGACAATACTATGAAAAGCCAAGCTTGGAAGGTATAAAGAGTGTAGGACAACGAAAAGCAGGGAGAGTTACATTCCAAGAATTAGTTGAGGCCAACTTAATTAGAGATGGTCAAGCATTGTATTTTTATCACACTCAAGTATATAAAGGTGAGGAGGCGCAGGTTGTCGCAAGCTCAAACAGATTAAAATATAGGAAAGACGGAAAAACATATTCAACATCGGAGTTAGCGAAGAGGCTATTAATAAAATATCGATATAAAACCGATGAGCATGGTGTTGCAGGGCCATTGTATTGGAAAACAGAAGACATGATATCGTTGAACAATTTAAATGAAGAACTAAGAAGAAAAAGAGGAGATAGAAGATAGATATAGACCGTATTAACGTTCATTCGCAATTTCGAGAAGACAGAAACCTGACCAAAACCCCTGATCATAGTTTATTCCGGATGAGGCTGATTTTCTTGCGCTGGGTATTATTGCCGATGAAAATGAAGTCGCGGAGGTTGCGGGCCGTCAGGCTTCGCAGGGCGATTGCGGAAAATGACAAAGCCGGGATCGGATCCGTGCGGATGAGGATGCAATCCCCCACCTCCGCGCCCAGGAATTTCAAGAAGGAAGGCCTGGCCTGCCGGCGTCCGAAGTTGTTCAGGAAATAGAAGATTTCGCCGGGGATAATCGAGCGGTATACTTCACTCGTTATTTCGCAAGAGCAATAAGGCAGTTTACAGACCTAGGCGAAAAAGCGGAAAGTGTAGACGCGACCCCGTCTTTAACCGTTGGGCAACGTTCATCCGGAAGAATATGCAGCTATGGATCAGAGTTTAATGGTCGGTCCTCATCCGACTCCAGAGAGCGCAAAAAATGATTTGCAATGACTTTTTTCTCATGGATAATGGACCCAATCAGGGGGCAAGACCAGCCAGATTGACAGGAATATCCAGTTTCAATGAGGAGCCAGCAACTGACCATTATAACAAGGTTGTTGATGATAGCTTAACTCGCCTGGGCCAACATCAATTAGTATCCATTTTTCTGACTTTGTCTTCGCAAAATCTATTGAGAGGTAGCTCTTGGGAAACGCCCATGCTAATCGATTCGCAAGCCCAAGCGTCTCCAAGACGTCCTCTTTACTTAAATTACATGCATTCCTAAGTAATCCTTTCCAGTTTTTAGTGTCTGGATTCACAATCAATTCCTTGTTCCAATAAGGGTGAGCACAACAAACAGCCCTATCCTTAATGAAAAATCTGATTTCCTTAGAAACCGGAAAACCAGTTGAATAACACCTAAAATAGGATTCTAAAACAACATATTCTCTAAAAACTATTGCACTAGGTGCAAATATACCATCTCTAATCAAAAAACTATATCTTATAACTTCCCTAATATTCGAAAGAAGGGCTGATTCATCTTTAATAAAACAACTACTCTCCCAACGTTGCTTGAAAGAAGAAATATCACTTCGAACAAATACTGGGTATCCAAGATGCTCTGCAGCCTTGCCTAACTCGGATGTGATATTAGAATCAAGCATCAGGTTGCTAAATGCGAAATTCCTAAGAATCTCTACTTCCACCGGGAATATTCTTGTTAATGGCTGAGGTATGGACATTCTCTGAGCAATTGGATACCACCAGCAAAGACTGGCAGACCCAACCCAATTACTATTCATCAGATATTAAGAATTCCGGGAATAGACCTGCTTCATATGCTCGTTGACATAATATCTCAGGACCAACTAAAGATCCGTACTCAAGGTAAGAGCGCAATCTGCAATATCCTCGGCAATATAATCTCAACTCACACCTTCCACAAATTCCTTGGAATGTATTCACATCAAAGTCACGAAGCGCATTGAACATCTGACTGCTTTTCCAAATGTCCTCAAGGGAAGAATCTCGAATATTTCCAGCAGTAAAAACCCTTGATACTTGCATTTCACAAGTGTCACATCCATGACACATTGTCACATCTCCGTTAGGCATAATAGCACAAAAATGGATTCCCCAGTGGCAGGGCATTGACATTTTTGGGGCTACATCGGCTGCTAATAATGCAGGCGGAAGATGTACAAATACACTCGCACCAATACCTTTGTTTCGGTTGTGGATGCGGGTCATGAGTTCAAGAATGTCTTCAATGCCTAAATTGGCCTGCCGAAGAGAAGCGCCTCTTGACTTGGGCATAATCTCTGGTGTGATGAAGTGGTCGGCGTTGTATTGGCGAGCAATATGAGATATATCATCTATTTGACGAAAGTTGCTTTCTTGTAATACTGTCTGTATTACAAGAGGGATGCCAAGAGAATGAGCTAAATTCAAACCCTTTATAGTCTCCTCGAAACATCCTCTCCTACCCCTTAAGCTGTCATGTATTTCGTTTGTAGGGCCGTCGAGGCTAATGCCCAAAAAAACCTGCTTTAAATCTGAACATTTATCCCACCTAAGATATTCTGGACGTAATAGGGTTCCATTAGTAGCTATACCTATTCTCATCTTGCACATTAAGGCATGATTAACTATTTCAGTAAGGTCATTACGAAGAAATGGTTCTCCTCCAATTATCGTTAAATAATCACAACCTAATTGGCGTGCTTCTGAAAGCGTAGTAAGGATTTCCTGCGTAGAGAGTTCGATACCTGTATATGAGGAGGAATTAACCGCGCAGAAACTGCAACCAAGATTACATCTGGCAGTTATAAATAAAAAAACGCTTTTTAAAATAGGGGCATACTGCACTACTATCCCTCTGAAGGATTGTATAGCGAATTATGCAGTTAATTGGACTTGAATCTAAAACTCAAAGCATGCTCCTAAGCCTACTTTTTTACAAATCGCCATCTCTGGATCTTTTGAGAACCTCTTCGCTGTTTCAACCATCTGGCTTTTCAATTGTTGTTCTTTAGCCGTAAGCTTCCTTGTTCTAGCTGGTGGTACTTTAGGAATAGTATGTTCCCGCAAATTCAATTCTCCCATGATCATGCCTCCTTGTTGATAATATGGGAGTAATACTTCCCCCCTCCCTATTTATATTCAATTTTAGCATTTTGTCAACTCCATAGTCTCATCCACTATATTGTCAAGCCTCTCCGTCTACTGCATCCGCCCTCTGTCTCTCTTTTAAGTGATGTGGTATTGCTCCCCCTGATTGGGTTCATTATCCATGAAAAAAATTTTTAAGCTTTTTTCTAGCGCCAATGTTTAGTATCTATGAAAAACAGCATTGCAAAGATTGCGGGCAAACAGACTTTTTAAGGCAATTGCGGATAATGACAAAACCGGGAGCGGATCCTTGCGGCTGAGGATGCAGTCGCCCACCCCCTCGCCACGGAATTTCCAGAAGGAAGGCCCGGTCTGCCGGCGTCCGAACTCGGCCAGGAAACAGAGGATTTCCCCGAGGAGAATAGAGCGGCATACTTCGCCCGTCCGGTACTCGAGGAGGCGCTTGAGAAAATCGGGAAGAGCCCGCTGAGCCCCCCCAAGCCGCAATAGACGAAGCGATAAGCTCTGATCCGGCCGCCGAGATCCGCCTAAGACAGGGTGTTCACGCGCAGGGGCGGGGCCTGGCCCTTCTTGTCCTCCCCCATATAGAGCGTGACATGGGGGAAGGGGATCTCGATGCCCATCGCGTCGAACGTCTTTTTCAGCCGCCGGTTGAAATCGCGCCCGATCATCCACTGCCGGCCGGGCTTGGTCGTTGTCCGGGCCCGGATGACGACCGCGGAGTCGTCGAACCTGTCGAGCCCCAGGATCTCGATGGGCTGCAGGATGTCGCCCCCGAACGCCGGATCGTTTCGGATCTCCTCGTCCACCTGACGGATAGCGCCGATGACCTCGTCGACGTCCTCCCGGTAAGCGACCCCGATGTCGAAGACATAGCGAGAGAACTCCTTGGTTTTGTTTGTGACCAGATCGATGTTGCCGTTGGGGATGAAATGCACGTTGCCGTTGATGTCCCGGAGAGTGGTCATCTTCAGCGTGACCTTTTCCACGAGACCGTTCTTGCCGGCCGCTTCGATGAAGTCCCCGACCCGGATCTGGTCCTGCATGAGGATGAAGAACCCGTTGATGTAGTCCTTGACCAGGCTCTGCCCGGCGAAGCCGACGGCCAAGCCGGCGATGCCGGCCGTGGCCAGAAGAGGGCCGATGGCCACGCCCAGCTGGGCCAGAAGGGTCATGGCCGCCAGGATGAGGATGACAATCCGCAGAAGATTATGGACGACCGCTCCCAAGGTCGTGGCTCGCTTTTCCGACTCCGGATCGTCCTTACTGAGGATCATCGCCTTGGAGATGCGGGGCGACAGGGCTTTTAGCGCTTTGAGGACGAGGATGACAAGAACGATGAGGAGCAGGATTTTGAGCCCCGTAGAGAGGAACCAGGCTCGGGCCATGTTGAGATAAGACATATAATCCATGGAAACCTCCTCATCCTCATTCTATTGATGGGGATCATTATGACAATCCCTCGCGCCGGCCTCCGAGACGTGTTCCAGACATGCCCAGGCTGTCCTAGATATGTCCAGGCTGTGGCAACCAGTTGAAAATAATGATGATAATGGCCGGTGATCGTGCGCCCCTGGCTTCCGGTTGAAACGCAGTTCGACCTGTTGGGCCGACGTCGGAGCGGTGCCTAGTAGCGATGCAGAACGGAATCGCGGAGATTGCGGTCCGACAGGCTTCGGAGGGCGATTCCGGGGAAAGACAGGGCCGGGAGCGGGTCGTCGCGGCTGAGGATGCAGTCCCCCACCCCGTCGCCCCGGAACTTCCAGAAGGAAGGCCTGGTCTGCCAGCGTCCGAAATTGGCCAGGAAATAGAGGATTTCGCCGGGGAGAATCGAGCGGCAGACTTCGCCCGTCCGGTACTCGAGCCGCGGCTCGACGTCGCCCTCGGTTCCGGCCCGAAAGAGCATATAGGGCATGTCCACTCCCGCCTGGATCGCCGTTTGAAGCGAATCCCAGAAACGGGAATTGATTTCCATCAGTTTCAGGGCGCCGTCCCGGATGTCCTCCAGAAACTCGACCTGGGCCACGCCCTTCCAGCCTAGCTCCTGAAGCAGCTGGACCCCCTGTTCGAGGATGTCCGGCCTGTCCACGGTCTCGAAGCAGGAGCCCGGACCGCCACGGGTCGGGTACTGGCGGGAAAACCAATGGACCACGGCGGCCCGGAGCTCTCCCAGGCGGTTGAACAGACAGTGGACTCCGTACTTCGGGGATCGGTGCGGAATCATTTCCTGAATGAGGGGATAGGAATACCGCCGGTGGATGCGAAGGTACTGCCCGGTCAGATGTTCCGGTTTCTTGACGAAGACGATGCCCTCGGCTCCGCTCCCGCGCCGGGGCTTGATGACGGCGGGATAGGGGATTTCATGCTTCAGGCGCCGCAGGTCGCCGAGGTCCTCGACGAAAAAGGTCCGGGGATGGGAGAAACCGCGGGCGGCGGCGAAGCGGATGGTTTCGCCTTTGTTCAGGGCCGTCTTCAGGGACCGGGGATCCGGCAGAAGGAGAGGCGCGGCGGAGGAAAATTCTTCGAAGCGGTTGGCGACGAGGCGGACGACGTCGTCGCTCATGGGGAAAAAATGATCGTAGCGCCCGCGCCGGAGATTGTCGAGGAGGACGGTGGCGCATTCCGCCGGGTGTTTCTGGGGATGGGGATACGTCATCCGTCCGGCGCAATATTTTGAGGCGTAAGTCAGGCCGTAGGGCTTGTCGTTTCCGGCGATGACGCGGATTCCGCGCCGTCCCAGAGAGCGAGCGACGGCCAGGCTCCGCCGGCTGTTGGCGTCGGTGATGAGAACCTTTGGGCCGGGCTTTGTGGTCATGGCTTTTCGGGCGGCGCGAGGTCGATACGGAAAACGACCCGGTTCTTTTCGAGCTTCGTCATTTCCGGGTGGGCCCGGAATCCCAGCCGGGCGTAGAGCTTGTGCGCCTGGACGTTCGCGTGCCGGGCGCGCGTCCAGCAGCAGCGGAGGCCCAGGGAGCGGCAATGCCCGAGGAAGGCCTCGACCAGCCGCGGGGCCAGGCCGCGGCCCTGGAAGGCGTCGTCGATTCCCAGGAAGAAAATGAGGCCTCCGGATTCGTAGGAAGGGCCGGAGGCAAGAAACCGCAGCCCCCTGAACAGCCCGGCCGCCGGGCCCCGGCCCCGGACGATCATCCGGGCCGCGGAGAGAAAACATTCGGCGCCGTGCGCGCGGGCCAGGGTGCGGTGCCAGGACGAGGCGCTCCGCGCGCCGGTGATCAATCCAGCGATTGTCCCGTTCCGGGCGAGGAGGCAGCCGAAGCCGGTCGAGTCCGGATGGAGCATCGCGGGATAAAAAGCCTTTTCCAGGAAGCGGCGCCCTGAATCCGCGCCGAAGAGGCGGTAGTGGAGGGCCGATATCCGGGGAATGTCCGAAGCGGTGATCGGTCGCAGTTCGAGTTGCGGCGTCAGATCGTTCATTATTCTCTTTCTTACCGGCTTCCGTTTCTCAAGGTCGGGATATTCTACTATATGTGAAAGATGCGTCAAGGAGGTGATTTTTAGAATGGAAATTGGGTAAATGGGTATGCTGTCCCCATTTATTAAAAAAGTGGAAAGTGGAGACGCGGCCCCGTTTTGTTCGGGCAAAAATCCTTGGGATGAAACACGAACGGAAACGATATTTTTCCCGGTTTCGTATATAATACTTATTCATTTCTATAGGAGGTTTTTAATGCCCAAAGCCAAAATATCGCTGTATTTGGCGCTCGCATGCCTGATTTTCCTCGCGCCCCTGGCCTGGGGGCAGGCGGAGAAGCCGGGCAA
>Ga0209164_1002962_pt1 | contig 16854 bp, 9 predicted proteins | sample MTBNYHSulfiMetaG_FD_187458 | JGI IMG/M metagenome (GOLD analysis project Ga0209164, IMG submission 187458) | Enrichment culture microbial communities from rom New York Harbor, USA that are MTBE-degrading - MTBE-NYH (New York Harbor Sulfidogenic)... | ecosystem: Environmental > Aquatic > Marine >...
GGTTGTCGGTGTCAGTTCAGAAATGACAAAGAGCGAGGCACTGAAACTGGAATACCGCCTGAAAAGGACGCCGACGCCCGACAAGATTGGTGCATTGGAACGATTGAGCGCAAATTGATCATCAGATAAGGAAATGATCGGATGCTCCCCAAAATCATCGGCATCATATCCGGCATTCTCGCAGTCGGCGTCTATGCCTGGAAATTTAGAGAGACGCCCCTGTGCCGGCCGTGAATCATGTTGCCCCTTGGCATCGGCGTCGGGTACGCCGTTTATTGGGTGGTGAGATGGATGGTCTGAAAATTGCGATCACTTGGGGTTACCCTGATAGATCGTTTGGGTGTTGGGTATTAAAAAGCAGCTAAAACAAAAAGGGCTTAGATCGATCTCTAAGCCCTTGTTTTCATTTTGGTGATCCCAAGGGGATTCGAACCCCTGTTACTGGCGTGAGAGGCCACCACTTTTTGTTTCCGTCAAATTCCCTCCTTTTACTTTTGTATTTATTTTCAACAAATTATTCAATTGGATATATACACTCATTTATTTGGATTTATCTTGACTTAGATTTTTGGTGTTGGGTATATTGTTGGGTATAGATTAAGCAGGTTTTTGAAATTGAACTTTTTTAGATTGCTACCAATGCCATCACAAAAACGACATAAAACAAAATATCAGGGCGTCTATTATATTGAGGGAAAAGCTATCGGTTCAAATAAAACCGAAAAAATTTACTATATTATGTATCGAAAGAACGGAAAACAGATACATGAAAAAGCCGGCCGCCAATATCAGGATGACATGACGCCATCCAGAGCTGCACAGAAACGGATACTCAGAATTCAGGGCGATGACATTTCGAATAAAGAAAGACGATTCATTGAAAAACAAAAAAAGGCAAAAGAATTTGAAAAATGGACTTTGAACAAACTGTCCACTTTATATTTTGAAGATAGAGGCAATAAGAATTCCAAAAAAATAGATAAATTAAGATTTGAAAAATACCTAAAAACTCCATTCGGATTAAAAGAGCCATCCGAGTTAATACCACTGGACGTTGACCGTTTGCGCATCAATCTATTAAAAAAATTATCCCCACAATCTGTAAAGCACGTATTAAATCTCTTGACCTGGATTAGTAATTACGGCGTAAAAAAGAATCTCTGCAGTGGGATCCCCTTCCACATTACCAAGCCCTCGGTTAATAACCAAAAAACAGAAGATTTGAATGCAGAACAGGTAAAGGCGCTTTTGAAGGCAATAAATGAACATTCAAACATTCAAATAAAAAACCTGATGCTGTTGGCTCTTTATACAGGAATGCGCAGGGGAGAGCTTTTCAATCTAAAATGGGAACATATTGATTTCGAACGCGGCTTCATAAACATCGTTGGACCTAAAGGGGGAGTTGATCAAAAAATACCTTTAAACGACGCCGCACTAAAAATATTAAAGTCGCATACACGACCAAATTTCAAAGTCAAAGAGTCGGATGATCAGCTCATACAGAGCTCATACGTTTTTCCAGGCCAAAACGGGACCCGCCGGGCAAGTGCTCAAGCTGGTGTAAATGAGATTAAAAAAAAGGCTGGCTTACCCAAAGATTTTCGTCCGCTGCATGGGCTCCGTCATGTGTATGCGTCCATGCTGGCATCCTCTGGGCAGGTTGATATGTATACCTTGCAAAAATTGCTGACCCACAAAGATCCGAGAATGACCCAGCGTTATGCCCATCTTAGAGACGATGCGCTTAAAAATGCCTCATCCCTGGCCGGTGAACTAATCAACGAGGCACTCCAAGAAATGAAGACAGAAACAAAGGATGGTATTGAATAACGGTTCTAACAAAAAATAGAAGGACGGGTTGAATGACAAAAGCATCCCCTCAGAACACCACTCATCCCCAATCTGAAGCGTTCCTCTCTTTATTTCCCAAACCAGACCATAAGGCCCCTTCGGGATGCAATCTTGAAATGTGTTTCAGAGACATTTGGGACAAATCTTTAAAAGAAACTCCATTTTTATTTTCTGGCCTATCAGCAAAGTCACCAAGTTTCGATCCATTGCAGGCGGAGATGGGCGGAAATGATTATAGCTGCAAACTCTACGCACAATTTAAGACCACCGATCGGACTGGTGGTGAGACTGCCATTTATCTTGGCCCCCTACCCTATCCCGGTGCAAATGGGGAGTTTGTATTAAAAGGCAATCGCTACATTTTTCCAATTTACCTTCGCACCCTAAACCAATACCGCAAACTTAAAAAAAGACTTAGTGGAGTTCGAACCGCTGCGAAGGACACTTCCGATGATATTTCTGATGGTGAAGGTGAACAATTATCAAAAGACGATGAGCGCAAAACCGATAACCTGCATATCGTGTTGCTCTCAGAACTGCTGATGCCAGATCTACAAAGACATCTTTACAGAATTCTTGGAAATCTTCAGAAAAACGGATGGAATGGTGACCTGCAGGCATTGCGAATGTGGCTGCGAGGTTGGTTTCGATCCGGCAATGATACATTTTTACACAAAATTCTATATCAATACGGTCAGCTCGTCGATCAGGTCAGTCCACTGAATCGGATTTTTCAGCGAAACGAGCTCAGTTTTTATGGGCTCGGTGGTGAGCATCCTGATAGCACTCGATCTTTTCATCTTCGTGATGTTGACGATGACGACCTTTATCGCATCTGTCCGGTCGTTACGCCTCAAGGGCACAAAGTCGGGATGCGGCTGTTCATGGCGCGGCGGGCAAAAATAGATGCGCTGCAAAATACCATAATAGGCCCTGAGCAGCCTGAACCCGGTGATTCTCTCAGCGACTCAGCCAGTCTCATTCCCTTCATAGAGCATAATGATGTTTCCCGTGCATTGATGGGCGCCAACATGATGAAACAGGCCATGATATTGACCAACCCGGACATCGCCTGGATCCAGACCGGTTGGGAAAAGGAGCTTGCCCGTCATCCGGAAATACCGGACGGTGTTAAAAAAGAAGGCGTCTTGTCCTTAGGGAAAAATCTGCTGACTGCATATATGCCTTGGGGTTTGGAAACTTTCGAGGATGGCATCGTTATAAGCCAGAGTGCGGCATCTGCCCTGACATCGGTGGAAGAAAAGACATTCTGGTTCGATCAGAATGACATTTTTTTTGAAGAAGGAGACTTTTGCGTCGTTCAAATAACAAAGCCGAAAACAGGAATAACCATAAATGACCAAGGGATAGTCACCCTGGGGACACAGGTAAGTCCAGGAGATGTGCTGGTCCATGCAATTTTCAAGCGTTTCAAGGACGTAAATAAAACGAAGATTCTCGATGTTTACATCATTAACAATGATATTGAAACCCTTCTGGGAAAGCAACCGGATGAAGTCCGTGATTTTTCCCTTCGCCTACCGCACAATTTCAAAGGTCGGGTGACAGAAATCATCGATCTGTCGAAAAAGTCATTTGTGGCTCTTCCAGCAGGCATTAAAAGAAGAATCGGTGTGAAAATTCGATGCGAACAGAAAGTGTATTTGGGAGATAAAATTTCATCCAGGCATGGCGCAAAGGGTGTAGTTGTCAACATCATATCCGACAAGGACATGCCATTTGTAAAAACACAGACCCAGTACTGCAATGAGGATGGATGTAAAATAAAAGAGCCCCATCGACACGTCCAAGTTATTTTAAACCCCTTGGGGGTGACGGGGCGGCTAAATTTAGGACAGCTATTTGAAACCACACTTGCAAAAGTTGCGGAAAAACAAAGTCAGACCTTTGAGGTTAAACCTTTTGTTAATGATTGGAACCTGGATAGTTTATCAAAATCTTTATCCGAAAATGGCTTTTCACGAGATGGAAAAGAACAGTTATATGTGTTTGATGGAGGGGTTGAAAAACCTCTAAAGTATCGATCATTGGTCGGACCGCAATATTTCTTGAAGCTCTATCATCAGGCAGATGGAAAAATCCAGGCAAGAGAATGTGGCCGGCCCTATGACTACACGTTGCGAGATGATCAACCGCGTTCTGGAAAAAGAGTGGTCGGCGAAAAAATTTTAGGAAGCGGTCAACGGATTGGAGAAATGGAAACCTGGGCTTTGGCAGGGCATTCCGCATGGAATATTCTCGATGATCTTTTAAACGTTAAATCGGATGACCGCAGGTTACAAAAAAAAATAACAGATAGAGGTTTTCAATGGAACGGATCACGTCGCCCTCAGGCCTTAGTAAATCTGATACTGCTATGCAGGAGTATGGGCTTGAATCTAAAATTATCATGTTCGGGTGTAGATGTTACTGATAAATTTATCGAAAATAGTGATGGCGAATTATTCGATAAAGTATCTATTGAATTTGCCAAATCCGATCAGATTAAATATTGGGGGCGTGGGGGTGTGGTAAAATCCATCGACTTGTATGCGCAAAAAAAACAAGATTGCATCCTACCTTTAGATAAACTTCATCCTGATCCTGAAGGGCTGTTGTCACGCAAAATCTTCAATCCTAAAAAGTCATGGCAGATGGGGCTGATCGTATTTGCTAAGCCGATACGAAATCCCTTGAGAGAAGATTGCAAAGGACAGCATGATTTAGACGATTATTTGCTTTCATGCATTCCTGTTTTGCCAGTCTCCTTCCGCAGTGAGCGCTTGGGATTTTTCAAAAACTTTCAGGACGGATTAAACAAATTATATCGAGATATCATAATACAGAACAAACGTTTGGAATACTTGCTTGAAAATGAAAACATTGAGCAGGAAATAGTGACTAAGGCACAAGAACGGCTGTACAATGCTGTCAAACTTTTATTTTCTGGGGGAAAAAAAGGCGGCAACAGTCGCAGATCCATTCACAGTGTTTTAGAAGGTAAAAAAGGCTTGGTCCGGGGTCATTTGGCTGGAAAGAGGGCCGACTATTCAGGTAGGGCAGTTATTATTGGCGATCACTCCATGCCTTTAAATGAAGCAGGGATTCCGGATACAATTTGGAATCAGCTGTTTCCTGGCACGGAGAAAAATGAGAAGCCCATACTGCTATTAAATCGCCAACCATCGCTTCACAGAAACAGCATACAAGCCTTCCGGGCGTCTTGGCATTGCCGCGGTGACGTTATTTGTTTGAATCCTTTTGTTTGCAAACCGTTTAACGCCGACTACGATGGCGATACTATTGCGGTTCATGTGCCTCGGAAACCAGGGGCAATAGCGGAAGCCGAAAAACTTCTCCCTACACAGAACTTGCTCTCCCAAGCAAACGGGAAAATAGTTCTTGGATTCGATAAAGACATTGCGCTTGCAGCTGCCTATTTAACTTACGACCTTAATATTGAATCCGACGAAGATGTTCCGCTTACAAATGAAAATGAGTTGCCCTTGAAAGGAAAAGATTTCTTGGAAAAACAAAACGTCAATGACGTTGAAACCACAGTCGGGCGTTTGATCATGCGAAGGCTTTTTGGTGAGATATCCATTAAAAACGAAACACTGGATCAGGACCTCACACTGGATCAGGACCTCTGGAAGATCGCAATCGAGCAGCTTTTAAACCAAGACCCTTCCGCTATCGAGCGATTTACGATGGGTATCAGCGAGTGGTTTGACCAAGCCTTAAAAGACAGTGGATTAAGCTTATCCCTGATGGATTTTCAAAATTTTTCAGATACGAAAGAGGGATCCTATCCCCCCATGCTCTGGTTGATGAGAAAGATCGGGAAATATGGAGACGGCTTGGCAGAACAGATACAAAATAGAAGGGGGCCAATGCGTAGACCCGGAAGGGGTAATGAAGAAACTGAGTCTATCGAGTCAAATCTCATTAACGGACATTCTGAGAAAGATTATTTTATTTCCGCTCATGGTGCACGTGCCGGACTCGTGGACAAAGGACTAATTACGGCACATTCCGGTCACCTGCTCCGCGATTGGATTTATCAGTTGCAGGATCTTTATATTGTACAGGCAGATTGCGGAACTACCGAAGGGATAGATGCTGATAATTTCGAAGGACTACAGATTTTGGGGGACCGGTTTGATGTGAAAGGAGCTTTAATAGAAAATGTTGGGAAGGGCACCCGGTTTCGATCACCATTGAACTGTCAAGCGAAGGATAAAAATGGCCACCCGGGAATCTGTCAAAAATGCTATGGCCATGACCCTTCTACGAAAAATCTGCCTGAGATCGGATTGCCGGTAGGTATTTTGGCGGCTCAAGCTCTTGGAGAACGCGTAAGCCAGGAGACTCTAAAAAGTTTCCAGGAGGGCGGAAAAATTCAAACTGAAAAAAAAGGGTTAGAATTGGTCGACACTTTACGCAAGGTTATCACAAAAAGTAAAAAGAACAATTCACCCCCAGCAGAAGCCCTTCAAGAGATCTATGAGCAATTTCCGAGCGGCAGTCGGCCAAGTTTAGTCCATTTTGAAGTTATATTGAAAGGTTATATAAGAGAGAAAATTCCCGAAAGTTTGCTTAGCAATCTTGCTCATTCCCAGGCTCTGTCGAAGTTGATAAATTTTGCATCAGAAAATGCCAGCGACGATCTATATGTTGTGGTAGGCCGCATGATGTCGGGTCGAACAATCGGTACCGGTCCAAAAGGAGCAATTAATGGCTGATTTTTCTCACGGGCATTCCCAATCACAAAAGCACAATTTTTCGCATCGGCTAACGCCTAATGTTAGGCTGGTTCAAGAAACATCGCACGCCCATATCCATCAAATAGGGCAAAGAATAGACAACGAGCAATGCCAAAACGTCGCACTTGAAATAGATGACGAATCTTTCATGTCTGAGGACACGGAACCAGAAGAAAAAGATGATGACTATAATGAGGATTTTGACAAGCCGGATGGTGAGTATGAAACGGGCGATAATTCACCCTCTTTTGACTATGATGAGATAGGGTATTCTGACATTCCGACAAATCTTGAACAAGCTGCAATCCAACGATTTGCTGGTCAATCGGATCAATTGGAATATGCCTTGCAATGTATTGACCATTATCGAGTTCATGGGCATTTACCGGAAGGTACGGATTTTCAACTCAGTGAAGATTTGGCTGTATTGGAAAAATGCGCCAAGTATCAGAGCACCCGTTCCACATATCCTACCTTCGAAGTTGAAGTCGATGGGGACCGTGTAGAAGCCTATGCTGTGCCGACAGGATTAAACCTGAAGTATGTTCCGGGATATGGTCCATTATCGACCCGTGCTAAGAATTTTATCAAAGCCCTTCATGATCGTAATCGAGTTTTAAATGATTTGGCATATTACATCTTAGAAACATTACAGGGGGATTTTTTTCGTCAAAATGATTTGGATATCGCATTGCGTTATCTCCTACCGATACCCACAGATGAACTTAATTCACTCATAGAAAATTCACCGTTTAAAATCGATGTGAAATATCTGTCGAAGCTCGGGGACCGACTTGTATCATGCGATTTTGGCATATTCCCGTTGAATTTATTTTTGCAAAATAAATCTCAAATAGTTCGCCTATGGGTAAATTTCGCAGAAGATGAAAATCGCGTCACTGTAAAAGAGCAGCTCTATTGGATATCGAATCAAATTGAAAATAGGATCAAAGATTGGGATTTGAAGGATGTCCGACATAGATATATTTTACCTCTTAGGAATATAACAGTTGATGATATTAAGAATGTGCGCAAATCATTAAAGAATATGAAAAAATAAATGCGCTTATGCACAAAACCCAAGTGACATGTTCAGGCAGTCGTCCGAAGGCGCCGATGATAATGCACAATTTTCCAGTTTTTCAGCATACAGGGCCACTTTCGACGTTTGTTATGGCACCAACGAAGGTGGATGAGACCCGCGCTTCCTTCATCACTTGGGCTTTGTGGATAACCGCGAAAATAAATGTTTCAAATTTTACTTAATACTCGCCTTTCCAAACGAACACTGATTAATAGGCACTTAATACAAGTTGGCATGGCAACACTCCCGGCAGAGCAACTGGAAAAATACAATGACCAAACATTATCCTCATGAATTATTTGATTTTATTCGAAACTTTTTAGAAGAGAAATCTTATTTAAAAGATGAATACTATATAGAGGAATTTAGAAACACCCTTGAAAAAGCTTTACAACAAATTGATCCTGAGCTGAAATCTAAAAGAGAATATATAATCGAAAATGTGCTTTATGAAGAGACCGATAAAAAGAAATTTAAAAAATATGTTAAAGACATATTTACGGTGACTTGTGACAAAGATCAAATGAAAGAAAAACTTCTTAAAAAATTATCACTCGATAGGCCAGATGAACCTGAACTATCGGAGATAATTAATAAGGCATATGAAGAAGAAACTGCGAATAAAGCAATAGAAGAAAGACAATTCAAGGCTATATTTAAAGAAGGCCTAAATTTAGCTAAGTGGAAAAAGGTTGTACGGAGGATATCGAGCAATTACAAAGACTTTCAATCTTTTAAGAATAAGCTCATCTATGACGCATTCGAAGATGATTTTCTACATGGGGATGAGTTAATAAAAAATTTCCTTGGCAAAATTTTAAGAAATGATCCCGATAAAGGTCAATTTACAAAAACTGTAGAGGCGAAATTTAAAAATCTACTGGTTAAAGAAGTATCCATTTTCGGTTACAAAAAAACAGATATTTTGAAAGTTTATGATATCGTAAAATCACATTTTACCGAAAAAGATCTTTTAGAGACTAAAAAGTTAACTTTTCAAAAACCGTTGATCGTTCCTCCTGGTTTAAACTCTGCAGTTCTCCATTTTGAAGCGCATTTTGCTGTTTCTGGCGACGATCCCATTATGATCCTTGGTCAGACCGGCGTTGGGAAATCAATGTTTTTGTATTTGGCCAAGAGGCTTTTTAAAAAACAACGTCAGTATGACAGCAGCCCTTCTCCTATAGTCGAGGCGAATTGTGCTCATTTTACAGGCAGTGGTTCGGGATACAGTCTTGCCCGTTCAGAACTCTTCGGCCATGTGAAGGGTGCTTTTACCGATGCCCATGATGGTAAAATAGGTTTGGTGGAAAAAGCTAACGGTGGGCTTTTGATTCTTGAGGAAGTTGGTGAACTTCCAAAAGAGGTCCAAGCCATGCTGCTGACGTTTATTGAAACTGGAGAATATCGAAAACTCGGCAGTGAAAAAGTTGAAACTGCTACATCCAAAGTGGTTGCCGCCACCAACAGGGAATCAGCCTTGCGTGACGACTTCCGCTACCGGTTCTTTCCTTATTATATACCCCCGCTGCGAGAACGTAAGGGTGACATACTCTACTATTTCCATGAAATTTTCCCCGAGCTTACCAAGAATTTCACAAAAAGCGAAGTTTTGATGTTGCTTACCCACCATTGGCCCGGCAACGTCAGGGAAATAGAAAGGATTGGCCGCTTGCTTAATCGTGAAAGGTGGATTAATGAGCAAATACACAAAAACGGTCATGATGACAAAGCGGCCCTACCGGAAGATCGCCTTTCACATCTGGATCCACGCGACACCACCTTCGACCCTACCATTTTAGATAAAATTTTAGATGATTTAAAAATTTGGGACGTAGATATTCCCTTCCTTGAAAAGCTGCTCCAAAAATACCGCGTTTCAGTTAATGACGATGCCAACAAAAAGGCCTTTGAAGAGCTCTCCTCCAAAGATAGCGGCTGGCTTACATGGTTCGATGAATATACATTACGGTTTTGCGAAGAATACTCGCCATTCAATGAGGCTTATGAGGGATATTTGCTTTTTTGCGACTTATTTCTGCAGGATCCCGCAAAAGAAAACAATATTCTTGCTACGATTAAAAGCCAGTGCACTATCTCAGAATTAAATCATATGCGAAATTGTTTCGATGATAAGCCCAGTTATCAGAGACCGATGAAGATTCTGCGCAAGAAAATCATGAAATTCCTTATGGAGGTTGATGGAACAGATTATGATCATATCGACAACCCATGGCAGCTTTGGTCAATTATAGAACAGGATAAGGATGAATCAAACAAAAACTATTTTGACTTTGAATTTGGCTCCGAAGAATTACAGAACGCCATTGCCGAGTTTAAAGAGGTGGACCTTCTGAAGTTGTATTATCGAAAACAACTGGATAAAACCAGTGGTAACATCAAGGCAGCTGCAAAGCGGATTGGAATGAATGTGGGCACATTTACAAATCGGCTTAAAAAGTTAAAGATGAAATAAGAACGATATAACAATTCATATAAGGTGAAAAAACACCATATATGATATCAAATAAATAGATCAGAAATTATTTGATACCCAAGTTCAGCCTGGGTAAAAAAAATAAATATATAATTAAAGGCGCTTAGGAAATTTCCTATGCGCTTTTTTTGTTGGGGTAAAAAGTCGGAAATCTATTAGTGAAGGTCGCGACTCGATGCAACTGTAAAGCTATTAATTGCAGCAACAAATTCAAATCAGATGTGGGAGCCAAATTCACGGAAGGAGGATTCGTTATGGACCAGAGGTACCTTAACGAGGTGCAGGTATCAGAGATGACCGGCAGGGCGTTATCGACATTGAGAAACGAGCGTTTTAACCGGTGCGGGATCCCTTACATCAAGATTGGCCGTTCTGTTCGTTACAGCCTTCAAGATGTTATTGAATTTATGGAATCTCGCAAGATCTCAACAATTATTAGCAAACTCTCATAAGCCTATTTTTCTGAAAATAGGTCTACCTATATATCCGCCGAATCGACCCACCTTATATATACGGCGAAAAAGCATCCCCCCAATCAGGGACAAATGGGACCGTTGGGACAAATCATTCACAATTTTTTTTAACCGGGGCCTGCCATGGCCCTGATTTAAAACATGGAGGTCAAAAATGACAGAAAAAGACAATTTGGAAGAACGCTTGGACCAGAAGGCGGAGTCCTCTGCTGTGACACAGGTGATCTATGAGGCTGATGTAGACCAAGTCCTGACAGACAATAGAAAGGACCCCCCTCCGCAGGATACATTCGAAAATGGGGTGCCCAGTGACAGCCCTCAACCAAAACCATGTACCGACCTGGGCAACGCAGAAAGATTTTTTGAGATGTTCGGATCTAAGTTCCGTTACTGCCACCAAACCAAAACCCCTTATGTGTATTTTCAGGGGCAGTGGGTTAAAGATTCGAGCGGAAGAATAAATCGGATGGCTTGTGAGATCGTCCGTGGTATTCCTGATGAAGCAAAAGCTGAGAACTTAACGCCCGATCAAGTGATAGAATTGAAAAGCCATGCGAAAAAGTCGGCATCCAAGAGAGGAATAAATTCTATGATCGATCTGGCCAGATGGTTCCCGGATATCTGTGTAAATTTTGGAGAAATGGACAGAGATCCATGGCTATTGAATTGTCAAAACGGCACCCTTGATCTTCGGACCAGGCAGCTTAGAGCCCATTTCCCAGGGGACCTGATAACGAAGGTGTTGCCGGTTAGATACGAACCGGATGCCACCTGTCCGGTTTGGCAGGCCACCATCGAGCGGATCATGGGCGGTGACGGAGAAAAAATCGGCTTTTTGAAGCGGGTCCTCGGATACGCATTGACCGGGGTGACAAGCGAGCAATGCATGTTTGTGCTTTACGGTTCAGGTGCCAATGGGAAATCGACTATCTTGGAAATCTTTCGTGAGCTTCTGGCCGGATATGCCATGCATACGACGACCGCTTCTTTGTTGGGCTCCAACGGGTCGCCGATCAGAAACGATTTGGCCCGCCTCAATGGGTCTCGGTTCGTGTCGGCAGTTGAGGTCGGCATGGGTAAAAAATTGGACGAGGCCCTGGTCAAACAGCTGACCGGCGGTGATCAGGTGACCGCCCGGTTCCTATACAACGAATTTTTCGAGTACAAGCCGCAGTTCAAGCTGTTCATCGCCGCCAATCATAAGCCAGAAATCCAAGGCGTCGACCATGGCATTTGGCGCCGCATCCATCTTATACCGTTCGATGTGACCCTATCACCCGAAGAGATCGACAGGGATCTGCCCAATAAATTGCGGGCAGAGCTTCCCGGCATTCTGGCTTGGGCGGTGCAAGGATGCCAAGAGTGGCAGGAACAAGGGTTGAATGTGCCAGAGACAATCAGTAATGCGACGGCAAGCTATCGGGAGGAGATGGATATTGTGGCGGGCTTTCTTGACGACTGCTGTCAGCTGACCGTTGATGACAAAACAGCATTGGCGGCCCTTTATGAGGCTTACAAGAAATGGGCGGAAAATGCCTGCCAGGACGTTTTGGGGAAAAAGACATTTGGCAACCTGATGCGCCAGAAGGGGTTCAGACAATCGAAAAGCGGGGGTGTTCGTTCCTGGAACGGCATCGGGCTTATCGAGTAATAGCGTTCATTTTAAAATTCAAAGGCGGCAACGGCGGCTCCCAAACGGGGGCCATTTTTGTTTCTACATTCTGCTTTTACAAAGGGGGTGGTTCAATTGAGGGTTTGAAATTACCAAAGCAGTAGGAGTTGTTAGGGGGGGCCGACCTGATTTGCGGGTTGGCCCTTTTTTTTAAAAAAACAAACCAAAGGAGTACTAAAAATGCAACCTAATGAAAATATTAAACGAAACGTTCAAGCAAAAGCGTTACCCGTCGAATGCAACGCCAATGAACCGATGGTCATGCAGGAGAAGAATTTGGAAAGCTCATTGGATCAATTCATTGAAAGGCCAATCACAAGGCCCGATGGCACTTTTCAGCCGACGCAGTATCGCACCGTTGGCCATCTTATATCAAATGGAATCCATCGGGAAAACTTGCAAGCAGGCAGCTTGTTGCAGGTCGTTATGCTTTCTGCCAGGCTGGGAAACCCCATATCTGCGATGTTGGTCACCGAGGCCCCTCACGAAGCGATCCATTTGCTGGGTAATTGCCAGAAGATGATACCCAAGGAGGCGATAGTCGAATGTCAGGAGGTTAAGCCCGAGTATCTTTATGCCGAGCGTGGCAGTCTGGTAAATCGAAAATGTATCATCAGCACGAAACCCGATGGATTCCGCAAAGTGCGTCAAGACCTGGAATCGATACTGACGCAGGGTCATTCGACCAGGCAGGAGCTGCGCAGGTCCGGATATGATATCAGTCTTTCAGAATATCAATCGGAGGTGCAACTGGCTTTTGTCGGTATAGAAGACCCTAAGGCAGGAAGCGAGATCACTCATCCCGCAGTTTTAAAAATACCGATGGTCCCAAAACGGGGAAGTATTTTATCGGATCCGCGAGATTGCATCGCACAACGGGAGTTGATCCAGTCGCCGCTATTTAAGATTCGCAAATCCCTGCAGAGGCTCAAGCACCGGCCTGTCATTATTCCCTTTGTGAAACAGATCGAAAGGGTGATGGCCGAAAGTGGATGCGACCATGTATACGAAAAGATAGACATCCTTAAGAAGGTGATTGCCATTTGCGCCATCATAAACAGGCCTCCCTCCTTGAGACTGTCTGAGTTGGCCTCGATGATCTATGGCACGGATGAAATGGAAACCCAAAACTGGTTGGTTGATGCCGACCATTATGAATCAAGTGCGCTGCCCGATGAGACGATTGTGGCCACGAAAGTCGATTATCACATGGCCCATGTCCTGCTCAATGGCGTCTTGTTGAGCGGTGGAGCACGTTTGACTGACCGCCAGATAAGGGTTTTTGAAACGGTTAGAATCATCAATATGGGCAAAATGAGCGAAGCATTTTTGAGTAAAAACACTGAGGTAGAAAAATTGTCCACCATCGCTCAAAGTTCAAACTATTGGGCCACCCGAGAGAAGATATTCGAATCCATAAACGGCTCCCACTGCGAGTTTTCGTTATCGAGCGTGAGCAACGATCTTATGGAACTTGTTAAAATGGGTCTGGTGGAACGGGCCAAGCCTCCCAAAAGACACCATTTTGGTTACTACATTACAACTATGTCATTGAACGGACCGATCAAGCTACCGGCCTCTGAGACGATCCAGGACCCGGTCTATGAAGGCAAAGAGGTGATGATGGTCAACCCGATATCCGGTCAAGTCGAGAGAATTTAAAGATTTAAACTTTTACCAATTCATCAGATTAAACATTTAAATTTTTAAAACTTAAAAGCTTGCCGTTAGGGCAAAAGACGTAGGGCCAATCTTCATTGTGGGGATTGGCCCTTTTAATTTCACTTTTCAAAGGAGAAGAAAAAATGAATAAATCAACATCCAAATGTCAAGGAACGCAAGAGTGGTCAGTAAAGACTGTAAATTGCTGCACCGGTTGCTCCCATGATTGTCTGTATTGCTATGCCAAGGAAATGGCCGTTCGTCGAAAACAACTGACGTTGGGGCAATGGCCGCTTGAAAGAGTGCGGGAAAAGGACGTGTACAAGCGTCATAAGAAATATCCTGGCCAGGTCATGTTTCCATCTTCGCACGATATTACCGAAAATAACCTGAATGCGTGTGAAAAAGTCATTGGGCGACTTGTTGAAGCGGACAATCGGGTCTTGATTGTGTCCAAACCCCATTTCAGCTGCATCGAGCAACTGTGCGTTTTTCTTCGCTCCTACAGAGATCAGATCCTTTTCAGATTTACCATCGGCGCCTGTGATGATCGGATTCTTTCTTATTGGGAGCCGAATGCCCCAAGCTATGATGAGCGCAAGCAGTGTTTGATCCACGCCTGCCAGGCCGGATTTCAAACATCGGTAAGTGTCGAGCCCATGCTCGATTCGGCCAACATAGACGCGCTTATAAGCGATTTGTTGCCATATGTGACCCATTCGATATGGATCGGTACGATGAACCACCTGGGACGATTAGAGAAGCATGCAGACCCCGTTATGCTACAGGCCATTGATAAAGTGCGTCAGGGACAAACTGACCCAGTCATAAAGGCGATTTATCAGCGACATAAGGACAACCCGAAGATCCGGTGGAAAAAAGGGATTAAAAAGGTGGTGGGCATACCGATTCCCAGGCAAAACGGGTTGGATATCTAATAGGGCTTCGGCCGATACACAAAATAAAGGGCGATCTCCAATAGGGGGTTGCCCTTTTTTGTTATTTCATTAGCACAGAATCAGAAGAATGAAATTTTGTTCAACCGATCTTCTGAACGCATTGAAAAAGTTATACTGAATTTAAAATGTGTTTTTAAAAGTAGACGGAAATTTTTTAGAGTCTAAAAATCAAACGTAAAAGGAGAATAAAAATGGGTTTTTATAATAATAATAAATACTACACAAATCTTAGTGCGTTGCAAAAATCAATCAGGTGGTGTGAAATTAACGCCTCACGATATTTTGCCAAAGAGCTCATGCAAATGGGTAAGTCGGTAGATGTTCTTAATCGATTAATCTTAATCGCAGCTGAGGATGTAGGAATAGCAGATCCTTCTCTTATAGTATATGAGAGGGAGCGCAAAAATAAATTTGAAAGTCTGATTCTGCAATACGGTATTGAAAAGAAGGAGGCGATTAACGTTCCACAAATCTGCGAGGTCGTTGATCGAGCTGCCATTGCTGCTGCGGTCAGTTACAAAAGCAGGCTCCTTCCCATGTTATCCTTCTTGGCCCTATACGATATTTATAATAATGAAAAGTTCAACCTGAGTTTAAATGATTGTTTAAATCGATTTCTCGATTCATTGGATAAGTGTGATGAAAGAGGGGCATTGTATTATGCGTTTATCGTCGGCATCTTTTATAAACAGATGAATCGAATATTGAATGTGCTTCGCGAAAGAAGCATAAACCGAAACACAGACTTAATCCAAAAGTGGATTAACGATTATCAAGTAACAAAAGAACGATTGATGTTGGTTGGAAGCATTGTATTGGTTTGTCGTGACTTGCACTACAGTCATGGAGGATTTCGCAACCTTATATCTCAGCATCAGGCTGTGCGAATACGGGAAGCAGTAATTCCTGACCGTGCATATGACAAGCACACCAGCGTCGGAAAAAAACGAGGGCGTGGTTTAGACCACTTTTTCAGGGAAGCGGCGACGATAAACAACGAAAGGCCTTTTAACGATTACCAGGAGGAAGGTAAAAACGCTTACTTAACCGCTGAAAAGATGGGCTTGGATAAAGCGATAAAGATAATTGACGCTATTAAAGAAAGGCGGAAGGATTCTGACCTGGTGGAAAGGATATGAAAATGAACCAAAATCAACTTCAATCTCTGTCCTATAAAGTCGGCGTTCCCATTCAAAAGCTGTCGAAAAATATAATTTACCGAATTAAGGCCGCTCCTCAAGCCCAAAAAAGAACAGCAGAATTCAAAATGGCAGTCTATGTGGTCGACAACCAGGTGTATAAAGGACCCTATGTCTGTGATGATCACAAATTACTAAAGAATTTGACCTATACCTTCGCATTGCATGTTCTTGAAGAGGCATTGAAATTGCCATTGTGGCGAAGAGCTGCCTTGCAATGGACATGCATCGGATTCGGCGGCGGCGATCAATGCTATCTGGTCGCTCCCAACGTTGGCAAAACTAAAAACATCCCCTACGATTTTGTAACATCAAAAATCGAAACGGATGTGCCAGTGGTTCCACGGGGAGCTGCGGTATGGCGGGTTTCTGAGGCTGAAAAGAACGGGCAAGTGACCGATGATATCAAATTGTCTGCCCTGCAGCATCTGTATTTGCGATACCTTTTGGATATAGGAGATTCTGGAACCCATAATATTCTCATCCGCCAGGATTCGAATCGTACCGGAAGATTGGTTGCTGGGATCGATCTTGAGGAGCAGCGAAAGAGGGCGGAGAAATATACGCGATTGGATCACCTGTTCAAAAAAGGGCCTTCAAAGAAACAGGAGCAGTTGTATAAACCGCATGTTGGCCAAATCATACAGCTCCACGATGGCCAGCTGGATCAATGTATAATCGATCAATT
>Ga0209164_1002964_pt1 | contig 16850 bp, 17 predicted proteins | sample MTBNYHSulfiMetaG_FD_187458 | JGI IMG/M metagenome (GOLD analysis project Ga0209164, IMG submission 187458) | Enrichment culture microbial communities from rom New York Harbor, USA that are MTBE-degrading - MTBE-NYH (New York Harbor Sulfidogenic)... | ecosystem: Environmental > Aquatic > Marine >...
TTGGAATTCCTGGCGGGATTGGCGGGGGCGAAACGTGCGGGGGCTACCTGGCGCGGCGCATTAGCGGCCCTGGTGGGGGGTATTATCGGGGCAGTAGCGGGAACATTCATTATACCTTTACCAATTTTGGGTACCTTAATCGGCTCGGCGGCGGGAGCGGCGCTAACGGCCTGGGCGGCGGAATTTACCGGCGGCAAAAAGATGGAGCAATCAATCAAAACCGGCGTAGGGGCAGGTTTGGGCCGAATAGCGGGAACCGCTGCCAAAATAGCTATTGGCGTGGTTATCTGGGCAGTTTTGGCGGTAGCGGCTTTCTGGCCTTAAATCCAATCTTATCCTCAATTTCCTTCTATTCGTTATTTCCCGACTATTCTACCATTGTTTTTGTTTGAAAAAGGTCGTTTTCCCCCCAATCAGACGAAAATAAATTGTATTATTCTAATAGAATGATACAGGAAAATGACAATCAATCGCGTCAGCGAAACTTCTTCCGGATAACCTATCCTCAGGCCCTCAAGCCGCAAGTGCTGACGGGGAATTTCGAGATTGTCAACCTTAGTGAAAAGGGGATTTGCCTGCGGGTTATCGACGGCTTCAGCAGTCAGATCGCCTTATCGACCATAGATCGGCCGATAGCCCTGGCCATCGGGTTTAAAGATGGCAGTATCGTCAGAGTCAAAGGCACGGTTTCCCGCTGCTGGTGCGATATCGATACTCATGCTACCTATATCGCCTGCCGACTTGAAAAAGGCATACCCTACGAAAAAATATATCAGGATCAGCTCAAGTTGATAAAAAACTATCGCTACGGGATGGAAAAGGACTTGCCCTTGAAAAGTATGCCGGCGGTCTAAATAAGATTCCTATCGCAGGGCAAAGTAACCGTGGCCGATCATATCAAAGACCTGCTCGTCAATAATCCGCAAACCCGTGCGGCTAAAGATACCACGCCACTGCTGGGCGGTGCCGATCTGCTGGCCGCTTAGCTGGTGGAATAAATGATGTTCCAGACTGGCTGTTTTATGCCGCCGCAGCCAGGCGGGATTTTGCAGACAAAATTCACCCACGACAAACAAAATCCCCGGGAATTGGCTCCGCAGGTCACCCAGCAATTTGATTAATCGATTCTCATCGTCAAGATACTCGTGGAAGGTATCGCAGGCGGTGATACAATCGACAATGGGCAAATCCTGCGGCAGGGGGGGTAAATGGAACATATCCGCCTGTTGGGTGGTAAGCCGGCCGTTATAATTATTTTTTTTCAGTCGATCGAGATTATATCTGATCATCTCTTCTGACAGATCAATCCCGTGACAACGGATTTGTTTGTCCATTTGGCACAGCCCCGAAAGCAGGGCCAGATCGCCGCAGCCCAGGTCAAGCACCGTTCGGCAGCGATGCTCCAGTACCATGCTCCGCATCACAGGATAAGGAAGCTGCTCGCACAGCCTGCCGCTGCCCAGTCCGACAAAAGTAATCCGCCGGCTGAGGTCCCGGCCGTATTTTTTCTCGCCGGCCAGTAGTGCCGGCAAATTGGTAAAACATGGCTCATAGGCCCACAGTAATTCGAACATCCCCCGCGGCTCCGCCAGGAGGTCGGCCCCTGCCCGGCTGAGACGCACCATGGTGCCGGAGCACTCCAAAAAACCAATCCCCTGTAGATATTCAACCACGGCATGCAAAATCTGCGGCTGGCAATTGTCCGCTTGGGCATATGGGGTTAAATCGATTTGGCCCTCTTCCTGCAATTTATCCAGAAGCCCCCGGTTCATTAGATTTTGCCAGCAGCTAAAGGCGGCGTAACCTCGTATGCAGGGCAGGGCACGCTCATGACGGCGTTTCATACGAACAGCCCGGCCCGCGCCCAGTAAACGGAATATCTTTAGGATTTGCTTGATCGCTGTCATCAAGATATTATTTCCATTCGAGCGGCTCGTTGTGTAAGAAACGATGCTTAAACTGTTCGTTGCGGCCCTGGTTAGCCTGGATGATCTTCAAATCGCGCTCTAATAGAAAACCCACCGGAATCTGTCGCACTTCCACCGTATTCAGGCGGTTGCTGTCACGTTTTGACTCATATTCCATGTTGGCCAGCATCAGACGCTGATCTATCATCTGGCCGAATTGCTGGAGGAGCGGCCCAGGCAAAGGCTTGCGGCAGCCGAGATACAATCGATATCTTGGCGGATCATCCCACTGCGGTGCCATCACGAAGGTAACTAGCGGAATCGCCATCTCCGACGCCGCGGCCCGAACTGAGTTGACCACTTGATACTCGGAAAGCTTCTCCCCGGTAATGGAGCTGATATGGGCGCCCCGCGAGAGAAATTCAATTACCGGAGTGGTGCCGATGTGGTCGTTGACACGAATCAGGTCGCCGAGGTTGTAGCGGTATAAACCGGCATAATTGGTCAGGAAGATGTAATATTCCTTGCCCTTTTCCAACTGGCAGCACTGGTAAACGCTCAGCTTGCTGCTGTCAATGGTGACACAATTCTCCGGATGATCAAGCTGCTCATACTCTTCCTTACGGACAAATTCAAAAAAATTAGAATAGATATCGAGCACCCCCTCCGGCGTGTTGTCAGCCATAGGTATGCTGATCCTGCCTTCGCTGGCCAGCAAACCGATGTCGCGGATGGGAATACTGCCGTAGTATTCGGATAGTTGCGGCAGGTATAAAGCCACTGCTCCCCCGGTCCAGTTAGCGAGAAAACTCAGTTCCCAATAATCCTTGGGCAATAGTCGTCCCTGGCGGGAGAGGATTTCCTCCAGTTCATCGGCCCGTTTGTGATTCTTCTTAAGTTGTCGGCTAAGTTGCTGATGCAATTCGCCGGGTATGGGCAATTGAGCGTTCAATGTGCCGTCGTGAATATCTTTGATTAGCAGGTGGGCATTTCTTTCCCCGGTTTGGGCCAGTTTCAAGGTGGTGCTGGGATTAGCGGTGCTGATAAAGGCGATGTCTTCCATCAGGGCAAACCGCATGATGGTGTAATAGCGGGCGTCAACATCGGCAATATTAGCCACCTCATAAGGCGTAGCATAAAACTGTCTGACAATGTACTTCTGATCGCGTGCCAGCATCCCCGATATGGACCCGCAGGGCAGGGATGATTCACTGCGGTGCTGCTGGGCTGAGCCGGTTATCGGCAGGATTTTTCTTAAGGTGCTGTCGGGATGATCCGAAAGTGCCTTAACGCCCCAGATATTCCAGCCGCGACGATAGCTGTGGGCGAATTCTTGCGTAACTGGAATATACTTTGCCGGGGTAGTGGTGCCGCTGGTCAAGGCGAACATCAAAAGCTGCTGGCTCGGACCGAATAAGGCGGTCGTCTGGCCCTTCCGGCAGCGATCGATATACTCCTGAAAGTATTGATATCCGCAAAGCGGCAAAGCCTCCGTAAAATCATTATAAGATTTGATCCGGGCATAATTATGCTTTTTACCGAAATCGCTGGATTCATTGGCGCGGATTATCTGCAACAATAATTTATGCTGCACCGTGCGGCTCTGAGGCAGCTTTTTGCTAAATTTTTTCAGTTGTCGGCTTGCGTTCTGGGCAGCGAGATACCCCACCACCCGGGCTGCCGGCCTTAACCACTTTTGGCTTAGCATGGATGACTTCTTCCGTGATAGAATCAATATTTTGCTCGCGGGCGAAAAAATCCGCATCTGTTTGTCGCTCTTTTACCACGTGTTTTTCCTGCCGCTTTATAGGCGGGATAAGATACTTTTCCAGGAAAGCGACCGTTCGGCCTGCATAGCGTTCGGCGTCGATAACCGCCGATTGATTGTGTTTAGCCTGCGGCACAATCCACAGATAACTATCTCCTCCGGCCAAATTATATAGCATTTGAGCCTGCTGGGGTCTGATATGAGAATCTTTGCCGCCGTGAATGAAGAAGATCGGTATATTTTTAATTCGCGGCATGGTTTTACGAACGGAAGGAAAACGGCAATGAAAGCGGAAGTAGGCAAACTTCAGCAGCAGCCACCGCAGAAACGGCCAAAATGCCGGATGATGATTTTCATATACAAAACGTACTTTGGCGAAAATATGCACCCATTTTTTCATCGACCATTCCAGGATGGTGTCGTTGGAAAAGGCGCTATCCGCGATCACGGCATGGACCGGAATAGCTGATTGCGACTGACAGGCACAGATAATCGCCGCCGCTCCGCCGCGGGAGATGCCAAACAAACCAATTCTGGTATTGAGTTTTTGACTATCAAGCTCTGCTCTTACGTAAGACAAAGCTCCCAGGCAGTCAAAAATTTCCTTGTCGGTGCACCACAGCCGCGGCTGATAGCCCGGCAGGTTGCTGCTCTTGCCATGAGAGCGGAAATCAAAGGTGAAAATATCGAAACCCGCCTCCAGCAGCGGCAAACAATAACGGGCGCAACTGTACATATCCGCCCCATATTCATGGCAGAAAATGACAATCCCTCGTAGGGCCGGTTTTATCGCGAAAATTTCATCTTCATTGCGTTTTAAATTACCTGTGCGATGGGATGTGGGCCTTTGCTCAGGAGGCAGGCAATCGGGGGATATAAACATGCCGTTTAAGGTAGTACCATCAAAAGCCCGAAAGGTAACGTGCCTGCCCTCGATCCGCTCGTAACCGACCGGTCCAATCAGCAAAGGTGGGGGGGTGTCGCGCAAAATGTTCAGCATCAAACGGACATACTTGCTCAGTACCGCGGCGATCCATAATATAACCAGGATAATCAGTACTAAGGTAAACAAGAACCAATGCTGTAAAAGAGGCTCGAACATAAAAAATCTTCAATAGCTGAATAATATGTTATATTTAAGCCTTATCCTTATTATAGGCTTAAAACCGATTAATCAACAAACCTGCGAATAATCAAAGTGTTATTCTGCCCGCCGAAGCCGAAAGAATTCGACATTGCCACATTGACGGGTATTTTTCGCGCCTGATTAGGTATGTAATCGAGATCGCACTTCGGGTCGGGATGGGTCAGATTCGTGGTCGGCGGGGCAATCTGATCGCGAATCGCCAGCACACAGGTGATAAGTTCTACCGCACCAGCGGCGGCAATCAGGTGGCCCAGCATACTCTTAACGCTGCTGATGGGAATCTGATAGGCACGCGGGCCGAAAACCCCTTTGATTATCAGGGTCTCAATCGAGTCGTTTTCCTTAGTGCCGGTGCCGTGAGCGCTGATATAATCAATCTGATCGATGCCGACATTCGCATTCTCCAGTGCCATCCGCACCGCCGCTATCCCGCCTCGGCCGTCTTCATGCTGGTCGGTAACCCGAAAGGCGTCGGCGGTACTGCCGTAGCCGATGATCTCCGCCAGAATGTTTACCCCGCGTCGGCGGGCGGTTTCCAGCTCTTCGATAATCAGCGCCCCAGCTCCCTCCGCCAGCACAAAACCGTCTCTTTCGCCGTCAAAGGGCCGTGAGGCGCTGCTGGGATCGTCATTGCGGGTTGACAGGGCGGTTAAGCGATTAAATCCGGTCACCCCTAATGGGTGTATCATCGAATGGGTTCCTCCGGTGATGATAATGTCGGCGTCAGCGTAACGTATTAGTTCCGTAGCCTCTCCGATAGCCTGGGTGCTGGCGGCACAGGCGGTCAGGCAGCTCATACAGGGCCCGCGCAGATTAAAAATCCGCGCCAGGTGGGCGCCCGGCATATTAGGTTCCTGCTCCAGCTCGCGACGGGCATTCATCCGCGGAAATGCGGTCTTCGCCCAGGCCTTCCAATCCATCTCCATCTTTTCACCCTGCCATCCATTGACGGTAGCGGCGATAAAATTGTCAAAATCAATCGGTCCCTCCCCAGCCCCTAAATAAGCGCCTACCTGCTCCGCCGCCGGGAGATAGCCGATTTTGCCGTCTCGCAGCTCAGCGGGCAGCGGAATCGGCAGATTCGCCTGACGCCACGCCTGAAGTGCCGCCCCGATTATAAAGCGGGAGTTTCGGCACGCCTCGCGGTGATCCGCACGAATATTTTCGGGCAGGTCCCGCAAATGGTCGTAGCCGTTGACCTGGGCGGAAAACTGGGTGGGAAACGTACCGGAGTCGAAAATCGTAGTTTTACCTACGCCGCTTTGGCCCGCAAGCAGCCGCCGCCAGAGCTCCTCTACGTTATGACCCAGCGGTGTTACCGCACCCATACCGGTTATTACTACGCGTCTTGTCATTTTTCCTGGCTTATATCCTGTCAATTTTAACTTAGTCTGCTGATCGTCAGGGCAGCCGTTTGGCCCCCATAGGTATAGCTGCACGTCATGGCATGATTAATATCAGCCGCTTGGTTGCTGTCCGCCAGATTCAAGCCATATTCGCTGGGCGGATTTGGACAATTTACATTCGACGGTACTTGCCTTTCATACAGGGCCAGTACCGCGGTTATCAAATCAATAGCTCCGCCGGCTGCCCCGCAATTGCCGAACCTGCTCTTGGTGGCCAGCACCGAAAGGGTTTTCGTGTGCTCCCCAAACGCCTCGCGTATAGCTGTGGCTTCAGCTCGATCGTTACTGGCGATGGCGATACCGTGAGCCACCAGCAGATCTATTTCCCCCGGGGAGAGTTTTGCCTCGTTGAGGGCCTTCTGCAGGGCAATGGTAACGCCCTTGGCTGAGGCTTCCGGCTCGACGAAATCCCGGCTGAAATTATTGGATGCTCCGAACCCGGTAATTTCCGCGTAGAGCGTCGCTCCTCTTTGGCGGGCATGCTCCAATTCTTCCAGGATAACGATGCCCGCCCCTTCGCCGATAACCATTCCGCCGGCGTCTCGGTCAAAGGGTCGGCAGGCGTCTTTCGGTCGATCATTGTATTTGGTACAGGCCCGGCCCAAAAGGCATTGTCGCAGCAAACCCATCGCCTCCACCTTCGATTCCGCCCCGCCCGCCACCATCAGATCCGCCTTGTTATGCACGATCTTGCGGTATGCTTCACCGATGGAGAGCGTTCCGGATACCTCCGCGCAGGTGATCGAATTACTGGGCCCCTGCAGATCATGAATAATACTGATGTGGCAGCTAAGCATGTTGGGTAAATATTTTAACAGCCACAGTGGCGTCAGCATATTCATGCCCTCTGATCCCCATTTTTGCAAACTGAATCGGCCGTCCTCCGCCGCGTGTTGGGCAGCGGTAGCCAATTCCACCAGATCGCAGCAGATCAAGCCCGCTCCAATGTTGACCCCGCTGCGGACGGGATCGATATCGATTCCGCCCTCAGGATTAGTCGCTTTGGTTTTTATCCTGCCATCGCGGATAGCGCCGTCAGCGGCGATCACCGCCAGCCCAATGTCCCGCGACATCAGCTTGGTAGCTTTGCGATAAACTTTGGGCACCACATCGCTCATTTTGGGCCGTGGTGCCTCTCCTGCCACCTGGCTGGGAAATTCCCCCGGATCAAAGACTTTTATGCGGTCTATACCTATCTTCCCGTCCAGCAGAGCCTGAAAATATTCCTCCCGACCCGTTCCCAGCGCGTTTATAACGCCCAACCCCGTTATTACCACTCGACGTTCTGTCATCCGTTGGGTTCTCCTGTGGGGTGGTTCAGGTTGCCGTAATTTTTGAAGGTTGGTATATATGCAGTAAATTCATAAATTGTTCGGTAAAGACAAAGTTTTCCTCGGGAAATTCCTGTCCTGCCATATTTTTGTCAATATGACTGAATATTAAACTGATATCTGCGATCAGCCGATCTCCGCAGCGAATCTGACCTGTAATCGTAGCGGCTGCCTCGGTAATGTTTTCGATTTGAGCTTCCAGTATCAGTTGATCACCCGGCAGGGCCAGTTCGTAAAAGACTGCCTTGCTGACCTTGGCCAGGATGACCTTTTCTTTGAATTCCCGGGCCTCGCCCACCAGAATCCCGCTCGTCTGGGCCATCGCTTCGATCATTAAGGACGTCGGCATCACCGGATACCCGGGAAAATGATCGTGCAGATGCTCTTCCGCCAGGGTAACATTCTTGACGGCCACCGCACGCTTACCCGATTCAAACTCAATAAATTTGTCTATCCAGATCCACCGCATAGGAACCTCTTGTACCTTTAGGCGGCATTTACCTTATTATCTACGTATTTGACAATCGAGTTCACCCGAAAGAGGTCCGTTAATTTGTTAATATCGGGATCCTCTTCGAATTCGGTAAAATCAACGTGCGGCATTTGCGATTTTAGCCTGGCCAGCCCCGCGGCGGTCAGTTTGCCGTTGTTAACATATTCCGCGTTGTTGAGCAGGTTTTCCGCCGGAAATAATTCTTCCCGCGGAATCTTGATGTTAAAGCTTTTTTCCAGGCGAAAGACAATATCGAGAAAATCGATACTTTCCGCCCCCAGGTCGCCCATCAAAGTGGCCTCTGCGGTGATTTCCTCCTCATCTACGCCCAAAGCGTCCACCAGCGTCTCTTTTACCTTGTTATATATCTCATCTCGGCTCATCGACATAATTTTACATCTCCTGAGAACTTGGGTTAACAGGCGCCCACCAGTTGGGCCCGACGTCTCATTTCCTGTATTATTTTTGCATCCATCGGGGCGAGATTCTGATCCCGCTCCGCTAAGTTAAAATGGCTCAGTTTTATTTTACCTTCCACCATGGTCGTCTCGCCCACGCGGGCCCAGCCTTTAAAGGTGCTGTTTTTCTTCGTTATGCTTTCCGCCTCCAGCGATATATGCAGGATATTTCCCGGCTTGACAAAGCTCTTGTATTTGACATTTCTCGCTTCCTCAAGGACGATCATGCTCTGCTGGAAATCATTGGTTACCCGCACCAGCATAGCGGCGCTTTGTACCAGTGCCTCGATCATTAACACCCCCGGCAGTACCGGGAAGGTGGGAAAATGATCCGCCAGATACTCTTCCGCCAGCGAAAGTGCCTTAATCGCCTCGATTTTCCTGCCGCATTCCAGATGGACAACTTTGTCTATTAATATAAAACGCATACCCATTCAGCCTTATTCTATCGCGTTATACCTTATAGATGTCGCTTTCGGGGCTGCCGGAACCTTAAACGCTTGATAATTCCTACATTTTATTAAGGTGGAAAAAGAATTCCAGAATTATTTTGGCCCGTTCAGCCCTTTTCCGCCAGTCGGCACAGTCGCTCGACGCCCTTGCGGATCATCTCATCGCTGGTGGCGTAGCTGATGCGAAAATGGCTGTCACGGCGGGAAAAAACCGCTCCGGGTATCACTAAGACACCGTTTTTGATGGCCGCGGTGACGAATTCGCCGGCCTTGCCGCCCGGCGCCGTCGCAAAGGCGTAAAAAGCCCCTTCCGGGCGAACCAGTTCGAATGCCTCTTTTAATCCCTCATAAACCAGGTCACGTTTGCGGCGGTAATTGGCACATTGTTCGCTGGTATCGCACTCCAGAGCCGTTAGTGCCGCTATCTGCAAAGGATGGGCCGCGCATACGAAGGTGTATTGCTGCAGCGCCAACATCTTCTCCATCAACTCGATCAGCGACTCCGGTGCCGCCATAAATCCCAGCCGCCACCCCGCGATCCCGTATGATTTCGAAAAACCTCGCAGCACCAGGGTATTTTCGTAAAAACTGGCAATGCTCACCGCCGGCCCGTCATAACTGAAATCGCGATATATCTCGTCCGAGATCACCAGCAGATTATGACGCGCCGCCAGCTCAGCTATCGCCTTTAAATTCTCCTTATCGTAAACCGCACCCGTCGGATTGGCCGGCGAATTAATAACCAGTATTTTACTCTTGGGTGTAAGACAGCGTGCTACTCTCTCGGCGGTGATCTTAAAATCCGGATAAGTATCCACAAAAACGCATCTGCCGTTCGCCAGGCTGACCATGTACTTGTATATCACGAAATACGGATCGGCAACCAGCACCTCATCGCCGGGATTGATGGTCGCCAGGCTCGCTAGATGAAGTGCTCCGCTGACTCCGCAGGTTATAATAACGCTTGGCTCCGCCCAGTTAAACTCCTCCGCGATCTGTTCCGCCAGCGCCCCCCGCAAAGGCTCAATCCCCGCGGTCAGCGTGTAACCATTGTCATTATCACGTATCGCTTTTATCGCTGCCTCTTTGACTGCATCCGGTGCGTTGAAATCGGGCTGGCCGATACTGAAATCAACCGGGTCTTTCATCGATTGCGCCATCTGCCAGATTCGCCTTATTCCCGACGCATCAACGCTTTGGGCTCTTTCTGCGATATAATCCACCGCTTGACCTTATTCCTTGTTCTTGCTTTGTCAGTACCGGCTCGGCTTTGGTTTTTAATTTCGAACCAGTTAAAACTAAATTGCCGCTGCCAGTAGGCGGGCAACGGCAAATTTTTCACCCTGCTCTATTCCTTTAATACCCGCTTGCGGTCCGTCAACGAATATTTTATGCCTGCTTTTTCTCGGTCGCGGGTGATGCTTCTCCAGCGGAGGCCTCGGCGATTTCTGCTTCTTTGGCTTTCTTGGCCTTTTTCCCGGCGCTACTCTTGCGATGCGCTACTTTTGGCAGTCCAAAAATAGAATTTGTTTCCTCGTTCCATGCTCCTTCGTCGCTGAGTACTTCCAGACGTTCATCGCGGGAAAGCACGTTGCGATGCCGCGCCAGGGCGCTTTTGACTTTTAACGATCGATCCATTGACATCGACTGATCTCCTCGGTTTTGACTTATCTCGTATTTTTTGTTAAAAAATTATTACTCAAATCGGCCATCGGTCAGTTTCAGTTATTACTTAATTCTGTCTATACCTACCCAATAAGCGCTTTGGAAGGTGCTCACGTTAAAATAAGGCGCATCTTTGGGTTTTTGGTTGTTGTACTGGCCGCCGATCAACGCCACATTTTTTTTCAGTTGTTCCGCTTTAATATCTTTAATACTCTCCACCATATCCACAGCGTAAAGAACAAAACTTCCGCCAAATTGCCCGATCTGTGTTGATACGCCGTTGCTGTTAAAATATTCCTGTACCGGCTGGAGCAATTCCGCCTTGTCCAGGCTGCAGATAATCAACACCTGCCCGTTTTTTACCGCTGCTCCCGCGTTTATTGCTGCCGTTTGCGGCTTGGCGCTTACTGCGGAAATGTCTTCCGTTTTATTCACCGGCTTTTCCTGGGGTGGCGGTGAAGGTCTGACCATCACTTCCGGCCGAGGCGGGGAATTTCTCAGCTCCGCGATTGCACTCGCCGGGGGTGCGTCTTTATATTGTTCCACGCTTACCACTTTCTTCTGCCCTAATCGGTAAGATACTAAAAAAGCCAGCACCAAACCCAGTCCCACCAGCGCCAAAATCCAATATGATGCCGACACCACCAGTCGGGCGTTTGAACGCGATGTCCCTGGTATATGTTGCAGTTGAAACAGGCGGTTCTCTCCGTTTTTAATCCCGCCCGTCGCCTCCGTTTTTATTGCGGGGCTTTTGGGAATCGGTGGAAAATTAACGCCGGTTTTCTCTGCCTTTTCGCTTGCTGGCTGCGATTGTCCTGGGATTATTTTCCCTCTCTCGCCTACCTTATAAAACCAATCCGGGGTTTTAAGCCAGCCTTTGGGGGGTTTAATCGTGCTCTTTTTTATTAATTCATACAAGGCCGGTCGATTTTTATTACTCGCCATGTGAGCATCCTTTCTCGCCGCGATGGCGTTTTCCTGTCATAACCGCGATTTGGTAATTTTCTACCATAAATATCGTGCCAATGCAATTTGTTTTTGCCCACCGTAACATTTCTCGAAGGATTTATTGATAGTTTTTACTTGACATTATATTGTTTTTTTCCTACTCTCTTCCGATTGACCTGCCCCGGATAGTTCCGGAGCTAAACGGCAAATAGTGAGCCGAATGGAAATATAACTACCTTATTCATAAAGAGTTACAAATATTATGCTGCCAGTAAAAAAAACCTCTAAAAGTCGTACCCGCACCCGTCGAAATCATCATGCTTTGGTCGGGGTTAATTATTCTATTTGTCGTAATTGCGGCAATGCCAAACTGCCCCATTGTGCCTGTGAAAAGTGCGGTTATGTCAAACCTTCATTAACCCTGGATCTCGGTAAGGAATAGCAAACAGCCACCTGATAAAGTGGTTAAGGGCATTCAAATTCGCCATTTTGTTGTTTATTCAAGCATAACTTATTATATATAATATAGTTATGTATAAAAACAGGGGGATAGCATAAGTGGCACCGAGTTTTATGTGATTGATGAAATTACTGATAAAATTACCCAAGATGTGATAAACATTTCGGTTTTATAGGTAGCTTTATTTATGCGGATAGCTATTGATGCTATGGGTGGTGATCGGGCCCCGCAGGCGATCATTGATGGTGCACTGGCGGCGATCGACGTCATTGAAGATGACGATGAGTTGGTATTGATCGGCCGGGAAGACATTATCCGGCAGTATCTGGGTGAAGATATACGCTGGAAATCGAAGATCAGCATCGTGCACGCCCCAGAAATGATCGCCATGGATGATTCTCCCGTCGATGCCCTGCGGCGTAAGCGAAAAAGCTCTATCTCCATCATGGCCCGGATGGGGGCCGATAAAGAGGTCGATGCGGTGGTTAGTGCCGGTAATACCGGTGCCTACGTTGCTGCCTGTCAGATGTTGATGCGCCTGTTGCCGGGGGTATCTCGCCCGGGTATCCTCGTGGTTTTTCCCACCCTTGGCGGACCGGTTATTGCCTGTGATGTTGGGGCGAATATCGCTCCCAAGCCCCTGCATCTGCACCAATATGCCATGATGTCCACCATTTATGCCCGGGAAGTTGTTGGTATCCCCAATCCCACCGTCAGTTTGATAAGTATCGGACAGGAAGACGCCAAGGGTAACGAATTGGTCAAAACCACCAATCAACTGCTCCGGGATGATCCTCGGATCAATTTTGTCGGAAATATCGAGCCACGCGAATTTATTAATGGTCCCGCTAATATCATTATTTGCGATGGTTTCGTGGGCAATGTGATTCTAAAGTTGACCGAGGGGATCGCCGAATCGCTCTTTAAGGCGATTGCCCATGAAATCAGCCTGCAAAAGCCGGACCTGATTAAATTTTTCCAGCCCTTGATGGACGGTCTTTATGCCAAGCACGACTACAACGAGTACGGCGGGGCGCCGCTGCTCGGTGTCGATGGTACCTGTATGATAAGTCACGGCAGCAGCAACGCCAACGGCATTAAAAATGCCATTTTACGCGCCCGCCAGCAGGTACTCACCAATATCAATGAAAAAATCTCGCAGCAATTGCAGCGCATTACGGTACGTTAACTTTCGCAGATTATTTTGTCATAATTTGCACTTAAACAGGGCCTTACTCGCCAATGGTAATATATTGTAACGTCGGTAGAACTCTCGAACATGGCAAAAAAACTACCAAACCAGCCCAAAGGCCCAGCTCGACTGAGCTCGCCGAAGTCTGTCGGTTCATTAGGGCTATTGTTGCGCAAGAAAAAGTACGAAAGTACTCTGTTCGTTAACCCTGGAGAAGCAGCTATTTAGAGATAAGATAGATTATAATGACAAACTTACGTGATGGCCGGATTAACCTGAAAGCGCGGCGGGCGGTGATAGTGGCCACCGGCCGGGCTCTTCCAAATAAAATCCTCGACAACTCTGACCTGGAAAAAATGGTCGATACTTCCGATGAGTGGATTACCACTCGTACCGGAATTAAACAGCGCCGTATCGTCTCCGAGGGCGAGACTACCGCCTCCCTGGCCCTGGACGCCGCCCAAAAAGCCCTGCAAACCGCTCACCTTAAAGGCGAAGACCTGCAATTGATTATCTGCGCCACGATTACCCCGGAGATGGTTTTTCCCGCTACCGCCTGTTTCATCCAGAATAGTCTCAATAACCATAGCTGCTGTGCCTTCGATATCTCTGCCGCCTGCAGTGGTTTCACCTATGCCATGGAGTTGGCCTCCACCGCCATTGCCGCCGGCCAGTACCATAATGCCCTCGTTCTGGGCGCGGAAACCCTTTCCACCATCACCGATTATTCCGACCGCGGCAGTTGTATACTCTTCGGCGACGGCGCCGGTGCCGTTATTCTTAAAGTTCAGGATGACTCTTCGCGCGGTATGCTTTACAGCAGCCTGCACGCTGACGGGGGTGGTTGGGATACCCTAAGCTGCCCTGCTTATGGCAGCAGGTTCCCCGTCGGAAAACCTCTTAACGATGCCAATAATATATTCATGCAGATCCGAGGCCGGGAAACTTACCAACTGGCGGTTCGCCGCATCGTGGAGCTGATCCAGGAAGTATATCGAAAGTGTAACCTTACCAATGATGATATCGAGCTGATTATTCCCCATCAAATGAATGCCCGCATTATCGAGTCTGTGGTTAAACGCCTTAACTTGCCCGCGGATAAGATGTTTACGAACATCGATAAATATGGTAATACCTCTTCCGCCTCTATCCCCATCGCCCTGGACGAGGCCGTCCGCTTGGGACGGGTCAAAACCGGCGATTTGATTATCTTTGTCGCCTTCGGGGGCGGCTTGACGTGGGCAATCAATCTTGTCCGCCTATAATTGTTATTGTTTTGAGGATTTTGGTCTTGAAGACGGCTTTTATGTTTCCCGGCCAAGGCGCTCAGTATGTGGGCATGGGACGCGATCTTTTCAACAGCGTTCCGGATATCGCCCATCTCTACCGGCAGGCCAATGATATTGTCGGCTTCGACTTGGCGAAACTTTGCTTTGAGGGTCCTGACGACCAGCTTGACACCACAGAGATCTCCCAGCCCGCCATATTCGTCACCAGTGTCGCCTGTCTGACTGCCCTGAGGATGGCAAAGGTAAATCCCGAACTCGCCCAAATCACGCCTGACGCCTGTCTGGGATTAAGCCTGGGCGAATACACCGCCCTTTACGCCGGCGGAGCCATCGATTTTGACGACGCCTTGCATCTGGTCCACGTCCGCGGTAAAAGCATGCAGCAAGCCGCTCAAACGCGAAAAGGTGCCATGGTCTCGGTGCTCGGCCTGGATGAAGAGGCCGTCAAGCGCCTCTGCCGGCTGGTTCTGGATGATCCGCCGGAGGAAGAAGACAACTTGCCGTCCATCCTGGCGCCGGTAAACTTTAACTGTCCTGGCCAAATAGTTATCAGCGGCTCGGTTAATGCCTGCCGTCGCGCTGAGCAAATGGTCCAGCGCGATGATTTCGGGCCGGGCAAGGCGATTCCACTTCGGGTCGCCGGGGCGTTTCATACCCAGATGATGGCGCCCGCCGCCCAGCGGCTGGCCATCGCCCTGAGCCAATGTAAATTTATGACACCCACCTGCCCGGTGGTAGCCAACGTTGATGCCGACGTCTATGGCGCCGCCGAACAGATACCCGACAAACTGCTCCGCCAGTTGACCGGCGCGGTCCGCTGGCAGCAGTCCGTCGAATACCTGCTCGACCAAAAATTCGACAGTTTTATCGAAATCGGCCCAGGCAAGGTGCTCACCGGCCTGGTAAAAAAGATTATTCGGCCCCGCAAACAAGATGTTGAGATTATAAATATCAGTGGCCTGAAATAACCGTGAAGGGAGTATTTATCATGTCGGAAAAACGTTTGGCAATTGTTACCGGCGGGGCACGTGGCATCGGCCGTGCCATTGTCTTCGCACTCGCCCGCCAGGACCGCCGCGTCGTCGCCTTTGATATTGACCAGCAGCGACTGGAGGAACTTAAAAATCTGGCCCAGAAAGATCACCTTGAGGTCCTCACCGAAAAGCTTGATTTAACTGATTCTAACGCTCTTACGCAAACCACGGAAAGATTAGCGGATTCGTATGGCGGCGTTGGCATCCTGGTAAATAACGCCGGCATTACCCGTGATCGGCTCTTAATGACCATGAGCGACGAGGATTTTGACCGCGTTATCGCCATTAATCTTAAAGCCGCCTTCGTCGCCACCCGCGCCGCCGCCCGTTCTATGGTGCACAACCGCTTCGGTCGTATTGTTAATATCGCCAGTGTCGCAGGGGTGATGGGCAATGCTGGCCAGGCCAATTACGCCGCCAGCAAAGCCGGCCTCATCGGTTTGGCAAAAACCGCCGCCCGCGAGTTAGCCAAGCGGAATATCACGGTTAATTGCGTCGCGCCGGGTTTTATCATTACCGAGATGACCGATGTTCTGCCTGACAAGGTCAAGGATGCCGCCAAAATGGCCATCCCCATGAACCGTTTCGGCCAGGTCGATGATGTCGCCAACGCCGTTAGATTTTTAGCCGCCGACGAGTCCGGATACATTACCGGCCAGGTAATCTGCGTTGACGGCGGCATGGCCATGTAAACCTGGTTGGGTGCCCCGCCCCGTGGCTTTTTCGATTTATCCGCCACTAATTGAAATAAGAGACCATAATCGCGCTCAAAGGACCGATTTTTACCTTTGGTTCTTTATCACCCATGAGCACACCCTGTGAGTCTGATGCGTTCTTGTGAATTTTCGCGTTCTTGGTGCCTTTTAAATCGATGATTATTTCCTGTTCGTCGGGTGTATAGTTTACATAAAACTGCGCTTTATTGCCCTTGCCATCCTGCCAATTGGAAGTGAATACGGAGGGAAAGTTTATATTCCTGCCGCCTGGCTTGGTAATCATGGGCAGGTTTATGGCGCCTGCGAAGGGGAGCGGTTTGAGCATTTTGCCGGTAACGAGAAAATTCTTGCCTGCCCCCGTCCGCCAGCCGTTTAGATTTCTGATAAGCTGTTTAATATTTTCCTGGTTAGGTGTTTCCGCTTCCCAAAGTGTGCCCCAGTCCCAAATCATATCGCCGCTTCCCCGCAGGATGACCGTAAGCATATCGCCGGCGCAAAAGGCATATGCCAGCCGCTGCAGAAAACTCAAGGGGCTTCGCTTGACATCGATCGCCGTTGAAGCGGTGTTCTGGTTTCCCATGAAG
>Ga0209164_1002966_pt1 | contig 16840 bp, 15 predicted proteins | sample MTBNYHSulfiMetaG_FD_187458 | JGI IMG/M metagenome (GOLD analysis project Ga0209164, IMG submission 187458) | Enrichment culture microbial communities from rom New York Harbor, USA that are MTBE-degrading - MTBE-NYH (New York Harbor Sulfidogenic)... | ecosystem: Environmental > Aquatic > Marine >...
CGATCAGGGACGGCGCCGGCGTGCCGAGGGTCACGATGCCGGCGTCGATGTTGCCGTCTTTCAGCGCTTCGGCCGTCTCCGTGGCGGATAGGAATTGCTCGTCGATATCGTCATAGGTCATCTTGAACACATTGAGCACATAGCGCGCCATGGCCTCGGTGCCGCTGCCCGGCGCACCCACGGCGACTTTTTTGCCTCTCAGGTCCTCGATGCTTTTGATTTTGCCGTTGGCCAGGGTATAGAACTGGATGTCGATGGGATAGGTCGACATCAAGCCGCGCAGCTCCTTGACCGGCTTCTTGGCAAAGGCTTCGAGTCCGTGAAAGGCCTGAAACGCCGTGTCCGGCATGGAGAGCGCCAGGGCATCCTGTTTTTTGGAGATCGCCCGGATATTCTCGATCGATGCTCCCGAAGGATGGGCGGCCGCGTAGTATCCCTTGATATGGGTGTTGATCATGTTGGCGACACCGCCGCCGAGCGGGTACCATGTGCCGCCCGTGGAGGCCGTGCCGATGGCCAGGCGCTCGTCGGCGGCGACTGCCGGCTGCGCCATGCCGATGACCAGAAGAGAAATCAAACTCACCGCGATAAAGGTACATTTCATGAATGTCTTCATACTACCCCTCCCTCTTTTTGATGGTGTTTATGCTTTGCCTCTCCTTTTGGCTCTATTCAGCGCATTCTCGATGGCCAACTCCGTGCGCAGGTTGCGGCCCACGCTCTCCGTGGGCGCGAACCGACGAACGAACGCGATCTCTTCATCCGTCGGCCGGTCGGTCTGGGTCAGGTCGGGCGAGACCTTCAGGTCCCAGGGAACATCCTTGCGGACATCTTCGACCGTGACGCCGGGATGGATTTGGGCCAGGTACATCTCCCTGGTTTCCGGATGGAAGCGGAACACGCCCTTGGTGGTGAGCAGCATGGATGGACCCGAACCCTTGGGAAAAAGACCGGAGCGGTCCCGGCTGTCGCCGCCGTCCAGGTAGCCGGCCGATGTGAAGTAATCCAGTTTTTCCACGAACTGGCCGCCGCGCAGGGTCAGCACGGTCTTCTTGGCATAGGCGATGAAGTCGGCCGCGCCGCCGGAACCGGGCAGGCGCAGGGTCGGATGATAGTAATCGCCGATGCAGGTGGTGTTGAGGTTTCCGAACTTGTCGATCTGGCCCACGCCCAGGAAGCACACATCCACGAATCCGCGATAGGTCATGGTAAAGGCGGTGAACAGGTCGGTGGCATAGGAAAATCCGCGGCACGAGTGCGCGTCGGCGATGTGGTTGAGCGGCACCAGGGGTTCGAAATCGATGATTCCCGATTCCATCATCAAGGTGGCGTGGGGCGCGAAAAGCGCCTTGGCCAGGGCGCCTGCCGTGGTGGGCAGGCCGACACCGAGGATGACGTTCTGGTAGTCCTTGATCTCCTTGGCGCAGGTGATGATCAGCAGTTCATTGAGCGTGTATCCCTTACTCATAGAGCATTCCCCTTTCCGCCAGGCGTTGTTCGATCTCCTCCAGGGTCAGGCCCATCGAGCGCTCCCGTCCTTTCTCATCCCAGGCCGATGTAAAGGCCGCACCGTAGTTGGCCGGAGCGGAATAAAAGGACCTGGCGCGCAGGCGGTCAAGCATGCCCATGCCGAACCTGGCGGCGTAGCGGTCGATATAGGCTTCGCGGTCGCTGCACCCGTAGACCCATTCGTCCATCCAGGCCTTGACCGTGTCGGCCCGGGTGTTGGCCTTGGTGAACATCCCATAGAAGAACTGGTCGCGGTTATAGTGCCCCAGCACTTCCGTCGGATGCGCGCCCCAGGGCACTTCGACCACGGCATTGACGCGGAACGCGGGAATGATGGTAAAGTGCGGGCTCTGGCGCACCACGTCGTGTTCGACGATCTCTTCGCACGAGACGATAATCCGTTTGCTGCACAGGGCCGCTGCGGCCACGCTTCCCAGGGCGCCCCAGTACTGGGCGTTGCCGTACTTGTCGGCCCGCTGCACATGCACGATGCACACATCTGGGTTGACGGCCGGGACGGTGAGGATCTCCTTGCCCGTGTATGGGCATGTGATGACCCGGTATTTGTCTTCGCCCATGAAGCCGCGCTTGCGGAACAGGTCGGTGGCCATCACCCCTTCCAGCACCTGGATGAACGTCATACCGTGCATGCCGGCCATCAGGCGTGCATTGTAGTTGAAGTTGGTGTAATCCTCCATTTCGATGGTGCCGGCCTGAAGGGCGCGCTCCACGGCCCCGCCGCCCGCCTTGCCGCCCGATCGCATGACGTAGGTGGTGACCAGTCGGTCGACACAACCCGCGTTGACCATAATGTCCACGTCGAGAATCCCGGATTGAGAATAGAGGGTGAAACCCTTTTTGTCCTGCCGGCAGATTTCGTATATCAATTCGGTGCAGGTGCCGACCGTGTAGTTGCCGATGATCAACTCGTCCCCATCTTGAATGAACCGGCTGACCGCTTCCTTGGCGCTCATCACTTTGTTGGCATGATTGTTCATAGGCAAATCTCCGTATCGATCCGTGTTCATATGCGCCCACCCGAAATCTCGGATCGAATCAGGTGTGCAATTTCCTGTTGCCGCTTTTCGTCCATCTTGGAGACGATGGCATTGACGCTCATGGCGCCGACGAGTTTGCCGGCCTTGTCGTGCAGCGCCACGCCGACCCCCATGGTGTAAGGCGTCACGCTGTTCACGATATAACCTTCCCGGCGGTAGGAATGGATCATGCGCTGCATGTCGTCGGGCCCAAATCCGACGAAGGATGCATAGCGGCGCGCGTTGTGCCGCAGAATACGCAGCATTTCTTCGTCCGGCAGGGAGGCCAGGATCGCCAGGCTGCCAGGGCCTACCCCCAAAGGCCTGCGTTTGCCCACATCGAAAGTGAGCACCTGGATCGGTGTGGAATCGACCACACGGTCGACGCACAGTACGTCATATCCCGACTGCACCAGCAGGTAGGCCGTATCCTCGGTCTGTCGCGCGATTCGTTCGAGGGTCTCGCGGTAGGCATGCCTGAGTTCGTATTGGCGGGCTTCGAACCCGAGCCGGGCAAGCAAAACGCCCAGATGGTAGCTTTTGGTCATGGCATTGTAGCTGAGCATGCCCTCGTCGGCGAGAACCGAAAGCATGCGATGGGTCGTGCTGGACGGCAGTTGTACGTCCTTTGCGACCCTGGACAACTTGACGCCGGTATAATTGTGGTCGGCCACGATCCGGATGATGGCCATGGCCCTGTGGATACTCTGGGCGCCATCCTGGACTTTCGAGTGTTGATGCAGTGTCGTTTCCCGGGCCATGGGATTCTCCGCTGGGCGTATGAAAAACCATGGGGCTTTCCCTTCCTGCGGAATGGCCCCACGCTGTACTGATTGTTACGTCCGTTCAGGTGAGCATCTGGACACTGATCACTTAGTGAAGATAATTTAGAAAATAGTCAATAAAAAGTTTCATGATATAAAATAAATATTCTCATAATATGGAAAAAAACGCCGCGACCAGCCTAAGAATCGCGGGCTCCGATCCATAAGGGAGGTCCCTGGCAATCCGTCATCTTGACAGTATGTCGAATGATGCAGAGTATAAAAAATCGGTTCCGATCGAGGTTTCTGGACGGTCCTTCTCCGGATCAGAATGCGTTGAGCGATGCCCTTCGTTGATTTCTTTTGCCTCCGATGCTGCCGAGGTCAGCGGGAAGGATGATTTCCCCGGCTGAATCCACCCCCGATCCAAGCCCATCATGGCCGTTGGCCAATAAAGATAACTTTATAACCTGGCCCGAAAGGAGGTCGAAATGGACAAACAGAGGCTTGAAGAGGTAGCGCGCGCCATCGTTCAATCCGGCAAAGGGATCCTGGCGGCAGATGAAAGTTCGCCGACGATCAAAAAACGGTTCGACAGCATCGGGGTCGAGTCCACCGAGGCGAATCGCCGCGCCTATCGTGAACTGCTGTTTACCACCGAAGGTGCCCAGGAGTTTATCAGCGGCGTGATCCTGTTCGACGAAACCCTTCGGCAATCTTCTGAGCAGGGGACGCCTTTTTCCCAGCTATTGGCCGGCAAGGGAATCATACCGGGCATCAAGGTGGATAAGGGCGCCAAGGCCCTGGCCGGTTTTGCCGGAGAGAAGGTCACGGAGGGGTTGGACGGTCTGCGGGAGCGCCTGGCCGAGTATCGTGAGTTGGGGGCCAAGTTCGCCAAATGGCGGGCCGTGATCACCATCGGCGACGGCATTCCCACCCGTTTCTGCCTGGAGGCCAACGCCCACGCCCTGGCCCGGTACGCGGCCCTGTGCCAGGAGGCCGGTATCGTGCCGATCGTGGAACCCGAAGTGCTCATGGACGGCCCTCACGACATCGCGCGCTGCCGCGACGTCACGGCCGAGACGCTGAAACGGGTCTATGCGGCACTATTCGAGCATTGTGTCTACCTGGAAGGCACCCTGCTCAAACCCAATATGGTCCTTTCAGGCAAGGATTGTCCGCAACAGGCCGGCCCCGAAGAGGTGGCGGAGGCGACGGTGGCCTGCTTCCGGCAAGTCGTTCCGGCGGCCGTTCCGGGCATCGTTTTTCTCTCCGGCGGCCAGAGTTCGCAACAGGCCACCGAAAATCTCAATGCCATGAACGCCATGGGGCCTCAGCCTTGGGAATTGAGTTTCTCCTATGGACGCGCCCTGCAGGCCGATGCTCTCAAGGCCTGGAAGGGCCAGCGTGCCAACGCGGGCGCCGCCCAGCGCGCCTTTTACCATCGCGCCAAGTGCAACGGCGCGGCGCGCAAGGGCGCCTACAGCCGGGCCATGGAGGAAGCGGCCTGAACGGTAGTTTAAGAGCCCATGTCGTATGAAAGATGTGTTTGGTTTCAATCCGGGCGGGGGTAAACCCCGCCCCTACACTGCCGTTTGAAGAAACCGCTTAAAATTCCATCCAAAATATCTTTGAGGCGGACCGCCTGAATCAACCACCTGAGATTCAACCCGCGATGTCGTAGGGGCGGGCTTTATGCCCGCCCGTTGCGTTCACCTGAATCGATGATAATGGGTTCAAAGCTGAAACAACCGAATCATCAGGTTTCCTCTAAGGGGCGATCATGCAGGATCAGGCCCACGGGCAGTGACTCGCCGAAGAGGGCCTGTTCTTCCTGGCGGGCGATGGGGACGACCTCTTTAAGCAGCGGCTGCTGATCGGTCAGTTCGGTGTGGGGGGCCATCCACGCCAAAACCCGGTCGGCCACGGCAGCCTCCACATTCCGGGTGCGGTCTCCGGTCTTGCGGGCCAGCTGAGCCAGTGCCGTTCCGACCATCTTGGGGTGCGGCCATTGGCGGCCGAGCAGATCGTCGATCCAACGGGCGGCCTCCTGGGGCGGGATGACCCGATCGGTGGAGCCGTAGAGCAGGGCCCGGGCGCCGATGCGCGCCAGGGACCAGAGGTGCTGGGGTCTTGCCTGTTTCGGATTGAGCTGGGAGAGCAGCAGGCGTCCCCACTGAATCTTGTCTTTCACGTAAAGCCGTTCGAGATTGGCAACGGCCATCCACAGCTCGAGTTGCAGCTGGGGGGAGAGCCGCGGCTTCTTGCCTTTCCTGGGTTGCAGCAGGCGGGCCGCGTCCTGGCTCAGTTGACGCTGCTGGCCCGGGGTCAACCCGCCGGCCAACCGCCGCCACATGATCCACCATTCCATCTGGACCTGGTTCTGATTGGCATGGACCGGCCCCTGGGTGTAGATTTTCCAGGCCTGTTTGATGCGTTCGGCATCGAGGCTATCCCCGAAGCCGGGCCGCAGACAGAAACCGGCCAGGTTCATCCAGCGCGCTTCGTGTGTCGGCCCCCGATGGCGCGCATCGGTGCGGGCCAACAGACGGTCGGCCAGTTCGCGCAGCAGGCGCAGGGGCCACTGCTCGCGGGGCAGATCGGCGATCGATGAGATCTGTTTGACGACGCCGTCCAATTGGGCCTGGTCCGTACTGTCCAGGGCCGCGTCCAGGGTCTGCCGGGCTTTTTCGATCACGGTGTCTTCGAGGACGATCTCCTCGCGAACCTCCGCCGCCTGGGCGCTTTCCCGCAATTGAAACTGCAGTTGCCAGCGATGGTCGCTGACCAGCGACCGGCACCACAGGGACAAGGTGCCCATTTCGGTGTATTCGGCCTCGACGCGCACCGGAATTACGGTTTTGGCGCCCCGTTTGCCGTACTGGATGACGGTTTGCAGGGGGGGCAGGCGCATGAAGGTGTCGTCGATATCGACCAGCGCCCCCATGCGATCCCGGCTGCGGAAGCTCGAGCTGAACAGGTCGAAGCGGACCGGCTGGTTGGCCAGGACCTGAAACCGTTGGTCGCCCAGTTCGATGGTGCTGCCTTCGTCCAAACCACGCTCCACGAGGCAGATGGCTTGTTGCGGCCCCGGGGCGTCCTGGCTTTTTCGGCTCACGCCCAGATAGTAGCTGCGGGGGCTGCCGCTGCCGACCCGCACGCCCCGGCCGCTTTTGACCAGGCCGTAGTAGGCCGCTCCCAGGCCCACGGCCAGGTCGTGGTGCCGGTTTTCGAGGATGCCCGGCCGCTCGGCCGGCGGCCGGCCGAACCAGTGGCACAATGCGTCGACGATGCGCTGCTGAATGGTGTCGGGCTTGAGGGCCCCGCCGTTGAAGAGCACCAGGTCGGGAAACGGATCGCGCTTGCCCAGGATCTCGGCAACCTCTTCACGGTGGTGTTCCAGAAAGCGCATCAGGTGCCGGGTGATGGCCGGTTCCGGTTCGTAGGGCAGGCCGAATTCGCTGATGGCGGCCCGTTTCACACCCGGACCGACGCTGCCGGACCCAACGCCGCCCGGCCCAACGCTCTCCGGATCGATGATCGGGAAGAAGCCTTCCAGAATGGTCTGCTCGATGGCGCCACGCGCCAGTTCGGCGCTCATGGTGCCGGCGATGAGGCGGCTGCCGCTGCCCATCAGGGTGACCCGATGGGTCTCGGCCTGGCCCGAAAGAATTTGCTCCTTGGCCTGGCGGCACTGGTGGCACAGGGCCTGCCAGCGATGGGTGTCCAGACCGGCCGGTCGGCCGCCGTGCCATTGGGCCTCCACGCCGCGGGCTATCGCCAGGTCCATGTTGTCGCCCCCAAGCAGCAGGTGGTCGCCCACCGCGATGCGTTCGAAACGCGGGCTGCCGCCTGCTTCACAGGTGAGGGTGACGAGGGTGAAGTCGGTGGTGCCGCCCCCGACATCGCAGATCAGAATCAGTTGGCCGGGCTGCACCAGTTCTTCCCAGCGGCGCTCGTGCCGGACGAGCCAGCTGTAAAAAGCGGCCAGGGGTTCTTCCAGGAGGGTGACCTGGCGGTAGCCGGCCGCTGCGGCCGCTTCGAGGGTCAGCTCACGGGCCACCTCGTCGAACGAGGCGGGTACGGTGAGCACCACGTTCTGGTTTTCGAGGAAGAGCTCCTCCTCGTCGCCGTGGCGGTGGTTCCAGGCCTTGCGGATATGGCCCAGGTAAGCGGCACTGGCCTGCACCGGGGAGATTTTACGCACCTCGGCCGGTGCGCCCCAGGGCAGGATGCTTGCGCGCCGGTCCACCCCGGCATGGCACAGCCAGCTCTTGGCCGAGGCCACGAGGCGGCCCGGCACCAGCGCGCCCTGGTCGCGTGCCCAGGCCCCCACGAAGGCGTCCTCGCTCTTTTTCCATGGATGGACCATGGCCGAAGCATCGATATCGTAGGTGCCCGGAATATAGAGAAACGACGGCAGCACCGGCAAGGGTTGGAAGGTGCCTGGCGCAGTGAGCTGGGGCACATCGAAGAGGCGGATGGGATCGTTTCGCGACGGTGCGGTCAGATCGGCACAGGCCACGGCCGAATTGGTGGTGCCCAGGTCGATACCGATGATAAAGCGCCGGCCGGCAATCGTTTCGGCCGCCGGTTCGTTTGCGGGTTCCAATCCTATTGCTCCCTTACGATCCATTCCAATTTCCAGCGGCGGTCATCGTTTTTGGAAACGCACCATACCTCCAGCGTGCCGACCTCGGTGACATGCAGCTCGAGGGTGACGGGTATGGTCTGGCCGGGATCGCCGTCCAGGGTGGTTTCCAGGGTCGTGATCGGCTGGATGTTTCCCTGCCAATCCTCGACGATGGTGCCGACCTGGTCTTCCTGGCGTGCGGTGGAACCCAGGAAGTCAAACACCACCGGTTCGCCCACCAGCAGCATGAATTCGCGGTCCCGGATGGCCGCCGCTGTGCCTTCTTCCATGCCGAAGGCCGCCACGCAAAGCGCCTTGGTCGGGGCCGGCAGGCCCGGTACGGCCGGCATGGCGGCGGCCACGCCGATATAATACGAGCGGCCCAGGCCGCCACGGATGCGCACGCCCTTGCCCTGCCGGGCCAGGCCATAGCAGGCCGCCCCGCGTGCCACGGCCAGGTCGAAATCGGCGCCTTCGATCTCCCGGACGCCGGTTTGGGGCGACCACCCGTTGAGGATCGACACGACCTGCCGTCGGAACAGGGCCGACTTCATGACACCGCCGTTGAAGAGCACGGCCGTGGGACTGACCGGACGACCGTCGGGTGCGGGACGGTCGACGAAGGCGGCCAGGTGATGGGTGATGGCCGGGTCGGCTTCGAAAGCCAGGCCGAACTCCTGGATGCCGCTGCGCTTGACGTTCCGGGGCCGGGTCTCGCGATCGCAATTTGGGAAAAAACCGTCTTTCAAAAGGCTTTCCACGGTGGCGCGGGTCAATTCGGTGGTGATGGTGCCGCCGATCAGGCGGCTGCCCCGGCCCAGGACGGTGATCGGCACGCGGTCGCAATCCGGATCGGAGAGCAGGCGTTCCTTGGCGCTCCTGCAGCTGTGCCAGAGACCGTTCATTTGCCAGTTGTCCAGCGTCGTGCCGGATTCGGCCAGCTGACGGGCAAGGGCATAGGCCAGGGTCAAATCCATGTTGGTGCCGCCCACCAGCAGATGGTTGCCCACGGCCACGCGCTCCAGGTCGAGGGCGCCATCTTTCTCGGCCACCTGGATCAGGCTGAAATCGCTGGTGCCGCCACCTACATCGCAGACCAGGACCAGATCTCCCGGGGCCACCGCATCGCGCCATTGTTTGGTGCGGGTCGCGATCCAGGCATAGAAGGCAGCCTGGGGCTCTTCGAGCAGCGTGACGCGTGGCAATCCGCCCATTTGGGCGGCCTCGACGGTCAGCTCGCGGGCCACGGCGTCGAACGAGGCCGGCACGGTGAGGTAAACCAGTTGGTTTTCCATCTTGCGCCGGTCGTCCATGGGGCCGTCGGCACCATCATCGTTTCGGGCCATGACGTGATTCCAGGCCTGGCGCAGGTGGCGCAGGATGGCGGCCGACGCTTCCACCGGCGACAGCTTGCGGGGAGCGGGACCGGCCGATGAGCCCGAAGGGGTGCCTTCCCAGGGAAGGATCGGCGCCTTGCGGTCGACCAGGGTATTGCACAGCCACGATTTGGACGAGGCGATCAGACGCTGGGGGACTTCTTCTCCGCGCCGCCGGGCATATTCTCCCACCGCATAGGGTGGGGCCGGATCCCAGGGCAGGGCCAGCTCTTCGGACGGCATCCCTTCGGCCGGCGGCATGAGTACGAACGACGGCAGCACCGGGCGCGTCTCCACCACACCGTTATCTACCAGCTGAGGGATGTCGAACAGGCGGATGTGTGCCTCTTCGACCGTCGGGGTATCTGCCGAGACATAGGCCACGACGCTGTTGGTGGTGCCCAGGTCGATGCCGATGATGTATTGCGGGTGGGACATGCCGATACTCCTTACTGCACTTCGACTTCGGCCGGGGCGATGATGTCATGGGGCTGCCGGCCGGAGAAGGTCGGCAGATCGACCTTGCGGGCCCGCCAGCCGCGGTGGCGCACGACTCCCTTGAACGGCGGTTCGCCGGTGACATTGCCGACCAGTTTCAATGTGTTGGGATCGAAATCCTTTTGCACCGCGATCTCTTCCCCCTCCTGGACGTCGAGCACGGATTGGGGCGCGATGTGCCGGTCGAGCGCCTTTTTGCAGCTTTCGTGAATGCTGCGCACGGCCGCGCCGATCTGGCCGTCGTTGTATTGGGTCAGGTCCTCGGAGAAGAAATCGAGCAGCCGCCCCTCTTTTTGCAGCACGGCGATCAGGTGCAGGTAAAGCCGCCGGTCCGTTTCGGCGCTGGATGGCGCTGCTTCCGGTTGCGGTCTGGCCTTCGCCGGCGCGGATCGGCGTGGCGCCGCTGGAACGGTTCGCCGTAGGAAGGGGCCGCGCAGGGACCACCAGGTCAACACGGCCATGATCAGGAAAAAGATCAGGAGCGCCGGCACGCCGTAAGGCCAGAAACCCCGCCAGAGCGTTTCGACCCAACCGGCCAGGGTCTGGGCTTCGGCCAGTTCGGGATGCGCCTGCACCAGCAGGCTGGCGCGGGCTGAGATCTCCTTCAGGCCCCAAAAAACAGTTCCTGCCACGGCCGCGGCGGAGAGCAGGTTGAAAAAAACGACCCGTACCATGATGGGCCGGGTGGAAGGTTTGGCGGTATCCATGATCATCGTGCTCCTTTTTGGCAATTAAAAAAAGATGATCGCGGAGACGGTGCCGAATCGACGGCCACCTTGGCTCCGATTTTAAAAAACACCTCTTTATCATGGATTGTGCGGGCTGTACATTGGGTAGGGATAAGGCCAGCGATTCTAACTGAACGCTATTCATTAAACCCGGCGTGGATAGAACAGGTGGCCGATGCCACACGCCAAGCGGTCAAGAGCCAGTAAAATGCACGGCGGGCGGCCCAGAAACTCGCTGCGCTCAAACAGTCTGGGCCGCTTGTCCGTCGTTCGCATTTAACTGGCTCTAAGACCGCAGGCTCACGTGGCCCTGGCCACCTGCCCCATCCACGCCTGCCATATCCCTTGCGATGCGAAGTTTTGTATCAAAAAACTTTTGGAAGGTGCACCGTTCAAGGTAAATTACATTCAGTTAGAATTGCTGGGGATAACGCAAGGTGACCAATGCAGTAATTTTTTGCGCTATCAGTTTCTATTCAAGGTCATTAACCTAAGCGGATGTTGCGGGCGGGCGTAAAGCCCGCCCCTACGATATTTGTGTTGTGAAGCGGCAGTTGCCATAAACCGGCGGTGTAGGGGCGGGGTTTAACCCCGCCCGTATGGACCCCTGAACACCTTGAGTAAAAGGATTTAAGTGTTCGTCCACAAATTGGCCATTTGTGGACGAATACTATTTCAGCAGGGTGAGGCGTTTGACCCCTTTGATCTGGCGATAATTCGCGCCCTGGGCGACACAGCGCAGGGCGGTGGGCGGATCCGATACCCAGGTGCCGCAGATGGCATCCACGCCGAAATCGAACAGCACGGAGGAGAGCGGGGCCGAAGCACCGAGAAGCAGAACGAACGCGGAGGGATGGCACAGTGCCAGCAACGCTTCAAGGCTGTGGTGGGTCAGGGCCGTGCCGGTGATCGCCACCACATCGGCATCGGGGATCAATTCTCCGGCCTGGTCTTCTTCGAAGTCGCCGGGTTTTGGATTCTTTTCGATGACCCACAACGATTTCGCTTTTTTCCGAACCTTGTCCACGAAGGGAAAGTGGCCGATGATGGCCACTTTCCTGTCATGCCCCTTATCGATGATCAGTTCGGCGGCATTCAACTCATCGCAGCGGGTGTCGTCCACATCAATCAGCGAATTGATTGCGGCCATTCCGATGGCGGCTTCAAGAATGCTGTTCGAATAGGCCAATCCAACGAGCTCCCGCGCCGTTTTCCGGGATAACTCGCCCGCATTGGCCACCAGCGGCGGGGATTGCCGCAGCGCATCGCGCGGCAGGGTGGCGGCCAGTCCGCAATTGCGGGTCAGCACGGCGGTATCGAATACGCCCTGGCAGATATCTTTAACCGGGGCATCCATATTCAAGCTGTCGATCAGTTGGTCGAGAATCTTCATGAAGTTCGGGGTATCACCCTATTTTCGGATGGAGGTTGAAAACGATCAGGCCGGTTTGTGCGGATGGAGCACGATGAGGTGCTCGTCCACGAGGTCGACGCTTTGAATCGATCCCTCGACGAATTTTTTTTCGCCAAACAGGTTGAACAGCCAGTAGCCGTCCTTGTCGGCTTCAATGTGCGCCACATCTTTCATGACTTCCGTGGATGTCTCGCCCGCATTGAGGAAAACCGTGCTCAAACACATTGGGGATCCTCCCGACGCTGATGATGTTGCTATTGGGTCAAAAGCAGATCCAGCACCTGGCCGGCCATATCGAAAGCCTCGCCGCGGTCCGGAACGGTTCCGTTGAAACAGGCATCAAATACCAGGCGGTCCTGGGGGAAGATCCCGGCGATGTCCAATCCGTGTTCGGCAAGCGCCTCCCTCATCTTGAAAGATACGTCCTGGGAGGGGGTCTTGTTCAGCACGGCGGCCACCTTCTTGTTCATGCCGGCGGCCAACGTCTTGATTCTTGCGGCCAGGTTCAACGAGTCGAACGAGGGTTCGACCACCACCAGGATCCAGTCGAGGTTCTCGTCGATGCCTCGGCCGAAATGCTCGACACCGGCTTCCATGTCGACGATGGCGATTTCATTTTTGTCCAAGGCCAGCTTTTTGAGGAATTCCCGGTTCAATACGCCCATCGGGCAGGCGCAGCCTTCGAGCGCCTGCAGGATCTTTCCGATACCCACCAGCATGAGGCCGTCGCGCCTGCGGATGAACTCGGGTGCGATGTCGCCGGTACGAATCTGCGCCTGGGTCATCAGCGACCCCTTGCCCATCTTCTGCTTGATGCCGGCCTTTCCGCCCACTAGATCCATCAGGGGGGCCGGCGGAGTGTCGAAACCGAGCATTCTGTATAGCCCGGCATTGGAATCGTCCGCATCGATGACCAGTACAGCGAGTTGTCGTCGAAGAGCCTGCTTGGCCAGCAGCGTCGTGACGGTGCTTTTGCCGCTGCCCCCCTTGCCGCAAACGGAAATCTTCATGATCTGGAACTCCTCATTTTTTGACGGCTTGCTTTTTCATGTAATCGTCCAGGGCTTCCTGTACCGTGGACGATGCCAGGAAGGCGCAATGCTGATCTTCTTCTGGAAATACGCCCAGGATGGACAGGATGTGTTCACCGGTAATGTCGGTCAACTCATCCGGCGTCTTGTTCAAAGCGAGTTCGGCCGCCAGCGATCCGCACACCATGCTTGAGCCGCATCCATCGGTGAGAAAGGAGGCCCCCTTGACCCGGTTTTTTTCAAACTTCAGGAAAATCTGCATGGTGTCACCGCATGTGCCGGTCATGCGGCCATGGGCGTCGGCGTCGTCCATGGCCCCTTGGTATTTGGGTTCGCGCCAGCGCTGAAACCCCACCTCTCCATAAGCCGTGCGGGTTTCTTCGAAAATTTGATCCTGCAATCTATTGACGAAATCATCCAGCTTGTCGCCCATTTTCAGATATGTACCTCGGCCCGCCCCTCGTTCTTCGCTCGGGGGTTAACATGATGGATTGATAAATAAGCGGTGCATCCGGTTTTTTGAGGAACCTTCAGCGTTTCCCGCCCCCCATGCCGCGACCCCCGCACCCCCCCATACCGCGACCGCCACCCATGCCGCGTCCACCGCCACCGCCCATACCGCGGCCACCCCCCTTGCCACGTCCGCCGCCCGGGCCTATGCCACCGCCCAGCGCAAGATTACCTTGATCAGCGGCAGCGGTCGATGGCGACAACTGACCGGATTTAAATTGTTCCACGGCCTGGCGCACGATGCCGCTGACGCCGGTGATGACCTGAATCCCGGCTGCACCGAAGGCCTGATGCGCGTTGGGGCCGCAGTTTCCGGTCAATACGATCCGCACGCCTTTTTCGGCCATTAACGCCGCCGATTGCGGACCGGCTCCGCCGGCCACTTCCATGTTGGGGTTGCGCAGTGCTTCGGTTTGCATGGTATCCGTGTCCACGATAAGAAAGTAAGGGCAGCGCCCGAAACGGGCTTCCACCCCATCGTCGAGCGTGGCGCCCGTTGATGTGACAGCGATCTTCATTTTACATGCCTCCTCGATTTTAAGGTTGACCCCCTGTTCAAAAGCAAGGGCTGTGCCGGGGCGACAGAAAGATCGGATGATTTTAAAAATCCTTATGTTGCGCCGGGTTGAAGCCCTATTCACGGGGAGGCGAGAGCTCATTGTTGGATATACTATAGCAGGCACGCGACACTATCAAGCAGGCTGTTTCATATTTGCGACGATAGGACACGCCCTTGGAATCGGTTTTTCCTGGTTCAAACATGATTTCCTCCGCATCGGGTCGTAATTCGTCATGGCACGGGCTGTGCTTAAGGGAATGATGCCACTCAATGATTCGGTTGAGCCAGGTTTCATAAAAATGAATAGAAAGCCACCTGAATGAATACATCTCTGGATTGTTTGGTCTGTTTCCTTCGCCAGGCCCTGGATGCGGCCAGGATGATTTCGAGCGACGCCATGGTGCAAGAGCAGGTCATGCGCGAAGTCATGGCATGGACGGCCTGCATGGATTTGGGTGCGCCGCCGCCGGTGGTCGGGCAGCGGATTCACCGGCGGTTGCGGGAAATCACCAGTGTAAAAGATCCCTACCGGGAGGTCAAGGATCAGGGCAATCGAATGGCGCTGGCACTGCTGCCCGATCTCGAGGCATTGGTCGCAAATGCCCGGGACCCCCTGGACACGGCCCTTCGCCTGGCCGTGGCCGGCAATGTCATCGATCTGGGGGTGAACAGCAGCGTCAGCCCGGCTGACCTGGAGAGCGCGGTTCGCCAGGCCATGACGGCGACGATTCAGGGGGCTTTGGAAGAATTCAGGAAGGCGGCTGCCGAGGCCCATACGATCCTATATCTGGCCGACAACGCGGGGGAGATCGTCTTCGATCGCTTGTTGATCGCCCAGTTGGGCCCAGAACGGGTGACGGTGGCCGTGCGAGGCGGCCCCGTTATCAACGATGCGACCCTTGCCGATGCAGAGGCGGCCGGACTGCATCATATGGTCCAGGTGATCGACAACGGGTCGGATGCGCCGGGTACGCTCTTGTACGACTGCAGCGAAACGTTCCGGCGCCGTTTTGAATCAGCGGATCTGATCGTTGCCAAGGGGCAGGGCAATTTCGAGACCTTGAGCGAGGCGGCCTGCAACATCTTTTTCCTGTTCAAGGCCAAGTGTCCCGTCATCGCGTCCCACGTGGGTTTTCCCGTGGGCACGCATGTGCTGACGACCCCCAGGACCCAATCCCGTCCAACGGCGACATAAAAGAAAGGTGGTGCATGATGCCGGCTTACCACTATGCTTATGGCCCGGTTCCCTCCCGGCGGCTGGGACGGAGCCTGGGGATCAACAATATCCCCGCCAAGACGTGCAGCTATGCCTGCATCTATTGCCAGGTGGGGGGCACCAGCCAAATGCAGATCGAGCGTCAAGCCTTTTTTAAACCCGAAGATATCTTCCGGGAAGTTCAAGAAAAGGTGTCCCATGCCGTAGAAGTCTCCGAGAAGATCGATTATCTCGCTTTTGTCCCGGACGGCGAGCCGACCCTGGACGAGGCGCTGGGAAAGACCATCGACCTGCTCAAGCCTCTGGGAATCTCCATCGGTGTCATCACCAACAGCTCGCTTCTCTGGCGCGACGATGTGCGCCGGGACCTGGCCAAGGCCGATTGGGTGTCGATGAAAGTCGATGCCGTGGAAGAGAAAATCTGGCGCCGGATCGATCGTCCTCACAAGGCGTTGCTCCTTTCGGACATTCTCGACGGCATGCAAACCTTTGCGGCCAATTTTGCCGGAAAGCTGGTGACCGAGACCATGCTGGTACATGGCGTGAACGATCACGACGAAAGCCTGGTGGCTATTGCCGGGTTCCTCAAGCGCCTGCAACCCTGGACCGCCTATCTGGGGGTGCCGACGCGGCCACCGGCGGTCGATTGGGTTCGTGGACCGGACGAAGAGACGCTCCATCGCGCCTACCGCATATTTGCGGAAAACATCAAATGGGCCGAGTACCTGATCGGCTACGAAGGCAATGCTTTCGCTTTCAGCGGCGATGTCGAAAAAGATCTGCTGAGTATTACCGCCGTCCATCCGATGCGGGAAGAGGCGGTGAAGCGCCTTTTATCAAGGGCGGAAGCTTCCTGGGATATCGTCGAAGAGATGATCGCCAGGGGCGATCTGATGGAGACGCTCTACCAGGGCCACCGATTCTACGTCAGAAAATTCGGCATCCGCGCCAACGATCATGCGGAGTAAACGAAGTGGGGCGTTTACCGGATCTGGCCCACCGAGGTGATGGTCGGCGGCACGGGCAGCTCGTGCCTGCCGGTTTTGTTGAGCAACAGGCGGACAGTCAAGGTCGAGACGATGTTGGCGATGCACAGGCCCATGGCGCCGATGAGATTTCCCGCCACCGCCGCCCACAGGGCCATACCGCCCACCGCCATGATGGTCAGGAGATAGGCACCTTGCGCGACGATGATGATCTTGGGCTTGCGCGCGAATCCGGCCAGCCCCTCCCCCTGGGCACGCAGCGCCACGCAGAGCGGAAACAGGGCCAGGCCGTAAGCGGCCGTGCGAACGATCGACAGGTCGGCCGGATCGAGTTTCTGCAGGCCGACATAGTACCACTGCGCCAGGCCGGGAAGTGTGAATATCAACGGCATCAGCCCCAGGAACAGGCCCGCCCCCAAGGCAAACGGCAGGGTGCGGCGGTCTTTCCCGTCGGCCGGATGAAAACTGAGCACCACCTCTTGCAGGCGCGTGGCCCCGAAGGCGGCCGGTGCGGCCAGGCCGAGGGCCAGATAGTAGGCCGGCAGCATGCGCTCGGGTTCGGCGGCGCGCGCGATGAAA
>Ga0209164_1002967_pt1 | contig 16836 bp, 16 predicted proteins | sample MTBNYHSulfiMetaG_FD_187458 | JGI IMG/M metagenome (GOLD analysis project Ga0209164, IMG submission 187458) | Enrichment culture microbial communities from rom New York Harbor, USA that are MTBE-degrading - MTBE-NYH (New York Harbor Sulfidogenic)... | ecosystem: Environmental > Aquatic > Marine >...
CCAGGCCAGCGCGGAAAAAGAGAGCCTGGTGTCTCAGCTCAAAAAAACGGAGCAGTGTCGGGACGATCTCTTGCGGATGATCGCCGGCACCCTTGGCATCCCATTTCAAAAAATCAATATCAGCACACTGGTTTCGAGAATCGACAATCCCCGGGCACGGCATCTATCCGAGTTGGGATCGGCCTTGCAGTGCTTGATCACCCGGGTGCGTGAAGCCAATCGGGAGACGTGCATGATGGTCAGCCATTGCCTGACGCTGGTGAAACGATCCATCGGGTTTTTCCAGCATTGGACGCGGCTCTCCACTGTTTATGGCCAGAACGGGAACATCTGTTCCGATCGTCGCTGCGGCGGACGGTTGGTTTCCGACACGGTCTGAAAAAGCTACTACGCAGTGTCCGTCCACAAATAGGCAAATTGGGTCGAGATCAAGGCGCATGAAAAATTTAACCGCAGGCATATGGATGATATTCCGAGGATTAAATTTTTCGTGCAACACCGATATCGGGCCAATTGGCCATTTGTGGATGGGCACTGACTAAAAAGGTAAGCAATCATGCCAAACATCGCAGGCCTGCTCTACATCGGTCGCAATGCACTGGTCACCCAGCAAAAGGCAATCGATATCACCGGCAACAACATCGCCAATGTCAATACGCCCGGCTATTCCCGCCAGCGCCTGAACATGGAGCAGAGTACGCCGATCCGCGACCTGAACACGACCATGAGCACTGGTGTGCGGGCCCAACAGAAAATTCAGCGGTTCTACGATCAGTTCACCACCAATCAACTCAATAGCGAAAACGAAGGGCTGGGGCGCTGGGAAGCTCAAAAGACCGCCCTGGGAAAAGTCGAGGTGCTGTTCGACGAAGTGACCGGCTATGGTCTCAGCGAGGCCATGTCCGGGTATTGGACGGCGTGGCAGGATCTTTCCAACAATCCATCGGGCCACGTGGAGCGCACCAACCTGGTTTCCGCGGCCCAGTATCTGACCAGCACCTTCAATCAGTTGAGCGGCAACATCGCCGATGCCCAGGCCGACATCGATACCAACGTGGTCAATATCGTCGAGGACGTCAACCGCCTGGCCTCGCAAATCGCCGAGTTGAACACCAAGATCACCCAGGTGGAAGTGACCGGGCACAATGCCAACGACTATCGCGATCAACGCGATTCGGCCATATTCGAGTTGTCCAAGCTGATCGATATCAACAGCTTCGAGGACGGTGACGGCAATGCGACGATTATGGTCGGCGGCGGTAAACCCCTGGTCGAAGGGGCCTTCACATGGAACTTGTCGACCGCTGAAGACGGCGGTGTTCAAAAGGTTTACTGGGAAGACAGCAGCGGCACGGCTCACGACATCACCGACCGGATCGAGTCGGGGGAGCTCAAGGGCTGGATGGAAACGCGCGATGTGGTGATCAATGATTATATGACCCGGCTGGACACCCTGGCCGGTGCGATAATAGAGGAGGTAAACGCACTGCACAATGGCGGGTTTGGCCTGGTGGGTGATTCCCAATACGCTTTCTTCACGGGCACCAATGCCGGTGATATCGCCGTCAACAGCGACATTGTAGACGATGTGAATCGGATCGCGGCGGCCGGCGAGGCCAACCGCCCGGGCGACGAAAGCGTGGCCATTGCCATTGCCAATCTCCAAAGCGCCCTGACCATGTCAGGCGGCAACGCATCGTTCGACGATTACTATACCTCGCTGGTGGGCGATGTGGGCAGTGATGTACAGACCGCCAATCTTAATTATGATCACCAATCCTCCATGATCCAGCACCTGGAAAATTACCGGGAGGAGGTGTCCGGTGTTTCGCTGGACGAAGAGATGGTGAACCTGGTTAAATTCCAGCACGCCTATAATGCGGCGGCCAGGCTCATCACCGTGACCGATGAAATGATGGATACGATCATCTCCATCGCGCGATAGCCGACGTTAAAGGGAGGTTTCAATGCGGGTCAGCAATGCCATGATGGCCGAAAACATCCAGAATTATCTCTACAAACAGACCAAGGCACTTCTCAAGACCCAGGAGAGCATTGCCAGCGGCAAACGCATCAACCGTCTTTCGGATGACCCCATCGGCATGGGGCAGGCACTGGGCTATCGCCGGACCATCTCCAAACTCGAACAGTTCAACGAAAATATCACCTCGGCGCGGCAACATCTCGATACCGTGGAAAACATTCTTGCCGCGGTCACCGAATTGCTGGAGGATACCAAAGACATCGCGGCCGATCAGGACCCTTCGATGCGCAGCATGATGGCCGATCAGGTGGTCACCATCCGCGATCAGATTTTTCAGCTCGCCAATTCCCGCAACAACGGCAACTACCTGTTTTCAGGAGATTTGACCGATACCCAACCGTTTGAACGGGACACTGCCACAGGCGTCTATTCCTACGAGGGGGACGGCGGCACCAAGGATCACATCATCGGAGAGGGCCTGCAGGTGAGTATCACCGCCGACGGCAGCCAGATTTTCCAGGGAGCAGGGGATGTCTTCGATGTCCTCAACGACCTTGAGGCCGCGCTGCGGGCCGATGACGGAGACGGGGTGACCGATCAACTGCCGCTGCTGTCGGAGATCGTCGAGGGGCTCAACGGCGTCCGTGCGGTCAACGCCGGGCAGAGCAAACGGCTCGAAGCGACCCAGAATTACAACAAAGCCTTTAACGTCAATGTCAGTGATCTTCTGTCCCAGGTGGAAGACACGGACATCGTCGAGGCAGCCATCAACCTGCAGCTCCAGGAAACGGCCTACGAGATCACTTTGGCGACGGCCGCCAAGATCATTCAACCCAACCTGATGAACTTTCTCAGCTGATTTTATGAACTGAAGTTTCCCATTTTTTAACGCAGGATGCGGGGGAAGTACTTCGGTCCTTGAAATTTTATACAATTCAAACCCGGAGCCTCGCATGTTTATCCTACACGAAATCCTTACCAATCTCAAAAGCGAATTTGCCACCTCCCGAAAAGGCCATGAACGCGGCAGCTGGTTCGTCTACACGATTTTGGCGATCCTGGTGCCGTTTACTTCATCGAAAACCTCCAACATACTTCGATGTCTTAAAGCGCTTTTTGGAATTACCGGCATCGGCAAAAAACGCTTCTACACCTTCATGGCCTCACCCAAGCTTCCCTGGCAACGGCTTTGGCAGATGATTGACAATCCCTTGACCGAGGTGGTCTGGGTCTATCGCCAAAGTCGGTGGGTTGCGCTATATTCAACCGACCTGACCCTTGCAGCGCAGCAAATCATCGCCTATTAGGGGTTGCAAGCCGGAATCCTAGAAAATTCCGTCTCTTTATTCGAAGATCGGTGCGAGTTTAGCGAGCACTTCGTCCATAATGGACGTCGGAACGCTTTCCAGCTTACGCGCATTGAGCGAACCCAAATCGAGGGCGCGGGGCTGGTCACATCGGACAACTCCAGTCGTTTTAGTTCCTGCTCCCCTCAAAGATACGGCAAATCCTGCTGTGCGAGCAAAGTTGCCGCCGGTGGTAATCGGTAGCACAATGGGTGTTTTGGTCAGCCGATTAAAAGCGGAGGCAGACACAACCAGAACAGGCCGCGTTCCCTGTTGCTCATGACCTGAAGTTGGATCCAGCGAAACCAGGTAAATATCTCCGCGCTCCATTACAGCAGCTCGCTTCCTACCGGCTTGTTCTCCAGCCAGGCGCGATCTTCCTCGCTGATCTCAGCCGAGACGTCGCATTGAGCGAGCAATTCATCCAGGCTATAGTGTGGCCGTGGAGTAGGTTCGACAACCAGTCGGCCGTGCTCGACAGCCAATCCGACAGTTGCACCGGCGTGCAACTGCAGCAGATCAAGGATAGCAGGTGGAACGGCCAACATAATTGAGCCGCCAACCTTCCGCAGATTAGTTGTGTGCATGATGTACCTCCGACAATTCAAAGTTATATATAAATATAATTTAATCGAATTTTAATTGCAAGCACTCTCTGTCGTAAAACAGATGTTTTCCGACAGGACCAATCCGGGCGCAAAAATCATCTTTTCAACCCCTTAAAAATGTACGAAAAACACTGTCGCTATGGTATACCATACGGAAACCAAATACTAAGGAGTTTCCGTACATGCTTATCGGTTATATGCGGGTATCGTCCGGCTCAGATCGCCAAACCACGGACCTTCAGCGCGACGCGCTCATAGCGGCCGGGGTCGATAGTCGGCATTTATTTGAAGATCATGCCTCTGGAACCAAAGATGATCGGCTTGGATTATCAGAGGCGCTTGCGTTCGTTCGTCCTGGCGATGTCCTGGTAGTCTGGAAACTGGACCGACTTGGACGTTCATTGTCTCAACTGTTATCCATCGTCAATTCATTGAAAGAGAAACAGGTTGCCTTCCGTTCACTCACTGAGGGCATGGATACAACGACGGCGTCCGGCGAATTGTTGTTTCATGTATTTGGGGCGCTGGCTCAATATGAAAGATCGTTGATACGGGAACGGGTCGTTGCGGGCCTGGAGGCAGCCAAGCGACGCGGACGGGTGGGCGGCCGACCGCTCTCCATTGTCGGAGAGAAGCTTGACGCCATCATCGCCGCACTGGACGGTGGTGTATGTCCAAAGCAGCCGTATGCCGCAATTTTGGAGTTAAACGCACCACTCTGATCGAAACCCTGGCGAGGGCGGATTGGCAAGCCGTACGGGAAACGCCATATCGATGACCTCCAAGAACAAGCTGCTGACCATCCTGTCCAGTATCGAGTGATATGCCCTGTATGGCCTACCCGATTTTGACGATGGGCAACAGTTTGAGTATCTGTCATTATCTGAATCAGAACTGGCGCTGGCATGCAGCCGGCCCAGCCTATATGCCCAGGTTTACTGCGTCCTGCAGATTGGCTGCTTCAAAGCCAAGCACGCACAAGACGCCAAAGACTTCGGCTGGCGGCAAATGGCGAAGGAACGCGCGAAGCTTTCCAAACTAAAACCGCTTTATCAAATCGCCAAAATGCTGATACCCAAGATGGCGATTTCGCAGCAGAATCTGCACTACTACGCCAGCCTGGCGAATTTTTACACCATCTATGACCTGCGCCACCTTGAACCCCCCGAGCAGGCTCACCTGTACCTGCTCAGCTACATCTGGCGGCGCTATCGGCAGATCACCGACAATCTCGTCGACGCCATGAGCTATCAGATGAAAAAAATTGAAGACGGACGAATTGGCCGAGCGTATCCGGCACCACCTGCGGCCGCTCTACATGGCGCTCGATTTTGCAGCAATCGACCCGAACAACCCATGGCTCGCGGCGCTCTCCTGGGTAAAGGGGGTATTCGAAAAACAGCAGCGTCTGTCGAACCGCCCGCTTGCTGAATGTCCGGAAGCCACCCTGCCCAAGCGATTACGCCCTTATCTTCTGACTTTCGACGCGGATGGCAATCCAGCAGGCCTGCACGCGGACCGCTACGAGTTCTGGCTGTACCGTCAAGTCCGCAAACGCCTCAAGTCGGGCGAACTTTATCTGAACGACAGCTTGCAGCACCGTTGTTTCACTGATGAGCTGGTATCGCTCAGCGAGCAGGCGGACGTGCTCGGCCAAATGGATATCCCCTGGCTGCGCCAGTCGATCGAGGAGCAACTCATCGCGCTAACGGCCGAGTTGCGCACGCAGTGGCTGGCTTTCAATCGTGAACTGCGCCAGGGAAAACTGAAGCATCTCGACTACGACAGCAAAAGCAAGAAGCTGACTTGGCGACGACCCGAGGCCGACAAACATACCTCGCGCGAGAAGTCTTTTTACGAGCAGTTGTCGTTTTGTGACGTGGCCGACGTATTTCGTTTTGTAAATGGGCAATGCCAGTTCCTATCGGCGTTGACGCCGTTACAACCACGATATGCCAAGCAGGTTGCCGAGGCGTGGCGCCACATTCATCTGAACGGGCACTACACCTTCCGTGGCAACGGGCAGGTGATTGATTTGGACTCAATCGCGGCAGGGCTGGAGTGGGGGTGACGGAATTTTATAGGATTCCGGCTTACAACCCCATTGTTGAGGCCGCCAACCTTACTGACGAGCAGCTTGGGGCTTATTTGCGGCGAAAAGGCCTGCATGAGACCCACCTACAGCAGTGGCGCCTTCAAATGGTCCATGGCCTTGGAAAACGCGTCAGTGCACCCAAATCCAAGGGCGCTCAAGGTCAGACCAAAAAAATCCGGGCCCTGGAAAAGGAACTGCAACGCAAGGAAAAGGCCCTTGCAGAAACCGCCGCGTTGCTGGTGCTCAAAAAAAGGCCCAGCAAATCTGGGGGGACGAGGACGACGACACAGCCGGCAGGCCCGTAACGTTTCTTTGCCTCGAAGAGCCATTGCAACCGTCGATGCCGATCCTTAGCGAACTTCAGTAAAAATTCCCTTTTATGGCAGCGATGGGTAATGCGATAAATCTGACCAGAAATGAAATGTCGATGCGCTCTTGCCACTTTATTTTCCTATATCGCACTTTTCCGGGCTAGAAAATGCTGTATTGCCCTCTGTAGGCACCCAACCTATAACCTATTGATTATATTTTCAATATATTTGCTTGGTACGACCCCAGAGACCCCAGAGAACCATTGCTGCCGGGGAAAGGTCACGGTTGAGCCCCCGGCGGATTGTCCCCCCTTACGACACTGATTTTTGTGCCGGAACAGGTGAAACAAGTTTTTAATTTTCCTGCCGCCCCTTTGGCGTCATGCCCGATATGGATCAGGACCGGGACAATAAACAGGGTGACAGGGGTGGCAAACAACTCTCCCCAAGCCAGGGAGATGGCAGCCGGAATAAGGTATTGGGCCTGTTCTGATGTTTCGGACAGCAAGGGAATAAGCCCGCATACCGTGGTCAGGGTGGTTAAAATAATGGCCCTGAAACGGCTGTTTCCTGCGGTGATCAACGCCTGAAAGCAGGAGGGGGAATCCTGACTCACATCATTGAACCGGGTGAGCAGCACAAGGCTGTCATTGACCACCACGCCTGTGACGGCCAGCATCCCGAAAAAAGAGAGTACGCTCAAGTCAAACCCCATGGCCCAGTGCCCGATTACGGCGCCCACAAACCCAAAGGGAATCACGGACATGATCACAAAGGGCTGCCAGTAGGATTTCAAGGGCACTGCCAAAAGGGCGTAGATCAGGATCAGAATCATGGCAAGCGCCTGGATCATGCCGGTTTTCATCTCCCCCATATCCTCAAGCTCTCCGCCCGCTTCAACGGTGAGCTGGGGATATAGTCGCTTTAATTCAGGCGTAATGGTGGTTTCAATCAGCTTAAAGGCCTCCTCTGCGCTGATAACTTCCTTATCCAGATTTGCCTCGACCTGGACCACCCGCTTTTTATCCTGGCGGACAATGGCGGAAGGCACGTACCCGGATTCAATGTCGGCCACCAGGGTCAAAGGTACCCATTGCCCGTTGTGGGTACGTATTCGGGCGGAAAGAAGATCCTGGATATATCTGCGACGATCCTCCGGGTACTTCACCACCACCTTGACTTCTTCGGTATTCCGCTGAATCCGCTGGACTTCGAGGCCGCCGAATGCATTTCCGATCTGACCGGCAAGATCGGCGGTTGTAAGGCCTAAGTGCCGGGCTTCGGGTTTGAGGTGCAGCCGCAGCCTTGGGTTGCCCAGTTTAAGGTCATCCCGGATGTCATACACCCCTTTAATGTTGCCAAGGGCCTTTTCAAATCGGTCAACCGCATCCTTAAGCACGGCAGGGTCCCTTGCACCCAGTTCAAGAATAAATCCGCCACCGGTTTCAAATGATCCGCTGAAAATCAGCGTCTCCACCCCTTCCAGGGTTCCCACCTGGTTGCGCCAGCGCTTCAGGGTCTCCATGGTTTCAAGCTGTCTTTGGGCTTCGGGTTGCAGTTCCGCATAAATTTCAGCCTGGTTGCTGCCTGTTACTGTTGTCATGATCCGGGCAATAGGCGGTTTGTCAGTGTTCAGCTCAGCCATGGCCTTTTTGTTGAGTTCGTGTGCCTGTTTTTCAATAAAGGAAATATGGGCTGCCGTAAGGTCGATTGGTGAACCGGAACGGGTTTTTAAGGTAACAGTGATGATCTGCCCGGGCACTTCAGGGAAAAACACGGTCCTGATCCAGCCATTGAATATCAGGGAAATGCCGCACACCGCAACAGCGACAAGGACAACCAGGGTGGCATAGCGATGGGCAAGGGTTATTTTCAGCACCGGTCGGTAAATGCGGTTGTTGGTGAAATCCATCAGACTGGATGCTGCGCTTTGCACCTTGTCCCACAGCCTGATTACCGGGCTCCGGCCTTTGGGTGTCTCTGAAGCGCCCTGATTTATGGCGATGGCGGCCAGGTGAGCCGGCAGCACCAGCTTGCTTTCCAGCATGGAGGCAATAATTGAAATAATCACCACCACTGAAAAACTGGCAAACAATTTACCGGTTTCATTTTCAATGAGAAGCAAAGGGTAAAAGGCCGCAACCGTGGTAAAACAGCCAAACACCGTGGCAGTGGAGACCCGGTGTACACCTTCAATGGTGCCCGCGACAGGATCGGTATTTTTTTTTCTGGCCTCAAACACGCTCTCGCCCACCACAATGGCGTCATCCACCAGTATCCCCAGCACAATGATCATGCCGAATGTGGTGATGTCGTTCAAAGAGTAGTTTAAAAACCGTTCGCCCATAAGGCACAGGGCTCCGGCCAAGGAGATGGGAATCCCCATGGCCACCCAGGCCGCCAGTTTGACATTGAGAAACAAAGCCAGAAGCAGAAACACAATGAAAAGTCCCTGCCAGGCATTGGAGGCCAGAAGTTTGAGCCGGTCCTTCATATAGGTGGCCTGTTCCGCCCAGATGTCGATCTTGATGCCCCTGGGCAGACCGGGGCGAATTTTGTCAATAACCTCCACGGCCGCCTGGTTAACGGCAATAAGATCGCCTTTCTGCCCTGTGTAGATCAGCATGCCCACGGACGGGCTGCCCTGAAACCTTGCAAAATAGGGTTCTGTTTCAAACCCGTCCACAACCGTTGCGATATCTTTGACAAGTATTTGTGTGCCGTCGCTTAAGGTGCGCACCCCGATACTGGAAAAATCCTCAAACGAAAAAGCTTGTTTATCCGCCCGGATCACCACTTTTCCGCTTTTGCTCTCAATGGCGCCGGTGGAATAGTCTAAAGAAGCCTGGTTAATGGCCGATGACACCTCTTCCAGAGTCATGCCGTAGGAGCGAAGCTTGTCCATATCCACCTCAATGCGGATCTCATAAGGTTTCCGGCCAAACTCTTCGATGCGGGTCAGGCTGGGGTGGGAGAGCAGTTCTTCTTTCACCTGCCTGGCGGTTTGCTGCAACGTAACCTCATCGGTGTCACCGTACACCTGGACGATTAAGCCCATGACATTGAATTCATTCCGGGAAACCACAGGACGTTCGGCCCGGGTCGGCAGGTTATAAATGCTGTTCATCCGGGACTGAATCTCGTTTTGAAATCGGTCCATATCAAATTCTGCGGTTTTACGGATGGTGAGCGTGGAAAGCCCTTCATTGGATATGGAAGAGATCTTTTTAATGCCCGGCATACCTTCCAGGGCTTTTTCAATTTTCCGGGAAACGCCTCTATCCACCTGTTCGGCACTGGCACCGGGATAGGTGGTCTCTACGGTGATGCTGTTCTCCGGCAGGGCCGGAAATCCCTCAATGCGGATAGAAGACAAGGTGAAAAGCCCTGCAATCAAAACAAGGATCATCAACAGATTGGCAGCCACGGGGTTCCTGGTAAACCAGGCAGATAATGCATGCATGGCCTACCCCCGTTCCTTTTGCTTTGGCTGGACCAAAAGCCCTGCAGCAAAGCTTGCATTGGGTGAAACCGCAATCCGTACAGACTTTTGGCTGCTCTTTTCACCGGCATGGATATAGACCACCCCATTACCGTAAAAGACGGGCTTTGCATGAACCGGTTCAAGTCGGTTTGCTCCGTCCACAAACCAGACCACCCCCTGTTTGGTGAGAGCGGTTTCCGGAAGACACAAAAGACCGGCAACCTTGCGGCCGGTGATTTCGGCACGGACAAAAGAGCCGGGCAGCAGAGGCGGGGTTTGGGCCATAGGCTGCGCTACCTGGAGAAACAGAGTCTGCAGCCTGGACCCGGAATCAAGCCTTTGTCCGTCTCTCACTACCTGGGCCTGCCAGAAAGCGTTTTGCTGAGTGGATACCAGGCGGGCGGCAACACTTTTGTCCGGGCCGGACAAGGGGGGGGCTTTTTCCCTATCTTCCTTGGAAAGGTTCAGTCCTAAAAGGGCTAGTTGTTCAGCAGATACATGGATGGCCACCTCGGCTGTATCAATGCCATAAAGGGTTAAAACCTTATCTCCGGTTATAAGGGACTCTCCGGGATTGACATGGCGTTCAACGATAACCCCGTCAAATGGGGCGCAGATGTTTGTGTATGACAGCCGGATTTTGGAAAGTGCCAAAGCATTTTGTGCGGCTTTAAGGCCTGTCCTGGCAGAATTGAGCTGTGGCTTGCGCAGTACAAGATCACTGGCAGGCAAACCTTTTAACCCTGAGGTCTCCCAGTTCATTTGGGCTTCTTTTGCCTCGCGTTCCTCTTTTAGCAGATCAACTTCTGCCAGGGCCACCCGTTTTTTATCCTCGCTGACCTGGGCCTGGTAGGCCGTTTTTTCGATCTTTACCAGAACTCCCCCTTTTTTTACCCGGGTGCCCGGCTGAAGTTTGGGATTAAGATAGACAATGGGGCCATCAACCCGGGCTTTTATGGTGGATTGCCACAAAGGGTTCACTTCCCCCAGTGCAGTAATCTGTGCCGGATAGGCCGAATAGGATACAATTTGAACCGTTACGGGCATTCCCGAAAGCTGCGGGGCCGTATCTTTGTGCAACCCACCTTTGGCAGGTTTTGATTCCAGGAAAATAAAGGTACCTGCAGTACACACCAGGGTGGTAACTATAAAAACCGCCCATTTTCCCGTAAGCATTTGAACTATTTTTTTCATATATAACTTCCTGTCTTCAAAGACTTTTGCCTAGTGCTATTGCCAGATTTACTCTGTTGCTCAACCTGTCAGCCCGGGCCTGGTTCAGCCGCAATTTCACGGAAATCTCCTGCTCCCTGGCAATGAGCAGAGTCTGGATATTGTCTAAACCCTGGCGGTACCGGCCAACAAAGTAGCGGCTGCTGTTTTCAGCCTCAACTGCGGCGATCTCAAGGGCCTTTGCCTGAACGGCCAGCTCCTTTTCCAGAGTGAGTGCATTCTCTACTTCGGCCAATGCCTGCAACACAATGGTATGAAGGTCCTGGATGGCCGCATCGGCCTGGAGATGCCCGGCCCTGGCTTCATCCCGCAGGCGTCCGCCCTGGAACAGCGGCTGAAACACTGAGCCTAAAAGTTCCCAATAGGTTGTGGCACTGCCGATATCTGACAGCCGGGTACCGGACCGGAACAGTTCAGCAGACACCGTTACCCCGGGCAGTCTGGCCTTGTCAGCCGCCCGGGCCTGGTTTTGGGCGGCATTAACCCGGGCAAGGCCTGCCCGGATATCCGGCCGGTTTAAAAGAACCGCTGCCGGAGTATCCAGTTCCGGCAGGGCTAAGGCGGGCCACTCCCGGCCACAGGACAATTGTCCTTTTGGATACCGGCCAAGAAGGAGTTCAAGAGTGCGAATGGAATCAGCAAGATCGGCCTGTTGTACGCTTAGGTCGGCTTTGGCCACATGGGTCCGGGTTTTGGCAGCGGCATATTCGTCCAGGCTGCCGATGCCGTCCCGGTACCGGTGGATCAGGATATCTTCAATCTGCTGCAAAACTAAAAGACGCTGTGTTTCAATTGCTTTTGCCCGGCGTGCAGCTTTCTGCCGTATCCATGCCTGGATCACCCGGGCGGCAAGGGCATCCCGAGCCTTTAGAAGATCCTGTTCCTTGGCCTGAACCTCCTGGTTTGCTGCCTGGTATTCATCAGCCAGCCGGCCCCACAGATCAATTTCCCATTTAATGTTGGCCGTGATTTTATTGGAGGTCCGGGTTCCGTAATTATCTTCCTGCTTACTTCTCCCGCGGGAAAATCCCGTATCAACCTTTGGTATTCGCTGGGAGCCCGGTCCTGAAAGAAGATACCTTGCGGACTGAAGCCGAAATGCAGCAGCTTTTATATCCGGATTGTTTTCAAGGGCCTCCGTCACCAGAGTGCGAAGTTTGTCGGAGTCAATAAGGTCCAGAAGCCGGGAGGCAATGGGAAGGGCAGCCGGGCCGACAGATGTGCCGAATGTGCCGGGGATACCGGCCGGCAGAGCTGCCGGGACCTTGGAAAAGGTTGAAGTGCATCCTTGCAGCCATAATACCGGAATGATAATCCCCAGACCAAGGACAAGTCTTTTTTGATGTATCGTGTTTCTCATATTGTTTAATACTCACCTGGATATGCGATCCATGAATTTTGACCTAATCGCCGTGTCAAGACCTGTTGTCCGAACAGTGATCAAAATTAGTAGCCAATGCCAGCACTTACGGTCAGTTCTTCCAGCTTGAAAAAATCAATATCGGCATTTGTCCGGTTATAAGATAAAAGGCCTTGGAGGAAACATCCCTTCCAGCCAAAGGGCCGGGAATAGGTAACAATATGGCTCAATTCATATTGGGTCTCCTTCCGGGTTTTATGGAAAACCGGATCGGTCTTGTCAAAGTCCCTTTTGCCCATGCCAAGGCCGGTCACAAATTGTCACTTGTCAAATTCAATGATATGGGACAAAAAGACCCCGGCATTTTTACAGGAGTTGCTTTCATCGTTCCGGTCTTCCACTTCAATGTTAAAACCGGGATTAATCATCTGATTTTCCCCAACAGGAAAGACATAACCTATTTCTACCGCCATTATCTGTCCGTCCCGTTTCAAATCCTGGTACCGGTGGAAGCAAAGCCGTAGCCCAATCCTCCCAGAATTAAAGGAATAGCCCTTTTCTGATTGTCAGACCTTTCATACAATGTGCTGATTTTTTTAATATCGTCTGTTACCTCTAATTCGCTGGGTTTGCCCACAGCAACGCCGCCGCCCAAAAGAATGCTGCCGAAAAATCCGTGTTTATCCTTTTCTTTGGTTTGCCCGGCCAGGGCCAGTACCGGAATCAGCTGTTTTTCTCCTTTTTGGGGTTTTAAAATCAATGGGCGAATAGTAAGGGATTTTTCAGTCAGGGTCTGTTGCCTTTGTGTACCCAATTGTATTCAATTGTATCTTGGGTCCAATCCTGCAAAAGCCGGTTCTACAAAATGGTACAATTAAATACACAAATCAGACAGACGTATTGAAAAAGGGCGTTTATACATGTGAGAATCCAATGTACGGTAAAGTGTAACCTGTCATTTGACTTATTCGGGGAAGCCCATGGATGAGAAAACAACCATTTTGCTGGTAGAAGACGACCGCCGCTTAGGGGATTTGGTTGCCAAGTATTTGTGCCGTAACGGTTTTGATGTCTTTATTGAAATGCGGGGAGACACAGCCCCTGCCCGTATTATCAAAGAGGTACCTGATCTTGTGATCCTGGATTTAATGCTGCCAGGCATGGACGGTCTGGAAGTATGCCGCAGTGTCCGGTCCCGGTACCAGGGACCCATTTTAATGCTCACTGCCCGGGAGGATGACATGGACCAGGTGGCCGGCCTTGAAATGGGGGCGGATGATTATGTTAAAAAACCGGTTGAACCCCGGGTGTTGCTGGCACGCATCAGGGCCTTGATGCGAAGGCTTGAGAAAAAAACGGCCAGAGCTGTTGAGCGATCCGGTGCAGCAGCCCCGGAGGAATTGACCTTTAATACCCTTACCATCGTCCAGCTCTCCCGTACGGTTAAACTGGGTTGCCGGATCGTGGAATTGACCACCAGCGAGTTTGACCTGCTCTGGCTTCTGGCTCAAAACAGCGGGCAGATCCTTGACAGGGATACTATCTACCAAAAATTTAAAGGCATTGATTATGACGGCTTAGACCGCAGTGTTGATCTGGCTGTCTCAAGGCTGCGTAAAAAGCTCAGCGATGACCCTGAAAGGCCAAAGCGCATTAAAACGGTCTGGGGCAAAGGCTACCTTTTTGTCCCGGACGCCTGGGATTGAAATGAAACGAATTTTTTTATCTTTTTTTTTGTTTACCATGGCAAGTGTGGTTACCTGGCAGTTTGTGGTTGCTCCGTTGACCTCCCGGTTAGCGGATGAATATTTTGACCGGGAGATAGATCAATATTATGGATCACTTGTCCAGGGTATTTATAATATGCTGCTTGAGGACATTGAAGTTTTGCCCCAGGACCAGTGGGCGGATTATATAAAGCGCCGGCAGCCCCAGTTTGGTTACCAACTGGCCATTGACCCTATGGATTCCCTGGCTTTAAAGGAAAAAGACCAGGTTATTCTGAGTCAGTGCGGTACGGTTGTCAAAGAAGACGGGGATTTGTATTACCGGCGTATCGGTTCCAGCGACCAGGTGGTTACCATGGGGCCTTTGCCTGAATTTGTGCCCCCTATGCGGGTGGAAGTTCTGTTCTGGAGTATGGTGGTCATCAATTTCGCTTTAATGGCACTCATCTGGTCTATGCCGTTTTGGCTCAAGCTGCGGCGTATCAGTGTGGCGGCTGAAAGTTTCGGTAAAGCAGACTTCAGTGCCCGGGCCAAAATATCAGAACGATCCGCACTGTTTCCCCTGGCCAAATCCTTTAATGATATGGCCCAAAAAATTCAACAGTTGATCGCATCCCACAAAGAGCTTACCAGAGCAGTTTCCCATGAATTACGTACTCCCATTTCAAGAATTCGGTTCAGCATGGAAATGCTGGAGACTGCCGACGATAAAGAGGAAAGGAATCAAAATATCCTTGAAATTCATAAAGATATTGATGAACTGGATACATTGGTATCCGAATTATTGATTTATGCACGGTTTGACCGGGAAACGCCTTGCCTGGAACTGGTTGAGCTGCCTGTGGGCCCCTGGATGGAAGACATTTCCCGGAAAGCAGGCAAGACATCTCCCCATATCCGGATTCAATGCCATGTGTTGGAGCCGGATCAGGAATATAAGATATTGGTCGAACCCCGTTATATGTCCCGGGCCCTGGGCAATCTTGTCCAGAATGCAGTAAAATACGCCGCAAGCCGGGTGGACATCAGGTTTGAAAAAACAGGCTCCTTTTGCATGATCCATGTGGCGGATGATGGTCCGGGCGTTCCCAAAGCCGATTACCAACGAATCTTTCAAGCCTTTGTCCGCCTGGATTCCAGCCGTAGCCGAGACACCGGGGGGTATGGCATGGGCCTGGCCATTGTCAAAAGAATCGTGGCCTGGCATGGCGGGGATGTGATTGTTTCAAAACCCTTGCTTGGCGGAGCCCAATTTACCATCCGATGGCAGGCGGACAATGGTAGATGTAATTAAGAAGGAATCACCATGCCGATTTCCCGTCTGAGGACGACGGGTTTAAATATTGACCAAATGGTCATCCACTTTTTCAACCCGCACAAGAGGACCATGGAGGACCATGGGGACGCTCCTCAGGGTGGGCGGCCGACCGCTCTCCATTGTCGGAGAGAAGCTTGACGCCATCATCGCCGCACTGGACGGTGGTATGTCCAAAGCAGCCGTATGCCGCAATTTTGGAGTTAAACGCACCACTCTGCCGATCGAAACCCTGGCGAGGGTGGATTGGCAAGCCGTACGGGAAACGCCATATCGATGACCTCCAAGAACAAGCTGCTGACCATCCTGTCCAGTATCGAGCGATATGCCCTGTATGGCCTACCCGATTTTGACGATGGGCAACAGTTTGAGTATCTGTCATTATCTGAATCAGAACTGGCGCTGGCATGCAGCCGGCCCAGCCTATATGCCCAGGTTTACTGCGTCCTGCAGATTGGCTACTTCAAAGCCAAGCACGCATTCTTCCGCTTTTCACATGGGATGAAGTCCAAGAAGATTGCGTCTTCGTCCTTAGCCACTACTTCTTATGAACTGAAGTCTGTTTTATCTTTTGTTGTGTGCCACCGGCGGAAGGTTGCTCAGGATAATTTCGACGCGTCGATTCATTTCGCGCCCGCGCTCGGTCTGGTTGCTCTCGATGGGGCGATATTCCCCGAATCCCATGGTCGAGACGCGCTTGGCATCGATATTCGAATGACTCAACATGTATTCCGCCACGACGGCAGCCCTGGCAATGGAGAGCCGCAAGTTGGTGGGGTAGGGGCCTCCGCTACGGATGGGCACATTGTCCGTATGACCGGCAACGACGATGTCGCCATTGTCTTTTTCCAGGACCTTGGCCACTCGCTCGAGCAAGGGTTTTAATTTCTCCCTGATTTCGACCTTGCCGGAATCGAATGTGCTCTCTCCCATCAATCGGATGATCACCTCGTTCTCGTCGGCCTCCATGGCGATCTGATCTTTATACTCCTCGAGTTGGGTGGAGAGCATGTCATCGATTTCCCTGCCCAGATCCTCCCTGATCCGTGTTTCGATAATCTCCTGGTCAAAATCACGGGCGATAATCTTCATGCCCTTGGGGATTTCCATGACCCGAACTTTGCGCTGGACGCCAAAGGCCTTTTCAAGAGATCCGGCCACCTGCTTGTATTTCTGACGATCCATTTCGGAAAAGGAGAGCAGCAGAACGAAAAAGCAGAGCAACAGGCTCATCAAATCGCCGAAGGTGACCACCCATTTGGGGGCACCCGGATCGATTTTTTTCGGTTCTTCTGCAGGCAGGCCCATCAGTTCGCCTCGGCCTCGACGCCGGCTTTCGCTTCGGGCGTTTCTTCGCGGTCGCGCTGTTTGGG
>Ga0209164_1002970_pt1 | contig 16819 bp, 12 predicted proteins | sample MTBNYHSulfiMetaG_FD_187458 | JGI IMG/M metagenome (GOLD analysis project Ga0209164, IMG submission 187458) | Enrichment culture microbial communities from rom New York Harbor, USA that are MTBE-degrading - MTBE-NYH (New York Harbor Sulfidogenic)... | ecosystem: Environmental > Aquatic > Marine >...
GCATCCTGATACATAAGCTCACGATTGATGATTTCATCAAGCGCCTGTTTATAGAAATTTTTCCGCTTTTCCTCTGGAACATTCTTATGGAACGTCATCCGGGGAATCAGGCGGTCAACCTGGCCCTCCAGTTCTTTCATGGTCAACTTAGTTCCATTAACTACGGCAACAACTGTCTCTTCCGCATAGACTGGGATTGCGAGCAGAACAATCAAAAAAGCAAATAGTATTTTTTTCATTGAAAACTCCCGTTTTTATTTATAATGCAGGATACGGAAAGGAACATGCAAGAAAAAACCCCTGTCAAGGACAGTATTCATGAATCTTCCCGAATACTGTGACGTTATACGCCCGACAAGGTATAATAACGAAAAGCATTGGCTTATCCCGCATAGAGACAAGGGATAGCACAACAAGAGGGTTTCGGAAGATCATATGCAGAAAGAAAAAATCCTTGTTGTAGAGGATGAAGAAAAGATTGCGGGGGTCGTGAAGTCATATCTCGAAAGAGAAGGCTTTCAGGTAACAATTGCCCCGACAGGCGAATCAGCGCTCGGCCGGTTGCAAGACGGATTTGATCTTATTATCCTCGACCTCATGCTTCCTGATATAGACGGTGAAACAATCTGCACTTCCCTGCGGGAGTTTTCTGATATCCCCATCATCATGCTGACTGCAAAAAGTTCCGAGGATGAGCGGGTCAAGGGCCTCGGGATAGGCGCTGATGATTACGTGGTGAAACCTTTCAGTGCGAAGGAACTCGTAGCACGGGTAAAAGCACATCTCAGACGGACAATAAGCGCCAAGAAAAAAATCCTCTCCTTTAACAGCGGAATGTTGACCATAGACCCCCTGAGCAGAGAAACAAGGAAACATGGCAACCCTCTATCTCTGACTTCAACTGAATTCAAGATACTGCTGAATCTTGCGGAAAAGCCACAGATGATTTTCAGCAGACTTCAGATTATCACTCTCGTGCAGGGATTTGATTTCGAAGGATATGACCGGGTTGTTGACGCCCATATCAAGAACCTCAGGCAGAAGATAGAAGACAAACCCAGAGACCCATTGTTCATTAAAACCGTATACGGAGTCGGATATAAATTCATCGGCAGCCCTGACGAGGAAAGCGGTGACAATAAGGCTCCCCTATAGGCTAGCCCGGATTCTCCATGAATTGATTCTACAATATGGTCTAGAACGTATCAGTGCCTGAATGCCCGTTGTCCGGTAAATACCATGGTCACCTTCGGGTCAGCTTCATTGCATGCAACAATCGACTCAAAATCCCTCTCGGACCCGCCTGGGTTCACAATGCCGGCAATCCCCTCTTTGATTCCTGCGTCAACACCGTCCCTGAAAGGGAAGAACGCATCAGAGACCATTATGGCGCCGATGAGTCCGCCCTTCTTTTTCTTTGTTTCTTCATGGATCCCGGCAAGTGAGGCTTCCTGCCTCTTGCCCTGTTTCACCTCGAGTTCGAAGGTCTTGTACGGCACGCCATGCTTTTTAAAGCACAGTGCATCTGCATATTTTGTATATGCCTTGAAGGTTGCTATTTCGGCAACGCCTACCCTGTCCTGTTCACCGGTTCCAATGCCGACTGTTACCCCATCCTTGACATAAATAACGGAATTCGAGGTAATACCCTGCTCGATATTCCATCCGAAAAGCATATCTGCATATTCCTTTTCCGTCGGCTGTCTCTCGATGACATATTCCTTCTCCTTGTATACTGTTTTTGCAGGAAGAAAATCACTTTTCGTCCTGATTTTATTCACCGGAGATTGCTGGACGATCATGCCTCCGTCAATCAAAGATTTGAAATCAACAAAACGAAAATTCCGGTATTTTGTGAGATCGTTTATTTTCGTTACCCGTATAATTCTCAAATTCTTTCTTTTTGCAAGAATCGGAACAGTTCCTTCCTCAAATTCCGGCGCTGCAACAACCTCAAGATAATTCTTGCTCACCTTCTCGGCCGTCTCTTTATCCATGGCCCTGCTCACCACAAGGCATCCGCCGAAGGCAGCTATTCTGTCAGCCATATTCGCCTTTTCATATGCATCAGCAAGAGAGGCGCCATATGCGGCACCGCAGGGGTTGTTATGTTTGAGGATAGCTGCTGCAGGTCTGTCCATAAGGAATTTGAGAATATTCAGTCCATTATCAAGGTCGGTAAGGTTCGTCTTGCCCGGATGCTTGCCTGCCTGGATCATATCTTCTTCAGAAATGCTGCTGACAAGGCCGTTCCCTGGTTCTATGAACTGGCATCCCCCGAGGACAAGATTGCCGTTGATTAATTCATAGAGCGCGGCTTCCTGTCCGGGGTTTTCTCCGTACCGGAGTCCTTTTTCGATCAACTCTCCGGTCTTGTCATCGGGTATCTTCCAGGTTTTCTTTTTATATATCAATGACCGGTCACCAAACTTTATTACCATCTCCCCGGGGAAATGATCTTCCATAATGGTCTTGTACATTTTCTTTATATCCGACATAAAATCCTCCTTGAATGAAGAAGATAAGTCAAAATTATCAATAATCAACGGTCATTTGTCAATGGGTAACAATAGAATCGCGCCCGAAAACAATCAATTCCAATTATACAAATATGGCAGAATAACGAGTAAAAGCAATACTCCCGACAAGAGGGGAAGACAGCCATCAAGACCTGTCTATAGTTTTATACCCTCATTGACCAATTTTCAATGACAATTTTGCGCCGAGAACTGCTCATTCTGAATTGTTATTTTTTCTTATGCTCTTCCTTTATCTTCAGTGTCTCTTCGAGCATCAGAAGATACTTCACGTATTTTACCCCTAAGTTCATGAGGGCAATGTCATCGGTCTTGATACTTTCGATTTCTTCCTGCGATATATCAAATATATCAAGAAACCGGCTTTCGAATACAAACCTCCGGAACCTGTCCATATCATAACAGGCGGTATATATCTGTGCCTGTTTGTTTGAATCGAGCGCATCGCCGGGCAGGTTTCTCCGGAGCTGAATCTCCTTCCACTCCCTGTTCATCTCGTCATAACGATCAACCCCCTGATCCTGCAGCCAGGATTCGATGGTCCATTCAGCATCTTCCTGGTATCCGAGACAGTGGGGTTCTCTGATAAAGAAAAAAAATTCTTCATGTTCCGGTCCCTGTTCTCCGCCTTTTCTCATCGAGGCCTGGCCGATCGGATAATAGCGGCAGTTTGCAGGCCGGTCTTCATAAATGGTGCATCCTTCAGGGGTCACAAACGGACATGGTTTCCCTTCAGAAGCCAGCATTTTCAACATTACAAAAGGGTGAGAGGTTTTTTCTTCAATGTCCATCACGGTATATTTTTCAAGGAATTCCTCTGAGGTCATGCCGAGGCGCTTCTTCATGCGGATGATATCGTATGGCGTCAGAAGAATGTTTATCTGGCTGCAGCACTGTGTAAAACATTTCACCCCTTTATGACACCTGAACTTAAATTTGCTGCTCTTTGTATGTTTTGTCGGTTCAACATGTTTCATGCTCGGTAACGCCATCTTCTTTCAATCCTTTCTTCCCTGTTTATTCTACCTCGAAAAAGAGGTATCGTGTTAAAAAAGTCTCAATAAAAAAGGCCGGCGGACTTTCCCGCCGGCCTTTTATTCTATCAGAAGTTAAATAAGCGGAACGATCAGCAATGCAACGATGTTGATGACCTTGATCATCGGGTTGATTGCCGGTCCTGCTGTGTCTTTATACGGGTCGCCGACAGTATCGCCTGTTACAGAGGCTTTATGTCCTTCGCTCCCCTTCTTGTGTACGACGCCTTTTTCGTCGGTAACGCCCTCTTCAAAGGATTTCTTGGCGTTGTCCCATGCGCCGCCGCCGCTTGTCATGGCGATCGCCTGGAAGAGTCCGGTAAGGATACTTCCGATGAGAACTCCACCGAGTGCTTCCCTGCCAAGGCCTATACCTACAACAATGGGGACAACAACAGGAATAAGCGCAGGAACCATCATCTGCCTGATAGCGCCTTTTGTGACAATGTCAACGCACTTGCCGTACTCAGGCTTTCCCGTGCCTTCCATAATGCCGGGGATTTCCCTGAACTGCCTTCTGACTTCCTCAACAATGCTGCCTGCTGCCTTTCCAACAGCCTCCATAAGGAGTGAGCCGAAATAATACGGGAGCAGACCGCCGATGAAAAGGCCGGCCAGAACCATCGGGTTTGAAAGGTCAAAAAGAATCGTCGTATCGAAAGACCTTGAATATTCTGCAAAGAGAACCAAAGCGGCAAGACCTGCAGAGCCTATCGCATAACCCTTTGTAACAGCCTTTGTTGTGTTTCCGACTGCATCCAATGGGTCTGTGATGTTACGGATCTCTTCAGGCAGTCCTGACATTTCTGCGATACCGCCAGCATTGTCCGTGATCGGACCGTATGAGTCGATCGCAACAACGATACCTGTCATCGAAAGCATCGAAACCGCTGACAGGGCGATAGCAAAAAGACCGCCCGATGCATCACCGGAAAATCCGCCGCCTAATGCATATGCGCCCAGGATTGAGGCAACGATAACGATAACAGGCGCGCCGGTTGACTTCATGCTGACCGCGAGGCCTGCGATCACGTTTGTGCCGTGGCCGGTAAGGCTGGCCTTTGCAATGTGTTGCACAGGGGGATACTGCGAAGCCGTGAAGTACTCAGTGATAACCACGATCAGTCCTGTCAAGGCAAGGCCGATAACCGCCATAAGGAAAACGTTCATCTGTGTAAATGACGGATGATCGATTAATGAAGCCTGTGCTGATGCACCTTGCAGGAAGTAGCCTGTAACAATATAAAATGTTATTGCTGCAAGAACACCTGCAACAGCAAGCCCCTTATAGAGGGCGCCCATGATATACTGGCTTTTCCCGAGCTTGACTGCAAAGGTTCCGATAATGGAAGCGATGATCGATATTCCGCCGAGAAGCATCGGGAATTCAACCCATGCGCTGTCAGCACCAAAGACCGTCTTTGCAAGGAGCATTGCTGCAACGAGCGTGACTGTATATGTCTCATAAAGGTCGGCTGCCATTCCTGCGCAGTCGCCAACGTTATCACCAACGTTGTCCGCGATAACTGCAGGGTTTCTGGGATCATCTTCAGGAATACCCGCTTCAACTTTGCCGACCAGGTCAGCGCCTACGTCCGCAGCCTTTGTATAAATACCGCCTGCAATACGGGCAAAAACACTCATAAGTGAACAACCGAATCCGAGACCTACCAGTGCATGGAATGCCATCTCAGGAGCTGCTGCCTTTGCGATAAAATAAAAACCCGCAAGTCCTATAATTCCGAGACCAACAACCATAACACCGGTCACCGAGCCGCCCTTGAATGCAAGGCTAAGCGCAGCCTGAAGACCATGGTGTGCTGCCTGTGTTGTACGAACATTTGCCCTGACTGTAACCCACATACCTACAAAACCTGCAAGTGCAGAACCCACAGTTCCAATGATAAAACCAATAGATGTCCATATGCCTAATCCCATAGCAGCAATCAAAACAACCAGGACAACAGCTACCATTGCAACAGTTTTGTATTCACGGGCAAGAAACGCATATGCACCTTCTTTGACCGCATTCGAAATCTCCTGCATCTTGGCAGTTCCCGCGTCCTGCTTTGATACCCACATTGCGGTTATCACAGCGTATAGAACGCCTAACGCTCCGCAACCTAATGCAAAAAGTATCGTATTACTCATATTTTCCATCCATTCCCTCCTTTTAAACTTATATTACGAGCTAAAAGTGAAAAGTCAAAAAAATACAGCAAGCTATTTATGTACCTTCCACCTCCCTCCTCCTTTCAAATATCTCTGATAACCATGCGCTTATTTTAGTTCAACGTCTCTATTGGTAGCCTTTGCGAAGACCATGGCCGTCGCTCTGTAAAGCATGTGGGCCATTTTGGAAAATGGTGCGTAAGCGAACAGGAAGAAGACCACAATCAGGTGAACGAAGTATATTGCGTAGGCAAGCACCGCGATATCTGCCAATCTTACTAATTCAGCCAGAATTCCGGAGGCCATGACCGCGAAAATAATATATATGAGCAACCAGTCATAATACCCGCCCTTACCTGCCTTTTCCTGGTTCTTCAGTCTGTTGTTGATAACCAGCACTATTCCAATAAGCAGACCGAGCGCGCTTAGATTTGCAAGTATTTTCATGGGATCGGTCAACGGATACGGTGATGGTCCGAGCAGCCAGGAGTAAGGCGTTTTCCCCATCGCGTGCATTATCTCGTATCCATATAAATAAAGGACTGCCCATGCGGTTGTTACCGCAAGTCCGGCAAAGCTAAACAATACAAGCATATGCGCAAGTTTACGGTCTTTTGTTATATTGCATTGTTCAAAACGCCTGTGCGTCAGTATTTCACTGATTGTTCCGCCAATTGCACTGGGAATGCTACCTTGTGGTACAGCACCAGTTGCCTTTTTCATGTCTTTCCAGTATCTGGAAATACCTATGGCCAGAGAAACAACCGCAAAGAAAAAAATCGGGACAAAAACACCATCGATGTAATACGACTTGATCAATGATGAGTACGCAATTTTTCCGGCCTCATTCCTGATGGCGTCCAGATTCAGATGACCGAGAAACGCGAGGATTAAGCCAAAGATCACCGCAGGGACGGCAAGTAAAGGGACCAGAGATCCCGGTTTGCCAACCATTTTCCCTAAAAAGCTCGGTGCGGCATAATGCTCGATAGAGAGTTTCCTCACCGCATTGAGTACTTCTCCCGGTTTTGCCCCCCTCGGACAGTATGCGGTACAGTCGCCGCATTGATGACAGAGCCATATATCGGGATTGCCAAAAAGCTTGTCCTTCAAGCCCCATTGCGCATGGATCATCTCTTTTCTCGGGAACGGGTTATCCTCAGGGGTGAGATTGCATACGACTGAGCATGTCGCACACTGATAACATTTCTTGAGTGATTCTCCTCCCCCCGTCATGATTTCATTGACAAACTTTAAATCCGGTGTAACAATATCTCCGACAAAAGGTTCAGGGGCCGGAGTTGCCTCAGCCTGAGGCTCAGCTGCGGCCTCGGTTTTTGCTTCTGTTTTTTCTTCTGCCATATTCACCCTCCCTTAACGGTCGTAGACAATCTATTTAAAATTCCTTGAACGGATCAGGCAAATTCCTTAAACGGATTAGGCCCCATCTCTTTTACCTTCGCTGCAAATGCATTGAGCAGGTCGGGAAGCTGGTGATACTCATCAATAGCAACCTGCATAAGCTCGACCCGTTCCGCCTCAAGCTGAAGCTTACTCAGTGTTTCGCCGACCTTGCTGAAACGGTAGTTGGCAAGTTCGCTTCCCTTGACAAAATGACACTGATAATTTTCACCGTATTTGCATCCCAGAAGAAGGAACCCGTCGACACCTTTTGCCATGGCGTCGGCAATCCACACAAGGTTCATACCGCCGAGGCATCTGAGCGGGATAAACCGTATACAGGTATCGATCTGCTTGCGCTGCATAGCCAGGGTATCCAAGGCCGGATACGCGTCGTTCTCGCAGACCAGGCACACTATCCTGAACACATCTTCTTCCGGCACATCAATTGCTTTAATCATTGATCCAATCATATCGACACTGTAATCCTTGAAGGACACAATCCTCTCAGGGCAGGCCCCCATACAGGTGCCGCACCGCCTGCATCTGTTGACGTTATAAATGGGTATACCCTTCGCATCTTCCTCGATAGCGCCGAAAGGACATTCTTCAGTACATCTCTTGCATGCGGTACACCTGATCAGTTGCGGATCAGGGAAGGTAATATCCCATGCACGGGGATGAACAGAGATGCCCTTTGCAACGTGGTCAATACACTGAATGGCTTTAAAGGCTGCACCGGCCGCGTCTTCCTGGGCTTCTGTCATATTCATCGGCTGCCTGACGGTACCCGCTGCATAAATGCCGGTCCTTCTCGTTTCATACTGGAAACAGATGAAGTTGGAATCTGCGAATCCGCAGGCGCCTTCGAGAGACGGTAATTCCGGCCCCTGCCGGTAGGCAAGATTCAGGATAAACTCAGGCTTTGGCGTTGATTCAAGATAAGCTTTCTTCGGATCATCGCCTTTTGATGCTGCCGCGGTAAGACCATCAAGATACTCCTGGGGAGCTCTTGTGGTGGGTACCATCCCAGTGGCGAGCACGACAAGGTCAGCTTCAAATTTCGTTTTCTCACCGAGCAAGGTATGCTCGACCTCAACGAAGAGATTGCCGTTTCCCGCATCGGACACCCCATGCACATCACCTTTTGTGAGCATGACGCCGGCATCGTTCTGGGCCTCTCTGTAGAATGCTTCAAGCCTTCCGGGAGTTCTTATGTCCTTATAGAATATCATCGCGAGAGAATTGGGGTTCTGCCGCACATAGCGTGCCTGTTTCAGCGAGGTTGCGCAGCACATCGACGAGCAATACGGCAGATGCTCGGGGTCTCTGCTCCCCGCACATTGAATAAAGGCAACTTTCGTCGCTTCTTTGCCGTCGGAAGGCCTTGCAATCGGCCCTTGTTTCGCAATTGCTTCAAATTCGAAATTCGTTACGACATCCTTGAATTTTCCATAGCCGAGATGGCCGAGCTTGGTTGCATCATAGGGGGCCCCTCCGGTAGCCATGACAATGGCGCCTATCTTTACCGTTTCAGTCCCTGAAGCACCCGAAATTGTTACATCAAATAACCCGGGCTGGCCTTCGGTTTTTTCAACTCTTGATGATTTATACACCTTTATATTCGGATTACTTTCAACCTCTTTTGCGGTTTTCTCAATATCGGTATCCACAATGATCGGCTCTTTGAAATCCCTTGTCGGTATTTTTTTGTAGAGTTTTCTTGCAAACCCTCCGAGTTCCGGTTCTTTCTCCACAAGGAAAACCTTATACCCTGTATTCGCCGCTTCAAGCGCCGCCGTCATTCCTGAGATACCCCCTCCGATCACAAGGAGATCATTGCTGAGATTTTCCAGGATGGCGGGCGTGGGGAGGTCAGCTTTCTGCACTTTTACGATTCCCATGGTAACGTAATCCTCAGCCAGAGCCTGGGTTTCCTCGTCATTCGGTGGTTGTGTCCATGCTACAAATTCACGGATGTTGACCCTCTCGGTAAGACACGCCGGGAAATCGAATTCTTCATATTTTACACGGGGAGAACAGGCGACAATTATGGCCGTATTCGTCCCGCCCTTAATATCATTTTTTATAAGCTGGATTCCTTCGGGGCTGCATAATACATCATGGACTTTAACATGCTCCTCTTGAATTGGTCCGCGCTTCGATATCTTTGCAAGTTTCTCTATATCAAGGGATTCGCCAATCCCGCACCCTTTGCAGATGTATACGCCGAATTTCTTTTCCATGCCTACCTCCTATTTCAAGCTCCGGATGCTCTTCATCGCAGCACCGGTAGCATCCTGGACTGATCTCGCAACATCAGCAGGGTTCTTTATGGTTCCAACCGCATAGATCCCTTTCTTCAGGGCGCCGTCATCGACAAGCCCGTCGACCGTGTGGGCAATATTCATCCCAACCTTCGAACTCTTTGTCGTAGCTTCCATGCCTGTCGCAAGGACAATCATATCAAATGTCTCCTTGATCTTGCCGCCGCCGTATATATCTTCAACGACTACGGTGACGTCCTTTGACCCGGCTTCTTCAACGATACTCGCAACCTTGCCTTTCACAAAAGACACTTTCGGATCATCCTTTATTTTCCAGTAGAACCTCTGTTCATAAAGACCGGGGGTCCTTATGTCTATATAAAATATTGTTACTTTTGCATCAGGGTACTGTTCTCTGATATACATCGCATGTTTTAATGAGGCAAGACAGCAGATGTATGAACAGTACGGGAGATGGTTTTCATCTCTCGAACCTGCACACTGAACAAACGCGACATTCTTCAATTCCTTTCCATCAGAGGGACGTATAATTTTGCCCTTTGTAGGCCCGTCTCCGGAAGCCAGCCTTTCCATCATCATATTGGTAATAACATTTTTGATTTGTCCTGACCCGAGGAGGTCAAGCTTGCCCATATCATAGGGATTCCATCCCGTTGCAAGGACAACTGCCCCGACCTTGAGGTTCACCTTTTCAGGTTTCATGTCAAAGTCAATCGCATTGTATTTACATGCTTCAACGCATGCTTTCATGCAGTCCTTGGAACAGGTTTTTGTGTCTATTACATACTGGAACGGAAAGGCCTGTTCGTGGGGAAGATATGCGGACTTTGTCTTATCCATGCCGAAGTTGAAATCATTTTCGCGGTAGGAAGGACACGCTTCAGCGCAGGCATTGCAACCTACACATTTATCATTCACATATCTCGGATGAAGGTTTATGGTTACGTCAAAATTCCCTTCTTCCCCCTGGATGCTCTCTACTTCCGCCAGCGTATAGAACTTCATGTGGGGGTTGTTTTTGATTCTCTTGAACTGAATCTCCAGACCGCAGTTTGGTGGACAGAGTTTCCAGAAATATTTGTTGATTTGCGCAACCCTGCCGCCAAGATATGGGCTCTTTTCTACGATATGAGCTTCAAATCCCGCCTCTGCCACTTCGATGGCTGTAGTAAGGCCGCTCATACCTCCTCCGACTACAAGAACTTTTTTATTCTCTGCCATACTATCCTCCTTCTTTAGGGCAGTAAGCCACAAAGAGAGGGTTACGGAGTATCAGATAACCATCTCTTTCTGACTTACTTTATAAACGGGACTAATTATAGCACAACTGTCAATAAAAATCTGTATAGAAATTGTATAGAAACAGGAAAAAAACGGGGGAGGTTTTACCCTCCCCCATCTCTTCAATAACTATGGATACATCTGTACGTATGGTACTTTCTTGAACTCCCAGGTGTTGCTATCAGCATGGTACACGGAATTTGTGAAGCATTTCCAGTTGGCGTCGTCGATCTTGTTATAGTCGCCTCTGTAGTAGTAACCGGGATATCTGGACTCTTCCCTGAAGAGGATATGCCGTGCATGTGCCTCAACAGACAGAATCCTGTGGTAGTTCTCAAAGCACCTTAAGAGCTCATGGAGGTCTTTTGCTGCCATATGGTTGGCATCTTCTTTCAGCATTTCAAGCTTCTGAAGGCCGGCTTCGAGCATGGTCTTTGAGGTCATATACCAGGTAGAGCAACCACCAAAGTATTCATCGGCGATCTTCATCAGTCTTGCCTGAAGCGCCTTAGGGCCGATGTAGTTGGGGTTAATCATGGGATCGGTTGTGTAGGTTTTATATTTCTCATAGACCTCAAACGGCAGATAGAGTTCAGCCGCAATCTCATCAGGAGTCAGTTTTGGATCCGGCTTGTAGTCTGCATGGTCGAGGATGTATGCGAGCGCAGCCTTTGCTGCCATTCTGCCCTCTGCATGGGAACCGGATGAAAATTTATGGCCTGATGCGCCGACAACGTCGCCAGCCATGAAGAGACCGGGTACGGTTGTCATTCTGTTATATCCCCAGGTGTAGTGTTCCGGTGTGCCCGGAAGATCGCCAGGGCCGCTCACCCAGAACCCTGCGCAACCGGCATGTGAACCGAGGAGATAAGGCTCTGTCGGCATGATCTCGGAAGCAACCTTATCCGGCTCAATATTGCTTGCTGCCCAGAGAGATGCCTGTCCGATAGCCATGTCAAGGAAGTCTTCCCATGCCTCTGCCTCGAGGTGCTTGACCTGCTTGGCGCCTTCTTTTTCGCCGAGCTTCTCTTTCATGGTCTTGGAGATTGTTTCCAGCGCTGCAGGGGTCTGCATAAGGATCGGACCTTTCCCGTCCCTCATGGCCCTCATCATGAGATGGTTCCTGATGGCGGTACCCAAATTCTTTGCATAGTCGCCGTATCTTGCGATTGCATCGTCAAAGTACTCTTTATTGGTGCAATAGTCTTCACCATAGCTGTCAGTAGCTTTTGCCTTGAAGAAGAGGAACCATGCGCCGACTGGTCCATAACCGTCCTTAAACCTTGCGGGGACGAACCTGTTCTCCATAAGGGTCAGCTCTGCACCGGCCTGCATGCCGAATGCATAACCTGAACCGGCGCAAAACACCGGGTACCAGGTCCTGCCCATACCTTCTCCGACCGACCTCGGTCTGAAGCAATTCACTGCTCCGGCAGTTGCGCAGAGCATTGCCTTTGCCTTGAAGGAATAGATCTTGTTTTCTCTTGTGCTGAATCCGATGGCTGCTGCTACGTTTTTGCCATTCTTGTCCATGACAGCCTTCACAATGAAGACTCTTTCAAAATGGTTCTGTGCGATACCGGTCGCAGCTCTGTTGGACTCAAGTGCCTTCTTTGCAGCCTCGGCAACCACAACCTTGTATGACTCACCGTTGATCATGATCTGCCATTTGCCGGTCCTTACCGGCGTGCCGCCCTCTTTTAAAGATTTCTTGCCGGCTGCGATAGCCTGATGGCCGTCCATTGAGAATCCGTCATCGCCTTTTTTCCAGATCGGGAGTCCCCATTCTTCAAAACACTGGACGGAATCATCAACGTGCCTTCCAAGGTCAAATACGAGGTCTTCCCTGATAATGCCCATCAGGTCGTTCCTTACGTATTTCACGTAATCAGCGACTTTATTTTCGCCGACGTATGTATTAATAGCGGACAGACCCATGGCGACTGCGCCGCTTCTGTCTGTTGCGGCCTTATCGACCAGAACGACCGTCATTTTTTTGGCGTTTGCCCAGCGGCATGCCTCAAAAGCTGCGCCGCATCCTGCCATACCGCCGCCCATGATCAGAAAATCACATTCAACTTCGGTAACTTCCGGCTTCTGACAATATGAAAATGTACAGGTTTCTTTTTCCATTATATATTCACCTCCTTAATTATTCAGTTCTTGCTGCTGTGTTGAAAAAACCAGGCTGCTTAATCGTTGCAAAATCAGGTTCCGGCTTGCCTGCATAAGGGTCAACGGCGCCTTCCACGGTGGTCCTGATGGGGAATTTGAACCTCTTGGTCAGACCACTTCTGAATTTGATCGTCCACATGATATTATCAGAACCTCTTAAAGGAATAGTCTGGGATCCGAGGGGAACAAAGTCTGAATAGCCTCTTACCTCAACCGCCTGCTGAGGACAGATCTTTACGCAGTTAAAGCATTCCCAGCACTGTTCAGGCTCCTGATTGTATGCTTTCATCGTATCTCTGTCGAGGATCATGAGATCGTGAGGACAGATATACTGGCAAGCAGTCTTGTCCCCTGCCTTACAGCCATCACATTTTTCAGTAATTACAAAACTTGGCATTTAAATACACCTCCTTTTATTGTTGTAAGTTAAAGATTGATGAAAAACCATAATTGAGAACCAGACTGTCTTCCACCTCCTTTCCTTTCATAACTCAATACGCAGATGGTAACGAACCCTGTAACAGGTGCTGTTACTATCTACTATGTCTTTGCGACAATTACATGCCTTCGGAATACTCATGCACCTGCATCCCAACAATTTTTTCTCTAAAAAAACTACTTCTTTTCGCCCTCTGCATATTTGTGCAGCTTGATCTCGACCTTTTCGGTAAGACCGGCGTAATAGGTTTTCAGGAGATCGAGGACTTCCTGTCGGCTGAACTTTGTTGTGACCGCTTCACCCTCGGAGAGCATTTTTCTCAGCTTCGTTCCACTAAGGAGAATCCGGTCGTCTTTGCCGTGCGGGCAGGTCTTCATTGAAGCCATGCCTTCACAGGCGTTGCAGTAAAAGGTCCAGTCGATATTCAGCGGCCTGGTTTCGAGCGAGCCTTCCGGGATTTCATTGAATATTTTCTGGGCATCGAACGGACCGTAGTACTCACCGACACCGGCATGGTCTCTGCCGACGATCAGATGACTGCAGCCGTAGTTCTGCCTGAAAGTCGCATGGAGGAGCGCCTCACGCGGTCCCGCATATCTCATATCCAGGGGATATCCGCCAACCTGAACGGTATTCTTCACAAAATATTTCTCGACGAGCACGTCGATACACTTCTGGCGGACGTCTGAGGGAATATCGCCGGGTTTCAGTTTGCCGAGAAGCATGTGGATATATACACCATCAGTTACTTCTACCGCAACTTTGGCAAGATATTCGTGCGAGCGGTGCATGGGGTTTCTTGTCTGGAATGCGGCAACACGACTCCAACCTTTTTCGATGAATGACTTCCTGGTCTCGGCGGGACGCTGATAAATGGTTGGATACTCGCCCGGGAAGGTACCTTCGCTCAGGACCTTTACCGGTCCGGCGAGGTTTATTTCGGGCTGGTCCATAACCATCTTGACTCCGGGGTGCTCGACATCGGTAGTCTTATAAACTTCCTTGCATTCGTAAGCCTTATCGATGGAGTACTTGTCATAGATTTTCATTGTTGCCATAATCTCGTTGAATTCCGTTGAGAAAAGCGCAATCTCCTCGCCTTCCTTAATGCTGTCGGCGTCGGCCTTGGAGCAGGAAACAGTAATCGGGATAGGCCAGAAAGTACCGTCGGCCATCTTGAAGTCGGCGCAGACGCCTTTCCAGTCAGCCTTTGTCATGAACCCGGTGAGCGGAGTAAAGCCGCCGATACCCATCATGATAAGGTCGCCGGTTTCACGTGAACCTATGTTGATCTTTTTTAGTCCTGCTGCTTTCTTTTTCTCTTCTGCCAGTTCTCCTGCTGTCAGCATGAGTGGATTCAGTTTCTTCTCTTTTCCATGCGGATGTACTAAAGCCATTTCTTTTCCTCCTTGGAATAATATTCAAGGCAATGCTTGAATTTTTTATTTACTGAAGACCTAATGTCTCACAGACTTTCTTGAATATCTCATCGATGCTGCCGGTACCGGAAACCGACTTCAGGATTCCTTTATTCTTGTAGTATCCGATCAGCGGTTCTGTCTGGGCAGTGTATACTTCAAGCCTCTTTTTAATGGTAGCTTCCTTGTCGTCGTCTCTCTGGAACAGTTCACCGCTGCATTTATCGCAGGTGCCTTCCTTCTTGGGCGGGCCGAAATAAATATTGTACATCTGACCGCATGATTTGCAGGTTCTTCTTCCGGTCAGTCTTTTCATTAAATCCTCAAAAGGCACATCAACACTGAGCGCTCCTGAGAGCGACATATCGAGCGAAGCGAGCATTTTGTCGAGTGCTTCCGCCTGGGCGGTATTTCTCGGAAATCCGTCAAGGATGTACCCTTTTTTGCAATCATCCTGTTTGAGTCTCTCCCCGACCATACCCAGGACAACACTGTCGGGAACGAGTTCGCCTTTGTCCATGTATGACTTTGCCTCTTTGCCGAGGGAAGTGCCTGCGGAAACCGCTGCCCTTAAAAGATCCCCTGTCGAAATCTGCGGCATGCCATATTTCTCGATCAATTTCTTTGCCTGAGTCCCTTTTCCAGCACCTGGTGCGCCAAGCAACACAATTCTCATAGTTGTACCCCCGTTGAATTTTTTGATGAAAATTAAAAAACGGCAAAACAACAAATTAGTCAAAACAAAACACATTCCCATAAGCAATGTGCTTGTTTCTTAAACTAAAAAAATACGTGGCAGAGCTTACAAAATAAAAATACAGACATATAACTATATGCACCCTCTCTCTTTAAGTCAAATTCATATTTCTCATAGAACGATAAGAATTCCTTATTAATCAAATTAAAATTAACAAGATATACATTAACAAATTGATTTTAAGTGCTTTTTTAACTCTTGCAGTGCCTTCCCCCGGTGGCTCAGGGCATCTTTTTCCTTGTTACTCATTTCTGCGAACGTTCGGAGGGACCCTCTGGGATGAAAGACAGGGTCGTACCCGAATCCATAAGACCCCTTTGGTGCGTTCCCTATGGCGCCCTCTGCATACCCAAAAAATGTCCGGACCTCCCCGTCAGGCGACGCAAGGGCGATACAACAGACGAAACGCCCGCCCCTTTCCCCTTCATGGAACGCCCTCATTGCATAAAGCAATTTTCCGATGTTCCTTTCGTCGTCCGCGCCCTCTCCTGAGTACCGTGCAGACCTGGTCCCCGGTTCGCCCCCCAACGCGTCAACTTCAAGGCCTGAATCATCGGCAAGAGCAGTTTTCCCTGTATATTTTGCAACAGCAACGGCTTTCTTGACTGCATTTTCCTCGAAGGTTTCGCCATCCTCCTCTACCTCCGGACATCCGGGGAAATCATCCATAGTCAGGATTTTGATCCCGGTCCCTCCGGTGATTCTTTGTATCTCCTCGACTTTTTTCCTGTTTCTCGTGGCAAGGACTATTTCCATAAACAACTCCGGCTGAAACTTACGGATGAACTAACAATATGAGATAGGAAAGATTAAACCAACTCCGGTCAAAATTACAACCCCAACAACTATTAATCATATGCTAAACATCCCGCGTTCTCTGTGCAAAAACCGGGCATTCATGATCTCAGCAGGTTTTGGGGAGAAGCGTCCCCTGTCCTTTGTCCGATGGAATTCTTTCATTGGTTTAGGCAAGATTATTCATTAAACTAATCATACAATACGGAGGAAAGGGTATTTTTGCGGATTTATCCCGATTCTTATCGGGATACCTCGGAGTCCCGTCCCGAATGCTTTCGGGATCGGGACGAGAATGAGCAAAAATACCCTTTCCTCCGTATTCGTCCGGGAATTTTTGAGTAATTATGGATAAGACGTATTCATATTCCGGATTAACCGGAAATTCCGGCAATTTCCGTGTTTCATCCCTTGCAAAAAGAAACTGCTCTTTGTTAAGATTTTTGAATGTCTGAGGAATTGAAACGGGCAGGGTTGTTTGTACGGACTGTCGCAAAAATCCTCGACTTTATTCTCATTGCA
>Ga0209164_1002971_pt1 | contig 16815 bp, 14 predicted proteins | sample MTBNYHSulfiMetaG_FD_187458 | JGI IMG/M metagenome (GOLD analysis project Ga0209164, IMG submission 187458) | Enrichment culture microbial communities from rom New York Harbor, USA that are MTBE-degrading - MTBE-NYH (New York Harbor Sulfidogenic)... | ecosystem: Environmental > Aquatic > Marine >...
CGGGTTTCAGGCGGCTCGAACTGGCCACCACCGCTTCGCACCCTCAGGACGGAACAAGCTTCTCTATCACAAGGTCTTTTGTACCGTTATTGGAAAATTCGAAATCGTACGCAATTGAAGCGGCCGGGCTTATAGTCCCAAAATCATGGGTCTGTTCATCAATCGTTATTGCCGGCTGAGCCCATATAGAAGATGGAATCATGCATACGAGCATGAGTATGAGGAGGAAAATCCTTTTCATTATGTTATGGTACAACATTTCTCTACGAAAATACATCCTATATCATTTAGCTGCCCAAAAAATTCAAGCACAGGGATACAGCTCAATTCCCGAATCGAAATCACGGGTAACTTCGATGAGACCGGAGACGGAGCGTAGGTCTCAGCTTGTAATATTCCACTCACGTTGAAGTCAAGAAAAGGTTCGTACAAAAACAGAGGGAGTTTATTTCGATTCGGGAATTGAGCTGTATCCCTCATGGCCCTAGAGCTAGAGATTGAGATATTTATTTTGGATAGTTTGGTGAGATCTTTCACTCCTCCCGCCGTATTTTTATCGTGTGGTATACTAAGTGGTTAGACCAATGCAGGATTTCCTCTTTATAAAGGGAGCACGGGAGCATAATCTCAAAAATATCGACGTTTCGATACCACGGGAGGCGATAACCGTAATTACAGGTCCGTCAGGTTCCGGGAAGTCTTCCCTTGCCATTGACACCATTTTTGCAGAAGGACAGAGGCGGTATGTAGAGAGTCTTTCCTCCTATGCGAGACAGTTCATTGAACAGCTTCGCAAGCCCGATGTTGACTATATCGAGGGCCTTTCTCCTTCCATCTCTATAGACCAGAAAACTGTCAGGAAAAGCCCCCGCTCTACAGTCGGGACGATAACCGAGATTTATGATTATATGCGCGTGCTGTACACGCGGATAGGGAAACAATTCTGTTATCACTGCGGCGCCGGCATAACAAAACAGGGATCGCAGGACATTCTGCAATCCGTAATGTCGCTCCCCGAGGGAAGCAGAATCCAGATTCTTGCTCCTGTCGTCCGTGAAAGAAAAGGCGAATACAAAAAAGAACTCCAGAAAATGCGTCGCGAAGGGTTTATCCGTGCGCGGATTGACGGGGAGATGACAGACCTTACACAGGACATCAGCCTTCAGCGGCATAAACGCCACACAATAGAGATTGTGATAGACAGGCTGATTATAAAACCCGGAATCGAACGGCAGATCAAGGAGGCAATCGAAACGGCACTCAGCTACTCAGATGTTGTGCTTATAAATCTTCTGGCGGGAAACAACGATGTCCTCTTTTCAAAATCTGCCGTGTGTCCGCAGTGCGGTATCAGCTATCCGGAAATAACCCCTATGTTCTTTTCGTTTAACAGCTCTCAGGGCGCCTGTTCGAGATGCAGGGGACTCGGATATGAGAATATTGAAGAAGACACTTCCGAACTGGAGGAGTACCGTTACTGCAAACTCTGCAACGGTCTCCGGCTCCGGAAGGAAGCCCTGAGTATCAGGATACAGGGGATAAACATTGGAGAATTTGCACAGATGTCAGTCAAAGACGCAGAGGTCTTTATCCGGGAGCTGAACCTGAGCGACCGGGAACAGATTATTGCGTCACGAGTACTGAAAGAAGTAAAAGATCGTCTCTCTTTTCTCAAAAAAGTGGGACTCGGGTATCTGAATCTGAACCGTTCTTCGCTCACACTCTCAGGAGGAGAGTCCCAGAGGATCAGGCTTGCGACACAGCTCGGTTCGTCTCTTACAGGGGTACTTTATATACTCGATGAACCGAGCATCGGCATGCATCCGAGAGACTGCGGAAAACTCCTTGAAAGTCTGTCGGCTATCAGGGATGCCGGGAACACAGTAGTAGTGGTAGAGCACGATGAAGAGACGATACGATGGGCCGACTATGTGATCGATATGGGACCGGGAGCAGGACACAGGGGCGGTTGGGTCGTTGCCTCCGGGTCGCCTGAAGAAATCGGAAGGGACAGCCATTCCTTAACGGGCCGCTATCTCAGCGGTCTTCTCTCCATAGATGTTCCTCCTGTGAGAAGACACCCCCTGGACGATATCCGTATTCTGGGCGCCTCTGAATTCAACCTCAGGGATATTGATGTAACAATCCCTCTCGGCGTCCTCACCTGTGTGACCGGTATTTCCGGATCGGGGAAAAGCACCCTCGTGTTCGAAATACTCTACAAGTCCCTCTGCAGGACCCTTTACAGAAGCAAACCGATACCGGGCAGTCACAGAGCAATTACAGGCATCGAGAAGATTGAACGGGTGATCAGCGTCGATCAGTCACCTCTTGGAAAAACTCCAAGATCGAATCCGGTCACCTATACCGGTATTTTCTCTTTTGTCAGGGACCTTTTTGCACAAGTGCCTGACTCCAGGGTGAGAGGATATACACCGTCCCGCTTCAGTTTCAACCTTTCCGGGGGCAGGTGCGAAGCATGCAAGGGGGACGGTCTGCTCAAGGTTGAGATGCATTTCCTGCCCGATGTATATATACCCTGCGACACCTGCAAGGGCAAACGGTACAATAAGGAGACGCTTGAGATACGGTATAAGGGGAAGAATATCGCAGAAATCCTTGAGATGACTGTATCCGAAGCATTGCAGTTTTTTTCGGCAATCCCGCCTGTACACCGCAAACTCGAAATACTCGAAGATGTCGGACTCGGCTATCTTCAGCTTGGTCAGCCCGCATCGACACTTTCAGGGGGAGAAGCACAGCGGGTACGGCTTTCACGAGAGTTGGGAAAAAGTTCAAAAGGCCACACGCTCTATCTCCTTGACGAGCCGACTACGGGGCTTCATTTTTCCGATATACAGAAACTGCTGAACGTTCTCAATTGTCTTATCGATGCAGGGAATACCGTTCTCATTATCGAACATAATCTGGAAGTAATAAAATCATCTGATTATATCATCGACCTCGGTCCCGAAGGCGGGGACGACGGCGGTATCGTCGTTGCAAGCGGCACTCCTGAAGAAATCTGTGCAAATCCCGCTTCCTACACGGGTATGTTTTTAAAAAAGAAATTGTTGCAGACAGAACGGATAATAGTGGCGGGGGCATAGAGATTCTACTCCGGCATCCCCTCTCCCGAAAAGGAAAGGCACAGATGGGAATCATGGCGTATCTTTCACTACCCGATATAGAGAGAATATAACGTGAAAAAAATTATATGCTTCCTTATATCCTTGGCGCTGTCCTTTCTCCTGTTCACAGCGCCCGCCTGCTCTTCCAAAAAGGACCGCATCTATCGCAAGAGCAGGATGCTGATGAACACTATCGTCACAATAACGGTTGCTGCGAGTTCAGAGCGTACAGCTGAGGATGCAATAGAAGATGCGTTCCTGACGATTGGTGATATAGAAAAACGCGCTGATTTCTATTCTCCTGAAAGCGAGATAACCTCTATAAACAAATCTGCCGGCGTCTCCGATGTGAAGGTCTCTCCTGACATATTGTCTTTAATCGGCAAGGCACTGTCTGTCTCTGAAAAAACTGAGGGGGCTTTTGATATAACCACAGGCCCTGTGACACTGCTCTACGATTTTCATACGAAACAGAAACCTGAAGATGACGCCCTGAGGAAAACACTTCCCCTTGTGAACTACCGGAATGTTGTCGTAAACAAAAAGGCCTCCACGGTATATTTGCGGAAACCGGGCATGATGATCGATCCGGGCGGTATCTCAAAAGGGTATGCTGCTGACAGGGCAACTGATGTGCTGAAACATCAGGGCATATCGTCAGGGATAGTCGCAATAGCAGGGGATATCAGGGCATTTGGCCTGAAACCGGACGGGAGGCCGTGGAAGGTCGGAATACGGAATTCCAGAGCAACGGGCACGGAAGACGATATCATAGCTACCATGGAACTTACCGATGCAGCCATATCCACTTCCGGAGACTATGAACGTTTTTTCATCAGTGATGGCATACGGTATCATCATATTCTGTCCCCGATGACCGGACGTCCTGCCGGCATGTGCCGGAGTGTCACGGTAATAGCCCCTGAGGGGTATCTTGCCGACTCTTTCTCAACCGGAGTCTTTATTCTCGGTCCTGAGAAGGGGTTCCGTACTTTGGAAACGTCAGGATACGGAGGCATCATCGTCGACAATCAGGGGAAAGTGCGCATCACTCCTGACTTGAGAGGGAAAATTGAATTTCAGAGAAATCCTTAAATTCACCACGGTTGCTGACAGGGTTCTCTTCTCCATCCTGATCCTTCTCTCCTTGCTCGGTTTGATTTTTGTCAGATCACTGTTCCCTGGCGGCAACTCTGTGGAAATAGATGTCGACGGCAACCTTGAATACGTATTGCCTTTAGATGAAGAGAAGACTGTCCCTGTCCAGGGACCTTTGGGGACAACAGTTGTCGAGATAAGAAACCACCGGGTGCGGGTAGTTGAATCCCCGTGTCAGAATAAACTGTGCATACAGCAGGGTTGGGTTGAACAGGGCGTTATCGCATGCCTTCCGAATAAGGTTCTTATCACTGTCGGTAAGAACGGAGAAAAGGGTTCTGAACCTGATGCAGTCACCGAATAGGTACCAGATAGCGCTGCTCTCCGCATACGCCCTTGCTCTTCACGGGTTTGAGAGCATGTTCCCGTCACCTGTCCCCTGGTTGAGACTCGGGCTCGCAAATATTGTCACCCTCATAACACTGCTCTTATATGGCCTGCGTCCAGCGGTTACCGTTACTCTTATCCGGGTGGTTCTTGCCTCAATTCTGAACGGGACGTTTCTCGGTCCTGCTTTTCTCCTCAGCCTTGGGGGAGGCATTCTAAGCACCCTTTCCATGGGACTTTTTGCATCGCTGACTCCCCGTCTTTTCAGTGCAACCGGGTTGAGTCTCATTGGCGCCTTGTTCCACAACGGCGCCCAATTACTACTTGCCTATGCTCTCTTTATCCAGCGGATTGAGGCCGTTCTCCTCATCACGCCCCTGATCGTTCTTCTTGGTACGCTCACAGGCACAATAAATGGGATCGTATCGGAACTCATCATAAATAACTTGAAAAAATCAGGGGAAAAGATACAGAATGTTGACACATGATACATTCTTTCCGCGACAGAATTGTTCCCGACCGGTACTATTGATAACTGGTCCACTATGAGAGTCACCTGTCCGATTTGCAAGATGAAAACTACCTGGGAAGAAAATCCCTGGAGGCCGTTCTGTTCCGAGCGGTGCAAGCTCATCGATCTTGGGAAATGGGTACTTGATGAATACAAAATAGCAGGCAACGCATCAGAAAACGAAGAAGAAAAAGCAGAGACTGATTGAAGAAAAGAGCACAGCTTCTCTTATGGGCTGTGAAGTGAAAGGAGGACTCTATGGTTAAGATAGTGGTAGCAGGCGCAACAGGAAGAATGGGGAGCAGGATTACTGCCCTTTCAAAAGACTATAAAGACCTGAAACTTTCAGGAGCGTTCGAACGGAAAGGACATAAAGACATCGGCAGGGATATCGGACCCATTGTCGGTATCGGCGAGACAGGCATTCCACTTGCCGAGGATCTTTCATCAATCATCAGCGGGGCAGACGTAGTGATCTCGTTCACTACGGTCGAAGCTTCTCTCGAACACCTGAAGACAGCAGCTTCGAAGGGCAAAGCCATGGTGATAGGCACTACAGGTTTCACCAAAAACGACCTTAGTACTGTCGCAAAACTTACAAAGAAAATACCCTGCGTTATGGCATCGAATATGAGCACAGGGGTCAACCTCCTCCTGAAGGTGCTGCAGGATGTTGCGAAGGTACTCGGAGATGCATATGATATCGAGATTATCGAAGCGCATCACCGTATGAAAAAGGATGCGCCAAGCGGTACCGCGCTGAAAATGGCCCAGGTCATTGCATCGTCTTTAAACAGAAAACTTGACGATGTCGCAGTATACGCCAGAAAAGGGATCATCGGTGAGAGGAAGACGAAAGAAATAGGCATTCAGACCGTGCGGGCCGGAGATATTGTCGGAGAACATACCGTAATTTTCGGTGGACTCGGAGAACGGATTGAGATCGTCCACAAGGCCTCCAGCCGTGACACCTTTGCGCGGGGAGCGCTCCGTGCTGCCACGTGGATCCATAAGAAACCCGCGGGGTTATACGATATGCAGGATGTCCTGGGATTGAAATAGATGTCTCGGGATCGGGATAAGAATGAGAGGAAATATTTTTATTCGCCGTATTTCATCGTCAGGGTATGAATAACGAAGATTAGTAGGCTGAGCGTATCCTGCCGTTCCTCTTGTCGATGATGATGATATCGACAAGCGCACCATTCACGTTGATAATATGCGCTTCATAAAAATAGATACGCTCCTTTATTACGCCGACTTTAAGATTTCTATGATGGATAAAGAATTTTTCGAGTAACTGCTGCGCTTCAACAGGATTCCTCACAACTTTCTTCGCACCGTACCATCCCCATTTGTCCCCGCGTTTGTAATCTCCATAGGTTGGCTGGCATTCGGTCTGCGTCTGGTTCTTCTGAACCGGTTGTGCATAGGAGAGATTATACGCGCAGAAGATTACATACAGCGACAGAATAAATCCAGAAATGCAAAGATATATGTTTATCTTCTTCATAGCGGTATTATTCTCATATACAATATTGTATCACAACTCATTTTTTCCATGCCCGGGAGAACCTGAAGGAAAAGGGGATGAATACCCCCTTTTCCTAATATCCCCGCATATGTCGTGGCCGGAATCCCGTTCCGTCATTTTTTGCAAAAGAGCGCTGCCTGAAACCTTTCCCGCATTGAGACAACCCTGCCTCGTCCGCTTTCTTCATTATTTGCGTTCTGAGGTCTATCATCTCTTTCTTTATTTCAGCGATACGGTCCCTGTCCGGGGTTTCTTTGTGTAATTCCTCTCTGATTTCGAGTCTCCTGGTAATCATCTCGTCTCTCAGCGGCAGGGTTTCCTTCTGGAACTGCTTCACCTTCTCAATATCAGCACCAGCAAACTGTCTGCAATTGAGTCCCGCTCCTCGTCCGGGGAAATGTGCGTACACGGCAGAAACAAGGACAAGGAATGTGAGTACAGCGATGCTCACTGTTAACCACTTTCGCATCTGTTTTACCTCCTTTCATAGTTATTTGTTCTTACCGTACCAGATTTTTATGAAGAGGAGTCGAAGCAATTATGAAGAACTTGTGAATTCCGGGAAATAGACCGTAAAAACGGACCCTTTGGCTTCTTCAGTTTCCACTTCTATCCTTCCGTCGTGCGCCTCTACAATCTCTTTGGTAATCGCAAGCCCGATGCCCAGACCGCCTTCATAATCGTGGTAGAATCTTTCGAATATGAACGGGATGTCCTCTTTTTTGATACCGGTCCCTGTATCGGCAACCGTAAGAAAATCCTCCGAGTTTTTTGTTCCGGCAGTGATGATGACCCTCCCGCCCTGACCGGTCGCCCTCAGTGCATTGGTCAGAAGATTTATGAGAACCTGACTAAATTTATCAGGGTCTGCATAAAGAGTTGCGGATTCACTACAATCGATCGCAAGGGATACTCCTTTATCGCTGAATATTTTCGTATACCGTTCTTGTATTGCATGGAGATATCCTTTGAGGGCTATCTTCTCTTTTCTCAGTACGAGGGCGCTTGCTTCGGCCCGCGACAGCTCTTCGATCCCCTCAATGATCTTCTTGAGCCTCGTGGTTTCCTCATGAAGAGAGAGGAGCTTTTCCCGGTCTGCCCTGATAAGACCATCTACCATGCCTTCGATCTCTCCCTGGATAACAGTGAGAGGCGTCCTCAGTTCATGAGCAATGTTGGCGGTTAATTTTCTGCGCAACGATTCCTGTATCTCCAGATGCGCTGCCATGGTGTTGAAGGCCTTTCCAAGGTCGCTTATCTCGTCATTTCCCGAAACCGAGACCCTGCTGTGCATTTTACCTTCCCTGATAGACTGCGCGGCAACAGTAAGTTTTTTAATCGGGTCCGTAAGCCTCCTTGAGAAGAAAAAACTCAGGAGGAGTGAAAATCCTCCAAGGGCAAAAACCGCGAGGACAAGAAATCTGTTCGACCTTCCCATAAATATTGTCTCTTTTCTCTGTCCACTCTGGTATGTCACCAGTCTTACATCAATACTTCCGATATTCAGGCCGCCGAGGAAAAGGGGATAATTCATATACGGGTCTTCCCTTGCCACAACCGCTTCCGGAGAAAAATCCGTTATTGCGAGGATTCTCCGTTTCATGAGTGGCGCGAGAGATTCAATCGCGGTGTATGTATTCATAAGCACCTTTTCATCGAGACCCTTGATCTTTATTTCATAACCGAGCAGCAAAGCCCATACAGTATTTTTCTTCAGCGCATGCTCATTCCAACCTGAATTTTCCTCGTACGCGCCTTCCACCGCCGCCATAATACGATAAACTCTGTCTTCCCTTTCCCCTTCAAGATATTCTGTGAAATCACTGGTGATGAGTTCCCGTAAAATCATGGCGGATGAAAGAGAGAGAATTAAGACAGCAAGCAGGAGCAGAAAAAACTTGGCCCAGAGGCTTTTAATCATCTGTGGTGCCGGTAAACTTATACCCCACGCCGTAGATTGTTTGAATGAAGAGAGGATTCCTGGTATCGTCCTCTATTTTATGCCTGATATTTTTAATATGGGCATCGATGCTCCGTTCATACCCCTCAAACTGATATCCAAGGGCATGTTCGACCAGTTCACTCCTCGTGTATACCCTTGCGCTGGCGTTTGCAAGCACAAAGAGGATTTTGAATTCAGTCGGTGTCAACATCACCGGCAGGCCCTGTTTCTTCACTTCATAGTTCCTGCTGTCTATGGTGAGCAATCCCTTATTGAAGCTCAGCGTCTTTGCCTGAGATACGTCCTTTGTCCGTGACCTTTTCATCACTGCTTTCACCCGGGCAACAAGTTCTCTCGGGCTGAAGGGTTTGACCACATAGTCGTCCGCGCCGAGCGAAAACCCTGCAACCCTCTCCTCCTCTGAAGATTTTGCAGTAAGCATGATGATGGGAAAATCTCCGATCTCTCTCAAATCCTGGGAGAGTTCTTCCCCGCTCATATCGGGGAGCATCAGGTCGAGCACAACAAGTGAAGGGACTTCTTTGTATGCGAGTTCCAGGGCATCTTTCCCCTTTTCGGCAGTGGCAACCCTGAACCCTTCGTTTTCGAGATAGACCTTCACAATCTTTGCAATTTTTCTGTCGTCTTCGATAATGAGTATCTGATTAAGCATATTTAACTATACCACAACAGAGTTTGCTATGAATAAAACTGTTTAGCTACGAGGACGGTGCAATAGTCTTGCCCTGCAGTTCGTCCATCAGCTCTTTTACCGAAACAATCTTGTCGACACGGTAGGCGTTCGTGCCGACCGTGTAGAGCGATTCTTCTTTGTCGGGGTTATAGCCTGCAGAACTCAGGAGGCCATTGCAGATGCAGAAGTGATGTTCGTTGCTCTCTTTGGCAGGGCAGCGGTTGAATTTTCCCTCAGCGTCCTTGAGGAGAACATATCCCTTGTCGCATTTCGGTTGCCTCAGTTTTTTTATGGCAGACTGGTACATAGGAGACTGCCTGATGACCCTGAAGGGGAGACCGCAGGGAGAACCGGGGTCTATTGCAACCACGATATCCTCCTGACTGACATCAACAACCGCCTGTTTGTAAACTTCGGATGCACTGCTCTCTTCAGTTGCGAGGAACCTGGTCCCCATCTGAACTCCATCAGCTCCCATGGCAAGAAAGCGCTGAATGTCCTCGTAGGTGTAAATCCCGCCTGCAACGATAATCGGAAAATCACCGTATTTTTTCGCTGCATCCTTCACCGGGGGAAGCAGATTTTCGAGTGTGTTGGATTCTAAATCGATCTGTTCCGGCTTGAACCCTAGGTGTCCGCCTGCAAGAGGTCCTTCGAGTACAATCGCATCAGGACGGTAGCCGAGTTTCCCCCATTTTTTACAGATAATTTCTAAGGCACGGACAGATGATACAATTGGAATAAGCGCAGTGTCTTTTGGCGGATGTATCGCAGGGAGGCCCAGCGGCAGTCCTGCGCCGGAAATGATGAAATCGGCGCCGGCGTCGATTGAGCCGCGCACCGAGTCCTCAAAGTCGCGGATAAGTGCGACCATGATATTTATTCCGGCAAATCCTCCGGATGCTTTCGCGAGCGATATCTCCTCATATGCAGCTTCGTAGGAGTTGACTTTCTTGCCGGTTCTTTTTGAAACGATCCTGTCGATGCATGCACTCGAAACAATACCTCCCCCACCCTCCTTAGCAACTGCGCGAGCGAGCGGGGACAGGGAAACACCAACCCCCATGCCGCCCTGGATTATCGGAACAGGAATCTTCTTGTCTTTAATAGTAAGTGACGGAAGAGGCGTATCGGAATTATGCAAGTGAGGTTCCTAAAGACAGTGCAAACAAACGTTGCAGGAATGGTGAGAAGTCAAGGTGTTGGAAATAAAGAGCTGACATATTGAAGAATATCATAATGATCGGTAAATGGTAAAGATAAAACCGTCATTATAAATGGGATAAATGCAATTTACTGCCCTGGAAACAGTCAGGTCATGCTCTGTAATTTATTCTGCAAACTCATACCACTTGACAGATTATCTCTATTTTGGTATTTCTATTGATAAAGTTATTATCTGATAAGAGGTTAGAATTTATTTTAAAAGCAAAACTTTAAATTACAAAACCATTCTCCATACAATGGGGTACAATCCTTTTGAAGAAGAGTTGTTTGCAGAGCATGTCATCACATTCTGATAAAAAATTATTGGAATTTTTTTATCTGACAGGAAAATATATTATGACCTGATAAATGTACTATTATGAAAGGAGGTGTTTTGTCGAAAGCACCTGAAGGGGTAATTATTTCAGAAGGAAATTTCTATGATGTCAGCAAAGGAGGGTAAAATGAAAACTAAGGTAATGATAGTATCCGGTATCTTCACACTGGTATTTCTTTTCGTTCTTGGCTTCTCTCCCGCAAACGCGGCAATCCCTTACACCATCAATTATCAGGGGTATCTGACCGATGCAATGGGTTCGCCGGTCAACGGGACAGTTTCTATGACATTTTCACTCTATACCGTCGCTTCCGGCGGGACAGCGTTATGGACAGAACCCCAGAATGTTATTGTCTCCGGCGGGATATACAGTGTTATCCTCGGTTCAGTGAGCACACTTACTCCACTGGCTTTTGATGTGCCCTACTGGCTGGGTGTCAAAGTTGGATCGGATGCTGAAATGACCCCGAGGGTTCAGCTCACCAGTGTTGGTTATTCTTTTACCTCTGATATGGCAATGGACCTTGTCTGTCCCGGCTGCGTAAACTTCTCAGACATCGGACAGAACGGTTGCACTGCCAATCAGTTCATGATGTGGAGCGGAACGGCATGGACCTGCTCCATTCCGGCAGGCATGGTAGAAACTGATCCGCAGGTTGGGGTACTGAATGCCGGTGCCTGGTGTGTAAGCGACGGGGCTGTAATAAACTGTAATGCAGCTCCAGGGGCAGAAACCGACCCACAGGTTGGTGCAACCACTCTAAACCAATGGTGTATTGGCTCCGGACCGACAGTGGAATGCAGCCAGAGTGCAGCAGCGTTGGCCGCAGCGCACAACCACGATGCTGCGTATGTGAATGTGACAGGCGATGCCATGTCCGGTACTCTTGGTATAGTTGCCGGAGCCGGCAACGGCCTCAATGCTACTGCTTCAGCAGATAGTTATAGTGATGCTATTGCTGACATATCTCTCGGTGGTAGTATTGGTGAGATTTTGACAACAGCGAATGCTCTGAACCTCTTCAGCAACGGTGATGTTTACATTGACCTCGATAACGATGATAACGGCACTGATGGATTTTTTATCTATAACGGTGCTGATAATATAGTATTCTCAGTCAACGAAAGCGGGGATGTAAGCGCTGATGGTACTATTACTGGTACATTGCGAAATACTCCTCATCTTAACACAACTCCACCTGGTTATCCTAATTGTACTTATGGAGAAAGAGGAACATTCTGGTTTACTGATAGAGATGGTGTCACACAAGACAACCTGTATCTTTGTGCTTATACTGGAGCAGCCTATGTTTGGGTATCTATCTATGGTCCATAGGAATAATTTTATGGATATTATGAATCCTTTGATACTGTTACAGAAGCAAGCACATAGGAGGTGGAATGATTAACAATAGAAAAAGATACAGGCGGACTATATGTCTCTTTCTTTCTGTTATGACTGTGCTGGCATTTGCCGGGATCCTCCATGCAGCCTCTTCGAGCACAAACTTTGCCATAGAACAGGACGTTGTCTCAGGTGGCGGAGGGGATTCCTGGTCAGCCGGTTATGACCTTTTTTCAACAATCGGTCAGGCTCCCCCGTTGGGAAATTCTTCAAGCGCAAACTTTGTAAATTATCCCGGCTTCTGGAATGCAGTCGCACAGAATCTAATCTATGAAAATTACAATCTCAGGGTGTATATCATTCCCCACGGAGGCGGTGTTGTAACCGGTCCGGGAATAAATTGCCCCGGTGACTGCACTGAATTATACGAGCTAGGCACCCCTGTCACACTCACTGTTGTCCCGGACTATGACCATTTCAACTTCCTTCACTGGGAAGGCTGCGATGTTGTATCAGGAATGACCTGCTCTCTGACTATTGGTGAGGGAATCAGACAGGTCAAAGCCGATTTTGCGGTGAAAGAAATTGTCGGGCCCGACCTTACCGCCGAATGGTTGTATGCAGACCAGTACTGTTTTATCAAAAAATCTGGTGAACCACTCTGCAGGTTAAAAGGCAGCCTGACTGTTACCAATCTCGGGAGTATGAAGGCAAAGAAATCCCTGATACGGTATTATCTGTCAGACGACGCTGTGCTCGATCCGGGTGATGCGATTCTCAAAGAGTCTAAATTCGGCAAGATCAAGGCAGGGAAAAGCAAGACTATCAACTTCAAACATAAGCTGACCGGAAATATATCAGGCAAATACCTTATTGCAGTGCTGGATATATATGAGAACATTGGAGAAACAGACGAAAAAAACAATTTAACAGTGTACGGTCCGGTTTATTAACAGAAATACTCACTGATACCCGGCCGGAGATAACACTTATCAATGGTCGGGTATCTGTCCCTTTTCTTGCCCTCTCCTCTTCCTCCTCACCCATTTCTGTACCTCTACTGCAAAGAATACGATTGCCGATAATCCAAGCGTTATTGACAGTTCAGATGCACTCAATGGCTGGGTCTTGAAGACAGGGTTCAGAAAGGGCACATAAATCGTAGCCATCTGAAGCAATACAGTCAATACAAATGCCCCTACAAGCGGCTTGTTCGTGAACAACCCCTGAGAGAACAGGGATTCCTTCTCGGACCTCAGGGCGAGGACGTTTCCCATCTGGCTGAGGCAGAGCACAGTAAACACCATTGTCTGCCAATGGACAAGGCCTGTTTTGATGGCCCATGCCTGGGTGAATATCGATACCCCGCCCATGAGAAGACCGACCCATATTATCTCCAGCCACATCCCTGCGAATATACTTTCCTGCGGATGCCGTGGCGGCCTTTTCATGATATCTTTTTCAGCAGGTTCGGCGGCAAGCGCGAGACCGGGCAGGCCGTCGGTGACAAGATTGATCCACAGGATGTGTATCGGCAGGAGAGGGATCGGCAATCCAAGAAAAGGCGCCAGGAATATGGTCCATATCTCTCCTGAATTGCTGGTCATAGTGTATCTGATGAACTTCCTGATATTATCAAATATCTTCCTGCCTTCTTTTACAGACCGTACAATAGTCGCAAAGTTGTCGTCGAGCAGTATCATATGCGATGCTTCCTTTGCAACATCCGTCCCCGTAATTCCCATTGCCACACCGATGTCCGCCCTTTTTAATGCAGGGGCATCGTTCACGCCGTCGCCTGTCATTGCAACAAACTGTCCCCTGTCCTGAAGCGCCCGAATAATCTTCAGCTTCTGCTCGGGTGCAACCCTTGCGTAGACCCTTATATTCTCAACCCGTTCTTCGAACTCTTCCAAAGACAGCTTTTCCAGCATCTTGCCAGTAATCACCGCTTTCCCGTCAGAGGCGATGATCCCGATTCTCCGTGCTATTGCGGTCGCCGTAACAGGATGGTCTCCCGTTATCATGACGGGCTTTATCCCTGCCGTAATACAGGCAGCGACAGCCTCTACCGCCTCGTCCCTTGGGGGGTCCATAATACCGACAAGACCTATAAAGAGAAGTCCTGTCTCCATGGTCGAATGTGCTATTTCCTGAGGCAGGTTTTCCCATACTCTCAATGCGACACCCAGAACCCGGTATCCGTTGTTCCCCATCCTCTCGTTCACCCCGGTGATTTCTTGTCTGTCGAGGGGCGTGATTTTGCCCGATACAACGACCGCATCCGCTTTTTCCATGAGAACATCTATGGCCCCTTTGGTGAAAGAAATATACCGGGGAGCAATCACCTTTCCCATGCCTCCTTCCGGCAAGGGAGGGAAATTATCAGGGATTGTGTGTACGGTCGTCATGCATTTTCTCTCGGAATCGAAGGGCAGTTCAGCCACACGGGGAAAATCCTCTCTCATCGCTTCTTTTACGAAACCCGCCTCTTTCGCTGCAACGTAGAGCGCTGTCTCTGTCGGGTCGCCGATTATATTTCCATCCTTATCCAGAGCAGCGTCGTTGCTGAGCGCCATTGCAGTCATCAGTAAATGATCCGCCGAGAAACTGTACAGCCGGGAACCTGAGTTCGGCCCGGAATCAGCCGTTTGCTCATCTTCATCATCGCCCGTCTTCTTCGCTCCTGAAACCTTCCCATCGGCATAATATTGTTCGACCGTCATTTTGTTCATGGTGAGCGTACCGGTCTTATCCGAACATATATAGGTCACCGATCCGAGCGTTTCTACTGCAGGGAGTTTTCTGATCAGCGCATGCTGTTTCACCATTTTTTTCGCTCCGATCGCGAGGGAAATCGTAACGACGGCAGGCAATGCCTCGGGTATTGCGGCAACTGCAAGCGATATCGCGGTGAGGAACATCCTGAGGGTCTCTTCTCCGCGCAGAATGCCGACAACAAATATCAGCGCGCAGAGTGCGAGCACAGCGACGGCAAGCTTACGGCCGAATATTGCAAGCCTTTTCTGGAGAGGTGTTTTCGCCTCCTCTTCTTCCTGCAGCATAGTCGCAATCCTGCCGAGCTCCGTCTGCATCCCTGTCCCTATAACAATTCCGGTGCCTCTTCCATACGATACAATAGTTCCTTTATATGCCATGTTCTTCCTGTCGCCAAGGGGAAGCGCCTCATCGTCCAGCAGGGTTTCGTGCTTCTCAACAGGGACTGATTCCCCTGTAAGCGCAGCTTCCTCTACCTTCAGATGGGCTGTCCTCACCAGACGAAGGTCTGCAGGAACGATCTCCCCTGCTTCAAGGACAACAATATCACCCGGTACCAGGTCAGCCGCCGGTATTTGCACATGCTTTCCTTCTCGTATTACCGTTGCCGAAGGGGCCGCCATCTTTTTCAGGGCAGCCATCGCCCTTTCCGCCCTGTATTCCTGAACAAATCCGACAACTGCGTTCAGGACTACAATAACGATGATCGCTATGGTGTCCGAAAGTTCGCCGACAATACCTGAAATCACTGCTGCCGCTATGAGGACCAGTATCATGAAATCTCTGAACTGATCAAGGAACATTGCCGGCAATGACTTCTTTTTCCCTTCTTGCAGGATATTCCCGCCATACTCCTCAAGTCTTTTTCCTGCTTCAGCCTCTGATATCCCCTGAAGCGAAGAATGGAATTCCCGGAAAACCGTATCGATGTCCTTCTTATGCCAGTGCATACACTATTCCTTTAGTCTGCTAGTCTGCAAAATATTTCTCATCTGCAGCACCTTTCTGTTACCCATTCTATTTCCCGCTCACGCCAGGGAATGAAGGCTTTCTGGAATTTAATTGCCGGTCGCATGCATAATGCATTGAACTATCTCAGAAAATTGTACCATGAGAATGGTTGATGAGTCATTTTCTTTCCACCTGTTCTTATTGAAATAAGTGGGAATTTACCCTATAGATTGAATGAACTATTCTCAGCCTCTTCAAACAATCAATAACTGATTTGATAAATATATTCACTTCTGTGGAAAAAAGCGCTTTAATTACGCATATGCTTAATACTATAATTTGAGTATGCCGTCTAAAAATCGTAAAGCGAAAAGTCCTGTATGGCTGGTATCTTGTGACCCGCTGAAACCGGTCACTATAATTCTCGCCCAGGGACGGCCCCTTATGCGTGCAGGCGTGCGCTCTCTGCTTCAGGATATCGGCGGAATCAAGATTGTCGCAGAAACAGACGAAGGGCAGGAAGTGCTGCCGTTAATCGCGGCAAAACGTCCGGACATCGTTCTGATTGACAACGCGTTATCCGGACCGAAAGGTATGTACTTGTCAGCACAAATAAAGAATGATTTCCCCGATGTACGGATTATCATCCTCTCTCTGGACGGCAGTTCACACTATGTGTGCAAGGCGCTCCGTGCCGGAGCCTCTGCATACATTCTGAGCGATGTTGATGGAGACGAACTGTGTTTAGCCATACGTTCTGCCATGAGGGGTGGTATATACCTTGGCACCTCGGTACCGCGTCCGTCTTTTACAGACATCCTCTCCGGGGAAAGCAGCGCCGCAGAAGCTTCGGCGCCGGAAAAGAGTGCCCTTGACAGTTTCTCACCAAAGCAGAGAGAGA
>Ga0209164_1002972_pt1 | contig 16812 bp, 15 predicted proteins | sample MTBNYHSulfiMetaG_FD_187458 | JGI IMG/M metagenome (GOLD analysis project Ga0209164, IMG submission 187458) | Enrichment culture microbial communities from rom New York Harbor, USA that are MTBE-degrading - MTBE-NYH (New York Harbor Sulfidogenic)... | ecosystem: Environmental > Aquatic > Marine >...
TCTGCCAGAGGGCTGTCGGCCGAAGGGGCCGGGCCCACCCCGCCGCACTTGGAGGCGACGACCGCGGCCACCCGGGCGGCCAGGTTGCCGAAGTTGTTCGCCAGGTCGGCGTTGTAGCGGGCCACCATGCCCTCAAAGCTGAACTCGCCGTCGGGGCCGAAGCGCTGGTCGGCCAGGAAGTGGTAGCGGAAGCCGTCCACCCCGACGACCTCCACCAAGGAGGCCGGGGCGATCTGGTTGAGCCGCGTCTTGGACATCTTCTCGCCGCCTACGAGCAGGTAGCCGTGCACGTGAACGGCCCGGGGCGGTTCCAGGCCGGCGGAGAGCAGCATCGCCGGCCAGTAGACGCAGTGGAAGCGCAGGATGTCCTTGCCGATCAGGTGCCGGGCCCCGGCCCAGCGGGCGGGGAAAGCCGGGTCCTCGGTGCCGTAGCCCGCCGCCGTCAGGTAGTTGGTGAGGGCGTCGAACCACACATAGGTGACGTGGCGGGGGTCCCACGGCAGGGGGATCCCCCAATCGATCGAGGTGCGGCTGATGGAGAAGTCCTTCAGGCCCTGGCGGATGAACCCCAGCGCCTCATTGCGCCGTATATCGGGGGTGACGAATCCGGGGTGGTCCTCGTACCAGTCCAGGAGCGCCTGCTCGTAGCGGCTCAGCTTGAAGAAGTAGTTCTCCTCCTCCATGCGGATCACCGGGCGCCCCTGGCGCTCGAGTTCGGGCACCTCCTCGGCGGTGACGTAGGCCTCGTCGGCCACCGAGTAGAGACCCTCGTAGTGGCCCAGTTCGATGTCGCCGCGTTCGTAGCAGGCCTGGAGGAGCTTCTGCACCGCCCGGTGGTGGCGCGGCTCGGTAGTGCGGATGAAGTCGTCGTTGCTGATGCCCAGCGACCTCCAGGCTTCCACGAAGCGCACCGCGAAGCGATCGGCCTGCTCCTGGGGAGTGATGCCGTTCTTCTCGGCGGCGCGCTGCACCTTGAGTCCGTGCTCGTCGGTACCGGTGAGGAACAAGGTGTCCTCGCCCGCCAGACGATGCCAGCGAGCCAGGGCGTCGGCGATCAGCGTGGTATAGGCATGCCCGATATGGGGCTCGTCGTTGACGTAGTAGATGGGGGTCGTGACGTAGAACATCGGCGGGCCGCCAGGGTAGCGCCGGCGCCACGCGGGGCCTGCCGACCGGAAACCTTCCGCGGCAGCCAGAACGGAGGGTTATCCTGGCAGAAGGTGGCCTCGAGGCACCGTCGGCCTGCTGCCACCTGCCGTCGCCCTCTGGAGGTGCTTGCGAAATGAACACCGGGATCGTCCGCAAGATCGACGACCTGGGCCGCGTCGTGATCCCCGCCGAGATGCGCCACCTGCTCGGCGTAAAGGAAGGCGATCAGCTGGAGATCACCCTGGAGAGCGACCACATCGCCATCCGCCCGCGCCTCCCGCGCCTCGTCGCCCAGTTCACCATCGAAAAGAAGAAGCGCGTGGCCCTGTCCGACGAGACGGTGGTGCTCGAACCGGGCGACTACGTCATCGAGCGCATCGGCCGCAAGCGCTGAGCCGGCTCAACCCGCCTCTCCCCGGCGGCGCCGGGTGACCGCTTCGTAGAGGGCGCGGCGCCGCACTCCCGTTTCTTCCGCCACCAGCCGGCAGGCCGTCGACACGGCCGCCCCCGCCGCCACCATCTCCTCGACCCGGGTCGCGGCACGATCCAGATCGGGCACCGTCTCGGGGGCCCCGGCCACCACGAGGGTGACCTCCCCGCGAGCCGGGCTCTCCGCCCAGTGGCGCTCCGCCTCTCCCAACGTGCCCCGCCAAACCTCCTCGTGCATCTTGGTGAGCTCGCGGCAGACGGCGCAGGTGCGCCCCTCACCGAGCGCAGCGGCGAGATCGGCGAGGTCGGCTGCCAGCCGCGCCGGGGCACAGAAGAGGACCAAGGTGCGCTCCTCGGCGGCCAGCGCCTGCAACCGCTCCCGACGCCGCTCGCCGCGCCGAGGCAGGAAGCCCTCGAAGGCGAAGCGATCGGCGGGCAACCCCGACAACGCCACCGCCAGGGTCACCGCACTGGGGCCCGGCACCCCGGTCACCACCGCTCCGACCTGTAGAGCCGCCCGCACCGCGCTCAGACCGGGGTCGGAAATGGTGGGCACCCCGGCGTCGGTGAGCAAGGCCACGGTCTCGCCGGCCTCCAGGCGACGCGCCACTTCACCGGCACGCTCCGCCTCGTTGCCGGCGAAGTACGAGCGCAGCGGCCGGGTGACCCCCAGGTGGCTCAAGAGGATTCGGGCCCGCCGGGTGTCCTCGGCGTAGACGACGGCGGCCGTGCCCAACGCCTCGGCGAGCCGCGGCGGGGCGTCGGCCAGGTTGCCGATAGGACCGGCGCAGAGGATCAGCCTCCCGGGCACGGGGCGAGCTTAGGGCCGGTGCTCTCCCGTCGGGGGAGCAAGTCGAAGCCGGCGGCGTGGCTGGGCAGCACCGCACCGAAATGCCTGTGATCGAAGGTGGCCACCGACGTGATGCCCAGACGTTCGGCGGCCGCCACCAGCGAGGCGTCGACGGTTCCCAGCGGCCATTCGCGGTAGCGCCACACCAGATCGGCAATCCGCAGCCAGTCCCCCGCGGCCACAGCCTCCACCACGAAGTCTCCGCCGGCCAAGTCGCCGAGAAAGCGAACCTCGGGACCGGGCCCGAGCCTGCTGCCGAGCAGACGGGTCACCTCGGTGACCACGAGGCAAGGCACCACGAGAGGGCCCGGATGATGCCGCAGGAGATCCAAGGAGGCACCATGGTGCCGGTCGTCGGCGTCGACGTAGGCATACAGGGGGCCGGCGTCGACCAGCAGAGCCGCTATGGAGTCACCTCGGCGGCGAGGATCTCTTCGATGCGCTCGGATACGTCGGAGCGCCCACTGCGACCGCTGCCGGCCGCCCCCAACCGGCGCCCCGGCCCGCCCAGATGCTCGGCAATGGCTTCCCGGGTCACGGCAGACACGGTGGTGCCGCGGCGCGCCGCTTCGTGCCGCAGGCGAGCGTCGAGGTCGTCGGGAAGCTTGATCGTGGTCCGCTTCATGTATGCCAGCATACCCCTACGCCCCAGCACTGGGAAGGGGGCCAGCACGGACGACCAGCACCAGCCCCAACGCGGGAGCGGGCCCCTCCGCGGGCAGTTCTACGATCCAGCAGGCCCCCCAGTCCACGAAGAACCGGCCGGGGACCAGAAGGGCCACCCGCCGCACCCGCCCCGCAGCATCCAGCGACACCACCCGCAAGGGCTCGGCCATGCCCATCGAGTGCACCGAGCGCGCCGCCAGCAGCATCCCTCGCCCCTGCGGCCGCGGGCGCAGGCCGTGCCACCGTTGCCGGTGGGTGCGGGAGAGGCGCACCGGGCCCGACCGCCACCCCTTTCCCACCAACTCCACCACGGCGACATGGCGCTCCAGGGCTGTTACCCTCCTACCCCTCATGGCCAAGGCAAAGCGCCGCAAGCGGGATGCCCGCAGGAGCAAGGCCAACCACGGGCGTCGTCCCAACGCCGGTCGCGGTTAGCCGACCGGTTCGACGCGCCCTCCCGGCCTTTCCCCCCTCACCGTAGGGCCTCTCGGCGCGCCCGGAAAGCCCTACGAAGGCTCGGGGGCCGCCGAAGCGGCCCCCGGATCACCCTCGGTGGGTCGACTCAGCCCGCGGGCGGCGGTGGGGGCGGCGGCGGCAGGTCCGTGCCCGCCGGCGGAGCGACCGGAGCCGCCGCCGGCTTGCGCTCGGGCAGCTTCAGCCCGGAATCCAAGAAGGCGCCGAAGGCCATCAGCGCCGAGACGAGCATGCCCAGGATGAGCCCCAGGAAGACGCTGTCGGCATCGACGATGAGGCGCACCACGATGAGCACGAAAGCCGTCACGGTGAGGAACAGGGCGATGAGCTCCGGCTTGATCTGCCAGGACCCGGCGCCGCCTTTCACCTTCACGTAGACAACGGCGGCCGCTCCGATGGCGCACAGCGAGCCGAACCAGGCGTAGAACCCGGCGCCAAACCCGTCGACCCCGGCGCCGAAACCGAAGAAGGCGCCGGCCCGGTACCAGGGGATGAAGAGGAGGTTGAACACCAGGAACACCCCGCCGTACACGACCAGCTTCTGGCCCAGGGTCATCTCTACCTTGTCCATGCTCGCTCCCATCGATCGTTGGGTAGGCCGGTCCCCATTCTGGCAGGGGCGGCCGCGGGACGCGCCGGACGCGGCTCGGGGGCCGCGTCGGCGGCCCCCGAGGCAGAAGCGCGATCGATTACGCCGACGGAGGCGGCGGGTTGTCGCCTGAGCCACCCAGAGCCTTGAAGTCACCCACGCTCATGCCCTCTTCCTTCATGGCCAGGAAGGCGCCGTAGACCAGGATGGCCGACACGATCAGGCCCAGCCAGATCCCGATGAACATGTAGTCCAGGTCGACCAGCAGCTTGATCAGGATGAACACGAAGCCGAGGGCCCCGAGACCGAACGCTAGGTGCTCGGCCTTCAGGGGACCGGCCTGGATCTTCATGTTGGCGAAGACCTTGAGCGCGATCAGGACCGCGGCGGCGATGGCCAGGAAGGACCCGAACCACGCCAGGAACTGATCGAAGGCGTTGAGGCTGGCGCTGATGATCCCGAGGTCGATGCGATACCACGGCAGGAACAGGTTGATGACGAGCACGATGCCCGCCGCCAGGACGATCTTCTGCCCGGTCTTGAGCTTGCTGAGATCCATGCTCACCCCATTCGTCGGCAATTGACCGATCGCCATTCTGGCAGGAACCGGAGTGCCATGCGGAACCGCCGTCCGGACCGGAGGCTCAGTCTTCTGGAGGGAGCCGCAGGGCCTCCACCAGCGCCCGCCCCACCGCCGGGTCGCCGGCGATGACGGCCAGCACCTGCCCCCCGACCCGCTGGACGAAGGCGAAGTCTGACCCCTCCAGCAGCACGGTCCCCGCCGCGGCGTCGGTCACCGGGGCGCTCACCGCCATGTTGGATCTCAGGGAGCCGGCCAGGGCCGCGGCGAGCTCCTCGGCATCCCGCGGGGTATCGCCCTCGAAGAGGTAGACGAAGGCCACCTCGGATCCGTTCCAGTGCAGGCGATAGGCGTCGCCTCCCCAGCCCCCGGCGGCGATGGCCGCCTCGCCGTCGCCGACCCCCTCCAGCAGGTAGAGCATGAGGTTCCACTCGCCGAAGGCCCCCTCCTCGACCACCTCATAGCCCTCCAACGCCGTGGCGGGCAAGGCCACCGGCCGGGCGGGCTCCAGGGTGAAGTAGGCGTTCGGGTGCAGGACCTGCTCCACGGTCACCGGAGGGTTCAGGTAGGCCTGATCCACCGCCGCGCTGCCCCCTTCCTCCACCAGGCGCTCGACGAACCCGAACCCACTCTCGTAGGGGAAGCCGAGATCCTCCCCCACCCAGTCGGGCAGCGAGTCGAGCACCGAGGTGTCGGCCTGCAGCGACTCCAGCAGCGCCGCCACCTGATCGTCGGGAGCCATCTGTTGGAGATAGACCATCTGGAAGTAGGTGGCATCGCCCTCCGCCAGGGCCTGCAGGGCGGCGGCCTCGTGATAGAGCTCCGCCTCGACCAGGTCGTCCAGCGCCCCGCTCATGCCGAAGTGCTGGTCGGTGAGGGCGTGGATCAGTTCGTGGATCACGATCGTGCGGCCCAGCGGGGTCAGCTCCTCCCCCGCCACCACCAGTTCTCCGGTGTCGCCGTCGTAATAGCCGACCACCTGTTCGGCGTAGAGGTCCTCTATGGCCCCGGCCAGGTCCACTTCGACGGGGAGAATGCCCAGCAGCCGGGCGAAGGCCTGCTCCACGGCGACATCTTCGGGGTCGAGTTCCTCCTGCACGTTGGCGCGGACCCGGGCCGCCATCTCCTCCGCCGACACCAGAGTCACCTCGACCGGCTCGATGAAGTGCCGCCCCCGCAGGTCTTCGGTGACGCCGATCAGCGCCTGAATCTCGGCGCCCACGTCCCCCGCCTCGCCTCCGGGGACCGTGCTGGTGGTCTGCGCCGAGGTCGTGGACGTAGTGGCCGCGGTGGTGGTGGCCGACGTCGAGGTGGTGGGATCGGAGGTCGTGGTCGCCGCAGTGGTGGAGGGCCAGTCGATAGCCTCACCGCAACCGGCGGCGGCCAGGGCCATAACGGCCAGAATGACGGTCAGACGCTTCACTGCTGGCGGATCCCTTGCTCGGGGAGTCGGGCCAGCGTACCCGCCGCGCGGCCCAACGGCGTGCTTCCCTCGCTCAGCGGCGCCAGGCCGCCCAGTAGGCGCCCAGGCGGGCGACGAAGGCCCCCGGAGTCTCGGTGTAGATGCGCTCTCCCAGGGGGCGGGCCAGGCGCCGTAGACGATCCTGCTCCTCCGCGACGAGGGCGGCCAACAGCCGCCGTTCCGCCTCATCGGGCAGGAGACCGGGGTCGGCCGCCACCAACTCCCCCAGCACGGCGCAATCGTGCTCGTCGCCCAGAGTCTCGGCGAGACGGTCGGCCGCCGCCGCCAGGGCTCCCAGGACCTCGGGCCAGGCCGGCTCGAGGGCTTCCACCTGGTAACGGAGGTACTTGGCCGACTTGCGCCAGCGGTGGAAGGCAGCCTCGGTGCCCAGCCGGTAGGCGGCCTCCATACGGGAGCGGCCCTGCCGATACACCCGGCGCAATCCGGGGGCGATGGCGGCGAAGTCATCGGGGACCGCGCCGGGGCCGGAGCCCCCCGGCGCCCAGGCGGCGAAGCGCCGGCGGCATGTCCGCAGGGTGGTGAGGAGATCGATTAACTCCTCGGGCGGGGCCGCGGCGGAATCGGCCTCGGCCCCCGGATCGCGGCTCAAGTGCTCGCGCAGCGCGGCGAACGTTCCCTCAGGCAGCGAGGCCGCATTCCCCTCCAGAAGCCTCTCGAGCGTCTGCAGCCGCACGGTGCGGTCCCTAGAGGTGGCGATGCCCCGAGCGCCATCGCGCAGCACGGCGTTTTCGTTACGGAAGGCCACCTCCCCCACGACGTCACGGGTCAGGCGGATCATGGCCCGGGTTCGCTTCATCGCCTTGCGCGCGGTGTGAATGCCGATCTCCCGGCCTTCGTCCGGGTGAGCCAGGGCGGTGCAGGCCCTATCGAGGTACTCCAGGCAAATGCGTCGTATTCCCGGTCCCAGGGCCTCGGCGCGGGCCAGGGCCGGGCCGGCCGGCCGGGCCTCGAAGGGGGGAGGGGCGGCTCCTTCGGGGAGGGTCACTTGCCGCCAGGGTAGCCCGATAGGCCCTCGGGGATACCGGGGAAACGGCCTCCCACATGAGCCGGGGCGCCCCGCAGGGCGCCCCGGAATCTCAGTCTTCCGGCCCAAGGCCGGAGTGCCGCCTCGCTACCCGACGAGGCAGCCCATGATGACTTCCATCAACTCGGCGCTCTCCGTCGGATCCTCGCCGCGGATCTGCGCCAGGAACATGTCCTTCAGCAAATCCTCGCTCAGGCCGTCGGCCACGCAATTGGCCTGCTCCTCGGGAAGCCCCGAGGCGGCCATCTGATCCTTGATGATGTCTTGGAAGTCGATGCATTCCATGGCCAGGTCGGCCACGGTCTCCTGCTCGGCTGCAGTCATGTCCTCGAAACCGGCCTCGACACCGTCGCCGGAGTCCAGTTCGTTCACCCGCTCCAGCCCGAACTCGCCGACGATCCCGTTGGCGAAGCAAGAGGCCGACTCCTCGTCGGCAAACGGGTTCTCGGCACTCGTGTCGGCAAGCAGTTCCGCCTTGATTTCATCGGCCTTGGCCTGGGCCTCGGCGCTCAAGCCGCCGCCGTCGTCGTCACCGCAGGCGGCCAGAACCAGCATCAGGGCCAAGATCATCAGGCCCAACTTCTTCAGCACGTTGATCCCTCCCATATGGTCGGACCGTATGGCGCCAGGCTACACGGCCCGCAAACCCAGAGAGGCGGGAGCGGCGGCTTAGGATCGGGTTCGCAACCACTCGGCGGCGAGAAGGGAGCCGGGGATGCAGGCGATGGTCCGCAAGGAGTTCCGCCAGTTGCGCCGCGACCGGCGCACTCTGGCTCTCATGATCGTCGTACCCCTGCTGTTGCTGGTGGTTTTCGGGTACGTCGCCCGCTTCGACGTCAAGGAGATCCCCACCGCCCTGGTGGGCACCCAGGCCGAGGCCCTGGCCGGGGTACTGCCCGAGCCCTTCGCGGTGACCATCGTCGACCCGGGGGGCACGCGAGAAACCGCCGAGGACCTGCTGCGGCGCTCCCGGGTGATCATCGTCATCATCGCCGAGCGGCCACCGACGCTGTTGGTGGACGGCAGCGAGTTGTTCGCCACCCAGTCGGCCCGGGCCGCCCTCACCGGACTCGGCACCCTGCCTACCGGTGCCGTCGATGTCGAGATCCTCTTCAACCCCGAGCTCTCCACCGCGGCCATCATGGTTCCCGCTCTCATCGGCATGGTCCTCACTGCGGTGGGGACGGTCATCACCAGCCTCGGGGTGGTCCGGGAACGCCAGGAGGGCACCCTGGAGCAGCTGGCGGTGATGCCCCTGCGACCCCGCGACGTCATCGTGGGGAAGATCGCCCCCTACTTCCTGGTGGGCATCGTGGACATGGCGGTGATCACCGCCGCCGGGCTGCTGCTCTTCGACGTCCCGTTCCGCGGCTCGTGGCCGGTGTTCATCTCCGGTTCCATCCTTTTCCTGCTGGCGGTGCTGGGCATGGGAGTCCTCATCTCCACCCTCTCCCAGACCCAGGGGGAGGCCATCCAGCTGGCGATCATGACGATGCTGCCCCAGGTGATGCTCTCGGGGATGATCTTCCCGCTCACCTCGATGCCCTGGGGGGTGCGTTGGATCTCCTACCTGCTGCCGCTCACCTATTTCATCCAGATCGTGCGCGGGGTCTTCCTCAAGGCCACCCCCATAGACGCCCTGGGGATCCCCTTCCTGGCGCTGGCGGCGCTCGCCGTCGTCGTCCTGGGGCTCGCGGTGCTCCGCTTCCGCCGGGACCTGGCCCCCGCCGGCCCCCGCCGGGGGGCCTCGCCCGAGCCCGAGGCGGCGTCGTGAGCTGGGGCGTCGGCGGGCTGAAGGTCTCCTTTGGATCGGTCGACGCCCTCGACGGGATCACCCTCGAGGTGCCACCGGGCCGGGTGACCGCCGTGGTCGGCGGTGACGGCGCCGGCAAGACCACGTTGCTGCGGGTCATGGCCGCCCTGGTGGCCCCCCGAGAGGGCACGGTCCGTCGTCCTCGCCGGGAGCAGATCGGCTATCTGCCCACTCGCTCCGGAGGCTTCCGCGACCTCACCGTGGCCGAGAACCTGGAGTTCGTGGCCGCGGCGGCTCGCCTGCCCGGCACCGGGCGGCGCGCCGACGACCTTCTGGAGCGCACCGGCCTGGCGCCCTTCCGCAAGCGGCTGGCCCGGGACCTCTCCGGGGGAATGCGCCAGAAGCTGGGGGTGGTCATGGCCATGCTGCCCTCCCCCGCCATGCTGATACTCGACGAGCCCACTACCGGCGTCGACCCGGTCAGCCGGGCCGACCTGTGGCGCTTGATCGCCCTGGCGGCGGCGCAGGAAGCCGCGGTACTGGTGTCTTCGGCGTATCTGGACGAGGCGGAGCGGGCCGCCTGGGTCCTGGTCCTCCGCGAGGGTCGCAGCCTGGTGGCCGGTACCCCGGCCGAGGTCACCGCTTCGCTGCCGGGAGCCGTGATCGAGGTCGATGCTCCCCTCGACCCCGCCCGTGCCTGGCGGAGGGGGCCCCGCTGGCGGGAGTGGCGGCCCGACGGCGACCCGGCGGCCATCGCCCCGAGCCTGGAGGACGTGGTCATCGTGGCCTCGCTGGCCGCCGAGACGAGGAGGGCGCGATGATCGCCGTCGAGGCCCGGGCCCTCACCCGCCGCTTCGGGACGTTCACTGCCGTAGCCGACGTCGACCTCGTGGTGGAGACCGGGGAGGTCGTCGGGGTGCTCGGTGCCAACGGCGCCGGGAAAACCACCCTGATGCGCATGATCCTGGGCCTGCTGCACCCCAGCGCCGGCCGGGTGCGCCTCTTCGGGCTCCCCCCGTCCCGGGAGACCCGCCGCCGCATCGGCTACGTCCCTCAGGGGCTCGGCCTGTACCGCGACCTCTCGGCCGCGGAGAACCTCGGCTTCGCTGCCGCCGCCTTCGGGGTGGCGGCTGCCCCCGTGCCTCCCGGCACCGGCACCGGCACCCTGGGCCACCTACCCCTGGGCCAGCAGCGGGCCGTGGCTTTCGCCGCCGCACTACAGCATCACCCCGATCTGCTGGTCCTCGACGAGCCCACCTCGGGAGTCGCTCCCCTGGCGCGCGCCCGCCTCTGGGATCGCATCCGGGAGCAAGCAGGGGCAGGAGCGGCGGTGCTCGTCACCACCCACTACATGGACGAGGCGCGCCAGGCCGACCGCCTGGTGCTGATGGCCGCCGGCCGGGTGGTGGGCCGCGGCCAGGAGGCCGACATCGTGGGCGGGGCCCGCGCCGTGGTGGTGCGCACCCCGGATTGGAGTGGGGCTTTCGCTGCCTGCGAGGCCGCCGGTTTGGCGGCGACGCTCGCCGGGACGGAGGTGCGCCTTCCCGGAGCAGACCTCGAGGCCGTGCGCCGTGCCCTCGACGCCTCCGGCGTGCCCGGCGAGCTCGCCTCGGCGCCGGCCACCCTCGAAGAGGCCATGGTGCTGGCCGCCGGCCGCTGAACCGCCCACAACAGCCTGCCGCGGCCGATCATCCCGTTCCCTCTCGGGGCGCGGTTGGGGTTGGCCGTCCGCCCGGTTAGGGTGGGAGAGCCGCCTTGCGCCGGAATCGTGGCGTTCGGTGCCCCGCCGTAAGCCCGGGCCCCGGCTCGACCTCGGCACCTGCGGGCGGCCTCGCTCGCCATCCGGGAGGTGATCGCCGTGAGCGGACGAGTGGTAGCCGTAGCCAATCGCTTGCCGGTGCGGCGCGCCGCGGCCGGAGGCTGGGAGATCAGCCCCGGCGGCCTGGTGAGCGCCCTGGCGCCGCTCCTGCGCGACTCCGGAGGTGCCTGGATCGGGTGGAGCGGCGTCCCCGACGACCAGCCCGAACCCTTCGTGCACGACGGCATCGCCCAGCACGCCGTGGCCCTCAGCGCCGCCGAGTACGAGGACTACTACCTGGGCTTCTGCAATTCGAGCCTGTGGCCTCTGTACCACGACGCCATCCGCGAAGCCGAGTTCCGGCCGGACTGGTGGGAGGCCTACCGCACGGTGAACCGCCGGTTCGCTCAAGCCGTGGCGACGCAGCACGATCCCGCCGACCTGACCTGGGTCCACGACTACCAACTGCAGCTGGTGCCGGCTTTGCTCCGTCGTCTGCAGCCCGAAGCCCGGATCGGCTACTTCCTGCACATCCCCTTCCCTCCGGTGGAGATCTTCGCCCGGCTCCCGTGGCGGCGCCAGATCCTGCGCGGCCTTCTGGGAGCCGACGTCATCGGCTTCCAGACCGAGCGGTCGCTCGCCAACTTCCTGGGCGCTGCCGAACGCTTCACCGATGCCGTGGTGGGCCGCCGCGCCCTGGCGGTGGGAGGGCGCTGGGTACAGGCGCAGTGCGCCCCCATCTCGATAGACACCGCCGGCTATGAGGCCCTGGCGGCCAGCCCGCGGGTGCGGCGGCGAGCGGCGGAGATCCGCGCCGAAATTGGTCGCCCGGCCAAGATCCTCCTCGGCGCCGACCGGCTGGACTACACCAAGGGAATCGACGTGCGGCTGCTCGCCTTGGAGCGGCTGCTCGAGCAGCGGCCCCGCCTGGCCGAGGAACTCGTCCTGATCCAGATTGCCTCGCCGAGCCGGGAGCCCATCGGGGACTACGAGGCGATGCGGGCCCGCATCGAGCAGCTCGTCGGGCGGATCAACGGATCCCACGGCGCGGCCCACACGGTGCCCGTCCACTACGTGTATGGCAACCTGCCCACCGAGGAGCTGGTCGCCTACTTCGTGCTGGCCGACGTCATGTGCGTCACGCCGCTGGCCGACGGCATGAACCTGGTGGCCAAGGAGTACGTCGCTTCGCGCCCGGCGGACGAGGGGGTGCTCCTGCTCAGCGAGTTCGCCGGGGCGGCCGCCGAACTGGAAGGCGCCCTACTGGTGAATCCCTACGACCTGGAGGGCCTCGCGGCCGCCATGGCGGCCGCCCTGGAGATGAGCCCCGGGGAGCAGGCCGCTCGGCTCCGGGCGATGCGTACCCGGGTACGGCAGCACGACGTCCATGCCTGGGCCGCCCACTGCCTCGGCGCACTGGAGCACACGGAGAGGCCCGCCGGTGGACTGCCCGAGGACGTCAGCGGCGCCGCCGCCGAGGCCGCCCGCTACCGGCCTTCCGACGAACCGGGGCCTCCCGACGCCCTCGAGGTCTTCGACGAGATCGCCGCGGCCCTCCGCCACCGCCCGGTCGTAGTCTTCCTCGACTTCGACGGCACCCTCTCCCCCATCGTCGAGGACCCCGATGCCGCCGTCCTGCCGGCGCGAGAGCGCAAGGCGGTCGAGGCCCTGGCCCGCCGGGTTCCCGTGGCGGTGGTGAGCGGCCGCGATCTCGACGACGTGCAGGGGCGGGTTGGGATCCCGGGCCTGTGGTACGTGGGCGGGCACGGCAACACGGTGGCCGATCCCGCCGGAGAGGTGATCGGCGACACCGCGGGCATCGGCATCGAGGGCGTCAAAGCCCTGCTGGACACCGCCGAGGCGGATCTGCGCCGTCGCCTCGAAGACGCCGATCCCGGGGTGGCCATCGAACGCAAGCGCTCCTCTCTGGCCGTGCACTACCGGCGAGCCCCGCAGGCCCTGCGCCGGGTGAGAGAAGCCGCCGAGGCCACTCTTGCCTCGCTGCCCGAGCTGCGACTGAGCGCGGGGCGGGCCCTCTTCGAGTTGCGCCCGGGCGACGCCTGGGACAAGGGCACCGCGGTTCGCTGGTTGCTGGGAAGGATCAGCCCGGACCGGGGAGCGGTCCCCGTCTACCTCGGGGACGACACCACCGACGAGACTGCCTTCCGGGCCATCGCCGCCGACGGCATCGGGGTCCTGGTCGGCCGGGTGGCGGTAGGGACCGCGGCCGGCTACCGGCTGAGCGAACGCCGCCACGTTGCGGACTTCCTGAACCGTCTGGCCAAGCTCGCCGCCAAGAACGAAGGCGGGTCGGCCGGCGGCCGGTAATCTCGACGCCGCATGCAACGCCAGTTGATCAAGCACGTCCTGACCCGACGCGACTTCGGGGCCACCGTCACCGTCGCCGGCTGGGTGCGCACGCGGCGCGATTCCAAGGCCGGGTTCTCCTTCGTCGAGATCAACGACGGCTCCAGCCTGGCCTCACTCCAGGTGATCGCCGACGGCGGCCTACCCAACTACCAGGCCGACGTGCTCCGCCTCTCCACCGGTGGGGCGGTGGCGGTCACCGGCACCCTGGTCGAGTCGCCCGGGGCGGGCCAGCCGGTGGAGCTACGCGCCGCGGAGATCATCGTGCACGGGCATGCCGACCCCGAGGCCTACCCCATCCAGAAGAAGCAGATCACCTACGAGCGGCTGCGGGAGATCGCCCATCTTCGCCCCCGTACCAACACCTTCGGGGCGGTGGCCCGGGTGCGCAACGCCCTGGCGTTCGCCACCCACCGCTTCTTCCAGGAACGCGACTTCCTGTACCTCCACGCCCCCATCATCACCGCCAGCGATGCCGAGGGCGCCGGGCAGATGTTCCGGGTGAGCATCCTCGACCCGGGGGCACCGCCCCGGGACGAGCGCGGTGAGATCGACTGGGCCGAGGACTTCTTCGGCCGGCCCACCTTCCTCACGGTGAGCGGCCAGCTGGAGGCTGAGACCTACGCTTGCGCCCTCGACCGGGTGTACACCTTCGGGCCTACGTTCCGGGCGGAGAACTCCAACACCCGCCGCCACCTGGCCGAGTTCTGGATGATCGAGCCCGAAATGGCCTTTGCCGACCTGGCCGACGATGCCGACCTGGCCGAGGACTACGTCCGCTACCTATGCCGCTACGTGCTGGATCATTGCCCCGCCGACCTGGCCTTCTTCGACCAGCGCGTGCAGCCCGGCCTGGTCGCCATGCTGGAGGGAGTCGCCGGGAGCACCTTCCACCGCCTCACCTACACCGAGGCGGTAGCCCTCCTCGAGAAGGCCGAGACCTCCTTTGAGTTCCCGGTGGGCTGGGGCACCGAACTGCAGTCGGAGCACGAGCGCTACCTGACCGAGACCGTCTTCGACCGGCCGGTGATCGTCACCGACTTCCCCTTCGACATCAAGGCCTTCTACATGCGGCGCAACGACGACGGGCGCACCGTGGCCGCCATGGATGTGCTCGTACCCGGCATCGGAGAGATCGTGGGTGGCAGCCAGCGCGAGGAGCGCCTCGAGGTGCTTCTCGACAGCTCCCGCCGCAAGGGCCTCGACCTCGACCTCTACTGGTGGTATGCCGACCTGCGCCGTTACGGCACCGTGCCCCACGCCGGCTTCGGCCTGGGCTTCGAGCGCCTGGTCCAGTTCTGCACCGGGATGCAGAACATCCGCGACGTCGTCCCCTTCCCGCGTACCCCGCGCAACGCCGAGTTCTAGGCCCGCGGGCCCCGCCCCGGCAGGGCATCCCCCGGACGCGGAGCGCCCCGCACGGGGTGCGGGGCGCTCCGGTCGGTCTTCGTGAGTCGGTGCCTACTTGTGGAACCTCACGTAGGCAGTTGCCGTGGTGCCGTCCACGAACTCGAACACCAGCCGGCGGCAGCTCTTCGCCCAGGCCGTCCGGGTTGTCCACAGGAAGGAGTACTCCCCGTTCCAGACGCTGAACTTCAGCTCGCCGTAGGCCGGCTTGGAGTTCACCCCGCCGCAGCCGCCGAACTGCGGGTAGCCCGGCATCAGCACGTTCATGCCGAAGTCGCCGCCCAAGCTGAAGGGCACCGGGATCGTGCTCCCCGCCGGGGCCTTGTACCACGGAGGCATGTTCTTGATCGGCAGGTAGAAGCCGTCGAAGTCGAAGGCTTCCTGCGTGTAGGACGCCTCACCCGTGAGCCCGGTCTTGCTGGTCACGTACACCGTGATGGTATGCAACCCGGCGGTCGGGTAGGAGTGCACCGGCCCGGTGCAGGTGTGGTCGGTGACCACGCCCGGCTGGAGCACGCTGCCGTCGCCGTAGTCGATCTCGCACGTGTAGGGCGACCAGTCACCGGCGTCGGTGAAGGCAGCCATCGCCTGCACCGCGTTGCCCGGCATGTAGTCCACAACCGGCGTGTCCACTTCGGGCGCCATCGGGAAGGCAACGCGGCCCTCGATCTGCGGGTTGATCGGCGAGGCCCCCGGGATGTAGTTGATCACCGCGTCACGCACGTAGTACTGCGTGTCGTTGACGATCTGCCCCAGCGGCCACAGCGTGACCCCGCCGTCGCTGTAGTTGCAGGCACCGGCGGCCAGGTAGTTCACCGACGACACCCGGTAGTAGGTGGCGGCATCGGTGAAGTCGATGGGCACTCCGCCCATGTAGAACGCCAGGACGTTGTTCCCATCGGGCAGAGCCGGAGAGGTGTCGTTGTACACGATCTGGTTGCCGGCGTTGGTGTCCAGGAAGCAGGTCGTGTAGTACGAGTACCCGCCGTACCCGGCCACGTACTTGTAGTAGTAGTAGTTGCGGTACGACCGCTCCAGCACCGCCTTGATCTGCGGGCCGTTCATCTCCATGACCACGAGGGAGTTCTCGTAGGGCATGAGGCTGAACATGTCCGAGACCTTCAGGCTCACCGGGGTGGCCGGGGTGGCTGCATCGGCCACCTTGCGGTTGGTCATCGCCCCGGAGAGGTGGAAGTCCACCGCGATGCCGTTGCGGGCCAACTCGGCCACCGAGGCATCCGCCTGCAGGTTGGCGGCGTTGGTCTCCTGGGTGAACGCCTGCAGGGCATCGAGCGGGGTGAGGGTGTCGCCCAGCACGGTGTTGTTGTAGGCGTCGATGATGGCCTTGTACGGGTCGATCAGGGCCTTGATGGTCGGGTCCTCGGGGAAGGCGCCCGTCGTGATCTCGATGTAGCGCCCCGCCTTCGAGACCAAGTCGTAGCCGCCCAGGCCGTCGGGCATGAGGCCGAAGACCACTTCACCCAAGAAGGTGTTGTAGCGAGCCATCTGGGTGACCAGAACGGCCGTGTTGGCCGGCCCGGCCAGGATCGCCGGCAGGTACTTGTAGTCCCCGAACCCGTACTTGGGGTTGGTGTGGCTGTGGCCGCCGATGACCGCGTCCACGCCGGGAGTCACCTCGGCGAGGAAGGTGTCGACGTTCTCATCGACCTCGACGCTCGCCGGGTTCTCGGTGAACCCGAGGTGGGTCAGGGCGATCACCACGTCGTTGGCTGCCTTGAGCCCCGGAGCCAGGGCCTGGGCCGTAGTGATCGGGTTGGGGAAGCCCAGCCCGGGGATGTTGCTCGGCAGCTCGTAGCTGGGCACGCGGTGGTTGCCGATGCCCAAGATGGCCACGTCGATGTTCTCCGGGCCCACCGTCAGCTCAACGGACGGCAGCACCGGGATGGCAGCGATGCCGTAGGCGCCGGTATCGGTGATGTTGGCCTGGAGGGTGGGGTAGGTCACCTGAGCCAGGGTGGAGAAGATCTCCGGCCCGAAGTTGTACTCGTGGTTGCCCAGAGTCCAGGCGTCGTAGCCGACGGCGTTGAACGCCTTGACCAGCGGGTTGATCTGCAGATCGGGCGCCAGCGGCGTCCCGTCGGCGGAATAGCCCAGGCCGGCCGACTTGAAGAAGTACATCATCGAGTCGCCCTGGATGTTGTCGCCGGCGCTCAGCAAGAGGGTACGGCCCGGGTTGTGGGCCCGCTCCTGGTTGATCGCCGTCACCAGGTTGGTGTACCCAA
>Ga0209164_1002976_pt1 | contig 16798 bp, 16 predicted proteins | sample MTBNYHSulfiMetaG_FD_187458 | JGI IMG/M metagenome (GOLD analysis project Ga0209164, IMG submission 187458) | Enrichment culture microbial communities from rom New York Harbor, USA that are MTBE-degrading - MTBE-NYH (New York Harbor Sulfidogenic)... | ecosystem: Environmental > Aquatic > Marine >...
GCTTGAAGTCCACCATGCCACCACAGGCTTTCAGGGCTTCGGTGAGGTATGCGCCGTCAATTCTCACCCTGACTTCCCCGCCCTCAATATCGGCTGGCATGGTGACTTCCCCCTTATCATCAGGACTGGACATCACGATACCGCCGTTTAAGTGCAGGTCTATCGGGTAGGACTTGCTATCGGCAAGGGCTTTGAGTGAAGCAATCGCCTTGCCCGCTTCCACCGTGTCAAAGTGAGCGGTGGTGTTCGCCTCGGCGGGTATGAGCTTCTCGTAGTCAGGGAATTGCCCGTCAGCGCCCCGCCACCGATACCGCATTAGCTCGGTATCAATGACAAGGCTCGTTCCGTCAAGGCTTTCCCCGCTTTGTTCAAAGCTCAGGGCGACCCGATGCGCTTTCCGCAGGGCATTGGCTATTCCCCGCAGGTCATCACGGTGTATAAGGGCTTGCCCCTCAATATCACAGTCCAGCGTTACCACCGCCAGCCTGAAGCCGTCGGCACTTACCAGTGTGAGCTTACCCTCACCCGCTTTGAAGAGGACACATTGGAGAACTGGTCTGTTGTCCTCTTTAGCGGTGAAGGGTATCACCCTGTTAAGAGCTTCCGCTAGCTCCAGTCCGCCGATGTTGGGCTGGACTATGCGTTTGGAGCTTACCCTGACCTCGCATAAGGTGAGCGGTGTTTTCTCACCCACCCAGGCCAAGTCCTCAAGATAGCTGGTATTGCTTCCGCAGGTTACTTTCAGCCGTTTTCCGCTGCCATGCGATACGCTATCAGCAGCGTTGGCGGGTGTTACTCGGATGATATTACTACCTGCCAGAGCCTTGACGTAACCGAGAAAGCCTTTACGCCCCACCGTGAAATCGCCGACCATGATACGGTCAGCTAAAACACGTGATAGAGCGTTTACCAGTGTAGCCTTATGAGCTACAAAGCCGCTATCCCCTGAACGCTTGCCCACGATATTCAGTTGTTCTATTTGTTTACCCCCCTTTTGGCTATCTGGCCAGTGGGCAAATCTGCCAGCTTCGCCGAGTAGTCAGCTTTCCGTCTAGCTGCGATACGCTAGCCTAAACGTGCTGCCACTATATACTTTGGGCAAAAGAGCTAAAATGTGTCCCGTCAAACTAACTTTTTTTGCTCCCGCCGCCGCCACTTTGAGATGTATAGTCTTTCGGCATTGGTTAGGGCTATGCCGTCTCGTATCTTCTCGCCAATGAGTAGTAACCGTTCTGGACTGGTCAAGAGGAAAGTCTTATAGTCCAGCCATGCGTCAAGGTCAAGAGCTTTATCATCGGCAATCAGCTCTCCGAGTTCGGTGAGGTTGCCTTCGCCGTCTGTGATAGGCTTATTCAGGCTGTCTATCCTGACCAGCTTCGGACATTCGCCGTATAGCCAGTTCTCTTTGCACTTTCGCCGTTGTTTATTGCTGCACCGCCCGCAGTCCAGTCCGTTAGTGTGCCTGTAGTGGTCTCGCCAGTATTGGGCTTTGGTGAGGCTGGCAATCCGATACATCCAGCTATGATTATCAGGCTTGTGTCCGTTGTTTCTGCCAGCATCGGCAAGGTTACTGATAATGGTATGGAGTAAGTCCTCACGGTCTGGCACGCTGTTGGCAAACGGCAAGGCTACCTTATAATAGGTGAGGTATGGTTCGGGTAGCTGGTCATAGCCGTGTCCGTTGCCATTACCTTGCTTTCGCCTTCTGTTTGACCTAGACTTGATACGGCGGGGCTTTGCTCCATTGGTCTGGCAGGTCGCTAGCTTTCCACACCACGGGCAAATGCCCTGCCTCTTTGTTAGTGTCCAGACCTTACCGCAACGGCTACAATGCCCCTGATGATTGCCGTTATCGCCGTTTGGTGCTGCCGGTGCTACTGTTACCATCGCTTGACCCCCTTTCAGGGCAAGCGTTCAGGTCAGAGCTTTAGCATCTTCAATTTTTAAGGTGCTTTTGTTTCAAACAGCTTCATTCTGAAACAAAAGCCCAATTTGTAAAATCAGAGGAAGCAATTGCATCCTAGTAGGGTTTGTAGGGAATCTTATGAAATGATAAGGTGAGTGACACAGCTTAGAGAGGTGGGGTGCTGCGACAGGCCACATCCTTAGCCACTTCACTATCAAACAGCCCGTCGCGGTTGTATAATGATTTCATACTTCATCATCTTCTTTGGCAAGAATGGTATGGCAAGAATCCTGGTTATTGAAGACGACCCGAATGTGGCCGATTTCCTGAAGCAGGGATTGCAGCAGACCGGCTTCGAGGTCGAAGTTGCTGCTATCGGCCAGCGTGGCCTTGAGCTGGCACAGTCAAGCACTCCGGACCTCGTCATCCTGGATCTGATGCTTCCAGACATCGATGGCATTGATGTGTGCCGCGAGATACGCGCAACCGGTGATGTTGCCATAATCATTCTGACCGCACGGGGGGTTGTGGGAGAGCGTATCCGGGGTCTGGAAGCAGGGGCCGATGATTATCTTCCCAAGCCCTTTGCCTTCGATGAGCTGCTGGCACGCATAAGAGCAGTATTGCGCCGCCGTTCCCCATCCGGGAAGGGCCTTTTACAGGTGGGAGACCTTGAGGTCAATTTGGAAAAGAGAGAAGTGAAACGGGGTGACCGCCGGGTGGAGCTCACCGCCCGTGAATTTGACCTGTTGAAGCTGCTCGCAGAACAGGCCGGCAAGCCACTCAGCCGGGAGCACATTATACGGCGCGTGTGGGGTTATGAATTTGAAGGTGAAACGGACCCGGTCAAGGTATATGTTAATTTCCTCAGGCGAAAGTTGAACGCGGGTGGCGAGGCTGACCTCATCCACACAGTGCGCGGCTTCGGCTACGCGCTCCGGGAGTAGCCGATGCGAATAAGCCTGCGCCGGCAGATATTTTTCTGGTACGCACTGGTCATACCCCTGATTATCGTCGGGCTAGCCTTTACCGCACAAACGGTCCTGGTGGATGGCCTAGCTGAGGCCCTTGACCGCCGCCTTGAAGAGAGGACGGAGGTCGTTGCCAGTGCCATCGTTTCCAGCACTAACCTTACCCAGAGAGGGTATGAGGACTTGGTGGAATATCTCACCGAGCAGCGGTTACCCTATGTCCCGGCTGTGCTCCGCATCAGCGATCCCCGCCGCAACATCTTGGTCACCTTCGGCGATATCCCTGACCCCATGCTTCCCATTATGGACCGGCAGCTCCTCCTGCCCGAGACCCCCGATGGCAGGTTCGAGACCATCAGAATGAGGGGACTGGAGACGCTGCGCTTGTACACGGTTCCGGTCTATGCCACATCCACCGGCGAGCTCGTTGCGCTGGTGCAGACCGGCGATAGTCTGGCTCCTGTGATACTGGCCCGGGAGCAGCTCTGGCGGTATGCGCTATCGGTAGGGGTGGGGGGGAGCATTGTCGCCTTGGTGGTGGGCTTCTTCATCCTCCGACGGGGATTCCGCCCGCTGGAGGAAATCCTGAACCGGGTGCGAGACATAGGCAGCAAAAGCCTTGCCGTCAGGCTCCCCGAGGAACCCCGCCCCCAGGAATTGCAGGCACTCGCTGATACGCTGAATAGCATGCTGGAACGTCTCGACACGGAGTTCAAGACCAGAGAGAGATTCATCGCCAGCGTCTCCCACGACCTGAGGACACCTCTCACCGTCATCCAGGGACAGATAGATCTGCTGCTTATGCAGCCAGCTCTGAGGAAGGATGCCAGACAACGGCTGGAAATGATGGCCAGAGAAGTGCGCCGGCTGTCCCGGATGACAAATAACCTCTTGCTCAGCGCCCAGCTGGAATCGATTCCCACGTTCACCCCTGGAGAAGTTGACCTGAGCGAATTGCTCGATGAGGTGGCACGTGAGGTGAGGATACTGGCCCCCAATCTGGACTTTAAGATTTCCATTCCTGAAATTGTGGTGGTCTCCGGAGATTATGACCTGCTCAAACAGATGGTGCTCAACGTGGTGGACAATGCCCTGAAGTTCACTCCGGAAAGAGGGACCGTTTCTCTGAGCCTGTTTTGTGATAAAGAACACGCCGTCATCGAGGTATCTGATACCGGGCCGGGCATCCCCCAGCAAAAGCTGGCTCAAATCGGAAAGCCTTTCCTGAAAGGGGATAGCTCCACCAGGTCCGAACGGGGCAGTACCGGTCTGGGTCTGGCCATCGTCACACAGATTGTAAACCTGCATGGCGGGGAACTGGTCATACAGAGTCAGGAAGGAAACGGGACCAGGGTCGCCATGCGTTTGCCACTGCCACAAGAAGATCGGATTTAGTCCACAGCGCCATCCAGCCTGCTCAAAACCGCGTACTTCAAGAGTTTGTATTTACCTCCCATTTTTAACCGTCTTTGAACCAAGGTTAAACCGCACTTCAACCATGGCCTGTTACCATTAAGCTACAAGCATGGTGGAGCTATCCACATCAGCCACAGCACCAGAACAGCATTAAGGAGGTGATGTTTATAGGTAAGACCGAGAAATGCTCAGGGTCGGAATAATGAGGGAATAGTAGACAAAGGGAGGTAATCATAATGAGAAAGAAACTTATACTGGGATGTGCCCTGCTTGTCATTTCCTTATTGGCGCTGGCACTGGCGAGTTGTGCCAAGCCATTGTCATTGTCCATAAGCGAACCACGCAACGGAAATGCCGTCACCGCCTCTCCAGTGGCGACCAGGGCCTATGTCTCGGACAGCAAAGCGACGGTCTGGGTCAACGATGTCGAGGTACCGGTGACCAAAACCAGGACCGGCGGCTATGTCACCACCAACGTTGATCTTGTTGAAGGTGAGAACACCATCAAGGTTGTCGCCGCACGGAACCTCAAGAAAGGCGAGTGGAAGGACGTGATAGAACGCACGGCAACCGTTACGTACAAGCCTAAATAACAGGCTGAAGTGAGGAAAGAGTGAGGTACTGTGGTGGGCTGCCCTTTGTCGCTGACAGATGGCAGCCTGCTGCTATAACCCGTAGGGTGTGAAGAACATGAGATACGCTGTCATCGGCTTCATAATCGTACTGTCCATTTTTGCCGGTTGCGCAAGCCCGGCGCCGCCCGGTCCCGATTACTCGTTTTCCTTTGAGAATGGCATGGAAGGGTGGCAGGCCAATGGCATGGACCTGGACAACCCGCCGGTGGAATGGTCCATTGAAGTTTCGCGGGACATAGCGCAAGAAGGCAAGTCCTCAGTCAGGCTCTATTTTAATAACGTGAATGACGCCGGCAAGATCTGGATAGAGCGTGCTTTTGAGGTGGAGCCAAACCAGACGTATCAGGCGAGGGTGGAATATTTCCTCGCCAGCGCAGATTGGGGTGATGTAAACCTCTGGACAATCATCACCGGCGTCGTGCCGGAATCAGCAAGGAAAGAGCCCGTTTACCAGGACAGCACCGGGAATAACGCCGGGCAGGAAAACGGGTTCATCTGGCTGTACAAGGGCTACGATTTTACCGTGGATTCCGGCGCTGAAGGCAGGCTGATAGCGATGATCGGCGTCTGGGGCACCTGGGAAACGGCACGCACGTATTATATAGACAGCGTAAGCCTCACGTTCAGCCCTCTCATGTCCGATCGGAATGAGTGAGGAACCGGGTACAGAGCAACTTCTGTCAGCACGAATGATACGACAAGGAGGTGGAACATATGCTATCAGGACTCAGTTTTAATGAAATCAGCATGGGGCTGGTACTGCTCCCCCTGCTAGGATTTGGTTTTTACATGATTTACCTGGTAGTCCGAGCGCTGAGGGGATAAACCACGAGGGATAAAATCTTCTCAAGGGGAGTGGGCTCATGAAAAAGGTACTGGCGTTGATTCTGGCCGGCGGACGTGGAAAACGGATGGGTGTATTGTGTCACCACAGGCCCAAGCCAGTCTTGCCGTTTGCGGGAAAATACCGGGTCATTGATTTTACCTTGAATAACTGCGTCCGTTCCAAAATTGAGCATATAGCTGTTCTGGTTGATTATCAGCGCTCAAGTGTAGTGAGCTATCTTGAGCAATGGCACTCGACCAATGCCCGGCCGTGCAAATTTGACATTCTTCCGCCAGGCAGAGACTCTTACTCGGGCACGGCGGATGCCGTATTTCAGAACCTTGACTTTCTGAGGAAGACTCATCCCGAGTATATATTGATACTGGCCGGCGACCATGTGTATCACATGGACTATTACCAGTTACTTGCCTATCACATCAGCATGAGGGCGGACCTGACACTGTGTGTGGTTCGCGTCCATCCGGGACAGGCACCTCATTTTGGCATCGCTGAGTTAGACGCTCATGGACGGGTCATAACGTTTGTCGAGAAACCTGATAAGCCGCAGTCCAATCTGGCATCAATGGGAGTCTATGTCTTCAATACGGATGTGCTCGCGAAGCGGCTTCTTGACGACGCAGCTCAGGCCAGCTCTCTCCATGATTTTGGCTATTCAATTATTCCCGCTATGGTGGCCCGGGAGCGCGTATTTGCCTACGAACACAGCGACTACTGGCAGGACATCGGTACTGTAGAGGCATTCCATCAGGCACACATGGACCTTCTCGGCAACCGTTCTTCGCACGTAGCCGACGTTGTGCTCCATATGCCTAAAGACATGCAAATTCACCTGTCTCTTTCGGAGAGATGGGAAGCAGGAAACATACAGAACAGTATCGTCAGCGAGGACTGCATAGTGGAAGGCGTGGTAAAAAATTGCGTTTTATCTCCAGGTGTTCATATCTCGAAACACACCTTTGTAAGAAACTCGGTGCTCATGGACAACGTATTTGTGGATCGTCACAGCCTAGTCGATACGTGCGTCATCGATGAAGAGGTGAGCATAGGACAGTTCTGCCGTATAGGGTGCCGTCCCCGCTCCCTCTCGGGAAGTCGGGGTGTGACTGTTTTGGGCAGAGGAGCGGCGATTCCGCCTTATACCACAATAGGGGCAAATTGCACCATTCCGCCTGCTACGGAGTCGCCGGCTTTACGGCCGCAGCGGTTTTCAGTGGATAACCAGCTGTCGGTGATGAAATAAAAGCAATCCCTAGTTTCTTGTAACGAATCCACTCGGAGGTATCAGAATGAAGCTCGCAAGAATAAGCAATTTACTCGGCATACTGCTCGTCCTGGTCATGCTGCTGATGGCAGGTACTCCAGCGTCTGCCCAGACGGCAACACGTGTTATCGTGCTGGAGCCGGCCAGTGGCAATGTAGGTGCGAGAATCACCGTTACCGGGACAGGATTTAACAAGAGCACGTCAACTGAGGAGAAATACGCCGCCATCTATTTCTCGAGCCAGGAAGCCTCCACTCTGGACGATATTGGCAGCGACGTGACTACCTACGAGAGGGTGAAAGAAGGGGTATGGCTAGATGAAAAGGGGGGATTCCAGGTTACCTTCACCGTACCATCGGTACTGGATGACGGCAAGGTAAAGGCCGAAGTAGCCAGCGGAACCTACTATGTTTATATATGCCACTACCAGACCCCCACTATCATTGCCCCCCGCATACGGGCTGTGGCCATTTTTACTGTCGTCCAGGGAGAGCTTACACTGTCGCCCAAGAAAGGGACAGTGGGCACTCTGGTGGAGATCTCCGGAACCGATTTCCCCAAACGTGCTGAGCTTGCCTTCAAATACGATGGGAATACCGTCCCCATTGAGTCAGGTAACAAGCGCACCAGCAGCGCCGGCGGGTTTGTCAGCGTTGTTCGCATTCCCGACAGCACGGCCGGATCCCACAGCGTAACGGCCATCGCTGCCACCACTGCACTTACTAGCTCCTTCACTGTAAAGCCTGAGATTGTGATAAGCCCGTCGTCAGGTCAGCCCAATGCCAGCGCGGCGGTGAAGGGCACCGGTTTTGGCAGTCGCGCCAGAGTGTCTCTTTGGTTTCACACCGCCGAGGTGGCCACAGCAACGGCTGATGAGCTTGGCAGCTTCTCCAAATCGTTTATTGTTCCCGAATTTGCAATCGGCCAGTACACCGTGGATGCGGAAGGAGAGAACAATGTGGCCAAAACCAGGTTTACCATAACCGCGGCATCCTTACCGGTAGTACCACTGCCAGCGCCAGTTATCCCTTCGTTGTCTCCAGTGATCAGCCTTGGGAGCAACAGCGGACATATCGGCCAGGCGACGGTCGTAAGTGGGACAGCGTTCAACAAGGATAGTGTGATTGCCATTAAATATGATGGCAAAGTGGTCACCACCGCTACCGCAGATAAGGACGGTTTCTTTACGACTAGCTTTTCCATACCTCAAAGCAATAGGGGAGAACACCTCATCACGGTTGAGGATGGCACCAGTGCCCGGGAGGTGAAGTTTACCGTGGAGTCAATTCCGCCGCCTGCCCCTAGATTGGTACTCCCTGCAATGGAAAGCAAATCGCAGCCACCGATAACGTTCTACTGGGCTGGGGTCACCGACGATAGCTTGCCGATAACCTATGACCTGCAGGTTGCCTCCAGTGCAAAATTTTCCAACGACTCTTTGCTAATCGAGAAAAAGGAGCTTGTTAAAAACGAATACACTATTAGCAAGAGCGAGTACGAAAAATTGATTCGATCCACATCACCCTATTACTGGAGAGTGAGAGCCATTGATGGAGCGGCAAACGAGGGGCACTGGACCGGCCATGGGGTTTTCTCCATAGCAGCGACTCTTCCGAGTTGGGCCCTGTATACGATAATGGCGGTGGGCGGCGTATTCCTGTTCATCCTTGGCTACCTGGTGCGAGGAAGGTTCGGTTCTCTGAGGTAAGGGTGGCTATTGACTGAAAGGTTACCCATGAGAGCCATTCAATGGAAAGAAAATCAAAGAAACGCCAATATGAGGAGGTGAACAGATGAGATTAAGCCTGCGTACGCTTTACATACTAGTCTCTTCAGCAATCATGGTCAGCGGTGTGGTGCTTCTTTTTCTCAACCGTGCATGATGGCAATTTGAAAAATGTGCGCCTATTAACCTAACACTCTGCCGGGGAATTAGAAAAATAACCGATTTGTTGTCTAGGAGTACTACTTGGTCGCCGCCGTTCATGGCAAGCTTGGGCATTTAACACTATTGCCATGAAGAGGTAAACACCTATACTCATTCACCATTTCATTAAAGTCTCTTTTGAAGAATTCCCTGACGCCGCTTTTTTCTTCAAGAACTCATTGTGCTCTGCCTTAAGGCAGAGCACAATTCTCGCAATCCTCGCTCTAGACTATATCTCGGAGCGTAGCCGAGAGCTTTAGCCTTGAAAATATCCGCTAGGCTCTGCCTGACATCTCCTGGATTAGACTCGCTATGGATTGGCTTAAGGCCATTACCTGTAGAACTTATGATGAGCTTTGCCAGTTGGTTTATGGTAATACTTTCACCGCTCCCGATGTTGAAGATGCCATTGACGTCAGCGTGTGCTGCCAGGATATTTGCCTCCACTACGTCGTTAACAAAGACAAAGTCCCTTGTTTGCTCCCCATCCCCGTAAATGATTGGTGGTTCACCTCGAGAAACTCTACTAATAAATCTAGGGATCACGGCTGCATATTGAGAGTCTGGTTCGCACCTTGGACCATAGACATTGAAATATCTCAGGCAAACTGTGGGTAAACCGTAGACGTCTTGGAAAACACGACAGTAGCATTCACCGGCGAGCTTGGAAACAGCGTAGGGGGACTGAGGGTTCGGTGAATTATCCTCTTTTTGGGGAAGGGCGGTATCATCGCCGTAGACTGATGAAGATGAGGCGAAAATTACTTTCCTAACGTCATTATCTTTGGCTGCCAAAAGTACCTTGAGAGTTCCGCTTAGATTAACGTCATGAGAGACTAAAGGCGCCTCTATGCTTTGGAAGACGCTGGCAATAGCCGCTTGGTGAAAAATATAATCAACACCTTGAAAAAGCTCCTGAAGCAGGGGAAGATCAGTAATACTACCCTGTACAAAATCTACACTTTCTGTTTCTAGCAAAGATGCCAAGTTTTCCATTTTTCCTGTAGAGAGGTCATCGACGATGGTGACATTGCAACCTCGCCTCACTAGTTCTTCCGCCAGGTGCGAGCCGATAAACCCGGCGCCTCCGGTAACGACTACTTTCTTTCTCTGCTTCATTCTATGTTACGCTCTACTAGCAATGTCCACAGGCCTTAGAATCAGCACGAGTACAATATTCGATATTCAGGGGGAGAGAGCTGATTCGGATAATTCAACGTGGATGCTCTCTTTATACCACTCGATATACCTCCTCACTCCTTCCTCAAAATCGACCTTCGGCTCCCAGCCAAGCTCGTTTTTAGCCTTAGCTGCCAAGACTCTGGCGCCATCATAATCACCAGGTCTGGTCTCCTTGTATTCGATAGCGATATCACCTAACAGCTTCTTAATAGTTTCCGCTATCTCCTTAATAGTTATCGGGCGGAGGCCTTCCAGATTGTATATTTGATTTATTGCCCTGTCATCGAGCGCGGCCACGTTACCTTCGGCGAGGTCTTCCACATAGATAAAGTTGCGGTATTGAGAGCCATCGCCGAAGATGGTGAGAGACTCTCCATTTAATGCCTTCTTCACAAAATTAGCCACTACCGTTCCGCCACGAGCTCTTGGTCCATAAGGTATGCCATAGCGAATGATGGTGTAATTTTGCCCGTACAGCTTCTGGTAAGCGTGGCAGTAAAGTTCGGCGGCCACTTTGGATGCCGTGTATACATGCTTTGTCTTGGCTATATCAAGGGAGGTAGCCTCGTCGACTTCCTCGGTGCCGGCCATTTCATAAACCCATACCGTGCTGGCTAAGAGGACACGGGGTATACCAGCTCGCCGGCATGCTTCCAGCACGTTGGCGACAGCCATGATGTTAAGCTGGCCAGCCTCCACAGGATTCTGATAGACATCGTTGACGTTAGACATCGCTGCCAGCAAGTATACGGCATCATAATAACCAGCTAAAGCGACACAGGATTTGGAAAGGTCGGTAATGTCAACGTAGATGTGGCGGATGTCTGGCCGGTGCGGAACCATGATGTCAAAGACTGTCACCTCGTGGTCATGCCCCAGGAGTCTATCCACAACATGGGAGCCGATGAATCCCGAGCCTCCGATAACACCGATGTTCATTTTAGTACCTCCTTTAAAGAGTTTGCTACATGTTTTGCCTGCTCCTGACTCATTCCCGCAAATACGGGCAGGCAGATTTGCCGTTTACACAGGTCTTCGGCTACGGGGAATTCGCCGCCTTTGAACCCGTATCTATCCTTGAAAACAGGTTGCAGATGACAGGGCAACTCGTATACCTCTCCGCTCAGGTTCACTCCGTACTTCTCTCGCAGTGTCTTTTTTAGCGACGGCCGGTCGATACCCTCCTGCAAGAAAGCGACATATTTGTAATAATTTGATTCTACCCCAGCGGGCAATTGCAGCAGGCTTAATCCCGCGGTATCCTTAAACTCGCCGTCATATACTTGAGCCGTCATTTTCCGGTCGGCGATGAACTCGTTGAGTCTGTCAAGCTGAGAAACCCCGATAGCAGCGTGAATCTCGCTCATCCTCCAGTTGTATCCCATTTCCGTATGAATGTTTCCGAGGAAGCCGGCTTTACCCTGGTCACGGAATACCAAGGCTCGTTGGTAGATTTTCTCGTCATTGGTGGTTATCATGCCGCCTTCCCCTGAGGTCATGACCTTGGTAGGATAGAAAGAGAAGGCAGCCGCAATTCCGAAGCTTCCCGCTTTTTTACTATCTAGAGTACTGCCATGGGCGTGAGCAGCGTCTTCAATTAGATAGAGGTCATGTTCGCGGCATATCTGCTGAATCTCGCTAACCTGCGGCGGGACTATGCCACCGATATGCACAATGATTATAGCTTTCGTGTCTTGTTGAATCTTCTTTTTAACATTGGCACTGTCAAGGCAAAGATTATCAGTTGCATCGGCAAAGACCACCTTGCCCCCGGCATGAATAACCGCCACCGGGGTGGCGAAGAAGGTATTGGTGGGTACTATCACCGATGAACCCTCTATATCGAGCGCTCTCAGGATTACTTCCAGAGCGCTCGTGCCGCTGTTCACTGCCACAGCATATTTGGTGCTCGTAAGTTCAGCGAACTTTTGTTCAAATTCCCTGGTATATTGCCCAAGCGTCAACTGTCCGCTCTTTAGTATGTCATCAATCTTCTGCAACAGTTCCTTCCTATCTTCCTCAGGGAAATATATCTTTGCCGCTGGTATTTGCATTTTGCCCCCTCCAGATTGTTTTATACTACAGTGACGGGTTTTCCGCTTCGCTTTGCTTGCTCGTCCTCCCCATTATGCGGAGATTCTTTATTGCAGGTACCAGGTCCCGATTGATGGCTTTGCTGTCTGATTTAGTGCTTAGCGCCCGGGTAAATTTCCAGAGTTGCCTTCCCGCAAGCGTCAAGACGAAACTTACGGTGAGCCCAATGATGAAATAGGGTAAGACCTGTACAGGATTTAGCGTCAGGTTCTTGCCTATCACTGCCCCGATGAAGATATAAGTGCTGTCGTAAATCACGCCTGATATGAACACGCCAGCGGCTAGAGATCTAAAGCGTTTCTTTGTGGCCATTAATAAGTTGATAGGGTACTTCAGCCAGAAAAGACGCCCCAACGAAATCCAAAACGGTACTGACCAATGGCGCTTATTGAGCTTCTGTGTCAGTCTTGACGTTTCAAGCCGCCTTTCGAAAGACGGGAAGCGCCTGAATAGTCTCTGACTGCCCTTATTGGCCAGGCAATAGAATAGCCATGTCCCGCCTAGACGCCCAACCTGTGTAGCGATGAGCATCGGTAAGAGGTAAACTATCGGCATGGCATGACTGCCCACGAGATAACCGCTCAGTAACCAGGTGGTTTCCGAGAAATATGGCAATGATATCCCTATACAGTCGCCCAATAAACTGTCTACGCCTAGTACTAACCATATCAGAGGATGGGCGGTGCCGATAAGGCCCGTATAAATACTTACTAATTGTTCTAAATTCATATTATTCAATTATAGGGTTCTATCCCCAGTAACTCCGGTATCGTGACGAATCGATAGCCTTGAACGGTCAGTTCCTGGACGATGATGGGTAAGGCCTGTACCGTCAGGCTCCTGTCTGAATTTTGAGTGTAGTGTTCCGTGCCGTAGCCATCATGGAGCAGGATGATTTTGCCTGGCTTCACCTTTTTGATGATATCTTTGGCTACGTTGTCCGCAGTTGGTTTGCCGAAATATAAAAAAGCGTGCTCTTCATTGGTAGCTACACTCCAGTTGACCGCCACTAGGTCTTCCCGGCGTAGGTAGTTTAGCTGCCAGGGTGATTTCTTCCCGTGCGGAGGACGGTAAAGGTGAGGTATAACCTCTGTTATTTCAGCAATGACGTTTTGTGTCAGGGCGATTTCCTTCTCGCTTCCGTTAGATAAAGCATGGTTAGCATTATGGGTATACGAGTGATTTCCAATCACGTGGCCTTCGTTGACTATCCTCTGGGCTACGTGTGGGTGGCCTGCCACATTCTCCCCTACGGTAAAAAAGGTGGCTTTAACGTCGTTAGCTTTCAAGATGTCCAGAATTTGCGATGTATAGGGCTCATTCGGCCCGTCGTCAAAACTGAGTGCCACTACTTTCTGGTCTACTATGGCCTCGCAGTAGACCTGGCCGAATACTTGAGATGATGGATCGGCGTAGCCAAACGCGGAGACGCCGGTAATGCCAGCCAGGCCCAAGCAGACGGCAAGGCTTATCGGCCTTCGCAGCCTCATAGTTCTGGCTGGATGCGGTTTTAATAGACTGAGGATATACCTGAGCAGGTATCCGATTACCGGTAACAGGTTGTGCATGATGTCGAATAGAAAAACGACAAATGGCTTGTTGGCGATTCTGCGGGGTGAAGTGATAGCCACCAGATGGATGTCGTATTTGATTCGACCAAAACGGCGTAAATGCTTGGAAATACCCCATTGATCGGGCTCGAGCCAATTGCTGTCGTAGCCACCGATGTTGAGTAAGTGCTCGCGACGGAACGCAAAATTGGCACCCGCAACCAGCAAGGGGAGCCCGAAGAAAATGGAGCCTATTAAGTTAACCAGATGCCGGCCCAAGTATTCAAACCATGCCCAGCTCGGCGGCTGACTGTAGACGTAAGTGCCCGCCAGTGCCCCACTCTTGGGATGGGTATTGAAGTGGTCGGCAATGTGACTTAACCAGCCGGGCGGATAAGTGGTGTCGGCGTCGGCCTGGACGATGATATCACCGACGGCAGCCTCAAACCCGGCCTGACGGGCATGAGTAACATCGTTTTTAGGCTCATGAATTACCGTGGCCCCGTAACTTTTAGCTATAGCGGCAGTATCATCCGTTGAAGCATTATCCACCACGACAATTTCCCAGTCTCCTCGGAAGTCCTGTTGCTTTAGGGAGGCAAGACAGTCACCAAGATGGGCCGCTTCGTTGTTAGCCGGTATAATAACGCTAATCATTTTTTATAGAATTATTGTTCTTTGGCAAGCATATTTTCAGGATGACTCTGTACTAAATGTTCACTGATGATAACTCGTAACACTGGCATCTTTCCCGAGGCATTCGGCTTTCCTGGTAAGAGCCACCTTCATACGATGCCATAGGCTTGCATTTCGTTCGTGGATTAAGCCGCTTTTGACCTTCAGCAGAAGCCCCGTGAATTTATTGATATCGCAGGGATAGCTCTGCCTGAACGCACCAAACTGCTCACTGAGCCGCCGTACCGAGGTCTCCGGGCTATTCGGTGACTCCGTCTTGTTAGCAATTCGTGAGTTTCAAGGCTGTTGCATGTACGATTCTCTATCTTCGCTACCCTTAGTTAAGTATTGCTCACCACCAATTTTGCTCCCTTTACTTAAAAGAGGGCGCGGACTCCGCATAATCGGCTTTCCTTTAAAATTCCTTTTCAGGGTACACGGCGTGAATCACGTCATTGGTAGCTTAATACAGCGATGGTAAAAAAGGTGTTGAAAAGAGGTTAAATTGTGGTTAAAAATCCAGTGACCAGTGACCATTACTCAAATTAGGGATGGCGATATATAATAGGATTTTAGTTCTTAAGAACGAAGGTGGGCGTTCCTTGAGATAAGTGATACAGGACTTGATGTTATGGAGCGGTTTTATCAGGTTCGTGAATCGGGATAGACTATACGTGGTGCAAAGGCTCGGCTTGGCCATTGACAAGCGGGTTATAGGACTTCGTAGCGGTAATATAAAAATACCGAGTTAAGAAAGGTTTGGCGCCAAGGTTAGGATATAACTGGCAATTCGGCTATAATGAAGTTCAGCCTGGTTAATTCGGGTTCTAAAAAGTTGATGAAAGGTGGGAAACGATGTCCGGTGCCGAGTCTGCAAATGACTACAGTGCTGAGGAAATTAAGCACTACTATTCTGAATGGTGGGAAAACCCTGGAGACATCAGGAACGTAGTCTTTAGTAGCCTGAATGAGTATGTCAGGCAACGAATGCCACAAAGCAGTTGTGGAAAAGCTATGGATATCGGCTCTGGACATGGCACGATTGTGTCTTATCTGGTGGAAAAGGGTTACGATGTTACGGCGATAGAGTTTAATGAGGATTTTGCCATCGACCTAAAGCGTGAATTCGATGGCATTAAGGTTGTTTGCGCGGATGTCCGTAGTATTAACTTCGATCAGAAGTTTGATGTTGTGACCTGTATTGAGTTGGTTCAGAATCTGAATAGAAATGAATTAGTTTGCTTGCTGGCCAAGCTAGCAACAGCAGCCAAGCTACTGTTAATTAACATCTCTAATAGAACTTCGTTCCACGCGCGGTGGGTGGAATTTCGAGGCTGGAAGGCTAAGTTCGTTTTTAACTACACACCCAAGGAGTTTGAAAAAATTCTGGAACAGGCTGGATTTCATATTATCCACCGTAGAGGCATAGGTCTAGTCACGCCTATCAGCCTTTTCAAGGATTTCAAAGGAAAGCTCGTCCCGCTCTGGTTTGCCAGAGTAATCAACAAACTTGACCCACTGTTCCCAAAGATATGCCATTTGTACTATGCAGAGGCAGTTAGCGAACATTTTGAAGAGGGACATGTAGACACAGATTCCAGCAGCACCTAACGAAGTGTGTAAGTATTAGATTCAAGGGGAAAAGACTGCACGAAATGGCGTTTAGTATTACGGTTACACAGAATCATGTTCCGTATAACTTGAGGAAGCATAGCACCCCTTTGGCGCTCTTCCTCAAATCTGACACAGCCATTAATGGAGTCCATAGCTAGCTCCAAGGCTACATCCGCTGTAGCATACCAGCCTCTTCGTCCGCCGATCTTTACGACTCCGGAAGAAGCGAGGTTTTTGATGGAGCAGTGGAGAAGGGAATATAATTAAATACGTCCCTGTAGTGCTCTGAGATGCCGACCACCAACTCCTGAAGCTATTTCGAGTATGGCTACTTCTCAACAAGTAGTATCGCTCTTAGGGGTAGGTCATGGTCAGTTACACAACTTAATTCTATCAAGGAGTGCCTCTTAACCGTTTTGCGCGATTCCTATCGCCCAGTAACGATTAAACAAGTATCCATATGAGTAATACCTTCTATCAATGATATGTCGGTTTGTACGATATGCATCAATTTTTCAATATCATCTGCTTCAACTAAAGCGACTACATCGTGTGGGCCCCATATGACATCCGCAGCTAGAATTCCAGGTCGATGACTTAATTCAATAACTACCGAAGATGATTGGCCTTTCTCCGTATCAATCAGTATATATGCTCTTCTTTTCATAATTTATCACCTCACAAGTAGGTAACCCTTTCATTATTATTGGTATCACAACC
>Ga0209164_1002978_pt1 | contig 16793 bp, 6 predicted proteins | sample MTBNYHSulfiMetaG_FD_187458 | JGI IMG/M metagenome (GOLD analysis project Ga0209164, IMG submission 187458) | Enrichment culture microbial communities from rom New York Harbor, USA that are MTBE-degrading - MTBE-NYH (New York Harbor Sulfidogenic)... | ecosystem: Environmental > Aquatic > Marine >...
TGTTATAGCCTTCATTTTTCTCGTCATCCTCACCTTGATAGGAATTTTTGCCACCCGGACTGCGCAAATGGACATGCAGATCGCATCCAACGAGATTCCTTACAAGCGAAGTTTCTACATAGCTGAAGGGGGACTTTACAGGGAAGCGGCCGAACTGGGCCGAAGCAACTATCCGGTCACGAACGTGGCCGTAGAAGAGACTCTCGCAAGGCGTCTAAATGGTGTGGTGGACACTGGAGACCCTCTTCCTTCACCAACAGACCACACTGTTTTCGGCCAGGGTTACGATTTCACAGTGACTTATCTCGGATTTTTCCCTCCACCCGCAGGTTTTTCGGCTATCGATTACGTCCGCTATGACTATAACGTGGACGTGACTGCCAACAAGGTCAATGTGAACTCAAGACTTTACAGAATAGGACCGAAACCAGAATGAAAAGGAGCACGGGTATGAACTTGAACCGTCACGTGAAGGTCACCTTCATCATGCTTTTGGCCGGTGTCCTTTTAGCCGCTTCAGGCGATTTCGCATTCGGTAGGGGTCTCCGGACCGCTTGGGAAAGAGGCGAAATCACGAAGGCCCCCTGGTGGGACACCGCAAAGAACCTGCAAATCGAGGTTGACGGTTACACTTACACCTTTGTCTCTCCTGACGTGAGAATGGAGAGACATGTAAGAAACTCTGCGAATGAGTGGTTTGTGCGAGGCCTGACTTTGCAGGATATAAGAGTGGGTCAACAAGTTCTCATCCGTGTTGCAGGACCGCACATCTACTACTTTATTGTTGAAGAGAAGTAGGGGAGAAATGCGAAATGCTTGGCAGATTTTCAACCGAAGCACATTTTCGGGCTCAAGAGCCCGTCTATCGTAAAACGGCAACGAAGAGTGGCGGCATGAGAAGAGAAATAAAAATGTTATCTCACAGCAGTCAAGGGATCGCGAATACCTCTGGCAAGACAAGGAGAAGATGGAACAAGTTGCTCGCGTTTCTTTGCTTCAGCCTTTTTCTGACGTCCTTTTTCTTCGGCTCAGTAATCTCCTCCCATGCGGCTTCGTTCCAAATCTTGATTTTATCCGCAACGGGTGGTTCCACAGACCCAGTGGCTGGATCCTATTTTGTAGAAGGGGGACAATCATTCACTGTCAAATCACAACCCGATGGTGGTCACAAATTCCTCAAGTGGACGATAGCTCACTACGAGTTCCCTGACTCAACCCTACCATACAAGACGACGGAGAGTTACGAAGCCGAGTTAACTATTGACCCAGTAACGGAAGGACTCGACATCACTCCGAACTTTGCCTTTAATAATCCGCCTGTGGCTACCAACGATAATTACATTACCGACGAGGACACGGGTCTTACGGTGGCCGCACCGGGAGTCCTTGGGAACGATACCGACGTAGACGCAGATCCCCTCACAGCTGTGAAGGTCGATGACCCATCCCATGGCTCCGTCACTCTTAACGCCGACGGGTCATTTACCTATACTCCCAATCCGGACATTAACGGTTCGGACACTTTTACGTACAAAGCTAACGATGGCACCGCAGATTCCAATGTCGCCACTGTAACCATCACGGTGAATACGACTAACGACGCGCCTGTGGCTATCAACGACAGTTACACCACCGACGAGGACACAGCGCTCACGGTGGCCGCACTAGGAGTTCTTGGCAACGATACCGACGTGGACGGCGATACGCTCACCGCCATCCAGGTATCCAATCCATCCCACGGCTCCCTCACTCTTAACACCGACGGGTCCTTTACATATACTCCCAATGCTAACTTCAATGGTTCGGACACTTTTACTTACAAAGCCAACGACGGCACCGCAGATTCCAACGTCGCCACAGTCACCATCACAGTGAATGCGGTTAACGACGCACCTGTTGCTACCAGCGACAGCTACACCACAGACGAAGATGCCCCTCTTACAGTAGGCGCCACGGGGGTTCTTGACAACGATAGCGACGTGGACGGTGATACGCTCACTGCCGTTAAGGTCAGTGATCCGTCGAACGGCTCCGTCACTCTTAACGCCGACGGGTCCTTTACCTACACTTCCAATCCGGACTTCAACGGTTCAACCAGTTTTACTTACAAAGTCAACGACGGCACCGCAGATTCCAATATCGCTACCGTAACCATCACGGTGAATGCGGCTAACGACGCTCCTGTGGCTGTCAACGACAGCTACACCACCGACGAGGACACGGGTCTTACGGTGGCCGCACCGGGAGTCCTTGGGAACGATACCGACGTAGACGCAGATCCCCTCACGGCTGTGAAAGTCGATGACCCATCCCACGGCTCCCTCACCCTTAACGCAGACGGCTCCTTCACCTATACCCCCAATGCGGACTTCAACGGTTCGGACACTTTTACTTACAAAGCCAATGACGGCACCGCAGATTCCAACGTCGCCACAGTCACCATCACAGTGAATGCGGTTAACGACGTTCCTACGGACATCAGCTTGAGCAATGCCGGTGTAGATGAAAATCAGGCCGTAGGGACCGTCGTGGGCACGTTTTCCACCACGGACCAGGACACGGTCGACACCCATACTTACACCCTCGTCGCCGGTGCAGGGTCCACCGACAACAGCTCCTTCTCCATCTCAGGCACCCAGCTTCTGACTGCCGCCAGCTTTGACTACGAGACCAAGGCTTCCCACTCCATCCTGATCCAGACGGACGACGGCAACGGAGGAACCTTTTCCAAGCAGTTCACCATCTCTGTCAGCAACCTCAACGAGGCTCCCACCGACATCACCCTCAGCAACACCACAGTGGCCGAGAACAGCTCGGCCGGTGCCCTGGTGGGCAATCTTTCCTCCACTGATGTCGATTCGGGCGACACTTTCACATACACCCTGGTGGCCGGTACGGGATCCGATGACAACGCCTCTTTCACTATCTCCGGTGACCAGCTTCAGACAGCAGGAGACTTCGATTTCGAGAACAAGAGCTCCTATTCCGTCCGCGTGAGGACTACCGATGCGGGCGGTCTCTACTACGAGGAAGTTTTTACCATCAGCGTAATCGATGTCAACGAGGCCCCGGCGGCTGATTTCTCCGCAAGTCCTCTTTCCGGCCCGGCGCCTCTTACGGTGAATTTTACGGACCTCTCAACCGACGTCGACTCTGGCGACATCATCACGGGATGGACGTGGGATTTCGGGGATACGGGCACCGCTGCTGTACAGAATCCAACCCATGAATACGCCCAGTCCGGTCTCTATACGGTGAGTTTGACGGCGACAGACCAAGGCAGCGTAACCGGAACAACGACCAAAACGGAGTACATAGCAGTTCACCTCACTATAAGAATGACAAACCCTGGAACCGGCACCGGCACGGTGGATGTGGCTGTTACACCCTCCGGCCTTTCCGCCGGGACATACACAATTCCTGCCGGCGGGAGCGTTGACTTGGTTGTGGCCCACGGGGACACGGTAACCCTGGCCAATCCCCAGGCGTCCGGAGACTCAATCTTCATAGCCGCAAATAGCGACGTGCCTGACACAATCGGCAGTGCCAGCGGAGTGGTAATCACCAAGAGGGCCGAATTCCAGCTTAAACGCACCATCACCGTGACTAACCCGGGATCGGGAAGCGGCACCGTGACGGTCGTTTCCTGCACGCCTTCGGGGCTTGAAACCGGGAACAGCCTTCCTATCGGTCCCGGCGGCAGCGTCGTTTTCAACGTTGCTCAAGGCGACACCGTGTCTCTCGGCGCTTCAGCGGCCACCGCCAACGACTATTTTGAAGGATTCAACGGCGACAAGTCGGGAATTACTCCTATTGCCCCGTCTGTCGTTATGAACGGCGATCAGACCGTCACCGCGACCTTCAAGAAAGGGCTTACACTCACCATCAATTGGGTCGGAATAGGCTCCGGAACCGTTGCTACCAGCGACGGCGGAATCCTGCCGCTCTCACCTTTCGTTGGTGGATCTTCTACGGGCGGTCAGGGGACCACTGCGTCTTACGCGTGCCTCGAAGGCGACGTCATCCACCTCGAGGCGGCAGACTTCTTCTTCCCGAGCCCCCCGGTCTCAGGGTCCAAATTCAAAGGCTGGGGCGGCGATGCGAGCGGCACCGATTACGGCGTCGACATCCTGATGGACACCAATAAGACGGTGACGGTCAATTTTAACGCCACCTACATCCTGTCTATCAACAAGGGCGGGTCAGGTGAGGGCCGCGGCGAGGTAGAAGCAGGGACAGGCTCTGCTTCGTCACTAGCAGGTGGTTTGGGGCCGGGAACATATCTCTACGAAGCCGGAGACCAGGTACCACTTTCGGCGACCGACATCGACCCTACCCTACAGACAACCGGTTGCGAGTTCCAGAACTGGACGGTCGGTTACGGCGAGCCGGGAGCTGGGTTCGCTTCCGGAAGCCAGAACACCCCGGTGACCATCTCCGGCGACCTCTCTGTTACGGGAAACTTCAGAGGAAAGTATATGATAACCTCACTTGCCCGGCTCGGAGGAACCATCACGCCCGTCGGAGAAATGATGAAGTACCATGGAGAGAGCCAGCTCTACGAGATCACGGCAAATGCGAACTACGTAGGCTCCGACTTGGTGGTTGACGGGATTTCGCAGGGTGCTACGGCGAAATACACGTTCAGCGAGCTCAGCGCCAATCACACCATCATTGCGGTCTTTGTTCTAAAGAGCGACTACATAGACACAGTTACCGCAGGAGACGACCAGATTTACGCGATTACCGTGCCCCCTCTCGTGCTGATGGTCATGGGCCGGAATCACAAGCTCTACTATGAAGCTTACAACGACGCTTCGGATTTGGACGGGGACAGCACGCTGGATGTGCGCTACAACCCCAAAAATATAGATTATTACGGTTACTTCGATTCCTACAAGGTTTACAAATATGACGAGGGGAACGGGCGTTTCTATCCTGTCGGAACCACCCAAACCAAGAAGGTGAACCCGGATGCAAATGATGAATGGAGCGGCGATTTCCTCAATTACGTGACCATGTCCAGGATCGATGTGCTGAGAAAAGTGCTTTACGGCGGGTACCGTTCCGTTGACACAGTCACCGAAACCGTGCTCATGCGGTCTTTCATTCCCCAGGATGCCCATTCCTGGGGCAAGGAGTATGAAAGCCCGGATGTGGACGGATATGACATCAGGGATTACACCCCTCTCGAACTTCCGAGCACCGAGTTTCGCCGCGTGAGGCACCTCTTTGCCAACACTACCCCGGCCGATCCCCTGAGTGACAAAAACGATCCGCAGCCTGATCTTAACCGCCCCCTGCTCCGGGTGCTCAACGACAGCACCTACCGGATATGGGAGTGGGTGTCCATCGAACGGCCAGTGGCAGGCGAAAAATGCATCGACGGAACCATTGGACCAAATTGTGCGACAGCCGCCGTGCCTGCAGGATTTCATCCCGGCCATCCTGCAAACGCTCTCGAGTTCCAGGCCCTTGTGAATGAATATGCCGTGCCGGAAAAGCAAGCGCCCGACAAGCCAGGCTTTGCGACCGGCAATGCCCCGGGTGGAAAAATCGACGGCCAGGGAAATCCCTGGGGACTGAATTACGATCCTTATGATCCAAGTGCAACTGACCAGACGAATTATCTCACCATATTCCGAGGCAACATCGTACCCACCACACCTGGTGACTACTATTTTGCCGTGAACGGAGCCAATGCAGTGGAAGTGCTCATAAACGGAACGGTCGTTGCCGGCAAGTACGGAAGCGACGGCGTCACCCAAATATCAAATCCAAAACAAATGCCTCACGCAAGCGATAAAGTAAAATTGTTCGCCGGCGTCAACACCGTGGAACTCCGCCAGGAGGTGAGCACCGGAGGCGGCAGCTACACTCTCTACTGGAAAGGGCCTGACTCAAAGGATTGGCAAGTCATCCCGAGCACCAAGTATGCGGACCTTAAGCAATCCACCTATGAACTTCTCACGACTGGAACGCCTGAATCCACGATGAAGGATTATGTTGTAAAGGTGGTGGTGTGCGACCCGAGCCTCCCTGAACCAAACGGCAAGAAATACCCCTCGGGCGTCAGCAAACCCATCGGCCTGCTCCAAAAGTTTGGGGAGCCCGGCAAGATGTTCTTCGGCCTCCTGACTGGTTCCTACGCGAAAAACATTTCAGGCGGCGTATTGCGGAAGAGGATAGGGACCGTGACCGACGAGATCGATCCGAACACGGGAAGATTCAGATACAAATATGACAGCACTTACAGCAATGATAAAGGTGATATTATTAAGACGATCGATGGATTCAGGATCGCCGATTATTTGTACAAGTATTACGCTTACGGCAATCCTGACACAGCCGCCTGGGCCACATCACGCAAAGTGATGGCCGAGGGCGACTCTCCGGATTGGGGCAACCCAATCGCTGAAATGATGTATGAAGGGCTCCGGTACTATGCCGGGAAAAAGGCCCCTACCGGTGTTTTCAATTACACTGCGACCTCGGTCTATGATGTTCAGTTGGGCCTTTCCCAGCCGACGTGGGACGACCCCTACGAGAGCAGCCTCTGGTGCGCGAAACCCTTTATGCTTGTGCTCTCGGACATCAACCCCAATTTCGATTCAGATCAACTGCCCGGCGCCAACGTCAATTTCATAGCGTCGAACTTCAGCGGATCCGTCTCCTCATTCGATGCCACACCGGCCGATTTCAGCGCGGAACCGGTTGCAGACGGCATTTCCACGGCCGAGGGCGTGCTCGGCAACCACTACATCGGACAGGTGGCAACAACCTTTGACAGTTCGTGCAGTCCCAAGAACATGGATGCACATGGATTCGGCAAGATCCGCGGCTTGTGTTCAGAAGAGCCGACAAAGCAGGGAAGCTACCATGCTCCGGCCGCTGCTTTTTTTGGAAGAAGCCACGACATGAACCCCATAGAGGAAGAGCAAAACGTGATCACCTACTCGGTAGCAATGGCCTCGCCTCTCCCTCGGATCGAGATTCCGGTGGCAGGGCAAACCATTACTCTAGTTCCCTTTGGAAACTCTGTGCACGGCTGCCTGGGGGTGAATCCCACGGGGGGGTACAACCCGTCGATCACTATCGTAGATTTCTATATAGAAGCACTTTCCACTACGAATGGAATAATCAGGATCAATTTCGCGGACATAGAACATGGCGGCTACCATGACCTCGACGCCATAGTCATTTACCGCTACCAGGTCATAGATGACAACGGCGATCCGGTTGAGGAAGATCCGTCTCTGGGAACGGGAGTGAAAATCACTCTCCAGTCCGAGTACGGTTCATCCTGTCTCGTAATGCACGTAGGCTATATTATCTCGGGCACGACGGCGGACGGAACCTACCTGGAGGTCAGAAGCATAAGCGTCCCGGATACGGAAGACATGGATTACTTTCTGGATACGCCGCCTGATGGCTACGATATGCCCGGCTTGCCTCTCAGCGCGACGAGGATATTCTATCCAGGGGAAACCACGGCGGCCACTCTGCTGAACGATCCTCTCTGGTATGCGGCCAAGTGGGGCGGTTTCACGGATTTGAACGACAACAAGGTGCCCGACCTCGAAAGCGAATGGGACCAGGACGGGGACGGTGTGCCCGACACTTATTTTTACGTGGTAAACCCTCTCAGGCTGGAGCGGCAACTTACGCGGGCTTTTGCAGACATTCTGAGCAGGGGAGTTTCTCACGTGGCGCCGGCAGTCTCCGTTGACGAGCACAACAGGACCCAGAGCGGAGACAGTCTCTATATGGCCTTTTTCAAGCCTATTTCTGAGAATTACTGGCAGGGCAACCTCAAGAAATACGGCCTGGATTTCCTCACAAGGGAAGACTGCGGTACATCGAGAGCGGCTGCAGAATGGACGGTTGTGGATCAGGACGGCCTCATTGCCGGAGAATGCGACGGCCTTTTCAAGTCCACCAGCCGATCCTTCTGGTCGAGTGAAATGGACGGCGGTTATGTGGACCGGGGAGGAGTTGGAGAAAGGCTCTTGGCCGCCATGCCGGGCTCGGACCCCGTGTATCCTCCCGATGGCGCGCAATTCTGGGATTTCCGAAACATCTACACTTACAAGGGCGCCGCGGACGGGTCTATGGCCCGGTTCATTCACGAAAACATCTCGAACGCAGACCTTAACGTTGGAGACGACTACACCCGCTACAGGATCATCAATTTCCTGTACGGGTACACCTATGATTCCAAGTCCGCGACAGACCAGGCTCCTAGAGAAAAAAGACCTTGGATCCTGGGGGACATCATCCACTCGGAGCCTAAGATCCTTGACTACATCAATCCGGAAAACGGCGCCCTGGATTATCGCTACGTCGTCGTGGGCGCAAATGACGGCATGCTGCACGTGTTCGATGATGAAACGGGAGACGAGATATTTGCCTTTATCCCCGGCGATCTTCTCCCGAGGCTTCAGGAGCTCTCAAGTCCAAGCACCCATGTTCATATGATCGATGGTCCAATACAGATTCTCCGCTCCGATGAGATAGATACTACAACAGGCTACTACAAGAAGACCCTGGTTTTCGGCGAAAGAAGGGGCGGACGAAGTTACTGGGCTCTGGACATCACTAATCCGATTCCAACCGACTGGACGGTGAAATGGTCCATTACCGGAGGAGAAGCCGCCACGGGCGGAACCGCAGGTTTCGAAGAGCTTGGTCAAACTTGGAGCAGGCCCTTGTTTACGAAAATGCGGATAAGCGCTGACACGGTGAAGGATGCTTTCGTTTTCGCCGGAGGCTATGACATCCAGGAGGACGGTTTCCCCGAAGCATTCAGCGATTTAAATGAAGACGGAGTCCGTGACAGCGACGAACCCCATTCCGTCACCGTCGGCGGAACAGAGGGGTACGATCGATATAATCCCGACAAAAATAGTTATGGTAGGGGAATATTCGTAGTGGACGCGGATACAGGAGAAATTCTTTTCAAGGCGACATACGGCGAAATGGCCGTGACAACGGGCACCGACCAGAAACACGACGACATGAAGTTCTGTTTCCCCGCAGACGTTTCCCTCGTCCCTCTTTCGGACACGAGCATCCTCATATATGCTGCGGATGTTTATGCCAACATCTGGAAGATCACATACAATTACTTTGCAGAAGCAGAGGCAGTGCCTTATAGCGCCATTTCTTCCAGAAGATGGACCGTGAAACGAATTTTCACTTCCAACCCGGGCTCCAACATGTCCACAGGAGTTCCGGATGCCTTTGCCTCGGCGAGCCTGAACAGTTCGGATGCCGGTCGGAAAGCTTTTTACTCTCCTGATGTTTCCCTCTCCGGAAACGAATGGACCAACCGGCCCGTCCTTTACTACGGCACCGGAGACAGGGAACACCCTCGGTATACAATGATCTCGAACCGTTTCTACGTCATGGCCGACGCCGACACGGCGACTGACGAGACAGATCTGATTAACATCACTTGCGATGAGTTGGACGACAACACCGACGCAAATGGAGACGGCATTATGGACGATGCTGACGATTCTTTAAAATACGCACTCACGGACCTTCTTCACAACGGCCCGGCCCTAGGCTGGTACAGGGTCCTTGACGCCCAGACGAACTGCTCGCAGGAATTTAACAGCCACCTCGGCGAGAGCGTTCTAAGCAGGCCCACGGTCTTCTTCGAGAATATTTACTTCACCACATATCAGCCTACGTTCGGCGATCCGTGTACTCCTCTGGGCAATGCATTTCTCTATGCACTGGATTACTCTTTCGGTACATCGGCGTTCAACTATAACTCAAACAACGATTCGGAGAACGAAATCAGGAACATCACGGATACGTACCGCATGATCACCGGGACATCGATCCCTTCAGGTGTGAAGGTCGTGATAAGGGACGGCCATTCCGCAGGTTTTGTGAGCGTCGGAGGCTCTCTGGTGGGAGTCGGCGAAGACGGGTCATCTACGATTCCGGGTCCTCCCGGCGGAGTGACGCCTCTCGTGTGGGAGACGGATTAGAAGGAAGGAATACTGGAAGATTGGAATGATGGAGTGATGGAAGAAGAAGACAGCGGCCTACGTTAAAAACTTCGGCGGGTCAGGGAAGACAGAAGTCAGAATACAGAATGGAATAACTGAAGCACGGAGTTACGGATCCCCTCTGCGCCCCAATGGGCAGAGGGGATCTCGCTTTTGGCGGGCAGGGATAACCGCCCGAGGTGGGAGAAAGTAAACTTGCTTGAGGCAGGCAAAGCCCTCCCCGACATTATGCAATCAACACAAGCGCGGCTGAATATATGCGCAAAGGCGACACAATCAAACTGAAGATCGACCGGGTCGCCCAAGGCGGGCACGGAGTGGGTCGGGTGGACGGCTTTGTCGTTTTCGTCAGGGGAGCTGTCCCCGGCGACACGGTCACCGCCCTGCTGACAAGGAAGAAAAAAGACTTTGCCGAGGCCAGGGTGATCCAAGTGACAGATCCTTCCCCCCACAGGGTCGAGGCCCCCTGCCCCTATTTCGGCCGCTGCGGGGGCTGCCAGTGGCAGCAAGTCGGCTACCCTCGGCAACTCGAATACAAGAAAGGGCTTATCGAAGAGGCAATGGCCCGGATCGGCGGATTACCCGACATCGTAGTCCATGACCCGATAGGATCGGAGAAAATTTTCGGTTACAGGAACAAGATGGAATTTTCCTTTTCAGACAGGCCGTGGATTATGCGGGAGCACCCTCCCCTTACCCCTCCCATCAAGGGAGGGGAACATTGCGCGGGGGCTCCTACCAAGAGCGGGGAAGACCTGGCGCAGGCTCCTTCGAACACAAACGGGTGCTTGATGGAGGATGTCAGACGGAAAAGTGACCCTTCAGGGAAGGGCGGGGACGAGGCGGCAGTTGCTCTCGGGCTTCACGTGCCGGGATCTTTTAGTAAGGTTCTGAACATAGAGGCTTGCCTGTTACAGGAGGAGAGGGGAAATGAAATCCTGCGCGCTGTCAGGAGGTTTGCGAAGGAATCCGGTCTTCCACCTTACAACCTCAAAACCCATGATGGCTTTTGGCGATTCCTGACCCTTCGACGATCCGCGTACTACAAAGTGTGGATGGTGAACGTCATCACCTCGGAATACCGAAGAGACGTCATGGAACTTCTAGCTGGGTTTCTTGTTTCCAGCTTTGACGACGTAAAAACCGTGGTGAACAATATAACGACCAGACCGGCCGCAATCGCAGTCGGGGAGTGGGAGGCGGTTCTCGAAGGACCGGGGGTGATTGAAGACCGAATGTGGCATTACACTTTTCAGATCTCCGCCAACTCCTTTTTCCAGACCAACACACCCGGCGCGGCGGAACTTTACGGCACAGTGGCGGAATACGCAGAACTCAAAGGGTCGGAGAGCGTCCTGGATCTTTACTGCGGAACAGGGACGATCCCTATTTTGCTTTCCTCCCGGTGCATGCAGGTCGTGGGAATGGAGATCAGCAAGAGCGCCGTGGAAGATGCCGAAAAGAACTGCCGGGCCAACAGCGTCCAAAACTGCCGGTTCGTTCTCGGAGACATTCGCACCCTCCTTTCTTCCCTTTCCATCAGACCGGACGTTCTCATCATCGACCCTCCCCGCGCGGGAATGCACAAGGATGTGGTAAGGAAACTCCTGGATCTTGCGGTCGGGAAAATCGTCTACGTGTCGTGCAACCCGGCAACCATGGCAAGAGATTTAGCTGAAATGAAGGATTCCTACGATCTTGTCGAAATACAGCCGGTGGACCTGTTTCCCCATACATACCACATCGAATCGGTGGCGAAACTCGTGAGAAAAAGGCGCACGGCACAGGGTTCAAAACGATGAGTGAAAACCGATTGTTCGAGCCACCTGCCCGCGTTCCAACAGCTTTCCGGCAGGTCCTTAACTCTCTCACCCCCTCCCTTGCCCTTCTTCATCAATGGGGAGGGAGTTTTGAAGATGGGCTGGAGTGAATCCCGCCCCTACGTTTATGGTTGAAGCACTGGAGTTTTTTTCCATTTTCCGTGCGCCGTGTGCCGCAAAAATATATTGACAAGAGGTTCAGGGGTGGTATATACAACACAGTTTTAAAACTCTATCTGCCGGAAGCGCGAAGGAAGCATTTCGCGACACCGGATGCCAAAGGGGGTGATTTCAATAATTAGTGCTTGCACCCTTTCCGGAAAACCCGCAAACCCGGGCCGCGGATGCTACCTTGCCTTCGACACTCCCGAATCTGGATCAGATGCCTTGAGGAGACTTGACGTGTAACTCCAGGGCAAGACTATGAAACGTTGAAGGTCGGGAAAAGCATCCCTCAATCGTCAGGGGGTGCTTTTTTTTGTCCAAAGAAAGATTGACCCTTTTGCAATTAAACCTCATACGAGAAAGAGAAGAAACGATGAAAGTTGTTGTCCAAGATAATCAAATAGAAAAGGCAATCAGAGATCTCAAGAAAAAGCTCACCAAAGAAGGATTTTTCTCCGAGATCAAGGAACGGCGGTTCTATGATAAACCCAGCGTTCAGAAGAAGAAGAAAATGGCCAAGGCGGCCAAGAGGCGCCGCAAGAGAATGAGAAAGTTCAACTGATTTTTTCCACACCGGGACTTTCCTCAAGGAGGAGCAAGGGGGCAAGAACGCCATTCTTTCTCCTCCTTATTTGTCTGATTTCTCACATCTTTGTGTAGGCTTTTTCCTTGACAAAAACTCCCCGAGCATGTACACCGGCTTGCAAAATTGACGGCTTCGTAAAAAGTCGTCACCCCGTTGAAAAACGGGGTCCACATGTTTTATATCTGGCTGATAATACTGGATTCCGGCTTTCGCCGGAATGACGGAAACAGGGCATTTCGGACTTTTTGCCCGTTCATCAAAATTGACTCGCGAAAAAAAGGATCAACCCCATGGAACATCAAGAAGAGCATTCCTCTGAAAAGCCCCCAAAGGGAGGATGGGTTGTTTCCGCCCTTGACACTGTGCTCTCCTATTATTCTTACATCGTTTCACAACCCTTCAGGAGCGGCCTTGTCTATTTTCTCGCCGGTGTGATTCCCTCCCTTGTTCTCGGGTGGTTCGTCTTTCCGGAGCTCCTCTATTCCAAACAGCCGCAGCCCATTCAATTCAGTCACGTTATTCACACGGATCCGGACATCGGCATCGAGGGGAAAACGGAACAGGAAAGATGTCTTTATTGCCATGACTTCAGAGAAGACGGGACCTTCGTCGGCATCCCCAAACTTGAAACGTGCGTGATGTGTCATGACGATCCAGACTCCCCCCTTGGGGAAGACCCTGAAGAGGAGAAATTCACGAAGGAGTACGTGGCTACGGGGAAAGAGGTGCCCTGGCTCTCCTACTCCCGGCAACCGGACTGCGTTTATTTCTCCCACATAGCCCATGTGAAGATGGGCAAGCAGGATTGTCGGACCTGCCATGGCGATCACGGCACGACAGAGTCGCTTCCCCTTTACCAGAGAAACCGGATTACCAATTACAGCAGGAACATATGGGGTTACAACATTGCCGGATATTCGCCCAATCCATGGGACAGCATGAAGATGGATGACTGCGCCGACTGTCATACCAAGGCGGGCCACGAGGAAAACAACGCCTGTTTCGTGTGTCACAAATGAAAGAAGAAGACACGGCTCACGGCACAGAGAAGAACCTATTTGAGAGAGCAGTCGGCACAGTGGCCGACTCTGTTTTCTCGCACCCTTCAGGCGTATTAGTGTGCGGTCGTGACCGAATTTCGGCCACCCCCGCCCATGAAAATCGTTCCCTTACGAGTTCATCAATAATGGGATGGTGGAATAATGGAATTTAGAAAGATCGGCGAAATGGTGGCTTTTAACAGGCGAAATTTCCTGAAGCTCGTCGTCGGCGGAGCGGCGGGAATTCATGCGACGCCTCTTCCGTGGAAGCTCATGGATGATGTGGCCATCTGGACGCAGAACTGGCCATGGGTGCCGGTGCCCCCTGACGGAGCTTTTTCCCACGCCCAAACCATTTGCACCCTTTGCCCGGGCGGTTGCGGCATTTCAGTGAGAAGGGTGGATGAAAGGCCTGTCAAAATCGAAGGCCGTACGGATTACCCCGTCAACCCGGGAGGCATCTGCCCTCTAGGCGCAGGAGGTCTTCAACTCCTGTACACCGAATCGCTCCGTTTCACAGGGCCGATGAAAAGGCTTGGTCCGCGAGGAGCCGACGACTTTATCGAGATCACCTGGGAAGAAGCCCTGAAAACCCTGGTGGACCGTCTTGCCTCTCTGAAAAAACAGAGGAAACTGGAAGCGTTGGCGGCTGTGGACGGGAACAGGATGCACTCCTCCATTTCCCTTCTGATCCACAGATTTCTTGAAGCCTCGGGCAGTCCCAATTACGCAAGGATTCCGACCCTCGAAGACACTTATGCCGCCGTCAATCAGCTCATGTTGGGCTCGAAAGCGCCCATGGCCTATGACCTGGAGAATGCGGATTTCATTCTCAGCTTTGGATGCGGACTCATCGAGGGGTGGGGTGCCCCGGGTCGTATGCTGAATGCGTGGTCCATCTGGAGAAGCGATCCTCTAAGAGGAAGGGTGAAGATCGTCCAGGTCGAATCAAGGGCATCCAACACTGCTTCGAAGGCCGATCAATGGGTCGCAGCGAAGCCTGGAACAGAGGCCGCTTTGGCCCTGGGCATAGCACACGTCATGATCAAGGACGGCCTTTACAATTCAGCGTTCATATCCGATCACACCTTCGGGTTCGATGATTGGACCTCGGCGGACGGCAAGCAACATCTCGGCTTCAGGAACCTGGTCCTTCGAAAATATTCTCCTGAGGCGGTTTCGAAAATTACCGGCATAGATGCCGGGCAGATCGTTTCCCTGGCTCGCTCTTTTGCCAAGGCCAAGGCGCCCCTGGCCCTTTGCGGGAAGAGCAAAGGAGATCTCAACGGCAGCCTTTTGGAGTGCATCGCCGTCCAGGCTCTGAACGCCCTGACAGGAAGCATAAACAAGCCGGGCGGTGTCCTCGTTCTCGACTCCGTTCCGCTGAAAGACTGGGACCAGGCTCCAACAGCGCGTCACCTCACGGCCCATGAGATGGGTGAAGCGGTAATCGAGGGCAAGTCGCAGCTCGACGTGCTGCTTCTCTTTGCTGCCAATCCGGCTCACACCCTTCCCGACGGAGGAACCTTCAGAGCTGCGATGGAGAGGATTCCCTTCATCGTCAGCTTTAGCCCGTTCAAGGACGAGTCATCTCTTATGGCGGACCTCATCCTTCCTGATCACACCTACCTCGAGAAAATGGACGATGTGGCATGGCCTGTAGGTCTCCAGTATCCCTTTTATGGGATCACTCAGCCTGTGCTCAAGCCTCTTTACAGAACGCGCTCGACGGGTGACGTGCTCATCGGGTTGGCCAAAATGATGGGAGGCTCAGTTGCTTCAGCCTTCCCTTGGAAAAGCTATGAGGAAGTCCTCAAAGAAAGATGTCTGTCTTTATTTGAAGCGGAAGGTGGGCTAACCAGTTACGATCCGTCTAAACCGGTATGGGAAGGCTTTGCGCACCGCAGTCCGTCGCGTAGCGACTTCTCCTCGCCCGACGAAATGTGGCAGGAATTGAGAGAAGGCGGCTTCTGGTACCGGCCCTTCCACAGCTTCGACGTTTGGGACGGTCTTTTCAAGACCCCTTCGGGCAAATTCGAGTTCTGTAGCGACAAGATCGGAATCGGTTCGGAGGTAAAGGAAACCGGAGCTGAAAAGCACCCTCTTATCATGGTGCCTTACGGGATCATTAACCTTGCCAGCGGCTGGGTTCCAAGCCCTCCCTATCTTTACAAGACCCTTTTCGACACACAGGTGAGAAAGAACGACTCCTTTGCGGACGTGCATCCTCAAACGGCTGCTGAATGCAAGGTAGATCAGGGAGATATCGTCTTCATCGAATCTGCTGCAGGGAGGATAGAGGCGCGGGTGAATCTTTTCGAAGGCGCCATGCCGGGGGTGGTGTTTCTGCCTCTCGGGTTCGGTCATACGGGATATTCCGACTTTCATCGGAACAAGGGCGCCAATCCCAACGCCATCGTAAGCGGGGCGAAAGACCCCTTGACCGGCATGCCGGCCTGGTGGCGGACACCGGTAAGAATGACCAAGAAGAGTTGACTGAGTTCATTGAGTTAATCGGGTTACTTTAGTTCTTTGAGTCGCTGGAGTTCCGAATGCAACAAACCCAATAAACCTATGAACTCAATAACCCGATAAACCGAAGTAACCCAAGTGATGCGGGGTAAACGATGAAAGAACAAGAGGGAAAATACAAATTCGGCATGGTTATCGATCTGGACAAGTGCACCGGGTGCGGAACCTGCGTTGTCGCCTGCGCGGCCGAAAACAATATCACCGTGAGGACTGACGAGTCCGACAAAGAGCGGAGCATTGCCTGGCTGCAGCTCTTTAAAATCACGAACGGAAAGCCCTTTCCGCAAACAGAAGTCAGCTACTTCCCCAGACCTTGCATGCACTGCCACCACCGGACGCCGTGTGTTTCCGTTTGCCCGCCTACCGCGACTCAAACTGATTATCATACGGGCATAGTGAGCCAAATCTATACCCGGTGCATCGGATGCCGGTACTGCCAGGCCGCCTGCCCCTATCATGCCCGGTACTTCAACTGGTATGACGGTTACGCCTTTATCCAGCCCTTCCCCAAAGGTATGGAACGCGAACTGTCGCCTGAGGTGTCCGTCAGGATGCGGGGGGTCGTGGAAAAGTGCTCCTTCTGCCATCACCGTTTCATGCGGGCCAAAACGAGAGCCTATGCGGA
>Ga0209164_1002979_pt1 | contig 16786 bp, 10 predicted proteins | sample MTBNYHSulfiMetaG_FD_187458 | JGI IMG/M metagenome (GOLD analysis project Ga0209164, IMG submission 187458) | Enrichment culture microbial communities from rom New York Harbor, USA that are MTBE-degrading - MTBE-NYH (New York Harbor Sulfidogenic)... | ecosystem: Environmental > Aquatic > Marine >...
GGCCTGGGGGCTCTCATCCTGATCAAGCAGCACGAGCTCATCCTTGACGCGGCCCGAAAACTCCGCCGTTTCCCCGGTCAGATCCACGAGCTTTCTGAGATAGTGCCTCGCTTCGGAACGGAAACCCATCCGGTCCAGAAGCAGATTCCCCATATAAAGAAACTTGTAGCCCAGACGGTAGGTGTGATTCTTTGGATCGTAGAGGGCATACCCCGTATCGCGCAGGACATGCAGCAGTCGCCACAAGGAAGGTCCGGGGATCTGAGAGGTCTCTTTCAGAGACGAGAAGCTGAGGTCTCCATCCACGGCCGCCAGGACCTCGAGGATCTTCAAACCCCTTGAAAGCGCCGGGTTCCTCTCTGATTTTCCCCCATGAAACGCACTTTCGCGGCGGATGGACGTTCCTCAACGGTCCGTCGAAATTATCGGGGCATCGCGGCGGAGACTAGGATCGCACAATCCTGGTCTCCGGTGTTCTTCAGGCTGTGCGGGACGCCGTAAGGTAGCCATATTGCATCGCCCGTCTTGACCGCTCTCCCTTCGTCTCCAACCGTCATGTACCCCTCCCCTTCAAGGATATAATAGATCTCCTCATAGGGGTCCACATGGGCCTCGATCTCTTTACCCGGTTTCAGCACGGCATGCGCAAAAAAAAGCATTCCCTCGAGAACCTGGCTGGTCAGCAGCATCACGGCGCTCGCGCCTCCATGCGCCCTGTACAGGCTGCGCACGACTTCTTCGTGTTCCAGATTTCTGACGATCATAGACATAAAACCCCACTCGCATTCATTCACAAAAAACCGTTCAGAAGCAACACGTAAAAACCGGACCATACCGGCCGGGGCCCGTCATCGTAGATTCGTTTCCATCCGGAAATAATCTTTTTGGCCAATCTCGGCGTCGATCTGCACATTTGGTTATGCGGCGATCTCCAGGTCGCCTCCGCTCAAGTGCTTGATTTCCCTGATATTTGTCAAACCGGAACCAGCCCCGGCGGGGCGGTACTGCGCACCCGACGGGTATGAAGAAAGATCCTCATTGTCCGGATGGAAACCAGATTTGGTCTTAACCGGCTTCGGTGCATGCCGGTTCATCTTTATCAAAGTGTGTAGCTCCCTTCGTATTGTCCCGGCAACGATCGATCCCTGATGTACGGAGGCGGCGCACGATCTCCGATATAATCGGAAACATCCGCTTTGAAACACCAAGGACCTTTGCGCCGCCGTCATTCAGACGAGGGCTTTTTTTTCGACGGACAGCATGGTGTTTTGCATGGAATCGCGCTAGCCCGCATCCTGATCGCGCCCCGGAAGCGGCCCTTTTTTATCCCGCCCTGCGCATAACAGATGAGGAATTTTGCGGCGACGGCTACCGGTTCACCTTTCGCTCGTAAAACCCCTTTTCGAAGGCCGTGATGGTTGTCAGGCCATCGTTCACATCGATAGCAATCACCACCGGCCGACCGGTATCGTCGTCTTTACCCTCCAAATGATCGAGGTCCCCTTTAGGATCCAGAAGTGTAAAACCAGCCTCCCTCAGCAGCCTCGCCGACTGATCCTTGAGATCCCCATGGAAAACGAAGGCGTGCCCACCAAGCATCGCTTCATCTTCATAAATATAGCCGGCGCTCATCAAGGGACTTGCGCCGGTGACATGGTACAGCTCGATCTTCAGTTCCCCCATCTGCGAGATTTCATCGGGTTCCCCCAGGATGGAACACACCTCGCTTCTGGACATCGACACACTGACCCGATCGATATCCGAAATATCTACGGCGGCCTTCGCCGCCACTGAGGCAAAGAACAGGACGCCCCACAATACCATCCATGCACCCTTTTTCATCCGAAGCTCCTTTTCACCCTCTCCGCATGATGCGGATTCGCACCGCCGCAATTGATAAACCGTGTTCTATTTCCTTCTGGAGGGGGCTTGAAAAATCGCGCTCGTCTTCGATCGACCCCTGTGGAAAAGCACCGCCGAAATGCCCCCGCAGAATGGCTATTTGAACAGGGCATCGATGGCGTTGACCAGTCCAGCCGGGTTGACGCCCACACCGACCGACGTGCTCGATTCTTTCTTGACCCTGGTTCCATCTGCGGTGACATACTCCTTCGATGACGAAGAGGTCTTCACCTTTTTTTCGAGTGGATTTGCCTGGCTCAACGCCGCATCAGCACCAATTTTGACCACTTCGCGCACCATCTCATTATGGCTCATCTGGGCCGCTTCGCCGGTGCTGGCCGCCTGCTCCGCGGGGACGCCGTTTGCCGGGGAGTCAACCGCCTGTTCCAGAGGGGCCGCCCCACCCGCGCTTCCTAGAGGTGTCAAGGTCACCTTGACAGCGGACGGTGTCAATACATAGGCCTCACCTGTCTTCTCCTGCGCATCGAGGGAACTCATACTGCTCCCGACCCCCATGGCGGGATCCTTGAAAAAGAGCCCGGAATGAACGCCTGATTGAATCGCTTTCAGGTAGGCCCTGTCTTTCTGGTACAATCTCTGGATCACCACATCCTCCTGGTGGTAGTTCTCTTTTTGCAGGGTAAGGATATGGCTGCGGGTCCGCTCGAGCGAAACCGTGCCCGGGGTTGTTCCGACGTATTGCCCATCGGCATACATCTTCGCCCCCATGGGGTTGGTCGAAACCGGGATGTCCTGCTTCAGGACCGGTGTGCTGCATCCGCCTGCAAACAAGGTGATCAGTCCTATGATGATACAGAGCCGCTTACAGATCTTCATCGATATCCCGCTCCCTTTCTAAAAACCCGCCAGGCCGCCGACTGGAATCGCGGCCGCCCAAGGCTTGATGATTACAGCCTGTTGATGTGGATCGGTTTGACCGGACACCGGTTTCAAGACAGGCAGTCTAAAAAGACAGGCCTTTTATGTCAAGCCCCTCCAAACCGCTGACCGCCTTGGGCTGTGCCTTCGTCCAGCCCCGGATCATCCCCTTTTCCTTCCTGCACCTTCATTTCCTGCGCCTGTGCGACCGTGATGGCGATGACATGGACGACATTTTCCATGTCGCTGCTGCGCTGAAGGACGTTGAAGGGCTTGCTGAGCCCCATCAGCAGCGGGCCCACGGCCTTCGCGCCGCCGGCGTATTCGAGCAGCTTGAAGGCGGCGTTCCCCGCGTCCAGATTGGGAAAAATGAGCACGTTCGCCGGCCCCCCGAGCCGGCAGAAGGGGTAGAGCCGTTTGACGATCTCCTCCGAAAGGGCGGTATCCACCTGCATCTCTCCGTCTATCACCATATCCGGCTTCTTTTGCCGGCAGAGCTTCACCGCCTCTTCGGCAACCCTGGCATCTGGATGCCGGGTACTGCCGAAGTTGGAAAAGGAGACCATGGCGATCCGGGGATTGATGTCAAAGAAGGCCGCCTGCTCCGAAGCGAGCAGCGCAATCTCCGCGAGGTCCTCCGCCGAGGGGTGAAAATTCACCGTCGTATCGGCAAGAAGCAGCGTCCGCCCCTTAAGAATGAGGAGGTAGCTGCCCGAAACCTTGGATATATTCGACCGCCTCGGAATCACCTGCAGAACCGGGCGGATCGCATCCGGATAGGAGCGGCTGATGCCGTGGACCTGTCCGTCCACATATCCTTCGAGCACCATCGCCGCCCCGAAAACGAAACGGCTCCTCAACTGACGGCGGGTCTCCTCCAAGGACCACCCCTTGCGGGCCCGCTTCTCGAAAAGCACATCGACGAACCGGTCGTAAAGCGGGCTCTTGAAGTTGTCCAAGATCTCCACACCCTCCAGCGAGACCTGCAGTTCGCGGGCCAATGACCGGATCTTCTCCTCGTTCCCGAGGAGCAGCGGCCTCGCAATGCCCTCGCGGGCGACCTCGTGCGCGGCCCGCAGGATGACCGGGTTATCCCCCTCCGGAAGGACGATCCGCCGGGGGTCCTGCTGGGCCTGGACCGCCACCTTGTGGAGGATCTCCCGCTCGGCGCCCAGGCGCGATTCGAGGATCTGGACATAATCAGGCTCTGCGGGCAGGCTGATCCGGGCTGCGCCGCTTTCGACGGCGGCCTTCGCCACGGCCGGAGCCACCGTGAGAAGCACGCGCAGATCCAGGGGCTTCGGAATGAGGTAATCCGGTCCGAAGCGAATCGGGCGCCCTCCGTAAGCTCGAATGACGGAATCCGGCACGTCTTCACGGGCCAGCCCAGCCAGGGCGCGAACAGCCGCGACCTTCATCGACGCGTTGATCGTAGTCGCGCGCACATCGAGGGCGCCGCGGAACAGAAAGGGGAAACACAGCACATTGTTGACCTGATTCGGATAGTCGGACCTGCCCGTCGCGACGATCGCATCCGCACGGGCAGCCTTCGCCTCATAGTAGCCGATCTCCGGCTCCGGGTTCGCCAGGGCGAAGATGATCGGATCTTTCGCCATCCCGGCCAGGAGGTCTGCGTCGAAGGCCCCTTCCGTCGAGACCCCGACCAGGGCGTGAGCCCCTATGACGGCTTGCTGCAGGGTCCGAATCGGCGTCTCGCCTGCAAAGGCTTCTTTGTAAGGGTTCATCCCCTCCTCCCGGCCCTTGTAGATAACGCCTTTCGAATCGACCAGCAGGATATTTTCTCTCCTGGCACCGAGTTCCACATACATCCTGGCGCAGGCGATCCCCGCGGCGCCGGCGCCGTTGACGACGATCCGGCTCTCTTCCAGCGGACGCCCTGCGAGCTCGCACGCATTGAGCAAGGCCGCCCCCGAAATGATGGCCGTTCCGTGCTGGTCGTCATGGAACACCGGGATGGACATCATCTCGGTGAGCCGCTCCTCGATGTAAAAGCAATCGGGGGCCCGGATGTCTTCGAGGTTGATCCCCCCAAAGGTCGGCTCGAGGAGCTTGACGGTCCGGATGAACTCGTCGGGGTCGCGCGTGTCGAGTTCGATATCGAAGACATCGATGTCGGCAAACCGCTTGAACAGGACCGCTTTCCCTTCCATCACCGGCTTGCCGGCCAGCGGGCCGATATTCCCCAGGCCCAGAACCGCCGTCCCGTTGGTAATGACCGCCACCAGATTGCCGCGGGTGGTGTAGTTGAAAGAGGCGTCCGGGTCCTGCTCGATGCGCAGGCAGGGCGCGGCGACCCCGGGCGTATAGGCCAGGCTCAGATCCGTCTGGGTCAGACACGGTTTGCTCGGGATGACCTCGATCTTCCCCGGCCTTGGTTCCTCATGATAACGCAGTGCCTCCGCGTCGTAAGTCATATTCCCTCCAAAATGCATCGATGATTACCATATTCTTTTCTCGACAGACCTCTGCGCGAAGCTCTTAAAAAGTTTCCATCCGGCAATAGTCCTTTTTGCGAATCTCAGCGTCAATCGGCACGTTTGCTTGTGCGGCGACCACCAGGTCGCATCCGGACAAACGCTTGACTTCCTTGATATCGGCAAGAACTCCTCATTCCCGGGGTGGAAACTTGGTCGCGCAGGATGCTTTTCTCCCAATGGACACCAAATATTATATTTTACGCCTTAGCGACCAGAAAATACAGATATCCAATTTCTAACAGCAATGTCAGGTCCGTTTCTTTTCCCCGAAAAAGTATCCATCCGGTAATGATTACCCAGCACCACCAGATTTCCAATCCGAAAATGTGGATTTTTTTCACCGGCTGCATGGCGCATCCCAGTTCAGCCAATATCGAGGGAATACAATGTTTGCACAGAACCCCCCCGTAAATCCCCGCACAAGCCAACGCGCAGGTCGACGCCGAGGCTGCCCAAATAAACAAATTAAATCAACGAAATAGCATCCTTAATAAAGTTCCAGACCACCGAGAATCGTTTTTCCGATGGGACCACAGACATAATGTTCAAGTAAAACACCCCTCCGGGTCGTCAATCCCTCGCCTTCCGCAAAAACGCCATGATAGCAGGCTTGGTTACCCAAACGTACACTGGATCGTCGAAATTCATCCGGTTAGTTCCAGCATCAACAGCATTGGAAAACCCTTTATCGGCGCGCACAATTTTGAAGGGTAAATGGGTCTGTTCGGGTTTTTGCTTGACAGTTAAGACCTCCTGTGGTCTACTGCCGCAAAGGAAGTTACGCTTAAAATCCTATTCTGAACCAGAGATACCAGAGGCAGGAATTCGATAGGCTGCAAGTTGTTCTGTTTGAGGAAAAATGAGGTTTATTAACACGTTTCATAATTGAGGAGGAGGAGTGGGAATGAGATTCAGATGCGGATTTACAGGTGGAATATGGAGCAAAGCGCCCCTCATCGTGGTCGCTGCCTTAATGTTCATCTTTTCAGCCGGGGTGGCCAGTGCTGACGTCTTTATCGACACGTTTCAGACGACTCAAACGATTTCAACCGATGAACTTGGCCCGGAGCCAGATGGCGGCGGCTGGCATCCTACTTCGGGGCCGGGCATCCTTGGCGGAACCCGAGAGATGCGTCTAGATTGCACCGCAATTTCCCTTAACAATTTTACGATGAATGTTGGAAGCGGCTTTTTCACCTATAACCAGGCTTCTACTGTTCAAGGTTGGGGCGAAGTGCGATGGGCTGGAATGACATCGCTTGATTTAACGGAAGAGGGTAATGCTATAGAGATCGATCTTACCAGTGATCAGGTGTCCAGTCTGATTCTTACAATCAACGGAAGCAGCATGGCATCTATCGCATTAGCCGACACAAATGTTGTGCAGTCTTTTACCATCTTATTTTCCAGTTTCAGCGATCCTTCTGCCTTTCAGGGTGTAGACAGTATCCTGATGCGTATTCCTCAATCAAACAGTTCCTCTGAGACGGACATCACCATTCAGCGTCTCGAGATCGTTTGTATCGCTGAGGAGCCTGGAATTTCAGTAAGTGCAAATCCCAATCCCATTCCTTTTGATCAGAGCACTTCTCAACTTTGCTGGCAGGCAGACGGCGCGACTCGCGTGGAACTGAGCGGGCCGGGGCTGTACCAGGAATATACGCAGAATTTAGACCAGCAGAACTGCATCGATGTCATCCCGGGAAATTACGTCGTGACGGCTTGGAACGAGTGTGCGTCCAATGTGAGGAATATCACCATCACCAAACAAGGTGCGCCGCCGCCGGTAGATGACGATTATCCCATTGTGTCGCCAAATCCATTGAACGTGCCGACCCTGTCTCAGTGGGGCATGCTCATTTTTGCCGGTCTCATGGGCCTGAGCGGCATACGTTATATTTCCGGCCGGGGAAAACGCAGGAAAAAATAGCGGAAAGAGCACCCCAAAAAGGTAGTACCGGTAATATTGCTATACAAATGTTGATCAGTTACGCATAGATTTTCAACCGGGTATGGAAATGTTGGTGCCTACCCAGAAAATCAAGCGTTTGCGCGGAGACAACCCGCACGCTGTTGCACAAACATTTGTGAAAGTTGAGATTGGGATTGGCCAACAAAACCTTTTCCGAATGAAAATCAGCTAGTAGCAGGAAACGGGTTCAATAAAAAGGCGTGCCGACCAGATGGTTGGCGCGCCTTGAATTTTTCTTCCCTCGATAGGAGCACCTGAGACAGAGAGCTTTTTTTTCTCTTCACTTCGGCTCCGACCGCGAGTCCGGTCTTTTTGGCCCAAAGCCTCACGCGGCGCGGGTCAGTGTCTGCTGTGAACATGGCATGGAAATGGCCCACCGGAACTGCACTTCGAAAAGCTTGAGATCTTTGGCCGATTCAAACCACCGTTTCTATCCGGAAATGAGGTTTTTTTGCCCATATCAAGGAAATCCATAGCTTGCGCGGAAATGGCCTGGTAGTCGCCGCACAAACAAACGTGCAAATGGACGCCGAGATTGGCCAAAAAGACCATTTCCGGATGGAAACTGTTATATGCCGTGGCACCTGTACCTCTCCAGGCAAGATATTTGTCGGCTCGGACATTCGCCCTCGACTCTCAAGTGAACATCCTAGAGCATGCCCTGAGATCCCGGCGCAATAAGGGGTGATGGAGGATCTCGACCGACCCTTTTGGAGGCAGGAGATGAAAGTGAAACACGTGGTCTATTCTTTGTTGTTTGCCTCATTGGTCTTTCTTGTTCCGGTGGGGAATTCGCCCGCCCAGAACCCGACCCCTTTGAAGGTCGTGCTCGTGTTCGATATCGGTGGAAGAGGCGACGGCGGATTCAACGATGCCGCCCACAGAGGCCTAGAAAAAGCGGTTGCCGAACTGGGGGTCGAGGCCGTTTACGTGGATCAGGAGCGGAGGCTGGACCGCGACCATGCCGTCGATGCGGCCGCGGCTTCCGATGTGGACCTGATCATCGGCGTCGGCTTCGCCTTCTCGGAGAAGCTGAATCAGCTCGCCCTGAAATTCCCCCGCAAGACATTCGTCTGTGTGGACTACAGCATGAGGCGCGACGACAAGGGGCGCCCCATGCCGCTGCCTCCCAATCTCGCCGGGCTTGTCTTCAGGGAGGAGGAAGGATCCTATCTCGTCGGGGCTGTCGCGGCCCTCACGAGCAAGACCGGGACCATCGGTTTTATCGGCGGGATGGATAACGCGATCATCCGGAGATTCCAGGCAGGGTACCTGGCCGGCGCACGCGCCGGCCGCCCGGATATCCTCGTGCTGTCGAAATATGCCGGGATAACCGGTGCAGCCTTCAATGATCCTGACAAAGGATACCAGATCGCCCACCGCATGTACCAGGAAGGGGCGGACATCATCTACCACGCATCGGGCGGTACCGGTGCCGGACTTTTCCGGGCGGCGAAGGAGACGAACCGGCTGGCGATCGGCGTAGACGTCGACCAGAGCGCTCAGGCGCCCGGTCTGGTGTTGACCAGCATGCTCAAACACATCGATGTCGCGGTGTTCGAAAGCGTCAAGGCCCGTGCGGAGGGGCGTTTCTCCGGAGGGCTCAAGACCTTCGGACTGAAGGAGAAAGGCGTTGGATTCGTTTATGACGACCAGAACCAAAAACTGATCCCCTCCGAAGCCTATCACACCGCTCTCTCCCTGCAGCAAAGGATCGTCACGGGTGAATTGACGGTTCCCGACTCGACCGATGAAAGGCTGCTCCTGTCCCGGGAAGAGCTGCAGGAACTCCTGGTGCAGTTGCAGTCGGAGGTGACGGACGCGTTGGAAAAAATCGACGGTGATCTGATGCAGAGCGCAAAGGCGCTCGCCGGAGAGGACCTGACGGGTGATGCTGCCCGGGGCGTGCTTCGAAAGGTCTACGCCGATAACCCTTACATCATCGACTGCGAAACAGTCAGCCCTGAAGGGATCATGGTGGCCGTCGAACCCCCGGGGCACAGGGCATCCGAGGGCAGCGACATCAGCGCTCAGACCCACATGGTCAGACTGTTCAAGACGCACGAACCGGTCTTGAGCGATTCATTCCGCTCCGTCGAAGGCCCGCAGGCGGCTGTCATCCACCATCCCGTATTTGCTTTCGACCTACGGTTCATGGGTTCCGTCTCGGCGCTTTTTGCGCCGGAATACCTCTTGTCCGGCATCATCGGACCGGTCTCTTCCAACCTGCCGGTCGACATCTTCCTGATGCAGACCGACGGTCTGATCATCTACGATGTGGATGCGGCACAAATCGGACGGAACCTCTTTACGGATGCGCTGTACCAACCCTTTCCCGAACTGGTTGCACTCGGTGAAAAAATCGCTTCCACCCCTGATGGTGAGGGTGTTTACAGCTTTTATCTGAAAGAAGGGAAAATTCCCGTAAAAAAGACGGCCTTTTGGCGGACCGTCGACCTGCACGGCACCGCATGGCGCCTTGCCATCGCCTGCGCGCAAGACCATATGGAGAACCCGTAATGGCCGAGGCGTCCGAGGAAGATCCGTTTCGGCGCCCATCTGCACGTTTGTCCATGCGGAGGCGATCTGCAGATCGCCTCCGCATGGACAGTTGATTCCCTCGATAAGCGAAAGCCTTTCCTGTCCGGATTGGAAACCGGTCTCTACCCGGAAATCATTTCCCGATGGGCACGAGTGAGAAACATCTCGCCTCAAAGGCGCGGGCAGACCTACATCCCTCCGCACTTTCGAAGGATGCCCGGCTTTCACGCCTTTCGGATTCGATGAAGTCTAATTGCCGCGAGTTTGAGTCGTCGATCCTCCTCCAGTCGTACCGGTCGATCCTTGCCCCTTGCTGCCGTGATTTTGATCGCCTCCAGCGTAAACCAGGGACGAGAGACCCACCATAAGGGCCAACACCAACACCAGAATCTTTTTCATCAACTTCCTCCATTTATAAATGTCGCCCATGCCCCACTGCAGAACCGACCCAAGGCTTTCAAGGCGGAATGCAACCGGGGTCCACCATCCGGACAGACTGGCCTCATCACGCACCGCTCGACGCCCGGAAATTCAAAAACCTCGATGGCACCGGCCTCAGCGGCTTGTGCGCCGGACAATCCTGCACCCGAATGGGAAAAACCAGCCGGAAGAATACACAATTTTGTCCTTCCGGCCAGACCCGGACCGGCATCTCCCGCCTTGAGATGATGAATTTTCTTTTTTTTTAAAACTTTAGCAAGCCCTAAAATCAACCGTCGCGACCGGACACAAGCCCGTCAGGTCCGCTCGCTCTGATCGAACAACGTTCTGTGGATCACCCCACCCTCAAACCGCCGTTCGACCCGGTCCAAAGCCCCAGACCGCAGGAAAATACATGGAGAGTCGATGTCATCCATGACACCCGGCCAAGATCGTCCTTCAGCATTTGACAAATTCCAGTTCGTCGGATATGCTAGGTAAGTTAATATATTGTAAAATCAAAATGTTATAAACCAGGCAGGCAGATGGCGACCAGTTCCGACAAAAACCGCTCAAAACGCAGACAACAGCGGCAGAAAGAGCGGTTGCAGCAGTCTTTACGCAAGACACGCCGGGAAAAGATCGAGTCGTTTCTCGAAGCCGCCTGGTATTATTCGGAATTGAAGCAATACGAAAAGGCCGAGACCTTTCTGAGAAAAATCCTCAAGCAGGATCCGGAAAACCGGGAGGCTCTCTCCGATCTCGCGCGGCTGGGCAAGCTGACGAACAACGAGGCATTGATCAAAGATTCATTCCTCCAGCTCCACAGAATGGGGTTGCTCCAAAATGCGCCCCTCGAGAATGAAGCCATCCTCAACTTGTGCAAGCATCTCCTGCAAGACAACGAACCTGGGCAGGCGGCGGAAATCGCCGCGGACCTCAAGGCCCGTCAGGCCGATTTAAAGGTTCGGAAACGGAAATCCTTCGAAAAGGACCTGGACCAGATCATCGCGCTCGCCGAGATCATGCAGCGCTCCGAAGGATTCCTTCGCAACACCCAACCCGGGCGGCGCACCGGCAAAGTGAAGGCCGAACCCTACCTTTCGGCCCGTAAAACGAACGGCGCTTCCTTCTCTGATGAGCAAAGGGCGGCCGACCGGCAATCATCCCCTTCAGACCGTCCGCCGAACCCGGATCAATCCACTTCGAAGCTCATCGATCCTTCGATCGGTTGTTCCGCTTTGGACATTCCCCTGATCCTGGAGATGGAGGGAAGCGGCATCGCGGCGGCCTTCAGCGATGCATTTCCGGCATCCAGAGAGCAGTACGACCTGGTCATGGACGCGGTGCGGCTGCGCTTCAAGGAGACCTTCGACCACCTCCTGTGCCTCAGTAACCTTCAGGGCATTACTTCCCTGGCCTATCAGGAGGAGACGGCCCGCAAGATCCTGAAGACCTTCCGGGGCCGGGCTCTCCTGGCCGACGAGGTCGGCATGGGTAAGACCATCGAGGCCTGCATGGTCCTGAAGGAATACTGGATGCGCAGGATGATCCGGAATGTCCTGATACTCACGCCTACACCGCTCGTCAGCCAGTGGCAGGAAGAACTGCGGTCCAAGTTCGGCATGGACTTCGTTTCGACGGACGACCGTGACTTTCGAACCCTGGGCGATGCCTTCTGGCAGCAGCCTCATATCGTGGCCTCCGTGAACATCGCAAAGTCCAAGAAGAATTTTACCGTCGTGGCCGACCGGGACTGGGACCTGGTCATCGCCGACGAGGCCCATCATTTCAAGAACCACACGACCCAGAACTGGAAGCTCCTCAACGTCCTCAAGAAACGTTTCCTGCTGATGCTGACGGCCACCCCCGTGGAAAACAACCTCATGGAGCTTTACAACCTGATCACCCTCCTCAAGCCCGGCCAGCTCAAGACCTCCTCGGCCTTCAAGGAAGAATTCATGACGCGGGGCGATCCCACGGACCCCAAAAACCGCACCCGTTTGAAGGGCCTTCTCGACCAGGTGATGATCCGCAACACGCGAGCCGTCGCCAATATCCAGATCCCGCCACGATTTGCCGAAACCATCCGCACGGAGCCCGTTTCGTCGGAAATCGAGCTTTACGAACGGGTATCCGACCTCGTCCGCGGCCTCAACGCGTCTGAGGGCCCCCGTAACCGAATGGCCCTGAAGCACCTGCTCGCCGAGGCCGGATCCTCGCCTGCGGCGGTGGAGAAAACCCTCTCCGAATTCGCGCGGAAGCAGGAACCCCCGGCCCTGCTCATGGAGGAGATTCGGGCGATCCGGAACCTGACCCGTTCCATGGGGGACACGGGCAAGAACAAAATGGCGATCAAACTGATCCAGTCCGCCCATGACAAGATCATCGTGTTCGTCACCTATCGAGCCACCCTCGATCACCTGTCCGATGTGCTGACTTGGAACGGGATCGGCCACAGCGTGTTTCACGGACAGATGTCCAACCCGCAAAAGGAGCGGGCCATCGAACAGTTCAGGACCGAACACGATGTACTCCTCACGACCGAAATCGGCGGCGAGGGGAGGAACCTGCAGTTCTGCTGCCGGATGATCAACTATGATCTACCTTGGAACCCCATGCGCATCGAACAGCGGATCGGACGCATCCACCGTATCGGGCAGACCCGCGAGGTCATGATCTACAACCTGTGTGCCGCAGAAACGGTGGAAGAGTACATCCTGGACATCCTCGACCGGAAAATCAATATGTTCGAAATGGTGATCGGTGAGATCGACATGATCATCGGCCGCATGCGGGATGAGCAGGATTTTTCGGACATCGTCTATGATATCTGGATCAACACAACCTCGGACAACGACCGTAAAGCGGCTTTCGACAAACTCGCCGCCCGTCTGAAACGCTGCAAAACGGGATATGAACGAACCAAATCCCTGGATGAAAAGCTTTTTGGGGAAAATTATGAGATTTGAGGCCGAGACCGAACCCCTCGCATTTGCCGAGCGGTTTCTGGAACTGCACGGCGCGGCGGTGGAGAAACGCGAATCGACCCTCGAAGCGCTTCTCCCCGAAGCGCTGAGCGCCCTCCTGGATGCCCCCGAGAACATCTTCATCTCCGCAGACAGCGAATCAGGGGCGGACAGCGACCGGCGTTACTCCATCGCATACGGCACCCCTCTTTTGGACCGCATGATCGGCGGGGCATTGAGCAAGATCCCGCTGGCCGGCTGTCGTCTGGAATTCGATTACGTGAAGAGCGGCGGCTTTCACCGGCTGCTCGACGAACAGATGACCTTTTACGGTGCCGCGGCCTCCATCGAAACCGTTGCCGAGGTGTTCGCGAACTACCTTCTGCTGATTGTCCGGTATACGGCCCAGAGCGACGAACAGAAAGAGGGCCTTTTGCCCATGGTATTCAATGCGGATACGGGCAGCTTCGTCCCCGAGATGACCCAGGCGCTGGATGCCGCACAGTGTCAGGCGGTGTATGCGCCTCCGGAAAAGGATGCCCTACGGAACATCGCCCGACTGGGTGAAGCGGTCGAACAAACCGCCCGCCGGCTTATCGAGGAGGAACTCGAATCCTTTCGCCTGAGCATGGCCCGCCGCTTCAAGCGCGATCTGGCCAATCTCGTCGAATACTACACCGGCCTGGAGCAGGAGATGCTCAAGGCCTTGGAGAAACCCGGGCTTTCGGACAACGCACGCAGAGACCGGCAAAGCAAAATCGACGGACTACCCTCTGAATTGGCCAGCAAGCGAGACGATCTGCTCAAGAAATACAGCGTCAAGGTGCGCCTGAAACCGGCTGCGGCCATGCAGATACGTACCCCGGCCAGAAGGATCATCTGCCGCCTTTCCATAGGCAGGCAAACCCGGCAATTCTTCTTGACCTACAATCCCGTGACCCGCAGGATCGACCCGCCGGTCTGCAGCCGCTGCCACAGTCCGATCTTCCACATCCACTTCGAAGGCGCGCTGGAAGCCCTTTGCTTCGATTGCAGAGGGGGGACCTCCGCCCAAGGCCGGAAACGAACCTAGAAACCTGCCGGAGGTTCGACGGCCGCCCCGCGAACTTACTTCCGAGGTCAGGAACCCGACCTCGCCTGGATTGCTCAGCCCACCCTTTGATCCAGACCCCGTGATCGCTTACCAAAAATCTTCCTTCGCTCCTGCCTCCACCCTCCTGGAGAGCCGGCGGGCTCTTTCTCGAACGTATCCGGCTCCCACAGGCTTTGCTTCTTCGCGAAGCCGTTCGCCGCCCCGTGTACAGCTATGCCCCGGTACTCTCCTCGGTGCTTTTTAAACCGCTCATTTTGTCCATTTTTCGGCCGGCGTTAATCAATTGCCAAAGACCGGGACATGAAGTCCTCCGGGCTTACCCATGCCCGGTCTCTCCTGCTTAAAAACTGATCTGCAAAAAGGGTCAAAATTGCACAATCGGAATCAAATTTCGACTGTCATTTCGACCTATTACACAGGATTTCGCAGACCTTGCATCCGGCCATTTTTCCACGCCCCCTGTAAAGGACATCAAAATTTTCTTTCATACCGCGGCGGTTCTCAGCAGGAAGGTGAAGAGAACTTAGCCGGTGGTTAACCAATCTCTCATGCAGCAGGGGCTTCTCCCAAATGCACAGCGTAATGTGCACAAGCTTTTTCCCGAGCCTGGACGAGAATGAGAACGAATTTTTTGAACGTGGCTGATCGTGTTGTGATGCTTTCATAAAATCCAAATGTTACGTCATGTCCGGGCACAGCGCAGATGTCTGCCTGTCTGCAGGAACCGCCAACTGGCATTGAATTTGCCAAGAGCATAGTGTTCCAACTCAGCAGGCGGAATGGCACTGCTCGAGCCGATGCTCTGGCGACAATGGCGGTACGCTATTTTCTGACCGACCTACCACTCGGCTGATGGCCTTGCCCGGATGCTGGAGGCTCGGTCGGGGCACCTCGAAGGCAAGATGGTCTCCATCCGGAAATGGTCTTTTTGGCCAATGTCGGCGTCAATCCGCACGTTTGCTTGTGCGGCGACCTGCAGACCTGGTCCGTGCAAACGCTTGATTTCATTAATATTGGCCAAACCGGAAGCCACTGCGAAGCGGTGGGACTGAGCACCCGAAGGGTGTGAAGAAAAATCATCATTTCCGGATTGGAAACTGGATTCTACCGGGAAATCATTTCCGGATGATCTAGATAAGGATGGGATGAAGATGGCTTTGAAGATTGATGATTTCAGGCAAGCGGCGGATAAGGGCGGCAGGATAGCGATGATCTTCGATGATGATGGCCGGGCATCCGTCCGGGGGACCGGCTGGTCATGGAATACCTGGGGAGGCAGCAGAAGAGACTGCCGGGATTATATAGAACGCCAATTGATCCGGACTCCGCACCAGTGGCGGAGGGTTGCGCCCGAGCGTCAGGTCGACCTGCAGTTGCGCTTCCAATTCAAAGAAGCGCTCAGGGACGAACATGGGGACGATGTCAGCAACCTGGTGATTCGCGACCTGAGCCATCGATACCGCGGTTTCCTGACTGCGTTGGAGGTGAAAGAAGCCGACGCCCTGGCCAAGAAATACAAAGAAATAGAAGCCGAGAACCGGAAATGTATGGAACGCGAGTTGTTTGCTTCAAAGGATTTGCACAGCAGCTGCGAATGCTCTCCATTCTTCGAGCCATTTGTCGAAGACCAGTCAGTTATCCAGCCAGATAGTGATAACCGTAAAAATACTGGGTTGATGGTAATCTTGGAGAAATCCTTCCAACATTTGTCTGAGAGGCACGAAATTTCGCCGGATGATAACACTGATCCCGATACAGAAGACCCTGATCGAACGAAAACAGATCGCTTTCCGGCCATGCAGGAGAGCGCAATGACTCCGCAAACAGCCCATGATCCTGACGTGTATGAATTTTTTGAGAGCTTTGCCCGCCAATGCATTACCGAATGGACACGCCATCATTCTGAAACCATCGGTGACCAGGATATCAAAGGAAAACTCGAAAAGGCATTCACCGCCTTTCTGAAGCGAGTCCGAACGTTTTATGGGGAATACTCCGTTCAATTCATCCAGGAACTTAACTGCTTCCAACGAGCGCTGCCGGAGGGTACGACATCGCAGGACAGAAAATTCCTGATGGAGGTCATACTGCATCCCTCCATGGCGTGGTGGGCCAAAACCGATTTTGGGTTAGTGCACAAGGTCCTTGATAAAGTCGCGACATGGTACTTCAAGCATCCCGCCATGGCTTCCCCGGCGGACACCCTGTGGGCTGTGGAGGACAAAGACGGCGTCGACACGGACTATGACCGGCAGTACAGGGATCAGGGCATGGCACGGTGGGATCGGCGTCCTCCGGAAGAGATCTTGCGGAGACTGCCATCGAGGGATGGGAGCAAGACACTGCCTGATCCCATCCTGGCATGGACGAATCGGCGCCCTCCGGTGTTGGTTGGCAGAATATGCTGTCGGGAAGGGGCCGTATTTTTCACAAATGCTTGACTAGAGGGGGTCGGATGTCGAATTATTCTGGCTTTGGGAATAGGGCGAAAGCGGGCATAGAAAACAATTGG
>Ga0209164_1002980_pt1 | contig 16774 bp, 13 predicted proteins | sample MTBNYHSulfiMetaG_FD_187458 | JGI IMG/M metagenome (GOLD analysis project Ga0209164, IMG submission 187458) | Enrichment culture microbial communities from rom New York Harbor, USA that are MTBE-degrading - MTBE-NYH (New York Harbor Sulfidogenic)... | ecosystem: Environmental > Aquatic > Marine >...
ACCACAAGCTCGACTACACCGCTCATCGCCTCGCGTGCAAGCTCGCCCACGCGTGCGACCTCGGCGGCAGGTGACTCGAACACGAGCTCGTCGTGCACCTGGAGCAGCAGGCGCGACTCGAAGCCCTCCGTGACGAGCCGACGGTCGACCTCGATCATCGCGAGCTTCATGATGTCGGCCGCGGTTCCCTGCATCGGGTGGTTCATCGCCGTGCGCTCGCCAAACGAACGCTGCTGATAGTTGCTGCTCTTGAGCTCGGGAATCCGACGCTTGCGGCCCAACAGTGTGGTCGCGTAGCCGTCACGGTGCGCCGCAGCCACGGTCTCGTCGAGGAACTCCCGCACACGGGGGTATGCCGCGTAGTACCTGTCGATCATCGTCTGCGCCTCTGCATGAGGGATCTTGAGCGTGTCGGCAAGCCCGTGGGCCGACTGCCCGTACACGATGCCGAAGTTCACCGCTTTCGCGCGCGCCCGCAGGTCGGGCGGGACCTGGTCCGCCGGCACGCCGAAGACGCGAGCCGCAGTCGCCGCATGGAAGTCCTCGCCACTTGTGAACGCCTCGATCAATCCAGGGTCGCTGGAAAGATGCGCCAGGATGCGCAGCTCGATCTGCGAGTAGTCCGCGCTCACCATTACGTCGCCTTTTCGCGCCGGGACGAAAGCCGCGCGGATCCTGCGCCCGAACTCGGTCCGGACGGGAATGTTCTGCAGATTCGGGTTGCTGCTGGACAGCCGGCCCGTAGCGGCCACCGTCTGGTTGAAAGACGTGTGGAGCCTGCCGTCCTCGGCGATCAGCCTGGGCAGCGCGTCTATGTAGGTCGACGTCAGCTTCGTGAGCTCTCGGTAGTCCATGATCCGCTGTGCGATAGGATAGCTCGCCGCGAGCCCGGTCAGGACCGACGCGTCGGTGGAAAACCCCGTCTTGGTGCGCTTCGAGGGCGGTAGCCCGAGCTTGTCGAAGAGCACCTCGCCGAGCTGCTTGGGGGAGTCGATGTTGAACTCGGAGCCGGCCTCGTCGAAGATGTCCGCACGGACCTCGGCGATCCGCTGCTCGGCCTCGACCTTCAACTCTGAGAGCACCCCGGTATCGATGCCCACTCCCACTCGCTCCATCCGGGCAAGTACGGGCACGAGCGGCATCTCGATTGTGCGGAACACGTCGAGCGAACCGTCGTCGGCCAGCCGTGCCTCGAGAAGCGGAGCCAGCTGCGCCACCGCCCGCGATTCGAGCGCAACAGCGGGCCACTGCTCGGTCGGTTCCGGAAGCGGCTCGCCCAGGTAGTCCGCAGACAGTGCCCCCACTTCGAACGACGACCGGTGCGATTCGAGCAGGTAAACGGCAACGCCGCAGTCAAGCAGCCGGTCCGGTGCCACGTCATCAAGGCCCGACTCGCACGAATCGTCGTCGCGTGCCGGACACAGCGCGTGCAGAAGCGGCTTCGTGTCGCCGGCAGCCAGGTGCGCTGCGGCAAGACACCGGCCGAAGAGCGCCGCGGTGTCCTCGCCCTCCGCTACCGCCACCGTGCCGTCGTACGCAAGGGCCAGGTCCCGGCGCACGGCGAACAGCGACTCGGCAGTCCCGTCGTCGAGCGCGACCCCGAGCCAACCGCCACCCACGGAGTGCTCGAGCACGTCGCGAGCCGCCTCGGCTCCCCGCATCAGGCTCCATTCGGCGTCCGCGGTCCCGGCGCCAGCGGGATGGTCGCCGGCCGGACGCTCACCATGGTCGGTGACGGTGGCTAAAACGCGTTCGAGCAGCGAGGTGAACCGCAGTCCCGCGAACGCCTCGGCAACGTCGGCGGGCGAGAACGTGCCCCAATGGACCCGGTCGAAGTCCAAGTCAACGGGCACGTCGCAACGTATTGTGGCCACCGTGCGACTGATGCGGGCCTCGTCGGCATGCTCGCGCAGGTTCTCGCCGAGCTTGCCCTTGATCTCGTCGGCATGCTCGAGCACGTCGTCGAGCGAGCCCCACTCGGCAATAAGCTTGGCCGCCGTCTTCTCGCCGATGCCGGGGACACCGGGGATGTTGTCGGAGGTGTCACCCTTCAGACCGAGGTAGTCCACGATCTGGTCCGGACGCACCCCGAAACGCTCCTGGACCGACGCGGCGTCGTAGATCTTGATGTCGGTGATGCCCTTCTTCGTCGACACGACGTGCACAGAATCGGTCACGAGCTGCAGGGCGTCGCGGTCGCCCGTCACCAGCAGCACGTGCCACCCGCGCTCGCTGCCCTCGCACGCCAGCGTGCCGAGCAGGTCGTCGGCCTCCCACCCTTCGATCTCGATCTGCGGCACGTCGAGCGCGGTCAGCAGCTCTTTCACCATGGGGAACTGCTGCTTGAGCTCATCGGCCGTGGGCGGGCGGGTGGCCTTGTACTGCGCAAGCGCCTCGGTGCGGAAAGCCGGCTTGCCGCAGTCCCACGCCACGACCACGCCTTGCGGATCGAGCTCCTGCACCATCTTCGCCAGCATCGAGATGAAGCCGAACGCGGCGTTTGTGGGCCGCCCGTCGGGTGCCGTCATACTGGGTGGGAGTGCGTGGAACGCACGGTGGATGATGCTGTTGCCGTCGATGACGGCGAGCGTGCGCTCGGGCATGCGGCCTCCCGCGTTCGTGGCGAACGGAAGTGGGAAACATCTTCCATGTCGATGCGCGGTGGCAAGGTGGTGCCCACGACGCATCGGGGTCATCACCGATTCTACCCAAGGGCTGTGACGCGATGGGCTTCTTCAACTGGGCGGCACCCGTCTTCCATAAGGTTGCCGACCGTTGGTCCCCGACCGACATCGACGAGATCGCCTCGTGGCTGCGGCCCTTCGTTCGTCCGGGTGGACACCTGATCGACATCGGCGGCGGGACGGGCGCGCTCGGCGCCAAACTCTCCCACGCGCTCGAGGCGGAGGTGGTCGTGCTCGACCCCACCCCCGAGATGATCCGCTACGTACCCACCGAACCGCTCGTCCACGCCGTCCTCGGATCTGCCGAGGAGATGCCGTTCGACGACGACTACGCCGACGCCGTCATCGTGAGCGATGCGTTCCACCATTTCCGCGACCAGGACGGGGCCGCGCGCGAGATGGCGCGCGTCGTGCGTGCCGGCGGGGGCGTGGTCGTGCTCGAACTCGATCCGAGCGGTTGGTTCATGCGCATGATTGCGGCCGGCGAGAAGCTCCTCGGCGAGCCAGGAGCCTTCTTCACCGTGGGTGAGATGTGCGAGTTCTTCGACGCACACGGTATCGACGGGAAATGCACGCCCATGACAGGGCCGAGCTACCGGTTCGTGGGGACTGTGCGGTAGCCGCCGGTCTGCGGAGGCGGGGTGCGGCTACCCCTGCCACAGGTAGCCGACGTTGCGCACGGTCTCGAGTCGCCTGCCGAGCTCGGGCCCGATCTTGGAGCGGATGCGCCGTATGTGCACGTCCACGGTGCGCGAGCCACCGTAGTAGTCCGAACCCCACACGCGTCGCAGGAGCACGTCGCGGCTGTACGCGCGGTTCGGATGGGTCACGAGGAACGAGAACAGCGCGTACTCCAGGTAGGTGAAGTCCAGGGGGTTCCCGCCGATGTACGCCTGGTACGTTGCCAGGTTGATGGTGAGGTCGTCGACGCGCACTAGCTCGGAGCTCGTCGCCTCCTCGCCGGGCCACAGCAGGGCACGGAGCCGCGCAGCGAGCTCCTCGGACGACGAGCCTCGCACGAAGAAGTCCGCCGTCAGGCGCGTAGGCATGCGCAGTCCCGCGAGCGCCTCTCGCTCAACCAGCAGGAGGAGCTTGGCGTCGACGCCCTCATTCACGGCACGCTCGACCACCTGGATGACGGCCTCCGGGTCGCGAACGCCGTCAACGATCGCCACGTGGACGTCGTCTCCCGCAAGCTGTGCGGCTACCTCAGAGGTGGGCGTCTCAGAGATCGAGACGTCGAGCCCCCGCACCGCGTTGGCCGCCCAAGCGAGCGTATGCGTGTCGTCCGAGGCTATGAGCACGTGTCGCATGTGCATGATTCTAGCGCTCCTTAGCTCGCCCTTGAACGAACGGCGGCGCCGGACGGGTGGTCCCGCCCGGCGCCGTTGCCGTAGTACCTGCGCCCGAAAGGGCGAACTAGATGGTGCTCAGATAGCGATCGAGCTCCCATGACGACACGTACTGGATGTACTCAGCCCACTCCGCCTTCTTGTTCTCGGCGTAAAACGCATGGATGTGCTCGCCGAGGATGTCCTTCATAGCCTCGCTCTGCTCGAACAGGTCGATGGCCTCGCCCAGGTTCGCAGGCAGCGTGCCGATGCCGGCGGCCTCGAGTTCCTCGGCAGACATCTCGAAGATGTCGTTCTGCGCCTCTGCGGGTAGCTCGAGGCCCTCCTCGATGCCCTTCAGGCCCGCGCCGAGCATGCACGCGAATGCGAGGTACGGGTTGGCCGAGGGGTCCGGCGAGCGCAGCTCGACGCGGGTGGCCGCTTCCTTCCCCGGCTTGTACATGGGCACGCGGACCATGGCCGAGCGGTTGCGGCGGGCCCACGACACGTACGTGGGGGCCTCGAAGCCCGGCACCAGGCGCTTGTACGAGTTCACCAGCGGGTTCGTGACCGCGCAGAACTCCGGCGCGTACTTGAGCAGACCGGCGATGTACTGCTTGCCGACGGTGGACAGGTTGTAGCCCTCCGGGTCGTCGGCGTCGAAGAAGGCGTTGCCGTTCTTGTCGAACAAGGACTGGTGCGTGTGCATCCCGGAGCCGTTCTCGCCCTGGATCGGCTTGGGCATGAACGTGGCGTACACGCCGTTGGCGTACGCGATCTCCTTCACGACCAAGCGGTATGTCATGACCGCATCGGCCATCGTGAGCGCGTCCTGGTAGCGCAGGTCGATCTCGTGCTGCGACGGGGCCACCTCGTGGTGCGAGTACTCGACCGGGATGCCCATCTTCTCGAGCGTGAGCACCGTCTCGCGGCGAAGGTCGCTCGCGATGTCGAGCGGCGTGAGGTCGAAATAGCCGCCCTTGTCCAGGATCTCGGTGTCCTGGTCGTCGGCGAAGTAGAAGAACTCGAGCTCGGGACCCACGTACATGGTGTATCCCAAGTCGGCGGCCTTCTGTGTCATGCGCTTGAGAGCGTAGCGGGGATCGCCTTCGAACGGCGTGCCGTCGGGCTTCTGGACGTCGGCGAAGAGGCGTGCCACGCCCTGGGACTCGGGACGCCAGGGGATGATCTGGAACGTGCCGGCATCCGGGAAGGCCACCATGTCCGATTCCTGGATTCGCGTGAAGCCGTCGATCGACGAGCCGTCGAAGCCCATGCCCTCCTCGAACGCACCCTCGAGCTCGCTGTCGGTGACGGCGAAAGACTTGAGCACGCCCAACACGTCGGTGAACCAGAAGCGGATGAACTTGATGTCGCGCTCCTCGACCGTCTTGAGCACGTACTCCTTGTCGAACGTCGGTGCCATGCGCTACCTCCTTGTCACAACGCGTCTACGCGCGCGCCTGCGAAAAAACGGCGGGTGAACTCACTCTCGAAGCCAGATGGTAGTGCCGCCATGTTTCGTTTGTGTTTCGATTTGAAACGGGTTCGTAGTACTCGGTGTGCCCCGCGCACGCATCGGATATGTTGCTGGTAGGTTGTTGCTGCCCCGAAGGGAAGGTGCGAGCCAACAGATGATCGTCGGACGAACCGTGTACCTCACGTCGCTCGACCCGGAGGACGCAGAGACCGTCCGCGAGTGGATCAACGACCCCGAGGTCCGCGAGTGGATGCTTGCCGGTCACGTCCCCATCTCCAAAGCCAAGGAACGCGAGTTCTTCGAGCAAGCCCATGTGACCACGGATGCATACCACTTCGAGATCAGGAGACTGGATGACCGGCGCCTGATCGGCATCTGTGGGCTGCAACGTGTGGACATGCTGCACCGCCACGCCGAGTTCGGCATCTTCATCGGTGACATCGGCAGCCAGGGTAAAGGCTTCGGCGCCGATGCGATTCGCACTCTCATTGGCTTCGCATTCGGCACCCTGGGGTTGCACACGGTGCAGATCAGCTACCTCGAAGGCAACGAGCGCGCGGCGAAGCTCTATCCCAAGCTCGGTTTCAAGGACGCGGGCAGACTGCGAGAGTACTACTACATACGCGGCGAGTTCCGCGACGCGGTGCTGCTCGACATGACGCGCGAGGAGTACGATGCGCTGGCCGAAGAGTGGGACGCGGACTCCCGGGCAAGCGCGAGTTAGAAGTCCGAGGGCCGCACCAGGTACTCGACGCGGCTGCTGCGAGCGGCCTGCCACAGCTCGGGCGTGCTCGCCTTCCCCATCGCCTCATAGGCGTCGATCGCCCGGCGCTTGCGCGCGAACGCCTCGTCGCTCCCGCCCACGAACACGGGCGACCAGCGCTTCCACCAGTCCGTCCGGTACAGGATGTAGACCTTGTAGAAGTACGAGTCTTCGCCACGCCGCTCGGCGACCGCCTTCACCGCGTCGCAGGCCACAGTATGGTCGGGGTGCAGGCGCGCATCGCCGCGGAACCGGTGGTCCGGCAGGTACTTCATGAGCGTCATGTGCGACACGGGGCCGTTGTCGGAGGCGATCTCCTCGACCGCTCGCTCCACCTCGACCTGCTCGAGTCCGCCGTCCTCGAAACCGCTCGTGCCTTGCGAGTCCGCGGCGCCAAGGAAACGCAGCTCCTTGACGCCGAGCATGGTCATCGCCGCAACGTACTCAGCCCGCCGAGCCATGCCGAAGTCCCACTTGTCCACGTCACCGTCGTCGTCGTAGTCGACCCCGCCCTGGTCCGGCCACTCCTCGGCACGGTCGGACCCTTCCCCGTCCGTGAGCAACACGCCTATGACCCGCTTGCCGGCCAGCGCCTGCTCGGCCACGGCCTGGCCCATCGCGTAGGTCTCGTCGTCGGGGTGCGGGCTGATCACGAGCACGGTCTGCTCGGCGGCGATGGGCGTGGCCTTCGGCCAGCGCCACCAGACGAGCGCGACCGCGGTTCCCACAACAACGATCACGGCAGCTATGAGCAGCTTCCTCCAGAGCTTCACGCGTATCCTCTCGGCTGGTGCACTCCTGTATCATGACACCACCGTGCGGGGGTCGCACGGTCTCGAGAGACACCCTACCGCAGGTCGCTGGAGGCATGTTCGTGACACCGGCCGAAGTCCGCCCCGCCACGAAACGCGTCGTCTCGCTGGACGCGGCGCGCGCGATCGTGATCGCGCTCATGATATTCATGGACCACCCCACGATCATCTCGGCACTGCCGGACTTCCTGGTTCATCCCGAGTGGCACGGATTCCGGCTCCCCGATCTCGTGTTCCCTGCGTTCATCTGGATCGCCGGCGTGTCCCTCGCCTACTCGGTGAGCCGCAAGAAGGAGCTCGATTTCAAGGCCGCCACGGTCGTATTCCTGCGACGGATAGGGATGCTGTTCGGCGTGGGACTGGCGCTCAACCTCGCCAAGTACGGCCTGCCCCTCCGATACCTGGGCGTGCTGCAACGGATCTCGCTTGCGCTGCTCATCGCGTGGCCGTTCACGCGCTCGAAGATCCGATGGGTGTTGCTCGGTGCCGCCGCACTGCTGGCGGCGCACGGAGCGGTCCTACTGCTGGTCGGTGCCCCGGGGGTGGACCCCGGCGACCTCAGCCAGCGTGCGGCCAACGTGTCCGGCTGGATCGACACGATGCTCCTGGGTCTGCCGCATACGTACCAGGGAGCGGGATTCGACCCCGAAGGCGTACTTGGGACGCTGTCGGCAGGGGCGCAAGCGCTCCTCGGCCTGGCCGTGGGGATGTGGCTGATACGCTACCCGGATTCCGTGCGGCGCGTGGGACAAGTGGCGCTGGCCGGTGCGGGGCTTGCTGCGCTCGGTTGGCTGCTCGCCGCGGCAGTCGACCTGCCGATCAACAAGCAGCTGTGGACGCCCACGTTCGTGCTCGTGTCGTCGGGGATCTGCACGCTCGCCCTGGCGGCGATGTACTTCCTTGCGGACCTGCGCGGATACGAGCGGTGGCTGTCGTGGCTGGTGCCGCTCGGCCGCAACGCGCTATTGGTGTACGTGGGTTCGCAGATGCTCGTGGTCGCGGCGCGCTACACGCCGATCCCCGCAACGGAGATGCGCTTCTTCCCCGGCGCCGGGCACATCCTGGCGCGCTACATCGGGCTCGCGCCGGCCTCGCTCGCCCTGTCGGCCGCCGAGGTCGCGATGTGGTTCTTGGTGGCAGGCTGGCTGCACAAGCGCAAGATCTACCTGAAGCTGTAGTCGGCTAGCGCGCCACAATCCGGCCGACTACCCCGACACCGGCGGAGGCACGTACTCGTAGAACCCCTCGCCGGTCTTGCGGCCGAGCTTGCCTTCCGCGACGAGCTGCCGCAGCATCGGCCGCGGCGCGTATGCCTCGTCGCCTAGCCGACCGTGTAGGTCGTCCATGATCTTCACGACCACGTCCAAACCGATGAGGTCCGCAAGCGCGAGCGGTCCCATGGGGTGATTGAGTCCCAACCGCACCGCCTCGTCGATGTCCTCGGCAGGAGCGATTCCGTCCTCGAGCGTGCGCACCGCCTCGTTCAACAGCGGCATCAACACCCGGTTGACCACGAAGCCGGGCCCAGCCGCAACAGGGACCGGTACCTTGCCAAGCAGGCGCGCGAATTGGCTCATGAGCGCGGCCGTCTGCTCGTTGGTGCGTGGCCCGCGCACCGTCTCGACCAGCCGCATCCGCGTAGGCGGGTTGAAGAAGTGCAGCCCGCCGAAGCGCTCGGGGTGACGCATCCCGGCTGAGAGCTCGTCGAGCGGCAACGACGAGGTGTTTGTGGCGATCAGCGTCTCGGGGCTCACGACGGCCTCGATCCGCTCGAGAACGGCGCGCTTGGGCTCCAGTTCCTCGACAACAGCCTCGATCACGATGTCACACGCAGCAAGCGCCCCCATGTCCTGGGCAAGGGAGATGCGCGAGACGGCGTCGGTCAGCTCGTCTTCGTCCATGACCCGGCCAAGGCGGTCGGCGACCTTCGCGCGTGCGGCCTCGAGCCGCTCGAGCGACCTGCCGACCCACACCACCCGATGACCCTGGTTGAGCATGAGCTCGGTAAGCCCGCGCGCCATCACGCCGGACCCCACGATGCCCACGGTGTGCACTACCTCGGCGACCGAACCGCGCGCGGCGATCGTGTCCCCCACCGCAACCGGCCGCTCAGTCTTGACGATCGCCTGCCCGCCGTCGGGCTTGCGCACGAGCGCGCACCAGTACGGCACCTCCTCGTGGCCAAGCGACGGCACGGTGATCTCGGTGACCGCGAGTACCTCGGCGTCGGCCGCCTCGGTCTCGGCGAGCGCTCCGCCGCACAAAGTGCACGACGCCAGCGCGTAGTCGTAACGCGCGCCACATGCGGCGCAGGCCTGCGTGCTCACGACGGCCTCCCCAACACGTGAACGGCGCATGTGCCGCCCACACCGCCCACGTTGTGCGTGACGGCGATCTCAGCACCGGCGACCTGCCGTTGGCCCGCCTCGCCGCGAAGCTGCGTGACCGCCTCGTAGACCTGCCCCACACCAGTGGCGCCGATCGCGTGACCGCCGGCCTTCAGCCCGCCGCTCGGGTTGATGGGAACCGACCCGCCGATCGCGGTCTGGCCGTCGCGAACCATGCCGGTCGCATACCCCGGCTCGGCGAGACCGAGGTCTTCCATCGCCACGATCTCGGCGATAGTGAAGCAGTCGTGCACCTCGGCGAAGCTCACATCCGCCGAGGAGATACCCGCTTTCCGGTACGCGTCTTCGGCAGCTTCTCGCGCGGCCGGGAAGGTCGTGTGGTCCTCGCGTTGCGAAAGCGAGATCGCGTCCGAGCGAATCGCGCTTCCCAGGACCGGCACGCTGCGCCCATCGCTCGCCGTCGCCGAGATCACCGCCGCCGCAGCTCCGTCGGAGACTGGACAGCAGTCAAAGAGGCGAAGCGGTGAGGCCACGGTAGCACCCGCATCGATGTCGGCTTGCGTGACCCGCTTGAGGTGGAAATGAGCCTTCGGGTTGAGCTGCGCGTTCGCGTGGTTCTTCAGGCTCACCAGCTCGAAGTCGCGCGTCGTGGTCCCGTAACGCTGCATGTGGCGCTGGGCGACAAGCGCGTAGCTGGCCGGGAAGTTCAGGCCTTGGGCCTGGTCCAGGACCACGTCACCCGCCATGCCGATGTTGCGTGTGAGCACGGCGCCCGGCAGCCCGCTGAGTCGCTCCACCCCGATCACGAGGATCGGGTCGTACGTGCCCAGCAACGCGACCGCCTGGTGGATGGCCGCCGCGCCCGACGCGCACGCCGCTTCGACCCGCCACGAGGGCAGACGCACGCCCGGCATCAGTCCCGCTACCACTGAGTTCAGGTGCAGCTGGTGCTCGTTCGGCCCGCCGAGGAAGTTCGCCACGATGAGGGCGCCCAGGTCGGCGACGCCGATCCCAGCGTCCGTGAGCGCCTCAGCCATGGCCTCCTGGGCCAGATACGGGATGTCGTGCCCGGAAGGGCCGAACCTGGTCTTGCCGACGCCTATCACGAATGCGGGCATGCGCTCCCCATGAGTCGTCCGAACCTGTGTGATGCCCTAGTGTGACTCAGCCACCCCATCAAGTGCAAAGGCGCGACCTCCCCTCAGAAGCCGCGCCTTCACAGCATGTTGAGCGCCCGCGCGGGGCGCGTAGACGTCACACGTACGTGTACAGCTTCCCGTACGGACGGTGTGAGATCGGCACGAGCTTCGTGAACGGCACTGAGAGCACCTCGTCGATGTCCATGCCGAAGTGCTCGCAGTACTCCTCAAGAATCGGCCGCAGCCGCTCCAGATCGGCCTCGTCGGCCGTGAAGATGCCACACTCCTTGCCGATCTGCCACGGCTCGGCCTGTCCGCGAAGGAAGATCTCGCCGCCGTGCATCCCGGTACCGAGATAGCCGCCGACCATAGGCCCTTCGAACGTCGAGTTCATGCCGAGCAGCACGAGCATCCCGCCGGCCATGTACTCGCCGAAGAAGTCGCGCGACTTGCCCCCGCACACCATCACGGGTACCAGGTTCTCGTACGCCTTCATGTGGATGCCCACACGGTAGCCCACGTCGCCGCGGATGAAGACCTTGCCCCCGCGCATGCCGTAGCCGAGCACGTCGCCGGCGTCGCCGTGCACCACGACCTTGCCGGCGTTCATGGTGTTGCCCACGCCGTCCTGCGCGTTACCGAAGACCTCGACCGTCGGCCCGTCCATGAACATGGCCATGTCGTTTCCGGCGGTGCCGTGGACCTCGATCTTCGCATCGCCCGTAAGCCCCGTGCCGATGTAGCGCTGCCCGTTCACATTCTCGAGCACGATGCGCTTCGCGCCGCCTGCGATCTCGCGCCGGACGGTCTCGTTCATCTGCTTGTAGTACACATTGCGCGCGTCGATCGTGGCCGTGTCACCGTCGCGGGTGACCGCCGGCTCGACCATGCGATATCCCTCGATGGGTCGGGTAGCCTCGGCAGTCCGCGACTCTTTCACTTGCGTCATCTTCGCGCCTCCCTACAGACCCGCGGGCTTGACGCCCAGGATCTCGCACGTCTGCTGGTCCAGTCCGACCGCGCGCAATCGCTCCCTCGAGCCCCGAAGCGACTCGACCGCGTTCACGCCAAGCGCGCCTAAGATCTCCTGCAACTCATGGCTCCAAGCGTGCACCAGGTTCGTGAGCCGCTCCGCGCCCCACTCCGGGTCGATACGCCGCGTGAGCTCAGGCTTCTGCGTGGTGATGCCCCACGAGCACGAGCCGGTGTGGCAGCCCTGGCACAGGTGGCACCCCAGCGCCATGAGCGCTGCCGATGCGATCGCCACCACGTCCGCACCAAGCGCGATGGCCTTCGCCAAGTCTGCCGACGAGCGGATCGACCCTGCCGCCACGATCGACGCCTGGTTGCGGATGCCCTCGTCGCGCAGCCGCTGGTCGACAACCGCGATGGCGACCTCGATCGGGATGCCGATGTGGTCGCGGATGATCTGCGGCGCGGCGCCCGTGCCTCCACGGAAGCCGTCGAGGTAAACGTAGTCGGCACCCGCCCGCACGATGCCGCTCGCGATGGCAGCAACGTTGTGCACGGCGGCGATCTTCACGCCGACCGGCTTGTAGCCGGTGGCCTCCTTGAGCGAGTAAATCAGCTGCCGAAGGTCCTCGATCGAGTAGATGTCGTGGTGGGGCGCGGGAGAGATGGCGTCCGTGCCCTGCGGGATCATGCGGGTCTCCGAGACCTCGCGGTTGATCTTCTCGCCCGGCAGATGCCCGCCGATGCCCGGCTTGGCGCCCTGGCCGATCTTGATCTCCATCGCCGCACCGCGGTTCAGGTACTCGGGGTTCACGCCGAACCGGCCCGAGGCGACCTGGACGATGACGTTGTCGGCGTACGGGTACAGGTCGGCGTGCAGCCCGCCCTCCCCGGTGTTCATGAGCGTGCCCAGGCGTTGCGCCGCCATCGCAAGCGAACGGTGCACGTTCAGCGAGACGGAGCCGTAGCTCATCGGCGAGAAGATGATGGGGGTCTCGAGCTGGATGTTGCGTGCGATGTCGTCGCCTTCGGCCAGTCTGTAGCCGCCGTTGCCGTCGGACTCGACCTCGACGGAATCGGGCTTACGGCCCAGATACGTGCGCAGTTCCATCGGCTCGCGCAAAGGGTCGATCGAGGGGTTCGTGACCTGGCACGCATCGAGCACAAGGTGGTCGAAGATGTTGCGGTAGGGCTTGTCGTTGCCCATGCCGGTCAGCATCACGCCGCCTGACTCGGCCTGTCGCCACACGGCCTTGCGAAGGCCGGGGTTCCAGTGCTCGTTCTCCTTGTAGGCCAGGTCGTTCTTGCGGATCGTGATGCAGTGGGCCGGGCAGTACGTGACACAGCGGTGGCACGCGCGGCACTTGGAGTCGTCCGGGATGGGGCGCTCGTTGAACGAGTACACGCCCCACCCGCACTGCTGCACGCAGCGGCCGCACTTGTGGCACTTGTCGTAGTCGATCTCGACCTTGTATTCGGGCTGGATCAGGCTGATCGGCATCGCTAGCTCACCTCGACGACGGTTTCACACGAGTCCTCCACGCCGGTCATGGCGCAGGAGACCTCGGAGGCGGACAGGTGCAGGTCTCCGTGGATCGGCCAGTCCATGCCCTGTACGCGGGCGATGACCGGTTCGCCGGCATTCGGCATCCACACGCGATCGGGCGCGTCGAGCACTTCGCGCATCGCACTTTCCTCGGATGCCACCATCACGGTCGTTCCTTGCGTGGCGGCCACGAGCGGCCGAAGCTTGATACGGTCGTTGAGTGCGACCATGCCGCCGTTGAAGCCGAGCACGATCGCGAACGGGCCGTTGAGCATGCCCGGACCGTACACGGCGCGTAGTGAGCGCATCACGGCCTGCTCCTCGGCAGGCATACGGTCGATCTCGCTCCACAGCGGGCTCGCGAGCGCCTTGCAGGCGAGCTCGAGCGGCAGCTTGTGGCGGCGCAGCATCAGGTCGAACAGGTAGGCGGCCACCTCGGTGTCGGTGCCGAGCGTGCACTTGTAGCCGAACGCCTCGAGGTAGCGGCTGTTGATGCCGTAGCTCGAGATCTCGCCGTTGTGAACGATCGCCCAGTCGAGCAGCGTGAACGGGTGTGCACCGCCCCACCAGCCTGGAGTGTTCGTGGGGAACCGGTTGTGGCCGACCCACGTGTGACCTTCGTACTCCTCGAGCAGGTAGTAGTGGCCGATCTCCTCAGGGAAACCGACGCCCTTGAACGCACCCATGTTCTTGCCGCTGCTCGCCACGAAGGCGCCGTCCACGGTCGAGTTGATGAGCATGACCGTGTGGACGATGAAGTCCTCGGCACTCATCTCCGTGCCCTCGAGCTTGTGCGGGTCCGGGTTCAGGAAGTAGCGCCACAACAGCGGCGCGTCCGAGATCCCCTTGACCGCGCGGGTGGGCATCGGCTCGGCGAGGTCGACCACGAAGTAGCGGTCGAATATGGCCTCGGCGTCCTCCTTGGCCTTGATGTCGTGGTACATCATGTGGAAGCAGAAGTGGTCCGGGAACTCTGGGTAGATGCCGTAGCCGGCGTACCCTCCGCCCAGGCCGTTGCCCCGGTCGCGCTGCACGGCCATCGCGCGGATGGCGACCTCGCCACCCATGTGCGTCCCGGACTCGTCGCAGATGCCCATCAGGCCGCAGCCGCCGTGGATCTTGAACGCGGCTTCCTCGGCGTAGCGGGGACGATCGGCGCCGAAAACGCCCTCGCGGTCGGCGAAGGTCGGCAGCTTGGTCGTGGGCATCCGCTCCAGAAGGGGCTCGTAGCTCATCGGTCACTCACCTTCCTCAGTGACGTCGCGGGCGGCGATCAGGCGGGCGACGGCATCTCCGCCGGTCGCGGGAAGCGGCTCCAGGCCCAGCTTCTTGCGAGCGCCTTCCTTCGGCTTGCCCAGGACGCCTTGCTCGAGCACCTGCTGATACGCGGCAGACACGGACTCCGGACCGCTGCCTGCCGCCATCGCGATCTCCTTGAGCTTGCGGAACGTCTCGGCCATGCCGATCTTGGAGTGGCACAGCTCGTGGCACGTGTAGCACTCCAGGCACTTCCAGAGCTGGCCGTCGGCGATCACCTCGTCGAGATGTCCGCGCACGAGAGACTCGATGATCTCGGTGGGCTGGAACGCCGGATCGATCTTGCAGACCGGACAGTCGTCCTTGCACGCCTGGCAGCTCGCGCACTTGCCCAGAAGCGACACGTCGAAGAACGACGCGAGGCGCACCCTGTCAGCCTGGCGGTCGCCCCAGCGCTCCAGGAACGGGTCCACGCTCACGCGGTGCATGGACAGGCCGATCTCGTCGGGCTCGTGACCGTAGGCCAGCGATATGAGCTCCGAGAGGTAGAGAACGGGTATGTGGATGTCTTCCTTGGCGCGCTGCAAAGCAGCCTGGTTCAAGTCGAACTGCTGGAAGCAACTCGGGCACACCACCACGAGCGCATCCACCTGCTCGTTCTGCAGCTCCGTGAGCTTGCGGCGGGCAAAAGCGAGCGACACGTCGCGTTCGCCCACTCGGTCGAGCGCGCCACCGCAACATTGCATCTTGGTGCTGTAGTCGATAACGCGCGCGCCCAGAGCCGAAACGAGCGCCTCGACCTTGGTCGGGTGCAGCGGGTCGTCCCAGCGCACAGCCGGTTGGGGACGCAACAGGTGGCAACCGTAGTGCACGGCGATGCGCAGGCCCCAGAGAGGTACGCTCGCCTTGCTGGCCACCAGTCCCGGGCCCATGTGGTCGTGAAGCCACTCGGCGAAGTGCACGACTCGCGACTCACCGTCGTAGCGCAGGTCCTCGTCGGCGAGTCGCTCGTTGATAGTCTCGCGCTCGCGCCACTCCGTGCGCAGGTGGCTCGACGCTTCCTTGAACGTCGAGTAGCAGCCGTTGCACGGTGTGACAACGTCCAGTCCGGCCTTCTCGACGATGGCGAGGTTACGTGCGGCAGCACTGTAGAACGCGAGCTCATCGGCGGACTTCACGAGCGTGCCCTCGGGACAGCACGTGTGCCCTTCGAGCTCGTGCACCGTGGCACCAAGGTCCTCGAACACCGCACGCGTGGACTTCTCGATGAACGGGAATCGCGCGGGGATCGTGCATCCCCAGAAGACCGCGAAATCCTTCATGGCCTGACAACCTTCCGTAGCCGGTACAACGAAAAACGCCCGCCACAGCCCCGAAGGGCGGGCGAGCGTCGTTGCTCGTTTCTCTATGCGGCACGTCGGTGTGCCGCGTGGTGGTGAGTATAGCAAAGCTCGTACCCGTGTGAAAGTGGCCGGAAAATGCACGGAAACGCGGCCGAAACACAAAGTCACCGCCGCGCCGGGTCGCGTGCCCTTGACCGTCCGACGCCGGCGCGCTAAGTGCGCAGGCGCGACAGGACCTTCTCGTATTCGGCGCGATTCCTGTCGATCACCTCGGACGGGGTCCCCCAGGTACGCGACTGGGTGGCGAGTCGTTCCATGACGCGCTCGATATCATCCCGGCTCGGATCGTCCCAGCTCGCACCTTCCCGCCTAAAGGCCGCGCGCACTGCTCCTTTCGCGCTGCGCCGCACAGAGTCCCTGGTCGATGACAGGCCCATGCGTTCCTTCTGACGCTCGAAAACGATCTTGTGTGCAGCCAGGAAGCACTCCACGAGCATGTCGCGGGCCTGAGCACCGTCTATCTCGCCGTCTGGACCCGGTGCCTTCCACGTCCCAAAGACCCCGTGGTTCGCCATCGCCAGCTCCTCCCGAGGGCTCTCGCCCTCTCTCCCCGTAGAATCGGCATCCCCCGGATTGTCTATTAGCGAACGACTTCAGGTTCCTTCACTTTCAGGGCCACAAGATGACAGATGGCGGATACGGACCCTGGGCGCTGCGCACGGTGGTGGCCGCGGACCTACTCGGGAGTGCTCTGCTCCGCTTCCCCGCCGAAGATCCAGAAGCGGGCTCCGGCAAGGGCGGTCCCCACAGCGCCTCCGACGAACAGGTACTCGCCGGTGAGGGCCCACAGCAGCACGTAGGCGCCGGCGAAGTACCAGAAGATCGCGCCCGAGACCTTCAGGTCGAGCCAGCGGGCCGCTTGCGCCCTGCCCTCGACCCCGCCCTTGAGCGCCACGAAACGGAACAGGACGATGTTCTGCACGTGCCGCATGTGGACGGGAAGCTGCGTGAGCACGAAGAATCCCACGACCCCCACGTAGAAACCTTCCAGCCGGCCTGCGCGCACCGTGAACCACCAGGCGAGTGACACGATCAGCCA
>Ga0209164_1002981_pt1 | contig 16773 bp, 7 predicted proteins | sample MTBNYHSulfiMetaG_FD_187458 | JGI IMG/M metagenome (GOLD analysis project Ga0209164, IMG submission 187458) | Enrichment culture microbial communities from rom New York Harbor, USA that are MTBE-degrading - MTBE-NYH (New York Harbor Sulfidogenic)... | ecosystem: Environmental > Aquatic > Marine >...
GCCCTCTGGAGCGAGAAGGTGAGGCCGTTTGGCCGGATCGCCACGGTGTGGCACATGTCTTGCGTTAAGCATCCCATGGCGCTCCGAGATCCCGGCCTGGGCGGCTTGCCGACAGCGGCCGCCCGGCACCTGCGGCGACATGGGCGCGGGCAGCCAGGGAGGGCGGCCAACGGTTGGCGCTGGGGAGATGGTCACGGGGAATCACGGGCGGACAGGGGGGGGCCATGCGGGCGGTCTTCTTGGTTACGGTTGCGGGCCTCCTACTGCTGGACCAGGCCACGGCTGAGCCCTCCGACCCGGCGGGGCGGTCTTCATCGCAGCACTCCCCCGCCACTCCAAGGCTCTCAAGTGATGCGCCTGGCGCATGGTGCTGCCAGAAGCTCGGGGCGCATGGAGCCAGTGCGCGTGAGCATCAACCCCGTCGAACGGGCACCTCGGACGCTGGGCCACGGTTCATGCTTGCAGCGTGCAGCAACGCCAAGGCCTGCAAAGGTGGGCACCATCTACAGGCTCGGACCGCCAGCTCGCAGACGTTGAGCTCCCCCGTCGGCGTTGGTGACTCAGGACCATCATCGCGGCGGATCCCTCAAGACGGCCTTCGCCCCAAATCGGCTTGCCCTGCTCTCGGCCGCGCAGAACGGGCTGGCGCTGGCCATAGCGGACTACGGGACTGTGATGATCAACGTACAGAGCACGGGGCTGGGGGAGTGACGCCATGCGAGCTCATCGTGTTCGGTTCACTGTGCTAGCGAACGGAGCAGTTGCCGTGCTTCTCCCCATGCCCACCGAAGCCAGCACTCCCCTCTGGCGCTGGTGCAGTACGAGCGATCTAGACTACTATCGTCCCCTGTCGCACTCCTATCGGGATATTGATCTCACCGAGCTTCCTGCTCTCACGCTGCATCCAGCCTCGGAACACGCTCTTCCCAAGACGCTGGGGGAGCAGAGGACTTGCCAGATGCGCCCGATGGCTGCCGGTAGCAGGCTCACCTCCTGCAGGGATGATGACCTTCTCAACACCAACAACCACATTCTCCTCCAGGACGGCGACACCGATCAGTACTACAGCATCACCCACATCATGGTGTACACGGCCCGCCTCAAGCTCCAGTGTCTGTGCTCCCACAACAGCGGGCGGCCTTGCCTGCCAATGAACCTGCCTGTGTCGCCGGTTGATACCGTCGCGCTCACTGCGCCCGACGCCTCCCATTTGGAGGTGTACCTTGGTGTTCCGGTGCCGGAGCCGCCGTTCGGCGTAACCAGGATTTCCTCTGCGAGCTTCACCGACCTGCAGGCCTGGCTTGAAGATTACAGCGAGCCAGTGATTGCCGAAGTGTGGTGGACAGGCAGACTTCCCCCCGATCGTCCGTTCACGGTTTGGTTCCGCTCTGCATGGGATTTTCATCCATCGTGCGGTTTGTCCAACGATCAGTTGGAAAGGAGGATTCGTCCATGCGTCCCCAAGTGTTGGTCCATGTCATTCTCCTAGCAGTGCTTGAAGTGTCCTTCGCGGTCCCGTGTCTAGCTGCGACATGGCATGTCTATCCACCCACCGGTATCAATACCGCGATCAACAATGCGTCCGCCGGAGACACGCTCATGCTGCACCGCAGTCCGACGGACTCGGTCTATGTGGAAAACATAGTCTGGAACAACAAGGATCTGCAGGTCCTTGGAGATCGAACGCAGCAGCCTCCGATCCTGCGCCCGGCCGTTCTCACGCAACCAGCCTGCCATTGCACAGGGCTAGGTGCCGGGGCGCTGAGCAGCCGGCTGGACTACTTGCTGGTGGAAGGTCCGGGAGGCACTCCGGGTTCCAACTACGCCACCGCCGTGCTGATCGCCAGCTCGACCATGATGATCCGTGATGTCGATGTCAGTGGTTTCCGGGAGAATCAGGGTATTGGCGGCGGCGCAGCGCGCGTCATCGGTGGAGCACCGACATTCTTCTCCTGCGCCTTCCAGGACAATTCGTCGACCAAGATGGGAGGGGCCGCGGCCGTATTCACAGCGGGCTCCATAGAGTATCCGGTCAAGTTCCGGCAGTGCAGCTTCGTGCAAAATCAGAGTCCTGATCAGCTTGGGGGCGCTGGGGGCGCGCTGGCGATCGAAGACTCCCATTTCGAGGTCCGTGCCAGTGTCTTCCAGGGCAACTCGGCCTACAGGGGTGGTGCCTTCTTTCTGGAGGGCGATCAGACCTACGGTCTCTTCATTGGGTCTGACTTCACAGCGAACTATGCGGTCGAACAGGGTGGCGCCGGTGACATGCTGGACTGCGATGGTACCTACTGGGCGCCCGAGGCGCCGATCTGGTTCAATGGATGCCAGTTCACGGATAACAGCTGCGACGTCTCTCCCCGGTTCTTCTTGGGCCGCCCGTACTACCCCAGCCGCGGTGGAGCTGTTTCCTTGACGGGAACACACGTACACTTCGAGAACAACTGCACGTTCCTGCGGAACGCGGCCAATCGAGGCGGAGCCTTGGCTGTCTATCAGATGGACATGGAGACCTCGGAGCATCTGAAGATTACGGATTGCGTCTTTGAAGGGAATGCTGCAGTGAATCCTGATTCGTCTGCGGAGTGCGATGCGATTCCGGTGGTCAACGGCGGTGCAATCTACGCGAACACGACTCTCTGGGAAACCTACCCTGCATCCAAGGCGGCCGTTTCGGTAACCGTAGATGGGCAGACGCAGTTCACGGAGAATTTCGCCACGGGGCGCGGAGGTGCAGTCTACTTCGCGGGAACTGTTGCCGGTGAACTCACGGGCGCGACCTTCGATCGTAACGTGGCGAACTGTGATGGCGGAGCGCTCTCCATCTGGTGTGGCAATGCCGTTGCGATCGAGAGCTGCACGTTCAGACAGAATACATGCCGTGCAATGGAGGACGGATATCCTGTGACATCGGACGGCGGCGGCTATGGCGGAGCAGTATCGTCAGTTGATGATCAGCGCCGTAGCGCTGATCCCTGGCCGGGCTGGATGCCTCCTTTTGCCGACGGGTTTTGCGATGATGCCCCAGGCGGGGACCTCGGATACCTGACGATCAGGTACTCCACTTTTGACAGAGACTCTGCTAATTGGGGAGGAGCCGTCGCGATTGGGCGAGGACGGCCAGGACAAAACGGCCGTGCGAAAGGGCTTGATATCACTGTCGAACACAACACATTCTCCGAGAACAACGCGATCGTCGCAGGTGGTGCTCTGTATGAGTTCGTGCATCAGGGAGATCCAGCGTGGACGGGTGCTCACGTAATCCAAGACAACGTGTTCGAGAATAATGCAGCCGAGCCGCTGCTGCCATACTACGTGGAATACAGGTCTCTCGGGGGCGGGGCAGTGTTCGACTACGGTGTGATGGCGAACCCCAAGGAATACATTGGCAACCGTTTCGAAGGGAATCTGTCAACTGCCTTCGGAGGAGCGGTTGCCTCCGAGGATGGCAATCCACAGCTCAACGGAAATGAGTTTCTGGGCAACAGGGTCCGGTGTGTCGCGAGTGAAGCGTTGCTGGCTGAAGTCTACTCGGACATTGGTGGTCAGAGTGTCTACTGGACTGGTGGGAACGGTATTTGTTGGCCCCGTCCCTGCTTTGGCGACGAACGCTGGTTCTATGGCCGAGGCGGTGCCGTCTACACGACTGCCAGTCTCGAAATGGTCGAGAACGTGATCATCGGCAATTATATCGACGTGCCCGCGGCCGATGGCGCAGGGGTCTATGGTGGAGTTGGCGGCGGGCTAGCCTTGCGCAGCCAGCCGGGGGCGCTGGTCAGGGTGGTGAACAACCTGATCGCCCAAAACTACGTCGATCTCGAAGGCGGCACGCAATCCCTCGCGCTCGAAGGGGGCGGGATGCAGATCGAATTCATGGACAATGAGTTCCTGTGGCCCGATACCGTTGTTACTGGCTCCATCGAAGTGGAAAACAACGTTCTGGTTGACAACAATGCAGAGTGCGGCGGGGGCATCTACGTCCACGAACAGGCAAACGAAGGCTACGTCCGCAACAACATCGTGATGTGCAACTCTTCTGATTCCACCGGCGGGATCTACGGCGCTCCCTACGTGAACCAGAGTTGGGATCCGGAGTACGGCGTCCAGGACCCAGAGCGCTTTGCGTACAATGACGTATGGGACAACTCCGGAGGGCAGTGGGGCGGCGTGCTGGCAGAGAACGACTCGCTGTACGGGAACCTCTCGGCCGATCCCGACTTCAGGGGGTTCAGTTGTTCCTCGCTGCTGTTTGACAAGTGCGACTTCATCTTGGCTTGCAGTTCTCCGGTCTGCGGGGTAGGAGACCCCGCGACTCCAGGCGAGAACTGCTTCGGCATGCTCTACGACCTGGGTATCTTCGGCGGCGGAGCGCCGTGTTCACTGGAGAACGTCTGTGGCTTGCCGATCGAGTTCACCAATTTCCAGCACAGCATCCTCACGGAGGTGGACCCACCCATGGTGCGGGTGACATGGAATACGGCGGTGACGGCCTATTCCCAGATTCAATTCGCCGATGTGAGCGGGCAACACGTCCTGCCGGTGACGCCGGTTCTGGGTACCTCCCATTCGGCGGAGTTTGTCTACGAGCCGCTGTACACCTATGAGCTCGATGCGCTGGGCCGACTGGAGGGCGACTATGGCTGCACTGTGGTGGAGGATGTCTACGGCTTCCAGATCGGGCGAGGGCGGGGCGCGCGCTTGGCCGCTACGGCGGTCAGCGAGGGTGCGCTGCTCGAGTTCGACCTGCCGGCGGCGGGCGCGGTTCGAGTCGAGGTCATTGACGTCAGCGGACGGTGCGTGCGGACCATGGAGCAGACCTACAGCCCCGGGGGGCCGCAGAGCATTGTGTGGGACGGCCGCGATGGGAACGGCGCGGGGGTTCCGCGGGGCATCTACTTCTGCCACATTCAGGCGGGCGGACACGCTGAGAAACGGCGGGTGCTGATCGTCAAGTAGGATTTTGGGAGAGTGCGGAACCGGGGCCGACAGCCGCATGCGTACTGCCGGCCTCAACGCTCCGGCAGCCATTTGGCTTGAACTTGCAGAGGAAACTGCAGCAACATGGAGTAATACGGTCGCGGAACGGACTAAACCGAGAGCAGAGAGACCCTAGGAGGGCCGGAGCCCCGATGCATCGTCGAGCCTGGATCGCGCTCTGCCTGGGTGTGGTTCTCACGGTCCTGAACCTCATTCCGGTGATCCACTCCCTGTTTCCCGCTAGCTGGAAGCAATCGAGCTTCTACGACTTCCGGCTTTGGCGCCGAGCCATCGAGCTCTATCAGGAGAGCGGTGTGCTCTACGACACGCGCTCGCCGCACTACTACGATCCCGGGAGCCACTGCACCTACAAGTACCCGCCGGTCTTCGCCGCGCTGCTGCTGCCGTTCCACGGCAGGCCCCAGGGCGAGGTTGTACCCGTCTTCTTCGCCGGCAACCTGGTCTTGCTGGTGCTCAGCGTGGCTCTGGTGGCGGCCGCGCTGCGGCCCCGCTGGCAGCGTACGGCCTGGATGGCATTGGTGGCAGCAAACTGGCAACCGGTCTGGGAGACGTTCGGCGATCTCCAGATGGAGATCCTGCTCCTCGCGCTGCTGAGCGGCGCGGTGCTTGGGCTGCGGAGGGCGTCGCCCGCGGCGGCAGGGGCGGCACTGGGAGCGGCGGCCGCCATCAAGGTTTACCCGGCGCTGCTGGCGCTGCTGTTCGTGATTCATCGGCGCTGGCGCCTCGTGCTGGGGGCGGGGGCGGGCTTCGCGGGCGTCCTGCTGCTGACGCTGCTCGCCTTTCCGTTCGCGACGACCTGGCGCTTTTTCACGCAGATCCTGCCCCGACTAGGCGGGACGTCGTTGAGTCATGAGAACGTGAGCCTGCTCGGGTTCTTCGGCCGAGGTGTGTTGCTGATGGCCACCGGCCTGAACGATCCGGCGGTCCTCGATCCCATGGTGCTAGAGCGCGTGAAGCCATCCTGGATCCCGGCGCTCGCCTATGGGCTCGCGCTAGCGACCTTCGCCGGCGTGACCTGGCTGTTTTTGCGCCGTCTGAGCCGGATGGCGGTCCAGGATCCGACGGATAGGGCAGCGATCCTGCTGGGCGGAGCAGTGGTCCTGCTGCTGCTGCTGATTCCGTCGACCTGGTTCAGCTACCAGGCGCTCCTGGTCTTGCCGGCCATGATCATCGTCGCGCGCCTGGGCGCCGAGGGGCAGCGGGTCCGCAGGTCACTCCTGGTCCTCGCCTTCGCCCCCGCGTTGTTGCTGAACGGCTACGGCCCCGCGTATTCGGCCATGCCGGGCCTCTTCTCACTGCTCAGAAGCGCCTTTTCGGTCCCGCTGCTCCTCCTGCTCACAGCGGGGAAGCGGTCGGAATGAAGGGCTGTTGTAGGTCCCGAAAGTGTGCCACGAAGGCACTGAAAGGAGGTCGCACTGACCGACCGTCAGAAGCCATGCTGCATGGAAGATGGGGGTGGGCCCCCCGAGGACGGATTGCAGGACCAGTTCTCAAACCACCCGGCGCCGCGTGGGGACAAGATCCCAGGTGGTGAACGGACGGGGGAAGGGCGGGGCAAGGTTCCGTCAGGTGAGGACCAGGAAGGCGAACGTGAGTGAACCAGTGGACGGCAGCTGCACCGTCCAACGGCGCATTGCCGGCCGCAATCCCGTTGGCTATGCTCGCGGTCGTGTCCGGACGGTCCGGTCACGTGTCGAAAGGAGGTTCCCATTGAGCCACCTTTTGGCTAACGCCGGAAACACCCCAAGTGCGGGGATAACCACGGCCCTCCGGCGACAGCGACGGGCAGGCGTCGAAGAGGGTAGCGACCTGGCAAACCAGTGACGTGGGATCGCGGCATGACATGGTATGGGGAGTTTGCCTTTCAAGGCCGCTGGCCGACGAGGCAGAGAACTCCAGGAGTACCGGCGGGCCTGTCCCCCGCCGGTTTCTGTTTGCTGCTGTTCGGTGTTCACCTGGCTGCCGACCACGGCGCTGATCGTCGCCCGCTGGCTCGGCCGATCAGTGCCAAACCCGGCGGACCCCACCAACTCTGGCGCGGCCTGCGCATCGGCACCCTCCAGCTGATTGACCGACATCCCCTGTCCTAATAGAATCAGAGGAGTTCACACGTCCTTCCGGCGAATGCGCCTTGGTTTGAGCGATATCGGCTGAGAAAGGCGGGCGGTCCCGAGATGAAGTCCGTGGTCATTCAGAACCCGATCCTCAACTCGCCCTACGACGAGCCCGCCCGTCATTTCCGGTTCAGCGACGAAGGCATCACGAACGAGGTGGTGGCCGGCCGGCGCATCAGCTCCTACTTCGTCCCGATCGCCCGGCCCAGGAAGAAGCGGGGCGGGGCGGAGCAGGCGCTGTTCGACACCGAGTGGACGCAGGACCGCATCGAGGAGAACAAGCTCGTCAACGACATCCGCCGCCGCGTGTCACTCTGGCGCAGCGGTGGCTACGTCGGCGTGACGCCCACCACCGCGGGACTGCTGGCCTATTGGACCGACCCCAACCGAGAAAGGAAGCTCTTCTTCTGCCAGATCGAGGCCCTGGAGACCGCCATCTACATCACTGAGGTCGCCCGCAAGCACAACGACGGCTGGATCGAGAACGCGCTGCGGCAGGCAAACGACACCTCGAACCCCGGCCTGCCGCGCACGGCATTCAAGATGGCCACCGGATCGGGCAAGACGGTCGTCATGGCCATGCTCATCGCCTGGCATGTCCTCAACAAGCGTGCCTACCCGCAGGATGCCCGGTTCTCGGACACCTTCCTGATCGTCACGCCGGGCATCACCATCCGGGACCGCCTGCGCGTGCTCTTGCCGAACGACCCGGGCAACTACTACCACCAGCGGGACATCGTGCCGGCGCAATCCATGGAGCAGCTCGGACAGGCCAAGATCCTGATCACCAACTTCCACGCCTTCCTGCTGCGTGAGAAGGTCGCCGCCGGCAAGCTCACGAAGTCGATCCTCGCCGAAGGCCAGCCGAATCCATTCACGGAGACCCCGGACCAGATGGTGCGTCGCGTCTGCCGCGAGCTGGGCACCAAGAAGAACATCATCGTCCTGAACGATGAGGCCCATCACTGCTACCGCCGCAAGCCTGGAGCAGAAGACGAGAAGCTCACCGGCGATGAGCGAGTCGAGGCGAAGAAGCGCGACGAGGAGGCCCGCGTCTGGATCTCCGGCCTGGAGGCGGTGAAGGCCAAGATGGGCGTCAAGGCCATCTACGACCTCTCAGCCACACCGTTCTTCCTGCGCGGTTCGGGCTATCCCGAGGGCACGCTCTTCCCGTGGGTGGTCTCCGACTTCTCCCTGATCGACGCCATCGAGGCGGGCATCGTCAAGGTGCCGCGCGTGCCAGTGGCGGATGATTCGATGACCGGGGACCAGCCCACGTACCGCGACCTGTGGCTGCGCATCCGCGAGCACCTGCCCCGCAAAGGGCGCAAGACCGACGAGCTGAGCGGCGAGCCGAAACTCCCGGTCGAGCTGCAAGGGGCGCTCCTCAGCCTCTACGGCAACTACGAGAAGTACTACCGCCTGTGGGAGCAGAACGCGGAGGCCCGCGCCCGGGGCATCACGCCACCGGTCTTCATCGTGGTCTGCAACAATACCAACGTCTCCAAGCTGGTCTTCGACTTCATCGGCGGCTGGGAGAAGCGCATGGGCGAGCAGGTCGTGGTCCAGGCCGGGCAACTGCCCATCTTCCGCAATGACGACGGCATGGGCGGCTGGCTGGATCGCCCGAACACCATCCTGGTCGACAGCCAGCAGCTCGAGTCCGGGGAGTCGATGAGCGCCGACTTCAAGCGAATCGCGGCCCGCGAGATCGAGGAGTTCAAGGCCGAGTACCGCGCCCGCTTCCCCGGCCGCGATGCCGAGAACCTCACCGACGAGGACCTGCTGCGCGAGGTGATGAACACCGTCGGCAAGGCCGGCAAGCTGGGGGAGCACATTCGGTGCGTGGTCAGCGTCTCCATGCTCACCGAGGGGTGGGATGCCAACACCGTCACCCACGTCCTCGGCGTGCGCGCCTTCGGGACGCAGCTCCTGTGCGAGCAGGTGGTCGGCCGCGCGCTGCGGCGCATGAGCTACGCCGCCAACGACCACGGCCACTTCGACCCCGAGTACGCCGAGGTCTACGGCGTGCCGTTCTCCTTCATCCCGTGCAGCGGCGCGAGCGTAGACCCCAAGCCCGGGCCGATTCCCACCCGGGTGCGCGCGCTCGACAGCCGCCTGGCCTGCGAGATCACCTTCCCCCGCCTGCAGGGCTACCGCTACGACATCGCCGGCGAGCGGCTCACCGCCACCTTCACCGAGGACTCCCGGCTGGTGCTCTCCACGGCCGACCTGCCCACGAAGACCGAGAACGCACCCATCGTCGGCGAGTCCAGCATCCACACCCTCGATGACCTCAAGCGCCGGAGACCGAACGAGGTCGCCTTCCGCCTGGCCATGCTGACGCTGGAGACGTACTTCCGGGACGACGACGGCAACGACAAGCCCTGGCTCTTCCCGCAGCTTCTCGGCATCTCCAAGCGCTGGCTGGGGGAGTGCGTCACGTGCAAGGACAACACCTTCCCGCAGCTCCTGCTCTTGATCCAGTTCGCCCACGACGCGGTTGACCGCATCTACAAGGCCATCGTCGCCTCGACCGACGGTACGGCCGCGCTGAAACCCATCCTGCGCCCGTACGACACCGTGGGATCCACCCGCTACGTGGACTTCGACACCACCCGGCCGGTGTTCGCCACGCGCGAGGACAAGTGCCACATCTCCCATGTGGTGGCCGATACCGACTCGTGGGAGCAGAAGCTGGGCGAGGCGCTCGAGGAGATGCCCGAGGTCGTCCGGTACGTCAAGAACCACAACTTGGGCTTCACCATTCCCTACACGCTCAACGGCGAAGAGAAGAACTACATCCCCGATTTCATCGCCTGCATCGACGACGGCCGCGGACCGGCGGACCTCTTGAACCTGATGGTCGAGGTCACGGGCGAGAAGAAGAAGGACAAGGCGGCCAAGGTCACTACGGCCCGGACCCTGTGGGTGCCGGCGATCAACAACCATGGCGGCTTCGGGCGCTGGGCGTTCCTCGAGATCGCCGACCCGTGGGACGCACAGAGTACAATCAGAAGGGGTGTCACCGCATGTTGACACGGATCAAGATCCGCAACTTCAAGCGGTTCAACGAGGTCGATTTTGAACTCGGAAAGGCCGTTGTGCTGATCGGCCCGAACAACTCCGGGAAGACCACAGCGCTGCAGGCTCTCGCCCTGTGGGACATAGGCGTCCGACGGTGGAACGAGAAGTATCGAGGCAAGTCGCTACCGGAGACGCGACCGGGCGTTACTGTCAACCGCCGCGACCTCGCCTCGATTCCCGTTCCTACAGCCATTCTCCTGTGGCGTGACCGGCATGTTCGTAGTGCCATTCGAGCCACGAAGAACGAGAAGCCACAGCAGCGGACCGAAAACGTTCGAGTCGACATAGTTGTGGACGGTGTCACTCGCGGCAAGGCGTGGAGCTGTGGACTGGAGTTTGACTACGCCAACGAGGAGTCGTTCTACTGCCGGCCTTTGCGGATTGGCCATGGCCCAGAACGCATGCTCGTTCCCGATGAGGCCGGGGATGCGTCGGTCGCTTTCCTTCCTCCGATGTCGGGCCTGGCCGATCGCGAGTATGTGAAGGAGCTCGGTGAGATTGGAGTGCTCATCGGTCAAGGCCAGACGGCCCAGGTCTTGCGGAATCTCTGCCACCTGATCCACAAGCGCGGCGAAACGGGACATTGGGAGGACCTGGTTAGGCACATCCACACTCTGTTTGGCGTCACGCTACTGGCGCCACAGTACATTGCCGAGCGCAGCGAGATCACGATGGCCTACAAGGACACGAGGGGGAATAGTCTTGACCTCTCGTCCTCAGGGCGAGGGCTCCAGCAGACGCTGCTCCTGCTCGGGCACCTCTACGCGAATCCCGGTGCGGTGCTCCTCCTGGACGAGCCGGATGCACACCTGGAGATCCTGCGGCAACGCCAGACGTACAACCTGCTCATCCAAGTCGCTGAGCAGCAAGAGTCGCAGATCATCGCGGCCAGCCACTCGGAGGTCGTGCTCAATGAAGCGGCCGGCCGGGATGTGGTCATCGCCTTCGTCGGCAAGCCCCACCGGGTTGACGATCGTGGAAGCCAGGTTCTCAAGGCTCTTCAGGATATTGGCTTCGATCAGTACTATCAGGCAGAGACGACCGGCTGGGTCCTGTACTTGGAGAACTCCACGGATCTTGCCATCCTGCAGAAGTTCGCCGCGATGCTCGGCCACGAGGCGAAACAGCACTTGGAGCGTCCCTTTGTCAAGTACCTCGAGACCAACCTGCCCCAAAGGGCGCGAGAGCACTTCCACGGACTCCGGGAAGCTAAGAGCGATTTCGTCGGAATCGCCATCTTCGACCGCCTGGACAAGGAACTGCAGTCTGCTCGCGGCCTCAATGAGACCATGTGGAGGCGCAGAGAAATAGAGAACTACTTCTGTATGGAGAGCGTGCTCCTACGGTTCGCTCACTACGGACTGCCCGATGACCTGTTTGGAGAGGCGGAGGGCCAACGCCGGGAGCAGGCCATGCGCGAGGCGATCGCCGAGGTGGAAGCAGCGCTCCAGACCTTCGACAAGCCCGACCCGTGGTCGCCGGACGTGAAGGCGACCGATGAGTTCCTCGACCCGTTGTTCAAGAAGTACTTCGCGAGAATAGGGCTGCCGTTACGGCTGCGGAAGTCGGATTACCACACATTGGCCGGACTTGTGCCGCAGGGTATGCTCGACCCGGAGATCACGGAGAAGCTCGATGCGATTGTGAGCGTGGCGAAGAGGGCCAAACCGAGAACGGAGTAGCGCGATGGCTCGACACAGAACGGCCCTGGCCGAGGTCGACCCTATCTGCCCGCGGTTGTGTGACAGACTCACGAACCAGGCTGCGCCCAAGCGACATCACGCAAAGGAACGCGCTCATGGCTAAGAAGAAGCCAACCAAGGCCAAGGTCGATTCTATCCGCCACAAGGACAGGCGCGCGAACATCCCGACCGAGGAGCTGCGCGACTTCGTGGAAGACCAGGAGCGCGCGCCGAAGGCGATGCTCTATCCGCGGGATCCATCCCTCGATCCGCAGCTGGTTTGGAAGGGCAAGGACGAACAGGACCGCGAGTACCTGGCCGTCCCCGTGGTGCCGATCTACATCCAGGAGCGGATCCACCCGCAGGCCATCATCGACGACCTCTTGGCCCAGGCCGCGCGTCCGGCGGGAGGCCGGATCTCGGAGGCGGAGGCGGTCTATCAGGCCGGCCTCTTCGCCGAGTTCAACGGTGGTCCCGCCGACTTCGCGCAGAAGGTTGAGTTCTACAAGCACGATCAGAACTGGACCAACCGCATGATCCTCGGCGACTCGCTGCTGGTGATGACCTCGCTGGCCGAGAAGGAGGGGCTCAAGGGCAAGGTTCAGACGATCTACATCGACCCGCCGTACGGGATCAAGTTCGGGTCGAACTGGCAGGTGAGTACGCGCAAGCGAGACGTGAAGGACGGGAAGGCGGAGGATGCCACGCGGCAACCGGAGCAGGTGCGCGCATACCGGGACACGTGGAAGCTGGGGATTCACTCGTATCTGGCCTATCTGCGGGATCGGTTGGTGGTGGCGCGGGAACTGCTGACGGAGACGGGGTCGGTCTTTGTGCAGATTGGGGATGAGAACGTGCACCACGTGCGCGAGGTGATGGATGAGGTGTGGGGGAGTGAGAACTTCGTTAGCCAGATTGCTTTCAAGACGACCACGGGGCGGGGCGAAGACTACCTGTCCTCCGCGAGCAACTACATCTTGTGGTACGCCAAGGCGCGAGACCAGTTGAAATACAGGCAGGTGTACCACCCGAAGGGCATCGGAGAGGGAGGGATTGAGGTCTACTCGCTCCTGCTGATGCCTGATGGCTCTACGCGCAGAGCCACCATTGCTGAAAAGGAGGGGACGGCATCTCTGCCAGCGGGAGCAAGACTCTTCGCTGCAGATAATCTTATCAGCCAACGGCCGCTCCAGGGCAACGATGTGCGGGAGTTCTCCTTCAAGGGGAAGGTCTTCACACCAGGCAAGGGCGTCTTCAAGACAGACCTGCCCGGCTTACGGTCCTTGGGGAATGCGAGACGCCTGTGGCCTACCAGTGAAGGGACATTGCGCTATATCCGGTTCTTGGATGACTTCCCGGCGATGCCGATTAGCAATGTGTGGACTGACACTCAGACTGGTAGTTTCACGGACCCGAAAATCTATGTCGTCCAGACGAACATCAAAGTAGTCGAGCGCTGCTTGCTCATAGCCACCGACCCCGGGGACCTGGTCCTCGACCCCACCTGCGGCTCCGGTACCACCCCCTACGTCGCCGAGCAGTGGGGCCGCCGCTGGATCACCTGCGACACCAGCCGCGTCGCCCTGGCCTTGGCCCGCACCCGTCTTATGGCCGCCAAGTATCCCTACTACCTCTTGGCCGACTCGCCCGAGGGGATCCGCAAGGAAACCGAGCTGACCGGCAAGCGTCCGCCTGAGTACCGAACGGAAAGCGACATCCGCAAGGGATTCGTCTACAAGCGCGTGCCGCACGTCACGCTGAAATCCATCGCCAACAACCCGGACATCAAGGAAGGAATGACGCGGCAGGAGATCGACGCGGCCATCGCCCGCCATGCCGAGACGGAAACGCTCTACGACCAGCCCTACGAGGACAACAAGCGGGTGCGGGTGTGCGGGCCGTTCTCGGTGGAGAGCCTCTCGCCGCATCGGGTGCTCTCCACTGCGGACGACGACTTCGATGGCACGGTAACGGAGCAGGAAGCCCGCAAGCAGCAGGACTTCGCCACGATGATCCTGGACAACCTCCGCAAGGCCGGCGTGCAGAACACCCGCAAGGCCGAGCGGCTGACCTTCGATCGGCTCGACCCCTATCCTGGAGCCTGGCTGCACGCCGCAGGCGACTACGCTGACGCCGGCGGCAAGTCGCGGCGCGTGGCTGTCTCCATCGGCCCGGAACATGGCACCGTTGGCCCGCAGCAGGTGAAGGAAGCGGCCAAGGAAGCGGTGCAGGGCGTGGGCTTCGACATGCTCATCGTCTGCGGCTTCGCCTTCGACCCGCACGTCGCCGAAGAGGTGAAGCGCTATGGCAAGCTGACCGTCCTGCCCGCGAAGATGAACCCCGACCTGGCGATGGGCGACGAGCTGCTGAAGAAGACCGGCGCCGGGAACCTCTTCATGGTCTTCGGCGAGCCGGACGTGGAGATCACGACGCAGAAGGACGGCCAGATCGTCGCGGAGATCAAGGGCGTGGACGTCTACGACCCGACCACCGGGCAGATTCGCAGCGCTTCCACCGACGACATCGCCTGTTGGTTCATCGACACCGACTACAACGGCGAGAGCTTCTTCGTGCGGCACGCCTACTTCGCGGGGGCGGAGGAGCCCTACGACAAGCTCAAGCGGGCACTGCGGGCGGAGATCGACGAGGCGGCCTGGAGCTGTCTGTACCGGACGGTGAGCCGGCCGTTCCCGAAGCCCGAGTCGGGGAAGATCGCGGTGAAGGTCATCAACCACTATGGGGACGAGGTGCTGAAGGTGTTCGCGCTCGGCTCGCAATAGGGCCGGGGGCGGGTGCTCAGGAGAAAGCGAACGCCATTCGACCTTCGAGAGATCTCGCCCGGGAGATCGCTACTGAATCCAGGAGTCGATCTAGTAAAGACGCGGGCCGTGGTTGCATCCCGGTGGCAAGACCGCGCGTTCGAGCTATCTGGCAGCAATTTGGCGACTGCTGCCTGGGCGGTGGGAGCATGAAGACATGAGCTTGATCAGGTGACGGCACCAGTCTGTCGGTCATGCAATGACGCACCCAACGGAATGCAGTGGGCACCTGGACTCCAAGGTTGTGACCGTGTGCGGGCCGGGAATAGCCTGGCCAGGGCAGTGCCTGGGCGCAGCGAGGATGACGGCGTACGGATCGACTTCCGCCTCGAGCAAAGTGGGACCGCGCGGTTGACGGTGCACGATGTGAGCGGGAGGCTTGTCCGGGTCCTGATGGATGAGCAGCGTCCGAGCGGCGAGCACAGCGCCGTGTGGGACCAGATGGACGCCAACAGGCAACGGGTCAATCGCGGTGTCTACTTCTGGAGACTCCACGTCCAGGACGCGACAGAGACCGGGCGGATCGTGCTGCTCAGGTAGCCGACTCGGGCTCTGATCACGCTGGGAGTTGTGGGCGGGCGAAGGTGTTTCGCTGTTCGCCCGCCCACGGTCTTGAGGCGAGGCCTGAGGAATGCTTCAGCCGGTGTCCGACGCGCCGAATCCGGGCACGGGGTCACGTGGGGTGGTGACATCGCAATTGGCGCGGTTCACGGGATGTGCCAATCTGGGCTACCGGGCATGAGTGCGGCAGACGTCCGAGGGCGGTTGCCGTGAGGCCATGACTGGCGCACAGGTCTGCGCCACCGGAGTCGGAGACCAGGGATGCCGAACCCACACCGAGCCTGCCGAGTGGCCGCGCTGGTGCTCGCCTGCCTGGTGACCGCGTTGCTGAGCATCAACCTGGGTGCCAATGATCTGGTTGCCGGCGACGAGGGCTACTACGGGACCATGGCGCGCAACATCCAGTCGGCCGGCAAGTACCTGGTCAATCCGTCGCTGAGCCCCCACGGGCCTCCGGGCGACAAGCCATTCCTGTATCCCTTGATCCTCGCCGGCGCACTGGAGCTCGGCGGGGTGGGCGAGATCCCTTTGCGTCTGACCACGCTGTTGTTGGCCGCCCTCGCCGCTGTGTTTCTCTATCGCATCAGCGCCGAGTTCGACCGTTCGGATGCCGGGCTGTGGGCGGTGGTCCTGGTGTTCTGCACGCCGCAGCTCGCCTACGCCGGTCGCCGCGTTGCGGCCGAGGTTCCGCTCGTCACCTTTGCACTCGCGGGCGTGTGGCTCTGCCTGCGAAGTTGCCGTCGGCGCTCCTGGTGGGGTGGTCTACTCGCGGGCGGCTGCTTCGGGCTGGGCTTCCTGTGCAAGCTCTGGTTGGTGGTGCCACCCATGGTGGCGGCTGCCGTTGGATGCCTGCTGCGTGATCGTGGATCTGGCGGCGGGAGTGCGCCAAACCGCGAGGTGTCTTGGCTCATCCTGGGCCTGGCAGCCTGCGGCTTCGTGGTGGTTGGGTCCCTGCACTTGGTGCTGTGCTGGTGGTTCACTCCGGAGACGCTCGGGCACTGGGTGCGCGTCTACTTCGGATTCTCCCTGGCCGAACGCGTTGCCGGTGAGGGATTCGCGGACTACTGGCATCGTCCCTGGGGCTTCTACGGCCAGTCGATCGGTCATGCGGCCGGTCTGTGGCTTCCGCTACTGAGTCTGGGATTCGTGAGCCTCGGCTGGTCCCACGAGTCGAAGCGGCGCGATCGGTCCCTGGCTTTGACGCTGCTGGTCTGGCTGCTGCCTTTGATCCCCATGTCGGCCATCTCGGTCAAGAGCGGGGGATATCTGCAGGTCTTCTACCCGGCCATGTTCTTGCTGGGAGGGTTGGGTCTGGAGGACCTGCGCCGGAGGTTGTCGTGTGGCACGTTTGACCGCCGCCCGGTTCTGGGGGCCGCCCTCCTCGCCGCGGTGCTCTGCGCGGGAGCCCAGATCTCCTTCACTCGGGGGTTCCTGCATCCAACGATTCACAGTGGCATCCCGGCCGCGATCCAGGTGCTGTGGGTCGCAGGTCTGGCCTGGTTGGGGTTGGGGGGG
>Ga0209164_1002982_pt1 | contig 16766 bp, 18 predicted proteins | sample MTBNYHSulfiMetaG_FD_187458 | JGI IMG/M metagenome (GOLD analysis project Ga0209164, IMG submission 187458) | Enrichment culture microbial communities from rom New York Harbor, USA that are MTBE-degrading - MTBE-NYH (New York Harbor Sulfidogenic)... | ecosystem: Environmental > Aquatic > Marine >...
GGCGGCAGACCGCCTCGTCTACGTCCCCGTGGGGGTCGACCGCTTCCGGGCGCAGATGATCGCGGCCGCCTGCCGGGCGGAGGGCCTTCGGGTGGAGTTGCTCACCGCCGACGGTTCGGGGGTCGATCCGATCATGGGCCGCATCCAGGGCTTTCGGCTTCTGGTGAGGTCGGCCGACCTGGCCCGGGCACAAGCCATAGTCGAACGCGGCGGCACCTGAGGCAGCCAGGACGCTTGGGGTCTCAGAGGGATTGCTCCCACTGCCGACGGCCCCGGCCGACGTCAGCCGATCGAGCGCGGGGGAGGGGCCCTCACTCTGTTCGGCCGGGCAAATCAGAGGCGATCGAGCACCGACTCTGCCAGGCGGACCAGCACCGCAAGTGGCTCGGCGAGTTGGCCGTAGCCGCCTCCGACGGCCACGGCAAAGTACCTCCCTCCGCCGGCGTCCACGGCGATGGCGCGAAACGGACAGCAGACCGCGCGGTCGCCCACGTCGGTGATGAGCTGGGCCTCCCCGGCGTCGACCAGCAGGAGATACTCCCGGAGCAGGTTGGCGGCTCCGCCGAAGCGGCCCTCCCCGTCCTCGATGATGACCTCGATGCGCACCCCGGCCTCCGTGCCCAGGTCGAACGCACAACTGATCGGCGGTTCGTCGCGCACTTCCTCTACCGCCAGACCGGTGGCCGCCTCTACCTCCTCCGCAGTGAGCAGATCGCACGGGGACACCTCGATGGGCACGACGGGGTCTCCCGTCACGGTGCTACTGGTGGTGGCGGCAGTGGTCGTGGTCTCCACCGCACTCTCCCCGCCTCCACACCCCGCCAGTACCACCAGCACCAAGAGCAACCCGGCCGGCTTGCCGATCATCGGTCTCCTCCTCGGCCGAGCCCCGGGTCTCATCCCCAAGGCACTACCCGGGAGATGATGTCATACGGTGGCCCTTCCTGCCGATGAGGTGGGGGGCCATCCCGGCCGGGTCTTCCTGCGCAGCAGCGTGGGCGGCCTGCGGTCGGTGGACATGCTCAGCGGGGAGCAGTTGCCCCGCATCTGCTGAGGCGGAGCTTCTGGAATGCCCGGGCACGATGATCAGGCGGCGGACCGCCTCGTCTACGTCCCCGTGGGGGTTGACCGCTTCCGGGCACAGATGATCGCGGCCGCCTGCCGGGCGGAGGGCCTTCGGGTGGAGTTGCTCACCGCCGACGGTTCGGGGGTCGATCCGATCATGGGCCGTATCCAGGGCTTTCGGCTTCTGGTGAGGTCGGCCGACCTGGCCCGGGTGCAGAAGGTAGCTGGGTGATCGGGGATCTGAAGGGCTTCGCTCACCAACTGCATCGGCAGGCGGTGCCCGGCGGGTGGTTCAGGGCACGGTGCCGGCGGGCAGGATCCACTCCGTGGGCTGGCCGGTGACCCCGGCGATGAGGTCGAAGTCGTGGTCGTAGTGGAGGACGACGAGTCCGGCGGCTTCGGCCGCGGCTGCGATGAGGAGGTCGGCGACCTTGGCGCCGCGGTGTCTGCCCTGCTCGGCTAGTTGATCCTGGATGTGCACCGCGCGGTCGAGGACTGACTGGTCCATGGGGACCAGGGGCCAGCCGGAGCGGGCCTCTCGCATGGCCCGATGGGCAGTCCGATTGGGGGAGGCGAAGCCGGCCTCGAGGTCGGTCGGGGTGCAGCGAGCCACCAGACCGCTTTCGAGCAGGGGCTGCAGGCGTGCCGCTACCGGCGGCTGGGAGAACCGGGCCAGGGCTGAGGTGTCGCCCAGGTAGAAGGGTCTCAGCCCCACGCTGCCTGCCGCGTCTGGGGATCGGCGAGTTCGGGGGGAACAGCACCGTGCTCGGCCAGCAGGGCCCGGCGCCGCGCTACCAGGGCGAGGACTTCGTCGAAGGCGCCGTCGACGGTGGCCTTGAGTGTGGTGGTTCCCAGGAGGTCCCGCACCGCCGCCAACTTGGCGTCGTCCACGTCGATGAGGCGTTTGGTCATAGAGGACAGGATATCTGATCTGGCTCAAGAAGATAGCTCCCTTTGCCGAGGACCGCGCCTTGCGTGCGGGTTCGCGAGGAAGTGTCACCCCCGTGCGGTACATAGTCTGGGTGACTGCCGAAGCCGTGCCGCGGCCTCTCGCTGCGCCGGATCACGCCGGGCCGCTCCGCCGTTCGGTGGTGAGCGAGGAGTTGAGCCGGACCCGGCGGCACATCTCAAGCCTCGAGGCCGATGCGGCCCGGCTGATCGTCGCGGCGGAGCAGCAGGGGATCCCAGAGGCGGAGGGGTTCGGGTCCACCGTGGCGTGGCTGGTCGATCTGACCGGCGAGCCTGCCTACGTGTGCCGGGCGCAAGTTGCCGTGGCCCGGGCCTTGCGTCACATGCCGCTGACCATGCAGGCGTTCTCGTCGGGCAGGCTGTCGGTGTCCCGGGTGAGGCTGCTGGTCGAGTGCCGCGAGGCCGCCCCGATCCTCTTCGAGCGCGACGAGAGGATGCTGGTTGAGCAGGCTTGCCGCCTCGCCGCCCGCGTCCTTCCCGTGGCCCTGTCTCACTGGCGCCGGCTGGCTGACCCCGACGGGGCTGCCGAGGCGGTCGCACGAGCCTTCGCCCAGCGGCGGCTGCACGCCTCGATGCACTGGCGCGGCATGGTCCGCCTCGACGGAGACCTCGACCCCGAGGGCGGCGCGGTGGTGCTCGCCGCGCTGGGCTCGCTGTCCGGGCGTACCCGGGAGCCCGACGATGCCCGTACCCCGGAACAGCGCCGAGCCGACGCTCTGGTCGAGATCTGCCGGCGGCATCTCGACTCCGGCAACTCCCCGATCCAGGGCGGCGAACGCCCCCACCTGCACGTCACCGTCGATCTGGCCGCCCTGCAGGGGGAGGGCCTGGTCGACCTCGATGCGGGGCCGATCACCGCCGAAGCCGTTCGGCGCCTCGGCTGCGATGCGTCGGTCTCCCGCATCGTGTTCGGGCCCGACGACGAGCCGCTGGCGGTAGGGCGGGCCACCCGGACGGTGCCGGCGGCGATGCGCCGGGCCCTCGATCGGCGCGACCGATGCTGCACCCATCCCGGCTGTGACGTCCCGGCTCCCTGGTGCGATGCCCACCACATCGTGCACTGGGCCAAGGGGGGCGAGACCCGCCTGGAGAACCTGCGGCTGCTGTGCCGCCGCCACCACGGGTGGGAGCACGACCAAGCCGGCTACCACCGGCGGCAATGAGCCGGCGCCGGCTCAGTGGGTGATTTCCAGGGCGAAGCGCAGTGCCCGGTCGAGTTCGGCCTGCTTGACGAGGCTCAGTTTCCCCAGTGGTTCGGAGTCCAGGGCTGCTTTCGGGACGGCCATGATGCTGTCGCAGTTGATGACCCCAAGGTGGGGAAGGCCCTCGGCGCGGCCGACTTCGACCTCGGCAGGGATCCCGCGAATCGTGCGGGTGATGGCCGCGCACGTAATGGTATGGAGCATGGGGATGACGGCGGTGCGGGTGAGGACACACACCGGGCGACGACCGCTCGGCAGCTCCAGGTTGGCCCAGTAGAGCTCGTTGCGGGCTACCACTCCGGCGCCGTCTCCGCCGCCAAGCGAGTAGCGGTGGCTACCCAGGCGGGATCCTGAGGCTGCCGCTGATAGGCCGCGATCGTGATCTGCTCCGCCTCCAGCTCCCAAGCCCGGTCCAGCAAGTCGAGCGCGGCTCTCCGCATGAGGGCGGACCGGCTCACTGCCAACCGTTCCGCCAGCTCATCCAGGCGGGCCACGAGGTCGTCGTCGAGTTGTACCAGGACCTGCTTGCGGGCCATGACCATATGGTAGACCATATGACAACCCAGGTAGGGTGGCAAGCCCCTCGCCTCTCTGCCCTCTCCGCGCCGCCGGGTCGCGTCACCCCTCCGGGGAGTACCGCTCCAGGAACTCGTAGATCTCGGCGGTGTCGGTGCCGGGGAGCGAGGCGGTCACCGCCAGGGCGTGGCTGTGGCTGATCGGCGCCGCCCAGGCCCAGCCGTCCCAGCGGGCGGCCAGGCGTCGTTGGGGCCGGCGGCAGCAAGGCCCGTCGGGGCAGTTGGACACCGAGCGTCGTTCGGTGGCGCCGCCGCGGAAGTACTGGGCGTCGTCGGCCTCACAGCCCACCGTCACCGCGTGGTAGGGCTGGCGGTCGGCCTCGACGTGGGTGGCGCACCAGAACTCGCCCACCGGGGTGGTGGTGTACTGGTAGTGAACGGCGAAGACGTCCTCGCTGTGGAACACCTGGCGGGTGCCCCACTCCCGGCAGAGGCGCTCTCCCTCGATGGCCCCGTCCGGGGCGGAGGGGAAGGGGACCCCGTCGTTCTCGTAGGCCTTCCAGATGGTGCCCTGGGCATCGGAGCGCACGAAGTGCACCAGCAGGTCGAGGCCGTGGCTGGCCAGGTTGCAGAAGCGGTGGGCGGCCATCTCGTAGGAGACGTAGAAGACCTCTTTGATGTCTTCCACCGAGATGTCGCCGTCGACCTTGGCGTCTTCGAGGAGGGTCAGGGCGGCTTGCTCGGGCACGAGCACGGCGCCGGCGAAGTAGTTGGCCTCGACGCGCTGGCGCAGGTAGGAGAGGTAGTCCACGGGGTCGGGATGGCCGAGGGCGAAGTGGCCCAGGGTCTGGAGGATCACCGAGCGTGCCTCGCGGGTGCGCAGCACGTCGCGCTGGCGGATGTAGATGACCCGGTCGCGCATGTCGGTGACCGAGCGCGCCGAGGCGGGGACGTCGCGCACCTGCTGGATGGTGAAGCCGAAGTGAGTGGCCAGGTCGGTCAGGGTGCGCTGGGCCACCGCCCCGCTGCCCGGGTACCCCACCGCCCGCAGGGCGGCGCCGGCCACCTTCTCGATCTCCCCGAAGTAGTTGTCGCGCTTGCGCACTTCCTCCCGGGTCTCCACGGTGGCCCGGCGGGCCTCCTGGATGGTGGGGGTGGCGGGAGCGCAGGCCCGCTTGAGCTCGGCGTAGAGGCCGACGAGGTGCTCCAAGGCGGCGTCGGGGAGGGCGGCCGAGGCTTTCAGCGGGGGGAGGTGGAGGCGCTCGTACAGCGGCTCGGTCTGGGCCCGCTCCAGAGCGACTTCCAGCCGGGAGCGCTTGTCGGGAGGGTCGGCGCGCAAGAGGTCGGCGGCGCGTACGTCGAGGGCCTGGGCCAACTGCTCGACGAATTGCGGCCGGGGCTCGCGCTTGCCGCTCTCCAGCATCGAGAGGAAGGAAGCCTGCTTGCCCACTCTCTCGCCCAGTTGCGCCAGCGTCAGCCCGCGCACCCGGCGGTAGTGGCGCAGTCGCTTGCCGAACACCAGCGGATCGAACCAGTAGCCCTCTTCCACCATGGTCCCTCCTGTGAACCTGAGGGCATTCTTACACGTTCGCGAGGCACCCCCGCCACAGGGAAGAAAGAGGCGTGGGAATTCACCTCTGCCTGCCGGCGCTCGAAGTGACAGGGCGGGGCGTTGACCCCTTCCGGCGCCTCGGCGCCAAGACGCGGGGCAACCGGCTCGGGCAGCGGCTCTACGGTCTAGCTCGCCTCAGCGCCACCTTCCCCTGAGGGGAAGGAATGGCGTTGCCTCACGGCCTCGAAGAGGACGATCCCGGCCGCCATGGCGGCGTTCAGGCTGTCCACCGTGCCCGGCATGGGGATGAGCACCCGCTCGATGGCCCCCTGCAGCCAGGCTGCCGACAGGCCGTACTGCTCGCTGCCTACCACCACCGCCACCCCTCCGGTGAGGTCGGCTTCCCAATGGGGCCGGGCGGCGGACGGGGTGGTGGCCACGGTGCGGATGCCCCGGGCGTGCAGCCAGGCGATGGCGGCGGGGGTGTCGGCCACGGCCAGCGGCAGGGAGAAGAGAGTGCCCAACGAGGCCCGCACTACGTTGGGGTTGAAGGGGTCGGTGGTGGGGTCGCAGACGATCAGGGCCGCCACCCCGGCGGCTTCGGCGGTGCGCATCATGGTGCCGAGGTTCCCGGGCTTCTCGATGCCCTCCACCACCAGCAAGAGGGGGGCGGGCCCCGGGTCGAGGTGGTCGAGGCCGGTGGGGAACTGGCGGGCTACGGCGAGCAGGCCTTCGGGGCGATCCCGGTAGGAGGCCTTGCGGAAGGGGGTCTCGGCCACGTCGACGATCTCCGCCCCTTGGTCTCGGGCCGCTTCTACCAGCGCCGACTCGTTCTGTCCCAGGTACAGGGCCGGGCAACACCACACCTCGGTGAGGGGGACTTCGGCCTCCACCGCCCGGCGCAACTCCCGATAGCCCTCGACGAGGAAGAGGCCGCTGCGGTCGCGGTCGCGGCGGTCCCGCAGGCGAACGACGGCCTTCAGGCGCGGGTTGGCGGTGCTGGTGATCGGTTCGGTCGGGGGCACCTTCTCACCGTAGCCGTCCGGCGGGCGGCCGGGGTCTTACCCCGGCTCGGTTGCCGGGTGGCGGGAGCGCCAAAAGCGCCAGGTGAGGATCAGCAAGGTCACGGCGGTGAGTGGGATGACGAAGAGCATCATCACGCGCCCGAAAGCCGGCAGGGCATCGTGGCCTTCGGCCTGCAGCACCAGATAGGTGGTGTAGGCCACGTAGTAGCCGAGCAGCAGGGCGCCCTCGCGGCGCGAGATGCTGTGGCCGACGAAGAAGATGGGAAGGCAGGCGACGCTCACCCCCAGCATCACCGGCAGGTCGAAGTGGAGTACCGCAGGGGCCACCGCCAGGGGCTCGGGAGCCAGCAGGCCGCCGAGGCCGAGCACCGCCAGCAGGTTGAACAAGCAGCTGCCCACGGCGTTACCCACTGCGATGTCGCGCTCCCCGCGGATGGCGGCCACCAAGGAGGTGGCTACCTCGGGCAGGCCGGTGCCGGCGGCCACGATGGTCAAGCCGACCACCAGGTTGCTCACCCCGAGCGCGGTGGCCGCCTCCACCGCCCCGTCCACCAGCCAGCGTGCCCCCAGGACCAGCAGGCCCAGGCCGAGGAGCAGCACTGCCACGTCGAGCAGGAGGCGGCGGCCCGAACGGGGGCGGGACCCGTACTCCCTCTCGTATTCGGCGGTGACCTCGGCCGTCTCCCGGCGGCTCCGCCGAACCGCGTAGACGGTGTAGGCGAGGACCCCGGCGAAGAGGACCGCTCCGTCGAGGCGGCCGAGGCCGCCGTCGCGGGCCAGGGCCAACACCAGGCCGCCTGCCCCGATCATCAGGGGAACCTCCAGCCTGACCAGCCGTTGGGTCACTACCAGCGGCACCACCAGGGCGGAGGCCCCGAGCACGAAGAGCAGGTTGAAGATGTTGCTCCCCACCACGTTTCCCACGGCCAGGTCGGCCCGCCCGGCGTAGGCGGCCTGCAGGGTGACGGCTGCCTCCGGGGCGCTGGTGCCGAAGGCGACCACGGTGAGGCCTATCACCAAGGGGGAGATGCCCAAGGCGCGCGCCAGGCCCGAGGCTCCTCGCACCAGAGTCTCGGCTCCGATCACGAGCAGCGCGAAGCCGGCGATGAAGAGGACCAGGGTCAGCGCGTCCACCGCGCCCTCACCTTCGCAGCGCTCCCGGCAAGACCTCGGGCGGAGGCGTACCCGGGGCCACCCCGGGGTCGGCCTGAGCGGGCCCGGCCTGCAGATGCAGCGGTACCACCCCCGACCACCCGGGGCCTTCCCGATCGGCCTCGTCCTCCTCGGCCGGCCCGGAGCGAACCCGCACCGAGCACGCCGTCACCTCGACCGCGACGACGGAAGTGGCGGCGATCTCCTCGGGGCGGGGGCGGCGGCCCCCCTCCCAGGCCCCCGGGGTCACCCGGTCAGTGATGGCCCGCAGGGCGGTCTCGACTTCGGCGGGATCCTCGACGGCGCGCCCGGTGCCCCGGCAGAGCACGGAGCGGTAGTTGAGGGCGCTGTTGCAGGCACAACGGGCCACCGCCACCCCGTCGAGCATCACGGCACCGATCACCAGCGGCGCCCCGGAGGTAGCGGCGGCGATGACGCCCCCGGCGGGGGAGCCGTGGAAGTAGAGCGTGGTGCCGAGGCGGGCGTGGAGGGCGGGAAGCAACTGCGGCTCTCCGGCCTTCACGAAGGCGAGATGGCAGACGGGGGCGGCATCGAGAACGGCGGCGACCGCTTCCCAGTCCGGCATGCGGAGATCCGGCATGAGGACAGGCTACCGGCCCGGCGCGGCCCGCCTCGGGCGGCGGGATATGCTCGCCCCGTGAGCACCGACCCAGGCGAGTCGGCCGGGTTGCCGGCCGGGGTGGAGTTGCGGGCCTTGGCGGGCCGGGACGACCTGGCCGCCTGCCTCGACGTGCAGCGGGCGGTGTGGGGCGACGACCCACGGGAACTGGTGCCCCCCATCATCCTGGAGGCCACCCTGCGGGCCGGGGGCCTGCTCGGCGGGGCCTGCGACCAGGCGGGCCGCCTGCTGGGGTTCGTCTACGGGATGCCCGCCATCCGTGAGGGCCGGCCGGCGCACTGGTCGCACCTGATGGCGGTGCGCCCCGAGGCCCGGCGCCTGGGCCTGGGCCTGGCGCTGAAGCAGTGGCAGCGGGCGCGCCTGCAGGAGCAGGGGATCGAGCGGGCCTACTGGTCCTACGACCCGCTGCTGGCGGGGAACGCCCACCTCAACCTGAACCTGCTCGGTGCCCGGGTGGTGGAGTACGTCGAGGAGATGTACGCAGGCGAAGTGCAGGGCACGGCGGGGTCGGACCGCTTTGTCGTGGAATGGGTGCTCGCCGCCCCGGCCGGGACGGTGCCCTCGGGGCCCGCCGAGGTGGTGGGCCTGGAGACCGCGGCCCTGCCGGATGCACCCCGGGTGGGGGTGGCGGTGCCGAAGGACTTCTCCGCGCTGGCCGCGGGCGACCCCGTCCTGGCGGGGCGATGGCGGGCGGCCACCCGCCGCGCCTTCACCCACTACCTGGACGGGGGGTACCGCATCGCCGGCTTCCGGCGGGGCGACCTACCCGTCTACGTCCTGGAGGCAGGCCGATGACCACCATCGTCCGCCTGGTGCTGCGGGAGATCGCCCTCACCCTGCGCGAGCCGTTCCGCACCTCCTCCGGCCGCACCCACCAGCGGCGCATCCTGCTGGTGGAGGCGGAGGGCGCCGCAGGCGAGGCGGGCTGGGGGGAGTGCGTGGCCGAGGAGTTCCCGGCCTACTCGGCGGAGACGGTCGACACCGCCTGGCTGGCCCTCACTCAGTGGGTGGCGCCCGAGGTCCTGGGCCGGGGGCTCGGCGGGCCTGAAGAGGTGGGGCCGGCCCTGGAGCAGGCCTTCCGGGGGCATCCCATGGCGAAGGCGGCGGTGGAGATGGCCGCCTGGGACCTGGCGGCGCGGGAGGAGGGCATCTCCCTGGCCCGCCTGCTCGGGGGCACCCGTGAGCTGGTGGAGACGGGGATCTCCCTGGGCATCCAGGCGACGCCGGAGGCGCTGGCCTCGCGGGCCCGGGAGGCGGTGGCCGAGGGGTACCGCCGGGTGAAGGTGAAGGTGGCCCCGGGTGAGGACGTGCCCTTTGCCGCGGCGGCGCGAGGGGCGGTGGGGGAGGGCTTCCCCCTCTCCCTGGATGCCAACGCCGCCTACACCCTGGGTGACCTGGGAGTGCTGCAGGCCCTCGACGCTCTGCGCCCGGCGATGCTCGAGCAGCCTTTCGACCCCGACGACCTCACCGGCCACGCCCGGCTGCAGGAAGCGCTGGCCGCGCCGATCTGCCTGGACGAGTCGATCACCTCGGCGGCGCGGGCGGCGGACGCTGTCTCGCTGGGGGCGGCCCGGGTGATCAACATCAAGCCGGGCCGGGTGGGGGGCCATGGGGCCGCCCGGGCGATCCACGACCTGGCCCTCAGCCGCGGTGTCCCGGTGTGGTGCGGCGGCATGCTGGAGAGCGGCATCGGCCGGGGGCACAACGTGGCCCTGGCCTCGCTGCCCGGCTTCACCCTGCCCGGCGACCTGAGCCCCAGCCGGCGCTACTGGCAGCGGGACGTCGTGGACCCGGAGTGGGAGATGGACGACGGGGCGCTGCGGGTGCCACTCGACCGGCCCGGCATCGGGGTAGAGCCCGACCGGGACCTGATCGAGTCGCTGACCACGCGGCGCCTGGAGATCGGCCCGAGCGAAGCGCGGTAGCAGGTGCCGCCGCCGGCGGCGGCAGCGCGTCGTGCCGGGTACCCTCCGCAGCACCCGCCGACCGGCTGCGCCGGAGCGTAGAGGAGAAGCCTGGAAGTGAGCACCGACTGGGTCGATCGTGCCGCCTACCCGTTTGCCCCGCACTACCTGGGGTTGGAGATGGGTCGCCTGCACTACGTGGACGAAGGCCGGGGGGCGCCGGTGGTGATGGTGCACGGCAACCCCACCTGGTCGTTCCTCTACCGCGATCTCATCCGGGCCTTGTCCCCGTCCTACCGCTGCGTGGCCCCGGACCACATCGGGTTCGGGCTGTCGGACAAGCCGCGGGATTGGACCTACCTGCCCCAGGACCACGCCCGGAACCTGGCGGAGCTGATCGACACGCTGGGCCTGGAGGGGATCACCCTGGTGGTGCAGGACTGGGGCGGGCCCATCGGCCTGTCCTATGCCCTGGCGCACCCCGGGCGGGTGGCCCGCCTGGTGATCATGAACACCTGGATGTGGCCGGTGGACGACGACCGCTACTACGTGGCCTTCAGCCGCATCATGGGCGGGGCGGTGGGGCGGTTCCTCATCCGGCGGGCCAACCTCTTCGCCCGCGTGGTGATGAAACGCTCCTACGGCGATCGCCGCCGCCTCACCCCGGCCGTCCACCAGCAGTACCTGAAGGCGCTGGCCACCCCGGACGAGCGCACCGGATGCGCCACCCTCCCCGGGCAGATCGTGGGGGCGACGCCCTGGCTGGGCGGCCTGTGGGCCGAGCGAGCGGCCCTGGCCGACAAGCCGGCGTTGATCGTCTGGGGCATGAAGGACATCGCCTTCCGCGAGAAGGAACTCGAGCGCTGGAGGGAAGCCCTGCCCCGGGCCGAGGTGGTGCGCCTCGACGGGGTGGGGCACTACGTCCAGGACGAGGCGCCGGCGGAGCTGGCCGCGGCGGTGCAGCGCTTCCTGGGAGCGGGCGGCTGAGGGCTCAGGTCACCCGGCCGCCGGGGCTCAGGTCGCCGGCGTCGGGGGCAAGGATGGGTGCGGAGCCATCAGCCCGCGGCCGAAACGCATATCCTCGAGCCTAAGAGGTCGATCGACCGGGGTGGCCCCTCCGGTGCCCAAGAGGCGAGATCGAGGGCCGCGTGACCCGTGCGCCGGTCGCCCTCGGCCGACGGGCTCACCGCCGAGCGGAGGCAGACACCGATGACCGATGAACGCCCCAGGACCCCCGAAGACGACCCCCTCTTCGCCATCCTCCACTCGCCGCTCGACGAGGAACCCTCCCGCCGGGGCCGGCAAGGACTGCTCTGGATCCTGGGCGGAGTGACCGTTGCCGCGGCGGCAGTGGTGGCCGCGCTCTTGCTCCTGCGGGGTGGCGGCGAACCGGAGGCCGGCGCCACCTCGGCCGGAGCCGAGCCGGCCGGCTCCGGAGTGACCTCTACGGATCCAGGCGCGGTCGAGACGACCACGAGCATCCTCACCGGGACCACGCTCTCGGGCGAGCCGGGCTACCCGGAGGCGAGGATCCTGGCGCCGGGGGTGAGCGGCGGGCCCGGCTTGATGGTCATGGTGGGCGGCGTGGAGCGCGGCGGCTCGGTGGTGGGTGACGCCATGGCAGAGACCTGGGTGTACGCCATCGAGGGGAACGCCTGGTACCGGGCGGTCGGTATCGGGCCCCAGGGTCGGATGGGCCAGGCAGCCGCCTTCGACGAGGAGTCGAGTGTGGGGGTGGTGTTCGGGGGGGCCACCGGGCAGGGCAACTACTGCCGCGTGATCGGCCGCTGTGCCTCCGGGGAGACGGCGGATGTCTGGGTGTTCTCGCCCGAGACCGGGGCCTGGCGGCAGCAGCCGGCGGCCGACGGGCCGTCGGGGCGCTTCGGCGCCGTCGCCGGATACGACGCCCAGTCGGACCGGGTGGTGGTGTTCGGGGGGGCCAGGACCCTCGAGGAGAACGCCGCCGTCGAGATGTTCCGGGACACCTGGGCCTACGACGTTGACACGGACACCTGGACCGAGATGAGCCCCGAGACATCCCCGCCGGCCCGAGGGTACGCCGCCATGGCCTACGACCCCGAGAGCGACCGACTGCTCATGTTCGGGGGGAGTGGGGTGGACGAGGAGATGGATGCCACCGTGTGGGCATACGACCTCGAGGCGGACACCTGGACCCCGATCGAGGCGGCGACCCGCCAGCCCGAGCCCATGTGGGACGCCACCTTCGTCTACGCGGACACCATCGGCATGGTCGTGCTCATCGGCGGCGAGGGGCCCCAGACTCGGGAGATCGCCGCCGGCATCACCGCGACCGAGATCGCCCTCAGCGATGCCGTCTGGCTGTTCGACCCCGCCACCAGGCGGTGGTGGGCGAGGAACCCGGTGTTCGCCCCCATCGCCGGCCACACGGCTGCCTACGACCCGCTCACCCAACGCATCGTCGTGGTCGCCGAGGGCAGCACCTGGCTCTACGACCCGGCGGCCGACGCCTGGGAGGACCTCACCCCTGCGGAGTGAACCCACCGGCCCATTCGCTCGTCCCCAGGCCGCCGGCGCAGCCTCGAGGGCGCTCGTGGACGGCGGCAGGGGCGTCGAGCGCGGGCCTCTCAGGTGACCCGGCCGCCTTCGCCGAACTCCCGGTAGATGCCGCTCTCCAGGCCGCGGGCGATCGCCTCGAGGCCGTCCCAGGCCTCGGCGAACGTCGTGTAGAGGGGGGACACCGCCACCCGGAGGGTGTCCGGCGGGCGGAAATCGGCGACCACTCCGGCCTCGGCGCGCAGCCACCGGCTCAAGGCCAGGCCGTCGGGGTGGTGGAGGGCCAGGTGCGAGCCGCGCCGCTCCGCCGGTCGCGGGGTGCCCAGGCCCACGCCGAGGGGCGCCAGGCGGCCGTCGTATAGGCCCAGCATCATCTCGGTGGCCGCCAGGCTCTTCGCCCGGATGGCGGCGAGGCCGGCCTCGGCCACCAGGTCGATGCCCGCCCCGGCGGCGGTGAGCCCCAGCACCGGTATGGAGCCCACCAGGAAGCGGGTGAGCCCGGGGGCCGGGCGGAAGCCCGGTTCGAAGGCGAACTGGTCGGCGTGCCCGAACCATCCCCACAGCGGGTTGCGCAGGCGCTCCTGGAGGTCGCGGCGCACGTACAGGAAAGCCGGCGAGCCGGGCCCGCCGTTCAGGTACTTGTAGGTGCAGCCCACGGCGAGGTGGGCGCCCACTGCGGCCAGGTCGATGGGGACCACCCCCACCGAGTGGCTCAGGTCCCACAGCATGAGAGCGCCGTGCTCGTGGGCGGCCGCGGTGATCGCCGCCAGGCCGGCCAGGGCGGCGGAGCGGTAGGCGGCGTGGGAGAGGCAGACCAGGGCTACCCCGTCGTCGAGGGCCGCGGCCACGTCCGCTACCTGCGGGCCGGCGACCGGGTCGCCCCCGATCAGGCGCAGGTCCCCGCCCCGCTCGGCGGCGAGGCCGGCCAGCACGTAGCGGTCGGTGGGGAAGTTGGCGGCGTCGGTGACCAGGGTGCGGCGGTCGGGGTAGGCGTCGAGCACCGCCCCCGCCAGGCGGTGCAGGTTGGCCGAGGTGGAGTCGGCCACGATGACCTCGTCGGGGGCGGCTCCGATGAGGGGCGCCAGGCGGGCGCCGACCCGCTGGGGCAGGTCGATCCACTCCTCCCAGGCCTCCACCAGCCGTTCGCCCCAGTCGTCCTCGACGAGACGGCGCAGGGTTTCCGCAGTGGCCCGGGGCAGTCGGCCCAGCGAGTTGCCGTCGAGGTAGATGGGGCCGCCTTCTGGGATGACGAAGCGGTCGCGGAACTCGCCGAGCGGGTCCGCTCGATCCAGGGCCTGGGCGTCGGCCCGGGTGATCATCGCAGGCACCCGTAGAGGGCGGCGACCAGCGCCCCGGCCCGGGTGACCTCCCCCGGCGCGGCGTGGCGCAGCTGGTTGGGCACGTACCCCACCGCCACCCGGTGGGCGGGGTCGGCGAAGCCCACCGAGCCGCCCAGGCCGCCGTGGCCGAAGGCGGCGGGGCTGGGCCCGAAGTCGGCGTACGGCGTGGGCAGCTGGTAGCCGAGGCCGTAGCGGGTCTCGTACAGCAGCACCCGGTCCGGCCCCCGCCGGGCTTCCGCGGCGTGGCGGGCGACGGACTCCTCCGAGACGACACGGACCCCGTCGCGGGTGCCCCCGTCGGCCAGGGCGTCGTACATCGTGGCCAGGGCGCGAGCGTTGCCGATGCCTCCGCCCGAGGGGAACTCGGCGGCCCACATCTCCTCGCGGTTGAAGAGCCCGGCCAGGTGGGAGATGCCGCTCTCGGTGATGAAGTGCGCCCGCCCGGTGAGCGTGCCGGGGTGGAACTGGGCCAGGTAGGCGGCGAGCAGCGGGTCGGTGGCCGGAGGAGCATCGATGAGCCGGGCCATCCGGTCGTGGAGGTGAGGCGGCAGGCCGATGTAGAAGTCCAGGCCCAGGGGCCGGGCGACCAGGTCGGCGAAGGCAGTGCCCAGGGTGGTCCCGGTGGCCCGGCGCACCACCTCGCCCAGCAGCAGGCCGAAGGAGACCCCGTGGTAGCCGTGGGCCGTCCCCGGCTCCCAGGCGGGAGTGGCGGCGGCGAAGGAGGCGGCCACCGCGTTAAGGTCGAGCCACCAGGAGGTGTCGCCTACGACAGTGTCGTAGCCGGGGAAGTCGATGACTCCAGAAGTGTGAGTGAGGACTTGGCGCAGGGTGATGTCCCCTTTGCCGGCGGCGGCGAACTCCGGCCAGTAGTCGGCCACCCGGCGGTCGAGGTCCAGTGCCCCCTGCTCGACCAGGGCCTGCACGCAGAGGGTGGCGGGCCCCTTCGTGGTAGAGAAGACGGCAGCCAGGGTGCCCGCCTCCCAGGGCACGCCGGGGCGGGCCTCGCCTCCCCACAGGTCGGCCACCGGACTGCCGGCGACGAAGGCGGCGAAGGCGGCGCCTACCTCACCCCGGACGGCGAAGTTGGCGGCGAAGGCCTCGGCTACCGGCTCGAACCCCGGGGCTACCGTCCCCCGGACTGCTGCCGTCATGGGGTGGGGGCGGGAAGCCCGCAGGCGGCGGCCAATTCGGCGGCGCGGTGGGTGCTCTCCCAGGAGAAGGTGCCCTCGCCCGCCTCCCCGGGGGTGCGGCCGAAGTGGCCGTGGTAGCTGGCCGGGGCGAAGATGGGGCGGCGCAGGCCCAGGTCGTTGATGATGCCGCCGGGGGTGAGAGGGAAGACCTCCCGGACCAGGGCCTCGATGCGCTCCTCGGGCACGGCCTCGGTGCCGGAGCAGTCCACCGACACCGAGGTGGGCGCCGCCACCCCGATGGCGTAGGAGAGGTGCACCTCGCATTCGGCAGCCAGGCCGGCGGCCACCACGTTCTTGGCCACGTGCCGCGCCATGTAGCTGGCGGAGCGATCGACCTTGGTGGCGTCCTTGCCCGAGAAGGAGCCGCCGCCGTGGGGGGCCCAGCCGCCGTAGGTGTCCACGATGATCTTGCGCCCGGTGAGACCGGTGTCCGCCGCCGGCCCACCCAGGCAGAAGGGGCCACCCGGGTTGACGTGGACCACGATGCCCTCGTGCCACCACTCGCCCAGGGCGGGCTTCAGGATGTGGGTGGCGACCGCCTGGGCCAGGTCGCCCTGGCTCTCGTTCCAGGCCGGGGTGTGCTGGGTGGAGAGGACCAAGGCCTCCACCTGCAGGGGGCGGCGGCCCTCGTAGGCCACGGTCACCTGCGCCTTCGCGTCGGGCCGCAGGCCGGGGACCAGGCCCTGGACCCGGGCCGCCGCCTGGCGAGCCACCAGGCGGTGGGAGAGCACCAAGGGCAGCGGCATCAACTCGGGGGTCTGGCGGGTGGCGTAGCCGATCATCATCCCCTGATCGCCGGCGCCGATCTCGCCGTCGCCGTCCACCGCCCGGGCGATGTCGGGCGACTGACGCCGCAGGTAGAAGTGCAGGCGGGCCCGGCGGGGGTCGAAGCCGGACTCCCAGGAGTCGTACCCGACGGCGGCGATGGTCTCCCGCACCAGGCGGCGCAGATCCCCCCGGGTCGGAAGAGGGGAGGCGGACACCTCGCCGGCCAAGATGACCCGCCGCCCGCTCACCAGGACCTCGCAGGCCACGCGGGCCTTGGGGTCGGCGGCCAGGACGCGGTCGAGCACGGTGTCGGCGAGGTGGTCGGCCACCTTGTCGGGATGACCCATGGAGACCGACTCGGAGGTGAAGGTGCGGCGGCGCGCGGCTATGGCAGAGGTCCCTTCCGGTTCGCGGCGAGGATAGCGCCCGGGCGATGCCGCTCCGAGGAGGCGGACCGACCCGCCACCCCCGGTGGCTTTCGACGGGCCCGGTATGGGGGAAAGGTGTGGTTCAGGCCTGAGCCGGGACTTCGCGCAGCCGGCCCTGCTCGTCGGCGAAGTCCCACACGTCGATAGCCGGGGGCTCGACCCCGAGCGTGGTGAGGATGGTGCAGACCTGGCTGCGATGGTCGCTGCCGTGGTGCAGGGCCTGGGCCAGGCGGATGCCCGCAGGGGCATGGCTCTGGGAGCCATCCGGGCGATGACGCACCACGATGGCGTCCGGGTCGGGACTGGTGCCCAGGAGTGACTGCCACTCGGGGCCGTTGCGCTCCATCTCGACCCGCAGCTGATCGAGTCCCAGGGCGTCGGCGTCGATGAGGGCGCGCTTCCCGCCGGTCAGGGCGAAGAGGTAACCGGCGTCGGCGGCGAGGATGTGGCGCACGGTGGCGATGATCGAGCCGAAGGTCCC
>Ga0209164_1002983_pt1 | contig 16764 bp, 15 predicted proteins | sample MTBNYHSulfiMetaG_FD_187458 | JGI IMG/M metagenome (GOLD analysis project Ga0209164, IMG submission 187458) | Enrichment culture microbial communities from rom New York Harbor, USA that are MTBE-degrading - MTBE-NYH (New York Harbor Sulfidogenic)... | ecosystem: Environmental > Aquatic > Marine >...
GGTCGGCGCGCACCGTGTCCACCAGGATGACCAGCACATTGTAGTCCGGGCGCATCGCTCGAATCGTGCGCAGCGAGTGATACCAGGCCCCGGCGGCCAGTACCACCAGTACCCCCAGAACGATCCGATTGCGCCTGGAACTCGCTCGCCCCGACCCGCCTCGCAACATCGCCATCCGGCAGAAAGTCTCCCTTCCCTCCCTCAAGGCTGCAAATAGCCCAAGGCTTGCAGCTTCCGGACTGTCTCCTCGTATTGCTCGCCGCTGAACTCCGACGGCAGCGGCCGCGCGGACTCGGACCACGCCGCCAGCGCCTTCCTCATCGCGTGCATCCGCGCCAACAGTTCGACCTCGGCCTCGGGCAGCAGATTATGCCGCTCGAGAGGATCGGCAGTGAGGTCATAAAGCGCTTCCGTCCCCGCGTAGGGAACCTGGATATATTTCAGATTCCCCTGCCAGACACAGCGGGCTTTGCCGCCGTTGTACCAGCGCGGCGGCATCCAATCCTCCTTCCACGGCTTCGAGGCTTCACCGAAGCGTACCCGCTCACTCGCCGCTTTGCCGCCGGCGGCCAGATCAACCGCTTCCCCGTCAATGTCCTTCGGAATGGGAAGCCCCAAGTAATCCAGCACCGTGGGGAGGATATCGGTACTGGCAACGAGATCCTCGACTCGGGTCCCTCCTCGTGCCGCCGCAGGCAGGCGAATCAGGCATGCGGCCCGCATCGTGCTTTCATACGTGGTCGTCCCGTGATCGAAGTAATTCGGATGATCCCAAAGGTTCTCCCCATGATCGCTCGTCAGGACAACCAGAGCCTCGTCCAGAATGCCTCGCGAATTCAGCTCGTCGAGCAGCCGGCCCACCTGCGCGTCCATATAAGAGATCTCCCCGGCATACTGCCGGGCCATGCGCCCCGCCGCCGGGTTCTCCTGCCCCGGCTGTTCCAGGCAGCTCTTGATGACCGATTCCATCGCGGGCAGATCCTCCCTCCCTTGCGGATCATAAAGCGTGTCATAAGGAGGCGGCGGCTCGTACGGCACGTGGGGATCGAAGTAATGCACGAAAAGGAACAGGTTTTCCGGGACACCGCTGCGGTTCAGATACTCGACCACGGCGTCGGTCACCGCCTCGGCCGAGCGCTGTTCCTGGTAATCCCCCATCAGCGTGGTCAATTGGTCAAAACGCTCGTCGTAAAAGTCAAAGCCCTGCGCAAAATCGAACCGGCTATCCAGCACGAATGATGCGATGAATCCCGCCGTAACAAATCCCGCCTCCTGGAGAATCTCGGCCAACATCACATTCTTGGGATGAACCTTGAAGCCGTTGCGCGGTACACCGTGCGAATGAGGATACTTGCCGGTGAACAGCGACGTATGGGACGCCAAGGTCGTCGGGACCACTGTCACGTAATTCTCGAAAAGGAGCGACTTGCTCGCCAGGGCGTCTATCCGCGGGGTGCGGATCCAATCATTTCCATAACAGCCGAAATGATCGGCCCGCGCCGTGTCCAGCGAAATGAACATCACGTGCCGCACCGGACCGCTGTAAACCGGCCGGCGGCCTCGACACTGCACACCCACTATCGCCAGAGCGAGCAAGACCCCGCTCATCACAAGCAGCCGGGCCACGTCCTTTATCCTTGCCAGCCACGTCATCCACGCTACCACACGCATTAAAACCTTCTCCCGCCTGTGCCCCCAAAGTGCGTCGCGCGTCATAAGCCTGCGTCTTTCGGCGCAAGGCTGTCCGCTCTCAGGAAACACTCCTGCGCCTTCTCCATTTCCCCTCGTTTCCGGTAGAGCGCCCCCAGGTTCCTCCAGGCGGTCGCATTACCGGGGAGAATCTCGACCGAGCGCTGAAACTCGCCGAGCGCCTCGTCTTCCCGCCCGAGCCGCGACAGCGCTTCGCCCAGATTGTTATGCGCATAGGGATGATCCGGCTCCTCCTCAAGCGCCCGGCGCAACAGCGGCTCGGCTTCCTCCGCCCGGTCTTCATCGAGCAGGCACCGCCCCAGGTTGTTCAGCGCCTTCGGATGCCGGGGCGCCAGGCGCAACACGCGCTCATACGAACCGGCTGCGGACGCCTTATCGCCCCTTCGAAAGTAACAGTTGCCGAGGTTCAGATGCGCCTCGACAAAATCGGGCCGCAGCTTTAAGGCCTGCCGGTAGTGTTGCTCCGCCCGGGCCAGCTCGCCTTGCTCCTGGTAGCAATTCGCCACGCTCCAGTGATCCTCGGCAAAATCCTTCATCGTCAGCCCATATGGATTGCGCGTCAGCACCCACAGCAGCACCAGCACGGCCAGGCCGTAAACGGCCAGCGGCATTCGCTTCTTCCGGCGACGCCATACCCAGGTCAATCCATAAGCCGCAAAGATCATCAGCGACGGAATGATGGGTTGCCGGTAACGCGCACAGACGAAGAAGACAATCACCGAGAGCATATAAAAGAAAACAAAGCCAATTAAGACAAGCGGCAAGGGACTCAGTCCATGCCGTCCCTTGTCTTGTTGTCCTCCGGCGGTGTGCAGGCGACGCCTTTCGTAAAAGTAAGCGCCGCTCCCGGCCAGCCCCAGACTTGCAATCAAGGCGAAGTTCAGATAAGGCACACGCTGCACCCAGGAATACCGGCGCATAAAGTACAAGTTCTTGTTGTTGCGGATCTCGATGTTCGACCAGAACAGATAGAGCTTCTTGAGCGTCAACTGAAACGCTGCCAGCGGTTGCCGAATCCAGAACTTCAGCCCTTGCCGAAACCAGTACCGCGACACCTCGGAGGGCTTCAGCGGACGGCCCAGCACCTCCTCCGCCTTCTTGCGCGCAAACAGCGCCACCGAGTCCTCATATCCCCCATAAAAGTCATAGTACTCCGGGGTCTCCGAGGTATATCCGTCCGCATCGGGGTTGTTGCCGATGTGAAAGTTGATCCCCGCTTGCGAAGAGACGAGGACCCAATCCCCCCCGGCAAGCCCATTGTAAAGGGTGACAGGAAACACGACCAGGAAGATTCCCGCCACCAGCCCGAGCTGCGGCGCCTGCCCGCGCCAAAAAGAGCCGCCTCGCCGCCGCAAAAGCCAGCCAAACCAGACCAGAACAAAGGGAACAAAAACCAGCACGTTCGGCCGGGCAATCGCCGCCAGGCCGAGACACAAGCCCACGACGAAGAGACTTCCCGGGAGTTTCTGGCCGGGGGCGCTATCGGCTGTGCCGGGCAGTCCTTCCCCGCTCAGCATCCGGCTCGCCTTCAGAATCCAGAATAACGCCAGATGCACCAGAAACACCAGCAGGCCGGTGATCAGCAGCTCGCCCTCGAAGTAGATCAGCGTCCGGTAGCCCGCTGCCATCGCCGCCGCAATCAACCCGACTGTGTCGCTGAAAGCCAGCGTCCCGATGCGATAAACCAGATAGATTGTGCCCACGCCCAGCAGGAGGCCGAACAGCCGCGCCAGATAGGCATTCGGGCCAAAGACGGCGTACAGACCGCCCAGCAGATAGGGGTAAAGCGGCGCGCGAAAGAACGGCTCCCGCCCCACCCACTCGCCCCCCGCCAGACGCACGGCCCACTGGTCGTGATACAGCTCGTCCAGCACCGGCGTCTTGAAATAGGGCGTGTCAACCAGATGGCCGAGATAGACCAGGCGAAGCAACAACCCCACCCCAAGCATTACAAGTAGCAGCCTCGGCTTCCAGGAACCCATCGCCCCCAACTCTCCACTCGACAGTTTACACGCGAAATGTTCCCGCCGCAATAGGCCCTCTTGCCTCAACCTTTAGCGGCGGGCCTCTCGCATGCGCTGTTGGATTTTGCTACGATAGCCGGGAAGGCGTCGGGCTATTTCCAAATCGAGGGGATCCTGCTTTGGAGCGGGAGCACAAGCGAGCCTTTTTGCATTTCGGCCTCTTAGGGGTTCTATACGCGCTCCTCACTGCGCGCTTCTGGTGGGTTTGCGACGACGCCTTTATCTCCTTCCGCTACGCGCGCAATTGGGCCTCGGGCTATGGGCTTCGGTACAACCTGGGAGACACCCTTCCGGTCGAAGGCTACAGCAACTTTCTCTGGGTGGCCCTGTGCGCCCTGTTCGAGTGGCTCCGCGCCGATGTTACTTTCTGGGCGCCGCTGGTCTCCCTCGCCTGCGGAATGTTCCTCCTCTACCGGGTCTATTCCGTCTTGCGAAAGCGCTTCGCTATGCGAGCGGAGATCACTGCTCTGGCGATCGCTTCGCTGGCGCTCAGCCCGCCCTTTGCGCTCTGGTCCACCGGCGGCCTGGAGACGATGGCCTTTGCTTGGGTACTGTTTGAGACCTTCGAGCGGCTCATCCTGCGCCGCGAGCGGCCGGCGGTGCTCAGCGCGGGCCTGTTCGGTCTGGCCCTGGCCCTGCTCCGCGTCGAGGGCATCGCCTGGAGCGTCTTCATCGGCCTGTTGGCGCTTTGGACCCACCGCTCCAAGCTGCGGCACTGTCGCAAGGCCTTCTTCTCCTACTTCGGCATCGTGATTGCCGGATTCGCCTTGTACTTCGCCTGGCGATCCGGCTACTACCAGCGACCGATGGCGAACACTTACTACGCGAAGACAGCCCTGAGCGTTGAGCTGCTCATCCGCGGCCTGAAGTACGTCATTCTGTTCCTGCTGACGTTTATCACGCCTCTCGCCTTCATCCCCGGATGGGTGGTTGCCCGGCGCGGCAGTGAGCGGGACGCGGCCTTCGCTATGCTCGCTCTCATCCTGGCCAACCTCGCCTTTGCCGTCGTCGTAGGGGGGGACTTCATGGCGATGGGACGCCTGCTCGTGCCGGGGCTGGTGGTCTTCAACGCCTTCTTCTTCGCCTGGCTGGTAGAGAAGGGCTGGAACCTCTCCGCCCGGGTCAGGACGATGGCTGTAGGTATCACCCTAATCGTACTTTTGGGAGGGTTGCTTCCCGCTTGGGATCTCCATCTTGTTCCTGAGCCGGTTCGCTCCGCCTTCCACTTCCGTTATGACGCGCCTCGCTTCCGAAGCGAACTCGAACAGTGGGCCTTTATGCGCCACAACGCCCGCACTTGGAAAGCTATCGGCCTGGCCCTGCAGCAATATGCCCGTCCGGGCGACACCCTGGTCGAGGGCGCCATCGGCAACATCGGCTACTACTCGGGCCTCTACATCTATGATCGCTTCGGACTGGTCACCCCGAAAGTGACCCGCTTCCAGGCGAGCGAGGACGAAACCCGCTCGCCGGGACATGACAGTATGGTGCCGGCCGTCTTCTTCCTCGAAGATCGGCCCACTTTTCTTCACGTGGACCGAGTTTCCGGCCCTCAAGCCGCGAAGGCAATGCTCGAAGAAGCAAGCAAACTCCGCGAAAGCCCTCTCGCTGAGGATTATGTGCCCGACTTCTTTCTGATGCCGGCCCTGCCGGACCACGCCGGGCCATCCTATTTATTCGTCTATCGAGCCATCCCGGAGAATACGAATCCTGAACAGGCTTGGGAAGACTTCGAGGCCCGCCTCGCCTCCCTGCTTGAGGCGTCGCCCTTGGAAAGCCCTCCCTAAAGCGCCCCGAGAGACCCTAAGTCCCTCTCACCACAAAACTTTCAACCCCGCCTGCTCCACCCCATGACACCGCCCTCAGTCCATGCGACAATGTATTACAGATTCTCCGGCTTGCAGGACAGCGGTGTCTCAAACTGGGTCTGGAACAAGGTCCCTCCCCCTTCCGGAGGCCATTCTCTGAGGTCCCGAAGCGTCCCGAAGATAAGAAGGAGCACTCTTAATCCTCTGATTCCAATGATATTACATCCGACCGGTTCAGTCAGCCGAGCTGCCTTCCTGGATTGGCATATGCCTTGCTTCTCCGGTCGGCGTAAGCACACGGACGATGGAGGAAAGGGGGGCCAGAACCAAGCAACGACAGCAATTCAATGGTCGGAGTACCAACAACGCAAGCAAGAACCATTGATCAATAAAAAAAGGAGGAGAAGAACATGAAGAAGCGTCTAGGTTTCACACTCGTCGAGATTATGATCGTGGTAGCCATCATCGGTTTGATTGCCGCGATCGCCATTCCCAACTTCATCCGTGCCCGACAGACGGCTCAAGGCCAGGCCTGCTCGCAGAACTTGGAGCAGATCGATGGCGCCAAGCAGCAGTGGGGCTTCGAGTACAACCAGGGTGGCGCTGCGACTCCGGCTGAGGCTGACGTCGCGCCTTACCTGAGCCAGGGCGTTTTCCCGGTTTGTCCGTCGGCCGGCACCTACACGATCAACAACCTGGCTTCGGTGCCCGTTTGCTCGCTGGCCGTGGCGCCTGGCGATCACCAGCTTGAATAACATCCAGGCAGCAACTTCCTTCAAAGTCCAGAGAGCGGGCCGGTCCCAGACCGGCCCGTTTTCTATTCCTTTACTGCTGCAGCCGTCCCGGCCGGCACTCGGCCAACTTCCCAGGCTCCGGTTCGACCACGAAGCCTCACGCAACCCCGCGCTGACACCCTTGTCTCAAAGTGAGTCGCTCTTTCCTCATCCGCGCCCAGCTCTGCCCCCGCTCCTCACAACCGCGCTCCTCACCCCGCCTGCCGACCGCGCTCCATCCTACTGAAAGCAAAAGACTTAGAGTCACTGTTCTGTTCCATCCCAACCCGCCCCGAAGAGGAGTCAACAAAGCCGCGTTGGCACACGGATTGCACTCCCCGGGTTGCTCTCACAGAAAGACTCGGAAAGAGTGAACTTATGAAGCGCAAGGCCGGTTTTACACTGGTGGAGATCATGATCGTGGTGGCGGTCATCGGGCTGATCGCCGCCATTGCCCTGCTGAACTTCATCCGGGCGCGTGAATCGTCTCAGGCCACCCTGTGCAGCCAGTCCCTCGAACGCCTGGATGGAGCCAAGGTCCAGGCGGCCTTCGAGTACAATCTGGGGGATATGGACGTTCCGACCGACGCCCAGCTGATTCCCTTCTTCGGCGCTCCCTTCGGAGCAACCGTCGATGGAAGCTCCAATCTGTGCCCGGCGGGAGGAACCTACTCGGTCAACGATATTGCTTCCCCGCCGACATGCAGCCTCGCCGGCGGGCCTGGCTGGCACGAAATCCAGTAACACCCCGGGGGTCTTCCGCTTACAGTCAACCCTTCACCGCGCGCAGACGGCGCTGTTGTCTGGCCCGCCCTCCGGCGTTGTCTTTTCCCGCCCCGACCGCTATACTGGCCCTCGAGTTTTCATCGTTCGGACGCACTCTGAAGAAACGAGACCCATCCCTTGGCTACCATTCTGGTCGTGGACGACGAGTCGAGGTTCCTGAAAATCCTCTCGGTCGTGCTGAGCGAGGAGGGCTACGAGGTCTTCACCGCCCAGGACGGCGCGAAGGCGCTGGAGCGGTTCGATCAGGTCTCGCCCGACGTCGTCATCACCGACCTGAAAATGCCCGGCCTGTCCGGTGAAGCGCTGCTTCGCGAGGTCAAGGGGCGAAGCCCCAACACCGCGGTCATCATCCTGACCGCTTATGGCACGATCGAGAGCGCGGTGGCCGCTATGCGCCAGGGAGCCTTCCACTATATCCTGAAGCCCTGCAACATGGAGGAGCTGAAGATTGTCGTCCGCAATGCCCTCGAACTCCAACAACTCGCCCTGGAGAACCAGTATCTGCGAAGCCAGCTCGACGCCCAGTGGGGCTTCGAGGACATCGTCGGGCGCTCAGCCGCGATGCAACAACTGTTTCAGCTGATCGGCCGCGTCGCCACGACGGAAAGCACCGTCCTCGTCAGCGGCGAGAGCGGCACCGGCAAAGAGCTGGTCGCCCGGGCGCTCCACCGCCGGAGCCGCAGGGCGGACAAGCGCTTTGTGCCCATCAACTGCGTGGCCATCCCGGAAGAGCTGCTCGAAAGCGAGCTGTTCGGCCATGTCAAGGGAGCCTTCACCGGCGCAGTCCAGAGCCGGCAAGGCCGCTTCGAACTGGCCGACCAGGGCACGATCTTCCTCGACGAGATCGGCGACATGAGCCCCCGGCTTCAGGGCAAACTCCTGCGGGTGCTTCAGGAGAAAACGATCGAGCCGGTCGGCGCGACCCACGGCAAGCGGGTGGACGTCCGCATTGTGGCCGCCACAAACGCCGACCTGTCCGAGCGGGTTCGCCAGGGGCGCTTTCGCGAGGATCTGTTCTACCGCCTGAATGTCGTCCCCATCCGCCTGGCTCCCCTGCGCGAACGCAAAGAGGACATCCCGCTGCTGGTCGAACATTTCCTGCGCAAGCATGGGCGCGGCGAGGAGCCGATCTCCCTGCCCGCGCAGACCCTTCAGATTCTGACCCAGTACGACTGGCCGGGCAATGTGCGGGAGCTGGAGAACGTCATCGAGCGGGTCGTCGTCCTCGGCGCTCCGGAGATCATTCACACGATGGGCCTGCGGCCGACCCCGCTGCCCCACCCCCCCGACATGGCTCCAAAACCTTCCCCGGGGACCGCTCCCGAGGGGCTGACTTACCGCGCGGCCAAAAAGACCGTCCTGGAGCAGTTCGAGCGGGAGTTCTTCCAGCGCGCCCTGCAAGACGCCGAGGGAAAAGTCTCCGAGGCGGCGCGCAACGTCGGCATGCACCGGAAAAACTTCTACCAGAAACTGCATGAGCTGAACCTCGACCCCAAAACGTTGGGCCAGTAGAAAAAATGGGGATTTTCCTTCGACTCTTCCTGCTTTTCACCCTCGTTCCACTGCTCGAGCTGACGATCCTGATCGAGCTCGGCCGGCGCCTGGGCCTCCTGGCAACCTTGGCGCTCATTGTCCTGACCGGCGTCCTCGGCGCCACTCTGGCCCGCTACCAGGGCTGGGTCACCTGGCAGCGGATTCAATCCGATCTGGCGGTGGGCATTGTCCCCTCCGGAAGGCTCATTGACGGCGCTCTGATCCTTGTCGCCGGCCTGTTGCTGATCACGCCGGGGCTATTGACCGATAGCGTCGGCTTCGCCCTGCTGGTCCCTCCGTTGAGGGATCGGATCAAGCGCCGGCTGCGCGACTGGTTCGAGCGCAAAGTCGCCTCGGGGCAGGTCAACATTCACTTCGGCCCCTTTTCTTAGATGAACCGGGCCGGAAATACACCAATGAAGCGGAAAACTCGAAAAGGAGACCATCGGACACCTTACCTCTGGGAGCTGTTGCCCGAGCTGCCGGGCGAGGAGAGCCTCAGGGCCGAGCAGGTGGCCGAACTGTACGTTGAGGCCTATCAGCAATTGCTGGGCAAGGTGCCGCGCTCGATCAAGGAAGTGCGCGTTGCTTTCTACCCTTATCGGGAAGTTCAGGCCCGGGCGCGCCAGCGGGATGGCGTCCTCCAGGTGCGCATCGCAGAGGTGCTGCACGATATGCCCGAGCGGCTGCACCGGGCGCTGGCGCTCATTCTGGTCGGAAAGCTCGAACACAAAGCCTATCCCAAGAGCGAGGAGGAGCGATTCGACCGCTACGCCAAATCGGATCGGATCGTCCGCCGCCTGGCCCGGCAACCCGTCCGCCGCCGGCGGCCCCGGCGAACGAAGCACTATGGCACGGCCGGCCGCCGCTTCGATCTCAACGAGGTCTTCGACCAAGTCAACCGGGAATACTTCGAGGGACGCCTGCCTCGCCCGCCCCTGTCCTGGACGCGCAACAGCGGCCGGCGCCGCATGGGCTACGTCGAGGAAGGCAGCCGCAAGGTCTTCATCAGCCGCTCGATGGATCGCCCCTCAGTGCCCCGCTACGCCATCGAGTTCATCATGTACCACGAACTGCTCCACCTGATTTACCCTTCCGAGCGACGAGGGCGAAAGATGCTCCACCACACGAAGGCCTTTCGCCAAGCCGAGCGCCGGTTCAAACATTACGCCAAAGCCCGCCGCTGGATGGGCTATGAGGATGAGTCTTGAGTAGCCGTGGGCGAAGCCCACTATGGAGTCTCGATTCTCTAAGTATGCAATAACTAACTGCATTTGAATGACTTAGGTTGTGAAGAAGTCCGTGGGGTCATTTTTGAACCGCTTCAAAATTCTCTTGACATTGCACGTTTCGGTTGATAACCTTCCAGTCGGTTCTGCTCGGGTGATCCCGTTATTTTTTGCGTTGGTTTTTGAAGCGCTTCAAGCCCCTGGTTCAAGCAGGGTAAATGATGAATCACAAAGCGTTCACACTGATTGAGCTTCTAATTGTCGTCGCGATCATCGGCATCCTGGCCGCGATTGCCATTCCCAACTTTCTCCAAGCACAGGTTCGCTCCAAGGTGGCGCGGGCCAAAATGGAGATGAAAACCGTGGCGACCGCGGTCGAGGTGTACCATGTGGACTGCAACGAGTATCCCTGGATCGAGCAGAATCCCGGCTATGATATCCCCCGGGTGTTGACGACCCCCAATGAATATCTGAGCTCGTTGCCCAAGGATCCTTTCGGCCCCTCGCTGCCCTACGACATCTATGTGCCCTACTTGACCACCAACGATTACTACTATGCTACCAAGAAGTACTTCGACCATTTTAACTGGCTCTGGCAAGTCTATCCCGGGGGAGCGGAAAACAGCCCGGCGCTTTGGGACCTCCAGAACAAGGGGCCGGACCGGGCGTGGGCGCGTTGGCCCGCCGATGGAGGTTCGGGCGTTCTCGAGCTGGATCGGCCCTTTGAATTTCAATATGACCCGTCGAATGGAACCATCAGCGCGGGGAACATTGTCATCGCAGGACCTTAACGGATAGCGACCGGGACCAAGTGCGAATGAAAGGAGGGATGCCGACACAGCTCATAGTGTTTTGAGTATTCCTGGGGGTCCCCCCTCGGAGGCTCACCGGCCTGGAAGAGATCCCGGGCCAAGCAAACACAAACGTCTTGCTGAGAAGCAAAAGAAAGGAAAAGGAAGCAAATGAAGAAGACACTGTTGTTCTTAGTGGTATTGGCAATGGTCTCCAGTGTGGGCTTCGGGGACGTGATTCCCCTGAATGCCTTCGAAGACACCGCCTTCCAAACGGTTGCGGGCGCAAGCGACAGCATTACCCTGGCTAACTCGACCGACTGCACCGAGGGCGCCCGCTCGTTGGAAGTTACATACACTTACACGGCGGATGCCGTCTGGGTCAAGAATGCGGTCGTGGCGGCCACCTACGAGACGCCTCTGGACCTCTCGCAATTGGAACTGTTCCGGTTCGATCTGAAGGTTCCCACCGCTGATCCCAACTTTATGATGACGATGAACCTGGTGGACGAAAAGGGATTCGAGGCGCGTTTCGTGGATTACAGCGTCTTTGCGGCGGCTTCCGACTGGCAGACCTTCACCTATCGCCTGTCCCAGTTACAGAAGGATATGTGGGTCAACCAGGGGCGGGCCGCAAACCTGAAGAAGATTGTCAAGATTGCTTTCCACGTTATGAACGGAGGCGATCTGGCCAGTCCCGGCACATTGAGCTTCCTGCTGGATGATCTTCGCTATGAGACGAATCTCGGCCTGCTCAATGAGGTCCTGGTCGAAGGCTTCGAAAGTTATTCTGACGAAGCGGCTTTGGACGCCGCCTGGCTGCAGGCCTTCACTCGGGGAACGGCGAGTCTGGACACGTCCAATGCCTACACCGGCTCGAAGTGCCTGAAAGTGGACGCAGACATCACCGAGTACTGGAGCAATCACGGCGCTTACTTCACCTTCGCCACCCCGCAGGACTTCTCGCAGGCGATGTACTTCAAACTGGCCGTCTTCGGCGACGCCGCCTTGGCCGGGTTGAATCCCACCGCGCACCTTTTCCTGGAAGACACCTCGGGGAACCGGGCGACCGCCCTCATCTGGAACTGGCCCGAGGCCGAGGAGTGGACCGACATCTATCTGCCCTTCGCCAATCAGGGAATCCTGCCCTTCGTTGACAGCGCGTGGACCTACGCCAGTTATGGCTACAGTTGCTGGCGGGAAGACCGCTGGGACGGCGGCACTTGGGACGCTGTAACGGATCTCACCCAGATCTCCAAAATCTACCTCAGCATCGAGATTCAGACTGCAGGCTCTCCCGGCCCGGTGGAGATTTATTTCGATGATGTCCGCTATGGCCTGGCCACCGACGCTCCGCCGGTTGCCAGCGTCAAGACTTATGACGTCAGCGTGATTGACTCCGAGTCCACCCCTCCGGTCATTGACGGCCAGGTGGGCGCCGGCGAGTGGGACCTGGCGGTCTCTCCCGGCTGTACCGGCTTCGTGCGCCATAACGACAACACGATAGCGGCTTCCGAAGACCCCGAAGTCAAGGCTTTGTTCAACTCCGGGGGCCTGTACATCCTGTATCAGGTGACGAACGCGGACTTCGCGCTGGCGTTCGATCCCACCGGTCAGGTGCGCGACCCGGAAGGCGTTTCCTTTGGCGGCGACGATTTTGAGCTGTTCATCGCACCCGGTGGAAATATGGCGGATCATTACTACCACATTGTGTTCTTCCCCGATCAGGCGGAGAGCTTCTGCTACATCTGGGATGAGTTCGACACCGGCGGCGCCACGTCCTGGGACGCTCCGATAGATCAGGCCGCCTTCAGCTACAATGATTCCACCGACCTGTTGACCATTGAATACCGGATTCCCTGGTCGTCCTTCAACCAGTCCACAGCTTTGGTTTCCGGCGCTCCCGCCGACGGCGAGCAGTGGGGCATTCAGATCGGCTACATCAACAACAATCCCGCCGAAGCGGTCAATTGGGAACCGGACACGACCCCGGGGTTTGCGGCCGGGCGTCCCTATGGGACCTGGACGTTCGTGGGTGAGGTATCGCCCTCGACCGGCTTGGAAAGCTGGAGCGACTATCGGTAGGCAGTTTCCGTTGAAGAAGACAAGCGGTTTAGTTTCTGACGATGCGTGAGTCGAGGCCCCGGGTGGCGAGTGCGCCCGGGGCCTCAATATAGGGCAGACCTTTCCCCGAAGGCGAAAAGATCTCCCCTGATGTCACACACGCCGCGCTACGTGCTCCTTCGCCAAAGCGGATCGCGCAGGATCAGGCCCACGACGGCCGCCAGGCAGAGGAGACCATACACGCCGAGGCCGAACGATGCCACCTTGTCCTCCGGCCGAACGCCATACGTCAGCATGAACCGATAGACGCTGTTGACCACGCCGTGCATCAGGGCGGCCACCCAGAGGCTCCCTGTCTTCAACACGGCATAGCTCTGAACAAATCCCCACAGGACAAAGAACGCCAGCCCGAGCAGCAACCCTAAGGCCGTCGGCGGATAGGTGTGCACGCCGCTCAGGATCACCGGAAAATGCCACACGCCCCACACCAGCCCCACCAGGAAGACCCCGCGCACCTTGCCCAGCCTCACCAGCTCCCCTTGCAGAAACCCCCGCCATCCATACTCCTCGCCGAAGACCGCCGCCAGGCCGCTCAGCGGCACCCCGATAACAGCAACCGCGATGAAAAGCACCAGCAATGCAAAAGGATACAGCCCCGCCGGAATGGGCACGCCATAGATCTGCTCCGCCCGGCCCTGCAAATCGCCCAAGCCGAAGGCCAGATTGAGCGCCGCCTGGACAAGGAAGAACAGGATGATGCCCAGGACAAATCGCTGGCCCCATTTTACGTCGCCCAGCGGAAGGCCGGCGCGCCGGTAGGCTTCGCCGTCGCCCGGACGCAGCGTGAAAAGAATGAGTAATGTCCACAGCGAAATCAGCACCGCGCCCAGCCCGGCCAGCATCCTTGCCGCGCCGGGAAAAGTCGCCGCCACGAGGGTCGCCACCCCATAGGCTACGGTCAGAACGAGAAATCCCAGCAGGATCCAGAGCGGTTTCCGGGGACACGTGCGAAAGTGGATGGGGCTGTCTTTGAATGCGAAGAGATTGAGAGCCAAGGCGACGAACGCCGGGACAAGCATCCCCCACGGCGTCATCCCCAAAGCCTGATAAGCCTCATACCCTGAAGCCCTGGAAAGAATGAGATCAAAACCCCACGACAGGCCGAACGTCAGCAGCAGAAACCACCCCACCCGCCCCACTCGAACCTGTCCCATCCAGCCCTCCCCCTTTGCCTACTCTTTCCCCCTCGCGGGCCGGGCGGCGCGAAAGTTCACCCCCGGCAAGCCTCGAAAATCCTCGTCCTGCGTCCACACCACCGCCTTCTCCGCCAGAGCGGTGGCATAGATAAGGCTGTCCGCCATCGGCAAGCGATGCCTCAGACTGACCAGTGCGGCCCGGAGCACCACGTCCTCGGTCACATCCACCACCCGGCCCTGCTTCATCTGGGCCACCGCCTGAAGCGCGCGGGCCTCGTCCGCCACCGCGTGAACCTTCTTGAACACTTCGTAGAGACAAACGACCGGAACCACCAGGGCGCGCGTCCGCTCGATAGGCCGGGCAAAGTACGAAGCATTGGGGCCGCCGAAGAAGTACTCCAGCCAGCCGGAGGTATCCACCAGATTCACACCCGGTCCTCCCGCTCCCGCTCGAAGCCCCCCTCCAGCCCTTTGAGAAAGCCCCGCATCCGCTTCATCGGGCGAACGGGGATCAGCTCAATGCGGTCGTCAAAACTGATCACCTGGAGCTTCTCCCCGGCGCGCAGGCCGAGCTTCTCCCGCACCCGCCGCGGAATCACCACCTGATACTTCGGCGACACCTTCACCACGTCCATATCGATCTCCCTTTCGTAATACATATAGCCGATCGATGGAAGGATGTCAAGGGGAAATGCCCGGCATTATCCCCAAATCCTGATAAGCCTTACAGCCCGAATCCCCTGGAGGACGCAGAGCAGAATCGCACGACAAAGCAAAGCTCGGCAGAAGAACTACACCATGAGCCGGACGTAACCGGTCGTCATTGCGAGCCCTTCGACTGACGCTCAGGATAAACTCCGCGTGGCAATCTCGGCTTCAGGGCCCGACAAGCGTCAGATTGCCACGTCGCTCCGCTCCTCGCAATGACGAGATGTTACTCACCCTCTTGCGAAAAAGACTCCATTCACTGCGCAGCTGCTCGCTTGAGCTGAGTAGCCTTGCATTCCCAATGGGTGGAGGAATCTACCAAGTCTTCTACAACCTCTTCCCCGAGCTGATACCTCGGCGTCCCCCATCCAAGCCTTCTGAAAGCAAAGCCTTAGTAAGTGAAGATCTCATAAAGCCACCTAAAGGATGTTACAGCCCATTCTCCGTTGCTTCTTTTCAACCGAAGGGTATAACCATGAACGTCAACTTGCATGTCAAAACCATACACGAAGGCTTCGGACTGCTCACTGTTGTAGCCGGGAAGCCACAAGTACATATACCCAGTTGTTCTAGGAAACTCGGTTTTGTATCGTCCCTTCGCGACCAATCTTTCAATCTCTTTGCTGCCTATGATCGTAACGGTTCGCAGCTCCAGCCTCTTTTCCACCTGAAATGCTTTCAGGTTTCTCTCGGCGAAATTCAATGCCGGAACATCACTCGTGTTCTCATGATCAAGCAAGGGTGGAAGAACGGACATAGGCGTGTACTTGACTTCTCCTGAAACGCATTCGACCACAATGGCGACAAAGCGGCCCGGTCGCTGCAACGCTGAGTGGACAGCAATGGCCTCAATCACCGAAACATCGGTAGCACTCAAAGTTGTCGCTGTCGCTTCAGTGGGAAAATCGTTGAGATAAGGAGCTGCATATCCCTGCTGCGGAAAGCAAAGAATGGCAACGGATATGGCAGCAACTCTCATCCATATCGCCATTCGCATCTTGTTCATTCTCAGTCTCACCCCGGCTACTCGGTTTCTTCTAACTTCTGACTCCTGACTTCTGACTCCTGGCTCCTGACTTCTGGCTCCTGCAGTTCAGTACTCCCTCAGCCGGCGGGGGGCGAGGTCGTCTTCGCCTTCGACCGCTTCGGCCCAGGGCCAGCGGCCGCTGAGCAACCGCCGGACGTCCTTCAGATTCAGCAGGATCAACAGCGCGACCGGATAGAGGCAAACCAGGATCATACTGATAATGACCCAAGCCGTCCCCCAGCCGGTGATAAACGTGGTCATCAACCCGGCCGGCGGCCCGCCCGCGCCCTTGGGCATGCTGTCCATCATCTTCTGCATCGCCTCAAATTGCCTCGGCATATAGAACACCAGATTGATCAGCGACACCGCGATAATGTTGACCATCTTCAGCACCGCCGCCAACAGGCTGACCCAGCGCCCCCAGCCGGCCATCAAGAGCAGCCCGACGCCGCCGACCAGGAGCACGAGGTTCGTCGCCAGGCCGGTCAGCACGCTGATGACCCCAAAGCGCATCTGCTCGGGCGACACCATCGCCGCCATCATTTCGCCCGGGTCGGGCCGCTCGCGCAGCTCCTCGATGCGCCGGCTGAGCCGCTCCTGCTCGGCGGTATCGTCACTTTCGTCGCGCTGCTTCTCCAGCTCGGCAATCTCCCGCTCGATCTCCGCCCGCATCCTGCTCTGCGCCTGCTCCATCACCGGCTGGAACGATGAAGTCATCAGCGTGCCGAACACCCCCCCGAGATTGCCGCAGATGCAGAAGACCGAGAAGCAGAGGCTCAGAATGCCCAGCACCTTGACCAGGTTTTCAGTGCCCGCTCGCGTCATGGGTTTCCTCCCGATAATCGTCTCGGCGAGTCCAGATGCTCCCAGTCCATCAGATCCTTCGGCAGCTTCCGCTCGACGTCCGCCTTGACCTCGGGGCGCAACACCAGAAAAAGCATCAGGCCGAAATAGAACAAACCTAATGCGCCGCCCAGGAGCTCGAATATCAGGAAATTGCGCACGAACATCCGGCTGGTCACCTCCTGGACTTCTTGATCGGCCTCCGTCGGCTCGTCGAAAGAATAGACCATAGCCGCCACCGTGTCCCCCAACAGCCGGTTGTAGCGCACCGC